>Ga0187769_10001014_pt1 | contig 15610 bp, 13 predicted proteins | sample 0116_SJ02_MP02_1_FD_133140 | JGI IMG/M metagenome (GOLD analysis project Ga0187769, IMG submission 133140) | Tropical peat soil microbial communities from peatlands in Department of Meta, Colombia - 0116_SJ02_MP02_10_MG | ecosystem: Environmental > Terrestrial > Soil > Wetlands > Peat | place... | reverse complement strand
CTCAATCGAAATGCTGGGACGGGATGTGCTCGGCTTGGCCGATTCGCTCGGTGTTCGTAAGTTTGCCTTCTGCGGCCTTTCGCTGGGAGGCGCCATTGGACAGTGGCTCGCAGTGAACGCTGCGGATCGCCTGACAAGCCTGGTCCTCGCCAACACCTCACCAAAATTTGGTGAGCGCAGCAACTGGGAAACGCGAATCAAAATTGTAGGTGAGGGAGGAATGGCTGCAATTGTAGACATGGTGATGCAGCGATTTTTCTCGCCACAGACTCTCGCCAATTCCAACGCCTACACCAGCATGGTGAAGTTGATGTTGTTGGGAACCGATCCAGCCGGGTATGCCGGATGCTGTGCCGCCCTGCGCGACTTCGATTCGCGGGAGATGCTTCGAAACATCAATGTTCCGACACTGGTAATTTTTGGGGATCGCGATGTTTCCACTCCCTGGGGAGGAAACGGCGAAGTCCTGGCGAGGGAAATCACCAACGCTCGTTCTGTTCAATTGCCGGCGGCTCATCTTTCAAACCTGGAGCGACCTCGGTCATTTCTTGCAGCGCTGCTCGAATTTCTGCTTCCTGGGCTGGATGACGCTCAGCGCTCCGAAGCGGGATTTGCCATGCGCCGTGCAACTTTGGGCGATCATTATGTTGATCAAGCTATTGCCACAACCAACGACTTCAACCGCGAGTTTCAGGACCTGATCACTCGCAACGCATGGGGAACCATCTGGACACGCCCGCAATTGGACGTGCGAACGCGACGCTTACTTGTGCTCGTAACCATGGCTGCACTCGGGCGATGGGAGGAGTTTGCGATGCACCTGCGCTCGGGATTGCGGCACGAATTGGAGCCGTGCGATCTCAAGGAACTGCTGCTTCAAACCTCGATTTATGCCGGAGTGCCCGTAGCCAATACGGCATTTCATATCGCGCAGAAAGAACTAGAAGAAGCGGGGTTGCAACCATCCAACGAGACGAAGAAATGAATGCTCGCGACTTGGTCGCCATCGACGTGCACGTTCACCTTGAAAATGATGAGGGCGGGAGTGCGGCCAATGAAGCGGCAAAGAAATATTTCGGCGATTCCGGCGTGAACCGCGACCGCTACGCGCTGGCCGAATACTACCGCTCGCGCAAGATCGGCTGCGTGATTTTCAGCGTGGACGAACGCCTTACTGGACGCACACAGATTCCTAATGACGAGGTCGCGGCTTTCGCCGCGGAAAACTCAGATATCATGCTCGCTTTCGCCAGCGTAGACCCCATGCGGGGCAGAGCGGCGGTGGAAGAAGCGAAACGGCTCATTACCGCAGGCGCGATTCGCGGCTTCAAACTTCATCCTCCCGTGCAGCAGTTCCATGCCAACGACAAACGGGCCTACCCTTTTTACGAAGTCATCAATGAAGCCAAATTGCCGGTAATTTTTCATACCGGCCATAGCGGCATCGGCGCGGGGTTGCCCGGCGGCGGTGGGGTTCACCTAAAATATGGCAACCCGATGGATATTGACGATGTGGCGGTCGACTTCCCCGACATGCCCATCATCATGGCGCACCCCTCGTTTCCGTGGCAGGACGAAGCCATCTCCGTGTGTTTGCACAAGCCGCAGGTGTACATTGATCTCTCAGGCTGGTCCCCGAAATATTTCCCGCCGATACTTGTGCAATACGCGAATACCCTGCTCAAACACAAAGTACTGTTCGGCTCCGACTATCCCTTGATTTCGCCCGACCGATGGCTGGCCGATTTTCAGAAGCTGTCGATCCGCGATGAAGTGCGCCCGCTGATTCTGAAGGAAAATGCGATGCGCTTATTCGGGCTGGAGGCGTAACCACACCAATCTGTAAGAGTTACTCGATGTTGAAAGCCATCGCGCCAATTCCGGCTACTGCCCCCGACTGGCGCTGCGACCGGATATCGCCAGCAGTTCTCGGGTAAGTTCCTCCGGCCGATCCAGCATTACGTCGTGACCGCACGTCATGGTGAGGGTCTTCCATCCCCTGGCTTTCGCCTTGTCGTAAAACTGAGCAAAGGGTGAGGGGCTCCAGGCGCTGGCCTGGATATAAGTGATGTCTGCTATCCGGTTGATCGCTCCGGTAAGACGAAGCGGTTGTTGAAAGCATGCTAGGGGATGCAGCGTAGACTGCCGCTCCAGCCAATCGCGATCCCGGGCGTTGACATTGAATACCTCCGGGGGAATCGGAGGCATCTTCCAGCCTTCGCCAACTTTTCTTGCAGCGTCAATCTGCTCCTTGCGGGCTTCCGGCGGAAGCGTGTCATGAAGACTCTGACCATTCTCCGGAACAAACGCGTCGACATAGACGAGCGCACCTATCTTCTCTGGAATGCTGTCGGCCACCCCGCTCACGACGCATCCCCCGTACGAATGACCGCACAACACAACGTCATTGAGCTCCTCCCAACGAACGAGGTTCAGCACATCGGTGATGTGCGTCTCAAGATTCACGTCTGGAGTGAGCAAGTGGCTGCGCTCGCCGATGCCAGTCAAAGTGGGTGTGAAAACTTCATGGCCGCGTTCCTGAAGCTGATTGCGGAGCCGCTTCCAGATCCAGCCTCCTCGCCACGCGCCATGGACCAGAACATACGTTGACATCGTGGACCTCCGCCGATTGGCCTGATATCGACCCTGCGCCGCCGTGCAGCCCGGTAATCCACCTTAGAAGTTTCTAGCGGCGCATCATATTGCATGCAACTGCCACTTATGTTCAGTCCGCCCCATTGTCCTGTTGAAATCGCGATCAGCGAACTAGCCCGTATGGTTTCTCTGCATCAACCATCTGGAATACAATGTATACGATTTTCAACTCCAAGTTGCGTGCGCATTCAGGTTGCGTACAAATGGCTGGCAAGAATTCACGGGTAATCTTTAGAATACGCGAAATGATTCTGCAGGGGGAACTGCCTCCGGGCAAGCGAGTGAGGGAGGTTGAACTTGCGGCCAAGCTCGGAGTTTCCCGAACGCCGGTGCGGGAAGCACTACCCATCCTCGCGCAGGAAGGGGTACTGACTCAGCTCGATACCCGCGGCTTTGTCGTAAGGGCATTTACGGCACAGGAAATCATGGATGCGATTGACGTCCGAGGCGCACTCGAAGGCCTGGCGGCTCGTATATTGGCGGAACAAGGTCCGACCCGGCGCCTCATTCGCTCGCTGCACGAATGTCTCCGTGAGGGAGACGAAATCTTTACTAAAGGACAGCTGGTTCTGGCGGACGAAGCGCGATACGGCGACATGAATCGACAATTTCATTCGCTGATTGTCGAAGGATCCGGCAGCAAAGTGGTCGCCGAGGCTATCGAACGCAACGGTCGAATCCCGTTCGCGGCAGCGCATGCCATTGCGTTCGACAAAATTGACCTGCCGCGCATGTACGACCACCTGCTCTACGGGCACCGCCAGCATCACACCATCGTTCAGGCGCTGGAAAACGGCGAGAGCTCTCGCGTGGCCGCCCTGATGGTTGAGCACTCGCAATTGTCAAAGACAAGCATCAATTTCTCGCGTGGTGGGTTGCGATCGGCGGGGGCAGCTTCAGAAATCTCGGCTTAGGACCGTTCATCACAAAATTGCCCGGTGTGAGCCGCAAACATCAGTCGAACGAAGAACGCGAATACTGCCCTGTCATTCGTAGTTGCAAGGTTCGCTTGCCTCACTCGGTCCGGCGCCGTGGCCGGACTAGAGCATCACTCAGAGATCGCCAGGAGAATGGCTCGGCGGAATCGAGTGCAAGTTTCCGTTTGGCCATCTTGCCGGCGAGTTGCTGCTGGCGTTCAGCCGTCGCTAGCGCCATCACAGGTTCAATGCCGACATGCTTGAGCGTCTGCGCTACCTCGCGCATCTCTGCAGCTCGTCGATGGCCATGTTCGGCGGCGCGACTGATTAAGTAATCCGGCAAGTGATCCTCCCAACCCATTACCGGAAAACTCGCGGCCAACGATTTCAGAACCTCATCTTCTGCTCCATACATGCGCGCTGCAAAGAGAGACTCGATGACCAGCGCTTCCAGGCCTTTAATAATGACGCTCCGGCACATCTTCACTGCGGATGCGACGCCGAGTTGGTCACTGAACGGCTTTGCATTTATTCCAATTCTCTGGAGGCATTCGGCAGCCTCGAGTGCATGCGGTCCGCCAAGCAGCATTGGAACTTGCAATCGGTGTTTGGGAACTGCAGACATCACCGCCGCTTCGACGAATCGCGCTCCTCCGCGTTCGACGTTGCGCGCAGCCTTGCGCTTGCTGGCGGGCGAAACCGAGTTAATGTCGAGAAACAGTTGATCGTCATTCAGAATCGACCCAGCCGCTTTTGCCACGTCCAATGCTGATGAGGCCGTAACGGCTGAAATCACCAGTTCGGCTTTGTGCAGGCAATCCTTCAAGCCGCGCGCGGCTGTAACTCCGCAGGCTCGCGCTTTCTTCAGCATTTGCTGTCGCCGTCGCCTGGAGTTGAACAGAATGTCAAAGACCGAGACATTCAATCCCTGCTTGGCGAGATCTTTGGCAAAAATACTCCCGGCTTCGCCATAGCCAATGATCGCTACCTGCTGAACGGATCTCGCGCTATGCATGTTCCACAGTCCGCGAAACATCGGGAGACGCGATGCGGTTCCTCCCGTCCCAAACGCTGACCGGCACCAGCAGCTCGCCGCGAAAAAGCGCACGCGCCGTTCGAATCAGGCTCGAGCGGATCATTTTCACGCCGCCGCCACTGTGTTCCACTTGAAACTCAACTGAAAATTCACCGCTGGGGTGCTCAATCGAGAGCCGTTGCACTGACCTATCTTGTGTACGGACGATTCCGCGCGCGACCGAGCCCGGCAGAATGCAAGCCGTGCCCACTGTCACCGCCATTAAAACGCCGATGGCCGAGTGACATTTGTGCGGAATGAAAGTGCGCGTCATTACGTGCCCGCCAGCCTGCGGCGGTGCAATCAGGGTCATCTTCGGAACCACCTTCGGACGCACGTCGCCCAGGCCCATGCGCTCACCGGCAAGAATGCGAATCGCTTCCAGACGCGTCTTGAGTTTCTGGTCGGAGTTAAGCTCGGCTGGAGTTTCGTATCCGGATTTCCCAAGATCTGAAGCGCGCAGCACAACCATCGGCATGCCGTTGTCGATCAGCGTTGCTTCGATTCCGTCGATCTGATCGATCATGTTGCCGGTTGGCAACATAGCGCCACAAACGGAACCTGCGGTATCGCGGAAGTCGATGCGGATCGCGGCCGCCGTACCCGGAACCCCGGCAATCGATGTTTCTCCTGCGTATGTTACTTCTCCGCCGGGAGTGGGCACGTGGGCGACGGCCACAGTTCCGGTGTTCACCAAATAAATCGTCACCGGCGTGATTGGGTCTTTTGCCGCCACCAGCCCAAGTTCAATCGCAAAGGGGCCAATCCCGGCCAGCATGTTTCCGCAGGTTGGAGTAACGTCGACAAACGGCCGGTCCACAGAAACCTGAGCAAACAGATAATCGACATCAATTCCGGGTCGCGACGAACGGGAGACGATGGCCACCTTGCTAGTCAGAGGATCTGCACCGCCGACGCCGTCGATCTGTCTGGGGTCGGGAGATCCCATTGCAGCCAATAACACTCGATCCCGTGTCCGGACATCGCTTGGCAGATCGCTGGCCAGGAAAAACGGTCCCTTCGATGTTCCACCGCGCATCAGCGTGCAAGGGATCGCGGTTTGCGAAGTTCGCGACATACCGGTGAGAACTTTCAGAGATATTTCAGTCCCAGGTCCGCGGCCTTCTTGCGCAAGCCGTAGATGTCAAGCCCGAGTTCCCCGCGTGCCAGCCGTTCACGAGTCGCGTCTTCCTTGCGAGCGCGCTGTTCCGCTGCGGCAGCTACATCACGCGCCGCGGTTCGTTTGACGACGACGACTCCGTCATCATCGGCAACCATCACATCCCCAGCTTCTACCAACGCTCCCGCACACACCACCGGAATGTTTACCGATCCCAGCGTGCTTTTGACCGTTCCCTGCGAATGGATGGCACGGCTCCAGACGGGGAATTTCATTTCCGTTAAAGAGCGAATATCACGACAGCCCGCATCGATGACTAGTCCCTTTACGCCGTGAGCACGCAGGGAGGTCGCGAGCAGCTCGCCAAAATAACCGTCAGTACAGGGTGAAGTCGGAGCCACGACCAGGATATTGCCCGTGTGGCAGACTTCGACGGCAACATGGATCATCAGGTTATCGCCGGGAGGAAGCGAGACAGTGACAGCTGGGCCAGCTATGGTGGTGCCGGGAAAAATTGGGCGCATGTAGGAAGCAAGCAGGCCGCAACGTCCTTGCGCTTCGTGCACCGTGGTCACGCCGAATTTTTCTAGGGCGGCTACGGCGTCGGCAGGCGGTTGCTCCACGTTGCGAACCACCACAGGCTCGTTCATGCCAGCTCCTCGGTAACCTGCGGAAAAACACGCTGATAGGCTTCTCCATACCTGATGGTTTTATCAGAATTGCGCGAGGCCTGCACACCCCGCTGCAACGCAACCCGCTCGTAGTAATGCCAGAGATGCTCCTGGGCGTTCATGGCTTTGAAGGCCTCATATTTCTTGGGCCAAACCGGAGTGATATCGAGCAGCACGTGCGGCTTGAATTCGCACTGTTCCGGCTGATGCGGCTCGAACAGAAATACTGGCGGCGCGCCGATGACCGGCGTGCCCGGTTCATGTCCCTGCGCCTGGGCCACGATGCGCGCCTCCTGTGCGGCATGAGAAACCAGTGGGTGATCGAAATTGTAAGGATCCTTGAGTGAGTGCGTGAGCACAAACTCCGGCCGGGTTTTTCGGTAAAGCGCAGCCATCTCGTAGAGGATACTGTCCGAAATTCTCATGGGATAGTCGCCCACATCGAAGAAAATCACCTTGGCCCCCAGAATTTCCGCCGCGTGCGTTGCCTCATCTTTCCGGTTGCTTTTGACTTTCTCCATCGTCATACCCGGCTCGCGCCAAAGCTTGGCGGACTCGCCGCGTTCTCCGAACGACAGGCAAACAACCGTAACTTCCCAGCCGCGCTCCGCGTACAAGGCGATGGCGCCGCCCGCGCGCCAGACAAAATCGGCCGAGTGGGCGCTCACGACGAGGGCTGTGCGGGTGTTATTCATTGTGCTTGGTATTTGACTTTGCGCCTACGTCTTTGTTTGCGCACTCCACAGGGGGAGTCCCGTATGTATGGAACGATTCGATTGTCTTCAGCCCCCAAGCTTGGCCCTTCTTGCGTTCGGCTTCACTCCAGCGGATTGGCTTCCAGTCCGGAGCCAGGATCAAACGCGCCCCCGCATTAGCAATCTCAACGCGGTTGCCTCCGGGCTCATATACATATAAGAAGAAGGTTTGCTGAATCGCGTGTTTGTGAGGACCGGTTTCAATGTAGACGCCATTTTCCAGGCAGATATCCGCCGCGAGCAGAACTTCTTCCCGGCTGTTCACGGCATAAGTGATGTGATGGAAGCGTCCCTTGCTGCCAGTGTGGTCACGGGTGTACGCGAAGTCGTAGCTCTTGTTCGTGCACGTCATCCACATGCCCGCTTCGGAACCATCGTCCATGACAATTTGCTCAGTCAAACGAAAGCCGAGATATTTTTCGAAGAACTCACGGTTCGCTTTGACGTCAGCGGCGAGCCCATTCCAGTGGTCGAGACGGCGCACGTTGATGCCGCGGGCAGGAAATTTCTGCGCCTGATTCTTAAGCGCTGGCCGCAACTCGGGCGGGGCCTGATACCACTGAGTTTCATAGTAGAGCTCGATCTTATGCCCGTCCGGGTCCTGACAGAGGAACGCGGGGCCATGCGCCAAGTCGCCGTCCGTCCAGCCGATGTCGAAGCCCGATCCGTTAAGCGCTGCCACTCGCCGTTCGAGGGCTTGCGGAGTGCGTGCGCGATAAGCTACATGGCCGAGACCCGGCAATTTGGATGCCGTGAGCTTCAGCGAGTGCCGCTCATAATCATCGTAAGCATGCAGGTAAACTGAGTCGCCCTGGCGGCCGCTCTCAGTCATTCCCATAACCTGCACAAAAAAACGCAGGCTGTCCTCCGGCTTGGGAGTAAGCAATTCCAAGTGGCCGAGATGAGCAAGATCGATTATCGGCTCGGGTTCCACAATTCACCTTTGGGACGCGACTTATTCAACGCTTGCTTGCCTCTTTGCCGGTTTTCCGAGGTTATCGGCCACACTTCCTCGCAGACGGCACAAGCACATTCACTATAGCTCTCATCGAGAACAACTTGTCAAACAGAAGGCGTCAAATGTTCCATTGGCGGTCCGATGCAGAAGGAAGAGCGCAATGTATACATCCCGCTTGACAGTGCTCGCATCGCTGTGAACAAATGTAGCGGCATTCAGTATACTGAATATTGCCATGGACTCTGCAACCGCTTCGCCCGGCGTCATTGAGCTTCTGCGCGGTCACTCGATTGAGCTGAATCCTAGCGGCGCCCAAACTTTGCAGGTAGCTGCGGAGCGCCTGGACCCTGGCACGGAAGTCTCTCTGGCCTGGATTCCCGGCTCAAACCCGATGGATATGATCGCGCCGGCCGCAAGTTTGAAGCGCGCTGGTCACCTCCCCATGCCGCACGTGGGCGCACGGCATCTGGAGAGCGCGGCGCAGCTCCAGCGGCTTGCGGAACGCTTGAAAGACGCAGGCGTGGACCGCATTCTGATCATAGGGGGCGACCGGGCCGCACCGGCAGGACCCTACGACAGCAGCCTGGCGGTCATGCAGGCCGGCGCGTTCCAGAGAGTCGGCATTACGCGCATGGCCGTCGGAGGTTTTCCAGAAGGCAATCCTCATATCCCTGAGAAGATCCTCGACGAAGCTCTTCAGGCAAAAGTCAGCTTTGCGCGCATGGAGGGGCTGCGACTTTCTATCATTACGCAATTCTGTTTCAAGGCTGAACCCGTGATCGCATGGGTGCGGGCAGTTCGGGCGCGCGGCATCGAGGTTCCGATACGAGTAGGGTTGGCCGGCCCCGCCAGTTTGTTAACCCTCATGCGGTATGCCGTGCGCTGCGGAGTCGGCAACTCGCTGCACGTTCTGATGGAAAACCCTTCGTTCGCAAGAATTCTGACGGAGCGTGGTCCCGAACCGATTATCCGGGACCTTGCCGCCTCCATGGCGGATGGAGATGGCAAGCGTCTCGGCATCGCCGGGCTGCACTTCTACGTGTTTGGCGGCTTCAAGAAAACCATGGATTGGATTGATGCCGAGCGCTCGTCGACGCCCTCTGGTTACACTTGAGCGGTACGCCATCCCTTGGCATAAGTCTCGCGTGCGACCTTGGAATAAGGCACCGGACTGACGAGAGCACGAATCTCTGTCTGCTTATGCCTTTCGACAGTGGTCTTCTTCGAACCGCCTCCCGCTTCGCCCCACACAAGCCTGACTTCCGTTCCGATTTCGACATCGCGATTAACAACCCCCAGAGAGAGCATCGAGCGCTCGTTATAGCTGTAGCCCGCGAACATGGAGAAGCCGACAGTTTCGCCTGCCAACAGAATCTTGTCGTATGAGGCAGACGTATAGTTTGACTGCGGCAGATCGATGTACTTGTAAATCTCGCCCGCTTCGAACATCGAAGCAAGAACCTTTAATACATCTTCCGCATTCCAGGCGAAAGTAACTTTTTTTCTCTGTGGTTGGCTGGACATTGTCTCGATCGCTTCTCTCCCGATGAAATCGTGGTCGAATTTGATGAATGGCCCATAGCCGAGAGCGTACGGGGACATGTAATAGTCCTCGATGTCATCGGACTCGAAACTGCCACCGATCGAACCCGTTGCTTCATAACTGGTAATGGGCAGCCACTGTCTGTATGGCTTCATTTTCTCGCCGGTGTAGACCGCGGGAAGCGGAGACGGAATCCATCCCGATTCCAGTGTGTTCGTGGCGTAGGCTCTTGCCCCGACTTCACGAAGGCCAAAATCCCTACCCGCGTCAACAATCGCGGCGCGAATCTCCTCGCGCTCTTCATAAGGGCCCCAAATCTCGAGCCCGGGAGCACCGGCCATGCCGTGGCGTAGCGCTCGGACTTTGCGCCCGGCGATGTTGATCGCCCCCATGTGGAAGAACTTGATCTCCGGTACCGGCCCGCCACTCAGCTTTTCCAGGACCTGAGACGCGTTCGGGCCTTGAATCTGATAGCGGTAGCAAGTGCGAACAACCGCTTTGCCCTTGGGGTTGGAAGGAGACCGGTCGTCCTTCCCGATTTTGACATCGTAGCCGCCGGTTTGGGCGTGATATTCAATCCAGTTTGCGGCCGGGGCGCGTCCCACAAAAACGAGGCGGTTTTCTTCCAGGTGAAAGAGAATGCCATCGCCGATGACAAAACCGTCGTAGCTGCAAGGCGCGAATTGTTTGGCGCGATTGACGGGGAAGTTGGCAAAACTGTTGGTTGCCAGATGTGAGAACATTTTCACCGCATCGCGGCCTTCGACGTAGATGTTGACCATGTGGTGCGACTGGTCGAAGAGGACCGCGGTCTCGCGCCAGGCGCGCTGTTCGTCGCGCCAGTTGGAGTATTCGTTGGGAACCACCGGATAGATGTAAGCGCCAATCTGCGAATTGCGCAACATCTTCACTGGGTTTCCCGCGGTCTGAAGCAAATCTTCTAAACTTTTCGGAGTCATCTCAGCACTCCATCTCTCGGGGCCTATGCGAGAATCTAGGCAGGCGACGTTCAGTATACGGAACCTGGGACCGTTTGTCATATGCTAGAGAAAATGAATGGACACGCAGCCGTGGCAGGAACTGTGACGTTCGATGTGCTCGGGCCTGTCGGGATGATTTGCATCGACAATCCGCCCGTGAATGCGATCGGCCACTCTGTCAGACAGGGGCTTATGGATGCCATAGCGCGCGCCGAACAGAACCCCGGCGTCAAGGTGCTGCTAATCATTTCGAGCGGCGAGATGTTCAGCGCGGGCGCTGACATAACTGAGTTCAATGGTCTGCAACGTGAGCCCTCTTTTCAACGGGTAGAAAGCGAAATCGAATCTTCTCGTTACCCTGTGGTCGCCGCGATACACGGACTCGCAGTAGGCGGAGGGCTGGAACTGGCTCTGGCCTGTCACTATCGCGTCGCGCACAGAAACGCAAAACTCGGAATGCCGGAGATCACGCTGGGAATTGTTCCGGGAGCCGGGGGAACCCAGCGCCTGCCGCGGTTGATCGGCACGCGCGCGGCTTTGGATATGATTCTCTCCGGTGCGCCGATTTCGGGGGTTGACGCGAAGACCAAAGGTCTCGTGGATGAGGTTGCGGAAGGCGATCTGCGCGATGCTGCGCTGAGTTTCTGCAAGCGGCTTCTGGACGAGAAACTCGGCCCACGCCCAACGTGTAATCGCACGGTTGACACGCTCGATGAAACCACGATTGCCGCCGCACGTGCTTCCCATGCCCGTGCCTTGAAGGGGCGCACCACCCAGGATCTGGTAATCGAAGCAATCAAAGCTTCCAGACTGCCGTTCTCGCAAGGGATCGCGATTGAGGCCGCCCTTGCACAAAAGTCATTGGCTTCGCGCGAGAGTCTGGCGCTGCGACACGTATTCTTCGCAGAGCGCGAGTCCGGCAAATTACCCGGGGCATCTTCTGCCGTTGTCAAACCAGTCCAACCGCCTGCCATCCGGCGCGTGGCGGTCGTTGGCGCCGGGACGATGGGCAGCGGCATCGCCCTGGCTTTTGCAGACGCTGGGCTCGAAGTGCTGGTCAATGATAACGATCCTAGCGCCCTCAATCGTAGCCGTGAGTCTGTTCAATCAGCGTACGCGTCCAGCGTCAAGCGTGGCCGCATTACTCAGAGCGTAGCCGATGAGCGGATTCATCGCATCAAAAGCAACCCTGCCTTGGCCGACGTCGCCGATGCCGATCTTGTAATCGAAGCTGTTTTCGAAGATATCGAATTGAAAAAGGATGTCTTGTCGAAGCTCGACTATCTTGTTCCTCCTCATCGCCTCATCGCCACCAATACCTCTACTCTTTCTGTGACCGAACTGGCCCGCGCCACAGCGCATCCGGAGCGGGTATTGGGCCTGCATTTCTTCGTTCCAGCACAGGCCTCGAAACTCCTGGAGATTGTGCGCTGTGACCATACCTCCCCTGAAAGCTTGTCAACCGCATTTCGCGTCGCAAAGTTGCTTAAGAAGATTGCGGTTGTCGCGCATGACGGCTTTGGTTTCATCGGTAATCGGATGATGCTTGATGGCTACTGGCGCGAAGCCGAGCAGTTGCTGCTGGAGGGCGCAACCCCGGCGCAGGTTGATACTGCGCTCGAAAACTTCGGCTTTGCCATGGGACCGCAGCGGGTAAGCGACCTGGGAGGAAATGATGTTGGTACAAAGGCGCGCATCCAGCTTTTCCAGCGGGAAAGCCGTCCTGACCCGTACTTCGTCATCGCGGACCGCCTGACGGAGATGGGGAGGCTAGGCCAGAAGACCGGCCGCGGTTTCTACCGTTATGAAAGTGGCAGCCGGGAAGCTGTGCCCGATCCTGAAGTGAACAGCCTGATCGAGAAGCTTGCTGCAGAGAGAGGCATAAAACGCCGCGAGATCGGCGATCAAGAAATCGTTGAGCGATGCGTGTTGTCGCTGATCAATGTCGGTGCCATGGTGCTCGAGGAAGGCGTCGCAGCACGCGCCGCCGATGTTGATGTGGTGTGGACGAGCGGTTACGGCTTTCCGCGCCACCTGGGCGGTCCTATGTTCTATGCCGATACGCTGGGGCTTCCCAACGTGCTACACCGCATTCGCCACTATCATCGAACGCTCGGGCATTATTGGCGTCCAGCCGCATTGATTGAGCGCCTTGCGGCCGGGGGATCAAGCTTCGAACAGTGGGACAAGACGTCAGCATCGCAGTAGGCAATTGCTTCTGCTTCAGACGATGCTGATTGAGGATCTACGTGCCTTCCACACGCAGCACTCGTTCGTCTCTATCTCCATATAAAGCAGCGAGCAGTTCGGGCCGGTTGCGCTGCAAGGCGCGACCGTTAACCGTGCCTTTCTCCGTCAGCTCGCCGGCCGCGCTGGATGGGGGAGTTTCGACCAGCAATCCGGCGACGATGCGGTTGGAACTGCCGGTTCCGGCGGCGTAGAGTTTCGCAAGGCGTTCGTGAAACATCGCCCGGAGGATAGGGTGAGCTGCGATTTGTGCGGGCTCAGCCGCGCCCTCGAGACCAGCAACGGCGGCGCATTCCCCCCAATCGGGGAAGATCAGAATGCGCACATCCTTGCAGTCCGCCCCCGCGACCACAACTTCATGGGCCAGAGGACGAAGCACATCCAGCGCGTCCAGGCGCAACTTGCCGGCGCTGACCTTGGTGCCCGAGTCCAGCTTAAAAACTTCATTCATCCTTCCGTCGAAACGCAGACCCGCCTGCGGCCGCTGCGGATCAATAAAACTCAGCAGATCGCCGGAGCGCAGAAAGCCTTCCTCATCGAAGGCGGCCTCGGTTGCCGCAGGATCGCGCCAATAGCCCGGGGTGACGTTTGGACCCCGATACCGCACTTCGTAGCTGTTGTCGTCCGGGATCAGCTTGAGCTCGACGCCGGCGACCGGTATGCCAACCACCCCCGGGCCATTTGCCTTGGCGTTGCCGAACAGCGCAATGGGGGCGGTCTCGGTCATGCCCAGGCCGCTCACAGTTAAAATCCTGTGCCCCACCGTTTCCACGGCAAGCCGTTCCAGATCGAACCACGTCGCCGGCTGCATCGACGCCGCTGCATACCAGAGAAACTTCAGTCGTCGGAAAAAATGCTCACAGAATTTGCGGTCGGCTTCGAGGTAAGGAATCAATAGTTCGTAGCCACGCGGCACATTGAAGTAAATGGTTGGCGAGACTCGGCGCAGCAGTTCTAGGCTCGCGCCAAACTTTGCGGGAGTCGGTTTTCCGGGATCGATATACAAAGTTCCGCCATTGTGAAGAATGATGCTGAAATTGCTGTTGCTGCCCGCAGTATGGTTCCAGGGAGCCCAATCGACCATCACGGGCGGTTCTTCCTCCAGGCACGGTGCAACCTGGCGCTTCATCTGGGAGTTGCTGCAAATCATGCCGTGCGTGTTGATGACAACTTTGGGCATGCCGGTCGAGCCGGAAGTAAAAAGGAACTTGGCGATGGTTTGCCGATCAACCCGTGCCGCCGCGGCGCGCACATCATCGTGATGACTGCCATCACCCGGCACTGATGCTAGGTCGCGCCAATGCGAGGATGCAGAAGCGTTGCGAAGAGCGATCAGCGGAATATCGGTCTTAAGAGCATGTTCAATCGGCTTGTCATAAAGCACGGCATCATCCACCACTATCATTCCGGGGGTCAGCAACTTAAACGCATAGGACAGCTTTACGTAATCGATCGATTGCAGGGCATAGGCAGGCGCGATGGGAGCAATCGGGATGCCTACGTAAACCGCCGCCAACATGATCAGTGCGTGATCGATCCCGTTTTCGGCGAGAATGGCGAGTGGCCGCTCCGGACCCAGCCCGTAGCTGAGCAATCCTTCAGCCAGCAGCAGAACCGACTTGCGAGCTTCTCCGTAGGAGATACTTCGCTCTCCGATTGGAGCTTGCTCAACAATGAAAGTACGGTCCGGCGCTTCCAGCGCCCAGCGGTCCAACCAATCCCCCACGCGAGAATCGTAATCTCCCAACGGCTCAACGGTGCGCATCAGCAAACTGCCGTCCGCGCGGCGAATCAGCTCAACCTCAGGTGAGAAGAAACGCACCGGCCGGTGCGGAAGATGGTCAAAGCTCGTACTATGGTTCAGTGTACTCAATGGGACGAGCTTACTGAATGTAATCCCGGCTCGCAAGCGGTGAAAGACCTTACATGTTCTCTTACAATAGTGCCAGCATGAGCATGAATGCCAAACGTTCCCTGCCTAAAGTCCGCCGGCACAACGGGGCCATTGGCGAAGTGTACGACGAACCGGGCCACTTAATCCGGCGCGCCCAGCAGATAGCGGTTTCGTTGTTTCACTCGACCATGGGCAATGGTGTAACCCCTATCCAATATTGCGTGCTGCGGGTTCTTCAGGAGCATCCCGGGATTGACCAAGTCACGCTGGCGAAGTTCTGTGCCCTCGACACCTCAACCGCCGCAGATCTTGCCGTGCGGCTGGAGGAGCGGAGACTCGTCCGCCGGATGATGCCGATGAAGAGCAAACGCTTTCGACTGCTTCATCTGACTCCGGAAGGGGCTGCCCTCCTGAAAAAACTTATTCCCCGCAGCGCTGTTCTCGCCAGCCGCCTGCTTCAGGCATTGAACAGGGAAGAGCAAAAGATTTTTATGCAACTGTTGAAGAAATTCGTTCACCTGAACAACGACGAAAGCCGTGCCCCTCTTGATCGCGGGTTCACTGCGTCGCAAGACGGACGGCGATAGTCTGTGTGGCCGGCACCTGCAACTAGGTTGATCGTTCATCTTGGCAAATCCGTCTGCATAGGGCCTAGCGAGTCGGGGTATAATCTCCGCGCGAAATGACGCCGTCAATCGGAAGGTACGCATGAGCACAACCGTCAACACGAGATGCTTTCCGCTTCCGAGTTCGTTGAAGGTCATCCCAGGCACGGAAACGGCGCAAGCCGCTTAT
>Ga0187769_10001012_pt1 | contig 15633 bp, 11 predicted proteins | sample 0116_SJ02_MP02_1_FD_133140 | JGI IMG/M metagenome (GOLD analysis project Ga0187769, IMG submission 133140) | Tropical peat soil microbial communities from peatlands in Department of Meta, Colombia - 0116_SJ02_MP02_10_MG | ecosystem: Environmental > Terrestrial > Soil > Wetlands > Peat | place... | reverse complement strand
TGTTCCTTTCCGAGTGGTTCGTCAAAGGCATGACCGCGGGGGCGGTCAAAGGGTAGTCGCCCCGGGACAGAAGCCTGGGAGCGTTACCCGGCTTATTCTAGAGTATTACAACTTAAAAGCAAAACCATAGAAACAAGGGCTCGGGATGGGGTTTTTTAAACCATAATTTATCTTGACAAACATTTTTGTCTGCACTAATTTGCTTTCAAAATTCATTTTAACCCCTTTCGCGAGCGGGGGGATTTTCAAAAACCACTTCCCTTTCGGTGGTCTCCGGGAGATTGCGAAGAAGAAGCTGGGAGATAAGCACGAGAACCTGGATCACGCGGAAGGCTGAGGGCCTGTCCACCCCGAATGCGTTTGACCAGCCGGTCGAGCGATTTCTTTACGGCGGATCGGCGGGGGGCGGGGGGCAGATTCGCCCGGACGGTTCTCCGAAGTTGCTTTGCGGTCCAGGACGGGTTTGGCTCGTCCATTATTCCAACAGGAGGGAGATATGAATAGGAGGTCGTTTTGCCTTAGGATTCTTTTGATCACCATTCTCGTGGTGGCGTTCAGTGGATGGAACGCTGGCGCTCAGATGGTCCTGAAGTTTAGCCACACGGACCAGCAGCAGGGCGCCCGTCAAGGAGCCGCCAACCTGTTCGCCCAGAAAGTCGCACAGTACACCAATAACCGCTACAAGGTGCAGGTATACTGCTGCAGTCAACTGGGCAACGACCCGAAGAATATCGAACAACTAGCCCTGGGGGGCATCGACTTTACCGTGTCGAGTACCGGCTCCTATGCCCCGCACGTCGACTCCCTCAACCTCACCATGCTGCCGTTTTTGGTCGAAACGTATGCGCAGGGATGGAAGCTCTACGACGACTCCAGGTGGCTGAAGGCCCAGCTCGACAAAGCTCCCCAGAAAGGTTTCCGCTTTCTTGCCACCTGGGAGGCGGGTTTCCGCTGCATGACGACCAAAGACCCCCTGAGGACTCCCGAGGACGCCAAAGGGAAGAAGCTCCGAACCTTCCCCAATGAGATGATGCGCTGGACGCTCGATGCCATCGGTTTCAATGTTCAAATCATGCCGCTCCCCGAGGTTTACATGGCGATCCAACAGGGTACGGTGAACGGGCAGGAAAACCCGATCGATACGATTTACTCCAATAAATTTTACGAAGTGGCTCCTTATGTGACCCTGACCCAGCATGTTTACAGCCCGATTCCGCTCGCCATTTCAGAGAAGACCTGGCAGAAGCTGCCTCCCGCAGACCGGGAGGCAATCACCAAGGCCGCCAAGGAAGCAGCAGATTGGTCCCGCAAAGAAATTCGCGACAACGACGAGAAACAGCTAAAGGAGATGGAATCCAAGGGAGCCAAAATCACTCGTCCGGCACTGGGCCCCTTCCGGCAAGCGGTCCAGCCGGTTTATGCCAAGGCGCGTGAGAAGTACGGCAAGGCCGACGTAGATGCATTCCTGGCGGATGCCGAGGCCGTCCGCAAGGCGCTGCCGGTTAAATAAACCTAGAATTTACGGATGGTACATCACCGCGCGAGCTGCCGCTGAAAGAGCCGCGCTTCCCGAGGAGTTTGCTATGGGGTTTTTCCGACTGCCTCCGGGCCCCCCGGCCCCCGCGCCGATTCGCTGGCTCGGGATTCTTGTGGACCACACCGTAGTGGCCATCGGCGCGGTGATGGTAATCCTGGTTTTCTGCAACGTGGTCATGCATGTTCTCCGTCGGGATATCGCCTGGACGACGGAGTTATGTGAGTTCATGATGGTCTGGGCTACGTTCTTGGGGGGTGCCTCGCTGGCCCGACGCGGCGGCCATATGACCATCACTGAATTCCTCGACAAGCTTTCTGGGGTCTCGCGGCGACAGGCCGAGGCGATCATCCAGGTTTTCGCCCTAGCGGTCCTCCTGCTCCTGGTCTGGTATGGCATGGGAATCGTGAAGGCTAACTGGGGCAATGTACTGACGGTCCTCCAGTGGCCAATGGCTCTCCAATACCTTGGGCTGCCGGTCGGCTCAGCGGCGATGCTACTTTTCGTGGCCTACGATTTTATCCAAATCGTTCGCGGGAAGTCTCGCGAGGAGCGCTACGGAGGTTGAAGTCATGTTTGCGCTCATCATCTTTCTTGTGTTCTGCACCATTGCGGTTGCCGGCGTGCCGCTCATGTATGCGCTGATCGCCACAACCGTCGGAATGATCTGGGTGAACGGGTTATCCCATCCGCTCGAATCGATCTTCCTCAGTTTTATCGCCGGGGTGGAGCCTTTCATCCTGATCGCGGTGCCCCTCTTCATTTTCGGGGGCGAGCTGATGTCCAAGGGCGGGGTCGGAAAACGAATTGTCGGTTTTGTAGGCACGCTGTTTGGATTCCTGCCCGGAGGACTCGCAGTCGTCACGGTAATCTCCTGTCTCCTGTTCGGGGGCGTATCGGGTTCCGCCATCGCGGATACCGCCGCGATCGGGTCTCTCGTCGTCCCCATGATGAAGCAGCGAGGATACTCGGCAGCCTTCGCCGCGGCCTTGTTGTCCGTGGCCGGAACCCTGGCGCTGCTGATGCCGCTCTCGATCCCGTTTCTCGTCTATGCTTTCATCTCGGGAGTATCCATGCGGCAGCTCTCGATGTCCGGGATCGTCCCGGCGATTATCTCCGCGCTGGCCCTCATTGTGGTGTGCATCTGGCATGGTAAGAAGACGGGTTGCGACAGCGGCGCCCAACGGACCTCGGCCCGGGAAATCTGGGCGGCCTTCAAGGATGCGGGACCAGCACTGGTAATGCCGGTCATTATCGTCGGCGGCATATGGACGGGGGTGTTCACCCCGACCGAGGCTGCTGCCGTGGCGGTAGTGTACGGCCTGATTATCTCCATATTCATCTACAGGGACCTAACCTGGGGGGACCTGCCACCCCTTCTGCTCAAAGCCTTTCAGACGAGCGCCGCGGTGATGCTGGTCATCGGCGCAACGGGTTGCTTGTCTTGGCTGATGACCATCGAACAGGTTGCGACGACGCTTGCCGAGTGGGTCAAAAACGTTGCCCACCAACCCTGGGTATTCCTTCTTTTGACCAACGTCGCCCTCCTCCTGCTGGGCACGTTCATCGAGCCGCTGCCGGCCATGCTGCTTAGTGCGCCTCTGCTCCTGCCCCTGGCTCAGGCATTTAAGATTGATATGGTGCACTTCGGAGTTGTGGTGGTCGCGAATCTCTCCATCGCGCTGTACACGCCCCCCGTGGGCGGGACGCTCTTCGTCGCAGCCAACCTGGCGAATGCAGGGATCGGTGCGATCTCGCGTCAACTGATCCCACTGATGACCGCGACCGTTTTAATGTTGCTGGTTACGACTTATGTCCCCTCCTTGACGCGGGTCGTGGTGTGGCTCTTTATGCGATAGACCCGGAACCCCCCAACTGCTGCTACTCGCCCCGCGGATGTTGGGACTATGGCAGGATAACTCCGGTTTTAGGCACGCCATTATGCCCGCCTAACCGCTTTGCCCTTATCTTACTCGCCGGCCATCGAGACATCAGGTTGAAGTGTCATATGGGGAAACGTAATCCCAGGTTACGTAGTTTCATGATTGACTAACTTTAGGTCTGGCGGTGATTTCTTCCTTTGTTTCCTACGCGATTGAAAAACGGATATCCCGTCGTCCAGAAGAATTCGGACGGGTGGCCATCGAGGGCGTAGCGGGCCCGGAAGCGGCGAACAACGCGGCGACCTTTGGATCCATGGTTCCGCTTCTGACTCTGGGCATCCCCGCAAACGTCGTGATGGCTCTCTTTTTGGCAGCCCTGATGATCCACGGGAGGACCCCGGGGCCCCTCCTTATCCAGAATCATCCCGAGTTTTTCTGGGGAGTGATGATTAGCATGATCGTTGGCAACCTGATGCTATTGGTGCTGAATCTTCCCCTGATCGGAATCTGGGTAAAGATTTTGAAGGTTCCCTACAAAGTTCTTTTCCCGCTCATTATTTTATTCTGCCTGATCGGCGCCTACAGCGTGAATCTTCGGGTCATCGATGTGGCGGTCATGCTGGTCTTCGGAATCTTTGGTTATCTGATGAAAAAATACGAGTACGACGGCGGGCCTTTCATCCTGGCTTTCATTCTGGGGCCTCTTCTGGAGACGGCCCTCAGGCAGTCCTTGATCATCTCTCAGGGAGGGCTGGACATCTTTGTTACCCAGCCTCTGGCGCTGACTTCCCTCTTAATTGCCCTGTTGTTTCTCCTTTTCCCGCTGATTCCTTCGATCCGGACGAAAAGGGAAAAATTGGCCGAATAATTCCTAGAGTTAATCTTCAGCCGGTCATTGATTTTCCTCTTACCAATGTAGAGATTTTTTCGAAGGAAGTGTGTTCGGGGATAACCAATTATCCATCTAATGCCGCCCGAACTTTCCCTGTCAAATGCTCCACAGAAAAGGGTTTCTGGAGGAAAAACATCCCCCGATCCAACATGCCTTGCTGGAGAATGCCGCTATCCGTGTAACCCGACATATAAAGGACCTTCATTTCTGGATAAAAATACCCCAGGCGCCTGGCAAGCTCCGGGCCGTTCAGTCCGGGCATCACTATGTCGGTCAATAACAGATCGAGCAGCTCTTTGCCCTGTTCACAAATCAGGAAGGCATCTCCCCCGTTCGAGGCTTCTAAAATCCGGTATCCCTGCTTCCGGAGAATGGCCACCGCCAACTTCCGAACTTCCTCCTCATCCTCCACCACCAATATCGTCTCACTGCCACCGGGAAGCAGACCATGGACAACCTTTTCCGCCGTTCTTTCTCCCAGTGGCTCATTCACCCGGGGAAGGTAAATTTTAAAGGTCGTCCCCTGCCCGCGCTCGCTGTAAACCCAGATATATCCGTCGCTCTGCTTCACTGCCCCGTAGACGGTCGAAAGGCCCAGCCCGGTCCCCTTGCCTTTTTCCTTGGTCGTAAAGAAAGGCTCAAAGACCCGATCTCGGACCTCCGGGGTCATTCCCACTCCCGTATCACTCACCGAAAGCATCACATAACGACCCGGTTTCATATCCAAATGGGTATGAGCATATTCTTTGTCCAACTCCCTATTGGCCGTCTCAATGGTCAGTTTTCCCCCGGAAGGCATGGCATCCTTGGCATTGACGACCAGGTTGAGGATTGCCTGTTCGACCTGTCCGGGATCGGCCTTGACCCGTCCCAGGTCTTTATCCAGAATTGTCCTCAATTCGACATCTTCCCCAATAACTCGGGTCAACATTTTTTCCAGTTCCTGAAGAAGAGTATTGAGGTCGATAACCTTCCTTTCCACCGGTTGACGCCGGCTGAAGGCCAGAAGCTGTCGGGTCAGGTTCGCGGCCCGCTCTCCGGCCTTTTGAATCGATTCCAATTTTCCCTTCATGGGGTCCAGGTCTTTCAGCTCCATAAGGCCGAGCTGTGCATGGGTATTGATAATCGTCAGAAGATTATTGAAGTCATGGGCGATACCGCCGGCCAGACGCCCGATAGCCTCCATCTTCTGTGACTGGCGAAGCTGCTCTTCAAGAGCTCTCATCCCTTCTTCGGCCCGTTTCCGTTCAAGGGCGTAACGGATCGACCGTTTCAGCAGATGATAGTCCATCTGGCCTTTGACCAGATAGTCCTGGGCCCCTATTTGGACTGCCCGAATGGCCAGAGCATCGTCGTCGCAACCGGTAAAGACGAGAACGGGAACATGGGGCGCCTGGGTGCACACCTGGGTAACGGTGTCAATACCCTGCGCGTCGGGAAGGGAGAGATCGAGGAGGACGACTTGGAAATTATCTTCTTTCAGCCGCGCGAGGCCTTCTGTCAATCGCTCCACATGGCTCAGGCTAAACGAACCCTGATCCCCCTCGGCCAGCATCTCCTTCACCAGCCGGGCATCCCCGGGATTGTCCTCGACCAGCAGGATGCGGATGGAGCCATCGTTCATTAGATCATCCACCCCGCGGTAATTTGACGACGGTGAACCAGAAGTCCTCAATCGACTTGACCACGCTGGTAAACTGATCAAAGTCTACAGGTTTGTTGATGTAACAGTTCGCGTGGAGGTCATAGGTCTTGATGATATCCTTTTCCGCCGTGGAGGTGGTGAGAATAACCACCGGAATCCGTTTAAGATTTTTTTCCTGTTTGATCTCCTTCAATACCTCCCGGCCATCCTTCTTGGGCAGATTCAAGTCGAGCAGAATAAGGTCCGGCCGGGGCGCGTGAGCATACTGACCCTGCCGCCGCAGAAAGGCCAGAGCCTCTTCCCCGTCGCTGGCAACATTCAGGTGATTATGAATCTTTCCGTCCTTCAAGGCCTCAACGGTGAGGCGGACGTCTCCCGGGTTATCCTCCACCAGGAGGATTTGGATTTCTTTCGCGTTTTCTCCTGTGTTCATCTATGGTTCTCCTTTCGCCGGCATGGTAAAATAAAAAGTTGCCCCTTTTCCAGGTTCGGATTCAACCCAGATGCGGCCGCCATGGCGTTCCACAATCTTCTTGCAGACGGCGAGGCCGATCCCCGTCCCGGGATATTTCTCCCGGGTATGGAGCCGCTGGAAAATGATGAAGATCCTTTCCGAATACTCCTGGGCAATCCCGATGCCGTTGTCCCGGACGGAGAAAATCCAGCCGTTTCCGTTGCGGTTTGCCGACACGTGGACATGGGGCGGCTCCGCGCCCTGGAATTTGATGGCATTGCCGATCAAGTTTTGAAACAACTGGCCCAGTTGAACGTTGTCAGCCATGACCGTGGGCAGGGGATCATGGGATACGATTGCCCGTCTCTCTTGAATGGCGATCTGCAGGTTCTTGAGGGACTGCTGAAGAACGACTTCACAGTCCGTGGGTTCAAATTCTTTTCCTCTGGTGCCCACCCGGGAATAGGTGAGCAGGTCGTTGATCAACTGCTGCATGCGGGCGGCGCCGTTGACCGCAAAGCCGATAAACTCGTCAGCGTCTCCATCAAGTTTTCCTTTGTAACGCCGGGCGAGCAGTTGCACATAGCTCGTCACCATGCGTAAAGGCTCTTGAAGGTCATGGGAGGCCACGTAGGCGAACTGTCCCAGCTCCTTGTTGGACCGGGCGAGTTCCTCCTCCACCCGCTTCCGCAGGATCAATTCTTGCTCCAATTTATAAGCTTGTTCTTTCAACTCCTTCTCGCTCTTTTGAAGAGCTTCTTCGGCCCTTTTGCGCTCGGTGATATCCTGGATGGTGCAACGGATGCCGGCGATCCGCCCCTTTTCATCCCGGATAAGGCGATCCTCTATGAGGACGGAAAAGGTCGTTCCGTCCTTCCTCCGATAGGTGCGCACCAGGCTCCGCCCGGGGGGGATCTTGCCGGCCAATTTATCCATGATCTGCTGGCGGACGACCTCTTCATCAACATTGAACTTCCACATCCTTTTTCCGATCATCTCCTCCCGGGTGTAACCCAGCATATCCAGGTCCGTCTGATTGACATTGGTAATACGCCCCTCGGCGTCGTACTCGTGGTAGCCTACGGGCGCGTTATCGTACAGCTCTCTGAGCTTCTCTTCGCTCTTCTGAAGAGCTTCCTCCGCCCGCCTGCGCTCGGTGATATCCTGGATGGTGCAGCGGATACCGGTGATCCGCCCATTCTCATCTTTAATGAGCCGGTCTTCGATGAGGACCGGGAAGGTACTCCAATCCTTTCGACGATAGGTTCGTACCAGATTCTTACCGGGCGGGAGCCGGCCCGCCAATTTCGCGAGGATCTGCTCCCTGGCAAATTCTCCTTCCTCGTTGAATTTCCACATTGGCTGGCCGATCATCTCTTCTGCGGTATAACCCAGCATCTCCAGGTCTGTCTTGTTCACCCGGGTGATCTTTCCTTCCTCGTTGTATTCGTGGTACCCCATAGGAGCTAGGTCATAGAGTTCTCTGAATTCTTTCTCCGTTTTCTGGAGGGTTTCCTTCGCCTTCTTCAGTTCGCTGTAAAGCCGGGCGCTGGCGATGGCCCCGCCGATCTGATACCCCACCCTTTCGGCCAGATTCACCTCGTTTTCTGTATAGGCATTCGGTCGAAAAGATCGAATGTGAAGGATTCCGATCACCTGCTCTTCGGAGATCAACGGCACAGACAGCATGGAGCGAAAGCCGGCTTGAAAGGTAGTCAGGAGGCGCGGGTAGTATTTTGTGACCTCGTTCAGGTCTTCGGTCTGAACGAGCAGACTCTTTCGGGAGCGTATGATCGCTTCAGCTATTGATCCTGCCAGCGGGTATGAATTTCCCGGCTTACGGTCAGCCACTTCAACCCCCCAGACATAGGCGTTTTCGAGCATTCCAACTTCGGCGTTAAAGAGGCCGATGGAAATTCTGTCGAGGGGAATAAGTTTGCTTACTTCCGCGGCAAAAAGGTCATACACTTCCTCGATTTTCAACGTAGAGCTGATAATCCGGCCAATTTTGGCCAAGACCTCAACCTCTTTCGCCAGGCGCTTGGCTTCTTCCTCGCTCTTTCGTAAAGCCTCCTCTGCCCGCTTGCGTTCAAGGTAAATCAGGTTATTGGCAACCGCGCCCGCTATCTGAGCGGCGATACTTTCCGCCAGCTGCAGATCTTTTTCCAAATAAATTCCACGTGTTTTGGATCGGAAATGAAGCCCTCCTATGGGTTGATCTCGCGAAATCAGAGGAACGGATAAGAATGACCGGAAACCGGCCTTCATTTCCGGCAAGAGCCCTGGATATTTCGCCGCGATTTCATTTTCCGGGCCATCGACAACCACACCTCTTCGATTGTGAATGACCGTTTCGGTTAGCGTTCCCGCCATGGGGAAAACGTCCCCCACCTTTCTTCCCGCAGGGGAATCCCCCTCAATATAACGGTCCATCAAAGCGCTGCCATTCTCATGGATTAGATTAATGGCCACCCGATCATAGGGGATAAGACTTTTCACTTTTGCAGAGAATAATTTATATACTTCCTCAATCGTGGGGGTTGAACTAACAATTCGCCCGATCTCGGCCAAGACCGCATTTTCATGGGCTAATCGTTGCGCCGCTTCCTCACTTTTCCGCAATGCCGCTTCTACTTGTTTGCGCCCGGTTATGTCCCTGGCAATGACCTGGACCATGGACTCGCCCTGAAAGGGGATGGGGGCGGCCGCCACTTCCACATCCACAATCCCCCCATCGAACCGGAGGTATTTTTCCTCAAGCAGGGCAACCCCTTTTCCTTGCTCTAGCTGCTTAATGCGTTCCCAGGCCATGGGCAGGAATTCAGGATGGATAATCTCAAAAACTGATCTCCCGATCAGATCTCCCGGTCCCGATGCCCCCAGCATTTTTATCCCCGCAGGATTCACGTAGATGTACTTCCCTTGATTGAGCAGAGCAATCATATCAGGGGAGAGTTCTACCAGATTCCGATAGCGTTCCTCCGTCTTCTTGAGCTCTTCTTCCGTCAGTTTGTTGCCGATTGCCGATTTATTCAAATCAGTCATCTGGCGACGAATTTTCTCTAATTCCTTTATGAGCTCCTGTTTTCTTTTTTCTCCATCATTCATTTTTTTGTCCATTGGGTCGGGGGAGGATATGAGACTATGGCCAATTCAACGGGAAATCTGGAACGTCACCTTTTTTCGGGAGGAACATGAGGCATTTTTTCCCAATTGCAATCGTCGACCCGATTACCTTAACAGCCAAATAACTTATCGGCATAAATGGGGAAAAATTGAAATAAGGGCCCAGAGGAATGTAGAGTTATGGAGGGAAGGTAATAGGAGCCCAGAGGACAGACTTGGATAAGGGCGGGTTCTTTTCATCCGGGGTTCAAACTTTTTGAATTTAAAGGGAAATATCGAATCTTCTCCCATAGCTCCCCCGGCCCATGCCCATAAGGAAAAAACTGGGCGTGGGGAAGGCGCGCAATGTCCTTGACACATAGATGCCTTCCTAGTATTCTCCCAATACCCAAAAGCTAATTCTTTTCAGATTTCTTCTGCGAAGTGTCTCCCCGAAGGGCCCTCCAAGATAAAGAGATCATGGGCCTTTTCTTCTTTGGGGCCGCAAGTTCGCCCGGGAGGGCTGCCGGGGAACCTTGATGTTACCGGAGTCAGAAACCGGAGAGGCAGAGAAAGGGGGAAGGCATTTGGATATCCCCCATTCATCGGTTGGCTAAAAGAGATTTTTATGGCGAAAGAATTCTATTCTCAGAAAAGGAGGAGAAAGGCGAAATGAGAACCAAGGAACAGTATTTCCAGGGTCTGGCCAAGATGAAAAGGAATCTTTATTTCGACGGCCAGCGGATCGACCGCACGGATGAGCTTCAGATGGACTGTCTTAATACCATCGGCACCACCTATGATGAGGCCGCGAAGCCGGAGAACCAAAATCTGCTGACCGCCGTTTCCCATCTGACGGGTGAGAGGATCAACCGTTTTACCCACATCCATCAGAACACCCAAGACCTGCATAACAAGCAGGACATGACCCGCATGCTATGCCAGAACGTGGGAGGTTGTATCCAACGCTGCATGGGCATCGATGCCACCAACGCTATTTACAATGTCTCCTTTGAGGCGGACAAGACGAACAAGGGTGCCACCCAGTACCATGAGAACTTCAAGAAGTGGCTGACCCGCTTCCAGACCGAGGACCTGGTGGGTTGCTGTGCCCAGACGGATGTCAAGGGCGACAGGCTGCTCAGACCGGCCGATCAGGAAAACCCGGATGTCTACGTGAGGATCAAAGAGAGACGCAGTGACGGAATTGTGGTCAGCGGCTGCAAACTCCACATTTCGGAGGCCTCCGTGGCCGACGAGGTCCTGGTGGTGCCCACCCGGGCTTTGCGTCCCGAGGACAAGGACTACGCCGTGGCCTTTGCCATTCCGGGGGACTGGGATGGGTTGAAACAAGTCGTCACCATCCGTAATTTCAAGCGAAGAGAGCACTACCCGCGCGGGTTCTCGCAGGGCGCTACCGATTCCTATATGATCTTTCAGGACTGCTTTGTGCCCTGGGAAAGGGTTTTCCTGGCCGGTGAATGGCAACATGGAGGGGTGATGGCCCTGCTCTTTGCTTTGTTCCATCGCCATTCCTATTCGGGCTGCAAGCCCGGTCTCGGCGATATTCTGCTGGGGACCGCCGCCCTGGCCGCCGAGGTAAACAACATTCACAAGGCCTCCCACGTCAGGGAGAAGCTGGCAGAGATCATCATGGTTACGGAATTAGGATATGCCGCCGGATACACGGCTTCCGACCTTGGCAAACCGGAGGTCTATATGCCTGGTGTGGGCTTTGTCCCCTACGGCCCTGGCTCCTATATCCCCCATTCGATTTACTGCAATGTCGGCCGCTGCCTGTCGGGCGAGGCCGTCTGGCGTGAGGCGGAAATCCTTTGCGATATGGCCGGCGGGGTGGTCGCCACTTTCCCTCACGAGAAAGATTTCATGAATACGGAGCTTAAAGACCTGCTCTTTCAATATACCAAGCGGAACCCGAAAATGTCGGCGGAGGATCAGGCCCAGTTCTGGCGGTACATGGGCGACGTACTCTGCTCAGGGAGCGGCGGTGTAGCCAGGATAGGAGCCTACCATGGCGGGGGCTCACCGATCATGGAGCAGATCGCCATCACCACCCAATACGATATTGAATCCCGGAAGAAGCTGGTGAAGTATATCGCCGGCATGAGCGGCGGCGACCGCGAGGCGTTGAGTAAGAAGGGAATCCGGTAATCTGAAGCCTTTTCCTTTCCCGTAAATCAGGAAGATAACGGCTATTTGTGCCTCCTCCTTTTCTCAAGGGGGAGGCATTCTATTCTTGACCTCGGGTCTTTCCTACGAAGGATTGCTTATCCCCAGGCACCAGGGAGGGCTGAAATCCTGCCCTTTGGTGGAGGCGGGAAGGCGAGGACGCCGGTTCAGGGAGCACTTGCCGGTAATCCCGAGAGGGAAACGTTTGCCCTATATTAAGGATTAGAATTGGAGGTTGGGGGATCTATAGGGTAGCAACACTATCTTTAAGCTACGGTTACGTTCGGCTAGTTAGAGAATTACCCTGTGACGGTCGGTGCTCATCAAGATCAATGGTAAACCTTGCCAATAATCATAAATACAATCAGCGCCCATATTGGCTAGCTCAACAAAAAAGCGAGGGATAACCCTCTCTGAGTATTCGCGAATTCCGCGTACCTATCTGTTCCTCTTTTCAAACAGCCCACTTCGATCAAGTCCCTTCCGTTTCTCCTTTCCTGATTGCTTCGCCGGTCTTGACCCGATCTCCTTTCGGGGACAAATTCGGGGGCAAGAAACTTTCGTCTATCGATTCCGGAACGTCTGCCCCCTTGGTCCTTTAGACTAAGAATCGATCCACGCAAATCAATCTCCTCCCTTTCAGGGATTTATCTCGAAAAGTAGAGGCCGGGATCAATGCCAATTTTCATAGTTAAATAGCGCATATAAATTCTGATGTCAAACACTTTCTCACTTCGATCGATAATTTTTATCTGGTCCCCTTGAGAAATGGAGTAAATATCCCGGGGATGGGAGCCAGGGAGACTACTTTTTCTGCGGCGTCACAATCTTCGCCCAGGAGTCACGCAACGTCACTGTTCGATTGAATACCAGCGACTTTTCGGTGGAATCAACAGGGTCTAGGCAGAAGTAGCCCAGCCTTTCGAACTGGCATCGGGTTCCAGGGGTCGCGCCTGCCAGGCTTGGTTCTACCCGGCATTCCTTAAGAGTCTCCAGCGACTTCGGGTTCAGAAAATCCTTAAAATCAGTCCCCTCCTTTTCGCCCATCGGATTGGCAACCCGGAAGAGCCGATCGTATAGGCGAACTTCTGCGGGCAAGGATTGATTCGCCGGAACCCAGTGGATGGTCGCATCGACCTTGCGTCAGTCAGGCGCAAACCCGCCCCGGGTCTCCGGATCATAGGTGCAGTGCACCTCGGATACTTCGCCTGTTTCGGAGGCCTTCACCACACCCACGCATTTAATAAAATAACCGTAGCGGAGGCGAACTTCCCGCCCGGGGGCCAGACGGTAGAATTTCTTCGGTGGATTTTCCTGAAAATCTTCCCTCTCGACATACAGCACCCGGGAAAAGGGAACCTTCCTCGAACCCATGCCTGGATTCTGGGGATGGTAGGGGCAATCGAACTCCTCCACCCGATTCTCCGGATAGTTGTCGATGACCACCCGGAGAGGATGTAGCACCCCCATGACCCGGGGAGCCCGCTCATTCAAGTCATCCCGGACACAGGACTCGAGCAGGGCCACATCGACGATACTATCATTCTTGGCCACCCCGATCCGTTCACAGAAGGTCCGGATGGCCTGGGGAGTGTAGCCCCTTCTCCGCATCCCCGCTATGGTAGGCATCCGCGGATCATCCCATCCGGTCACCTGCCCCTTTTCCACCAATTCGATGAGCTTTCGTTTACTCATGACAGTGTAGGTCAGGTTGAGGCGGGCGAACTCGATCTGTTGGGGATGGCTCTCCACCTTCAATTCATCCAGAATCCAATCGTACAAAGGGCGATTATTTTCAAATTCCAGCGTACAGATCGAATGAGTAACCCTTTCGATGGAATCGGAGAGGCAATGGGCAAAGTCGTACATGGGGTAAATGACCCATTGATTACCCGTCCGGTAGTGCGGCTCGCGCTTAATCCGGAAGATAACCGGGTCCCGCATAACCACATTGGGGGAGGCCATATCGATCTTGGCCCGCAAAACGTGGGCCCCATCTTCGAATTCCCCGGCCCGCATGCGCTGGAACAGGTCTAGGTTTTCTTCCACCGAACGGTTGCGGTAGGGGCTGTCCTTGCCGGGTTTGGTCAGGGTGCCCCGGTAGTCTCTGATCTCCTCCGCGCTCAAACTGCACACATAGGCTTTGCCCGCTTTGATCAGCTGTACCGCAAACTGGTACAGCTGCTCAAAGTAGTCGGAGGCGTAAAACAGCCGGTCTTCCCAATCAAACCCCAGCCATCGAACGTCTCCGATGATCGACTCCACGTATTCCATGCTCTCCCCGGCGGGGTCGGTATCATCCATCCGCAAATTGCAGGTGCCCCCGTATTGGGCCGCGATCCCGAAATTGAGGCAGATGGACTTGGCGTGCCCAATATGGGGATATCCGTTCGGTTCCGGGGGGAATCGGGTCGCAACGCGTCCGGCAAATCTGCCGGTTTTCAAGTGCTCGTCGATAATATCCCGAATAAAATCAGACGCCGGCGTACCATTTGTCTTGGCCATAGATCTGGTTCCCTTTCGTGATTCTCCCGTCGAAAGACCTCTTCTGTCCTCTTCCGAATCTATTCTGTTCCCAAACGGAAACTGATTCTTACGAACACCGGCACACCGGGGCCGCGGCGATATTTCTCCTTTTCCCAGTCCCCGGTATTCTAACTTCGCAGAATAGTGTATTTTCGAAGAATCGGCAAGAATTTTTTAGGTGTTCGTAAGGCGGGTAAGAATGGGAAAGTAGATTTCCATGGAATTCAGGAGCCAGGAGTCAGAAAAAACCCATATGACTCAGAATTCTGACTCCTGTTTCCTGCAACTTGCACCTATAGGCCCAGATCTTCTCCAATAAGAAATATCATGTAATCCGTTCTCCGCGGCTTCTTGGCCAAAACCAGGTAGGCGTTGCAGATTCGTTCCGGCGAAGCACAGTCCGAGCACTGCCCCGTTACGCCGCAAGGAGGTTTGTATGCCAGCCGCTTTACATTCATCGGCGCGGTCCATTCTTGAACCTTTTTCTGGGCTTCGGCCAGGTCTTTGACGATTTTATTCACCCCGCAGATCAAGATGACTTTCTTGGGACCGTAAATCATCGGCGCCACCCGGTTACCGGTAGCATCAATGTTGAACAGCTTTCCATCTTCGGTCACGGCGTTGCTGCTGGCAATGAAAACATCGGCGGAAAAGATTTCCCGCCGGAGCTTGTCCCCTTCTTCCATCGAAATACCCTTGGCAAAAGGATTCAAAAATTTCACGGGACGTTTTTGAATTTCATTCGCCAGATCAACCTGGTTCAAAGTCAGAGATCCCCCCACACCTACGGTTGCCCCTTCGGGAATCATCTTCCAGAGCTCGGCCATGGCCTCCGAAGCCTTGGAAAAATACCGGGCTTCAAAATTGTTTTTCTTCAAGGCTTTGATCGTCCTCTCCGCCTGTTGTTCATGGTACCATTGCTGAAATGGATTCATTTTCCACCCTCCCTTTAAAATGATTTGTCCCGAAATCACGAGGGAGAAGAAATTCATGACTCGAAAGCCGCGATCTCCCTCGCAATTTTTCTTCATCCTTCTCCCGTCGCCTGGGGAGTCGGTAACGAAGGAACCCTAATAAACGGACCTCCCCCCGCTAATGTCGTAACATTGTCCGGTGACGAAAGAAGATTCGTCAGAGGCCAGGAATTTCACCACCGCCGCCACTTCTTCGGGCTTTCCCAATCTTCCCATCGGAATTTTGGAAGTAAGCAAGGCCCTCTGTTCCGGCGTCATGGCTTTGGCCATATCGGTCTCCAGCAAGGCCGGTGAGACGCAGTTTACCCGGATGCTGGAAGCAGCCAGCTCCTTTCCCAGAGTCTTGGTCAGGGTGATAATCCCGCCCTTGGACGCCGAGTAGGGGGCCATTTGGGCATTTCCCTCCTTGCCGGCCACCGAGGCTATATTG
>Ga0187769_10001011_pt1 | contig 15636 bp, 15 predicted proteins | sample 0116_SJ02_MP02_1_FD_133140 | JGI IMG/M metagenome (GOLD analysis project Ga0187769, IMG submission 133140) | Tropical peat soil microbial communities from peatlands in Department of Meta, Colombia - 0116_SJ02_MP02_10_MG | ecosystem: Environmental > Terrestrial > Soil > Wetlands > Peat | place... | reverse complement strand
TTCAATTCGAAAACCAGCGGCGCGACCAGCGGCTCAACCGGACTGCGCTCGCCTTCGCTGGACAAGCGCCGGGGCGCGGCCGGGCAATAGCGATGACAGCGCGTTGACGGCACGTAGTTTTTGCAGTGCGAGCAGCACACTGGGTCTGGAATCGGCCCAAGCGTGTGCGCGCGCCGCACTTCGTGCGCGACGAGACTTTTTCGGGCCTTGGGGCGGGGCGCGATTCGCAAGGCGGGTCTCCGCCCAGGCATTGTTACGAAAAAATCGTAAATGAATTGCGGATAGCGCCGGCGCTCGTTGCTGCTGCTGGTTTTTCGCCCGGGTCGGGCCGAGCCGCCTTCTGGGGGCGCAGGCGGGGCGTTGCGCGCAGGGGCCGCCACGCAACGGCGGATGTCATCCGCCGTCGGTCATCCGCAACGCGTGCACGCCGAACAGGCCGTCGGTCCAGGCCGTCAGCGGTGACCATCCGCTGCCCTGGGCCAGCGCTTGGAACGACTCGATGGTGTATTTGTAGCTGTTCTCGGTGTGGATCGTTTCGCCGGCGCGGAACTCGATCGTGGTGCCGCAGAGCCTTGCCCTCTGTCGTTTGGTGCTGGCGAGGTGCATCTCGATGCGGTTGCGCGCGCCATTGTAGAAGGCGTGATGCTCGAACGCGGCGAGATCGAAATCGGCGCCGAGTTCGCGGTTGATGCGAGCCAGCAGATTGAGATTGAACTTCGCGGTCACGCCTTCGGCGTCGTTATAGGCGCGATAGAGAATATCGGGCGCCTTGACGAGATCGACGCCGACCACGAACACCGCGGCAGCGCCGAGCATGACGCCGGCATGGCGCAGAAATGCGCATGCCTCATGCGGCTCGAAATTGCCGATGGTCGACCCGGGAAAGAAGCCGACGCGCGGCAGCGCCGCGATTTCGGCGGGCAGTGCCGCGAGCGTGGTGAAATCTGCAACCACGGGATGGACGGCGAGATGCGGAAAATCGCGGCGCAATTGCGCCACGTCCTGCTGCAGGTGATCGCCGGAAATATCGACCGGGACATAGGCTGAGACGCTCGCCGCGGCGCCGAGTAGGAGCCGCGCCTTGCGGCTCGAGCCGCTGCCGAATTCGATCATGGCGCAGCCTTGGGGAAATTGCGCCGCAATTGCCGGCGCGTTGTCGCCGAGGAGCGAAAGCTCGCTGCGCGTCGGATAATATTCGGGCAGGCACGTGATGCGCTCGAACAGCGCCGAGCCGGCGGCATCGTAGAAATATTTCGGCGGCAACCGCTTTGGCTTCGCGGTCAGGCCGGCGATGACGTCGGCGGCGAATGCGCCGAGCGTTTCGGGCGGCCACGCTGCACGCAGTGCGGTTTGGGCACCAGCCATCGGACTCAATGCTCGAACTCCGCCAGGCGCAATCCACTGAACTGCCAGCGTGCCGACGGGTAAAAGAAATTGCGATAGCTCAAGCGCGCATGTCCCGCGGGCGTTGCGAGCGAGGAGCCGCGCAGCACCATCTGATTGACCATGAACTTGCCGTTGTATTCGCCGAGCGCGCCGGGGGCGGCCTGGTAGCCGGGATAAGGCGAATACGCGCTGCGTGTCCATTGCCAGACGACGCCGAAGGCGTCGTCGAGGCCGCCTGATTTGGCGGCGACTTCCCATTCGGCCTCGCTCGGCAAATGCTTCCCGGCCCAGCGCGCAAACGCATCGGCCTCGTAATAGCTGACGTGACAGACCGGCAGCGCCGGATCGACCGGCCGCAGACCGCCGAGCGTCATGGTGAACCAGGCGCCGTCGGTCTTGCGCCAATAGCCGGGCGCGTCCCAGCCCTGGGCTTCGACCGTCTCCCAGCCGTCCGACAGCCAAAGGGTGGGCGTCGTGTAGCCGCCGTCGGCCATGAATTCGAGCCACTCGCCATTGGTGACGAGCGCTCGCGCAAGCCGCACCGGCTGCAGCAATACCTGGTGCGCCGGCCGCTCATTGTCGAAACAGAAACCCTCGCCCTCATGCCCGATGGTGTGAACGCCGGCGACGCGGGCGTCCGCCTGCGGCGCGCCCTCACAGCGCGGCCATTGCCAATCCGCGGCATAGACTGGGTGCGTCGGATTTTGTGCGAAGGCGTGCAGGATGTCGGTCAGCATCAGCTCCTGGTGCTGTTGCTCGTGATGGAGCCCGATCTCGACGATGGGAAAAAGCTGCGCGCCATCCTTGGCGGATTCGATCAACGCCGCGATGGCGGCGTCGACATGGGCGCGATAGGCCGCGGTCTCGCCGACGCCCGGCCGCGTGATCAGGCCGCGCTGCGGCCGCGCGTGGCGCGGGCCGGCGGCGACGTAATAGGAATTAAACAGATAGCCGAAGCGCGCATCGAAATCGCGGTAGCCCGGATCGAACGGCCGCAGCAGAAACTGCTCGAAGAACCAGGTGACATGGGCACGGTGCCATTTCGCCGGACTGGCCTCGGGCATCGATTGGACCGCCTGGTCCTCGGCCGAAAGCGGCGCCGCGCGCCGCTCGGTCTCGGCGCGCACGGCGTGGAAGGCGTCGAGCCAATATTGACGCGCGTCGCCAGGATCGGGCGGTTCCGCGAGCAGGGCATCACCGGGCGAATCGTGCGAGCGAAAAACCGGCAAACCGACCTGACGGGGCATCATAGGGGTCCGAAAATCGGCGAGACGAATGGCTGAGGGTCAATAACAGGAGCTAATCGGCGCAGGGCGCAATAGTTCCACATATTCGTACGACCGGGGCAATGCCAGGGGTTCGGGCTAACGGGGATGTGATCGCGAATGAATTTGCGTGCAAGGGATTGACGTTGCGGCAAAAGTACCTACCGAGGTGCAGGCGGGGCGCGGCCGGGGTCAGATCATCGTCCCAAGCAGGCCAGGACATCGGGGACAGCATGCGTAGGGGGAGGGGCAGCATCATGCGCGACGCTGGATGTTCGTTTGCGGCGCTGCTTGTTGCCTGCTCGACCGCCGCGCTGGCGGCCGCTCCGTGCCGCACCTCGGGCACTTATGATGCCTGGCTCAAAGCGTTTGAACGTGAAGCGGCAACGCAAGGGATTTCCCAAGGCACCATCGGTCTCGCCACGCCGTCGCTGACCTACGACCAGCACATCGTCAACATCGACCGCGGCCAGCGCGTGTTCACGCAGACCTTTCTGCAGTTCTCCGACCGCATGGCCGCCGCCTACCGCATCCAGCGCGGCCAAGCCCTGATCAAGGCGAACGCCGCGGTATTCGCGCGCATCGAGCAGCAATACGGCGTGCCGGCGCCGGTAATCGTCGCCTTCTGGGGGCTGGAAAGCGACTTCGGCGCCAATATGGGCAAGGAGCATACGCTGAGCTCCATCGCCTCGCTCGCCTATGATTGCCGGCGCAGCGACCGATTCCGCGCGCAGCTCTTCGATGCGCTACGCCTTATCGAGCGCGGCGATTTGACGCCCGAGGACATGATCGGCTCCTGGGCCGGCGAACTCGGCCAGACCCAGATGATGCCGTCGGAATACTACAAGTACGCAGTCGACTATGACGGCGACGGCAGGCGCGATCTCATTCACAGTGTGCCCGACGTGCTGGCCTCCACTGCCAATTATTTACTCGGGCTCGGCTGGAAGCGCGGCGAGCCGTGGCTCAGCGAGGTGCGTGTGCCGGCGAATCTGCCGTGGGACCAGGCTGACCTCGCAATCGAGCTGCCGCGTTCGAAATGGGCGGCACTCGGGGTGACGCTTGCCGACGGCCGGCCGTTACCCGCCGACAATCTCCCCGCCTCGCTCCTGCTGCCGATGGGACGATCCGGGCCTGCTTTCCTGGTCTACAGGAATTTCCAGGTCTATCTGCAGTGGAATAATTCGCTCGTCTATTCGACGACGGCCGCCTATCTCGCCACCCGCATCGCCGGCGCGACGCCGCTCAAGCGCGGCACGCCGCCGCCGGCGCTCGCCTTCAACGACGTGAAAGCCTTGCAGGGCCTGCTTATTCGCGCCGGTTACGACGTCGGCACCGTCGACGGATTTTTGGGGCTGAAAACGCGCCAGGCCGTCAAGGCGATGCAGGTGAAATTCGGCTTGCCGGCCGATTCCTATCCGACGGCCGACCTGCTGGCGCGCATGCGCGGCGGCGGATAGGAGGCGTCATTGCGCGCGAGGGAGGCACCCCGAGCGACTGCGCATTGTTCGCTTGCTTCGTCGCTTCGCTCCTGGCAATGACCGCAGCCGGGGTCGTTGCCGAAGATATTGATGAGGCCTAAGTTTTTCCTTATTGAACTCTCAAACAGTGATCGGATCGGCGCCGCGTGGCGCGACGGCCCGGCGAGAGTATGGGTTAGGGAAACGCCGTACATGCGCAGTCATCGCGGTAGCGGACGATCGCGCTCGGTTCGCGATTGCCGCCGTTTGCGCACGATCGCGGCGCTTTGCGCCGTCTTGCTCCTTGTTCCTTATGCGAATCCGGCGCTTGCGCAAGGCAGCACCGGTCCTGCCGCACAGCCTTCGGCGCCGGGCGCCGCACCAACAGCTCCGGCCGCAAATCCGCCGGCCGCCGAGCCAGCCGCGCCGGCGCCGCAGGCGCCCGCGACCAATGCCGGCCCGGCGCCCGGTGAGCATTTCGTCAGCACCGCGGAGCTGCCGCAGGATCTGTCGCCGTGGGGCATGTTCCTCCACGCCGACATCATCGTCAAAGTGGTGATGATCGGGCTTGCCTTTGCCTCACTCGTGACCTGGACGGTGTGGATCGCCAAGACGCTCGAACTGCACAGCGCCCGCGTCGCTGCGCGTCGGGGCCTGCGGCTGCTGGCGCAGTGCGTGACGCTCACCCAGGCCTATGACTTGCTGCGCGGCGGCAGCGATCCGATCGCGCAGCTCCTGACCACGACCGCGGCCGAAATCCGCGTCTCCGCCAATCTGCGCGGCGACGGGCTGAAGGAACGCATCGCCTGGCAGCTCGAGCGTATCGAGATGGCGGCAAGCCGCAAAGTCTCACGCGGTACCGGCGTCCTCGCCACCATCGGCTCGACCGCGCCGTTCGTGGGCCTGTTCGGCACGGTCTGGGGCATCATGGACAGCTTCATCGGCATCTCCAAGGCGCACACCACCAATCTCGCTGTCGTCGCGCCGGGCATTGCCGAAGCCTTGCTCGCGACCGCGCTCGGGCTTGTCGCCGCGATCCCGGCGGTCATGATCTATAACGCGCTGGCGCGCTCGACCGCGCATTACCGCGCGCTCCTCGGCGATGCGTCGGCGCAGGTCATGAAGCTTGTGAGTCGCGATCTCGATCGCGCCAAGCTGCCGCTTTCGCAAGCAGCCGAGTAGCGTGGAGTTAGAGTAGAGCGATGGCGATCCGTCTCGATCACGGCGAGGACGAGCTCGCCGACGTGCACGACATCAACGTCACGCCGTTCATCGACGTGACGCTGGTGCTGTTGATCATCTTCATGGTGGCGGCGCCGCTCGCCACCGTCGACATCGGCGTCGATTTGCCTTCGGCCAATGCCGAACCGCAACAGCGGCCGAACAAGCCGATCTATCTCACCGTAAAGGCCGACCTCGGGCTCGCGATCGGCGATAACATGATCGCGCGCGGCGACCTTGCCGGCGCGCTCGACACCGCGTCCGGCGGCAACCGGGATGAACGCGTCTTCTTGCGCGCCGACCGCACCGTGCCCTATGGCGAGATCATGCGGGTGATGAACGAACTGCGCGCGGCGCATTATCTCAAAGTCGCGCTGGTCGGGTTGGAGCTGCGCGAGGCGAAATGAGCGTGCTCTCGCCTTTCTTCGTCGAAGATGCGGACCCACGCGATCTGATGCGTTGGGCGGCAGCCGCTGCCGTAGTGCTCGGCATTCATGCCGGAGCCGTTGCCTTCTACCTGCAATGGCACCAGCCGGAGGAAATCGGCGACAACGCCGCGATCGTGACCGTCGAGCTCGCGCCGATCGACTCGACGCCCGACGCCGTCGAGCGCGACGTCGCGCCGGCGCCGGAGACGATGATCGAGTCGAAGGCGGTTCCCGAGGAAAAAAAAGAAGAGAAGCCGCCAGAACAGGTGAAGATGGAGCAGCCGCCGGACGAAACTCCGGCGGTGGTTCCCGAACCGGTCGTTCAGCCGCCTGAAAAGGTCGAAGCGGCAAGGCCGCCCGCCCCGGTGACGGCGCAAAAGGCCAAGGGGGGCGCCCCGCGCATCGAGCCGTCCTGGCAATCGAGCTTGATGCGCCAGCTGCAGCGCTACAAGCGCTATCCGAGCGAGGCGCAGGCGCGTAGCGAACAGGGCGTGGTACTGTTGAGCTTCAGCCTCGACCGCACCGGCCATGTGCTCGCGCACCGGATCGCGCGCAGCTCGGGCTTCGCCGACCTCGATGCCGAGGTGATGGCGATGATCATGCGCGCCGAGCCGCTGCCGGCGTTCCCGGCGAGCATGACCGCGGCGCGGCTCGACCTCACCGTGCCGATCCGCTTCTCATTGCGGTGAGCCGTTTCCGGCGAGCCAGCCGAAACGCCATTCCGCCGCCGGATGGACGGCGGCGGATCAGGCGCACGCAAGAAGCGTCAGTCGTTGTTGCCCAACGAGCGCGGGCCATAGGGATCGGGCGGACGCGGTCCGGAAGAGAAGCCTTGCAGGGGGCTGAACCGCCCGATCGCATTAACGCCGGGCGGGCCGGCGTTGAATTGGACAGTCGGGCCGCCCGCGCCGAGCGGCGACACCGCGTTGCCGGAATTCTTGACCGCGTCGTCCGGATCGGAAAACCTCGGGCCGCCGGCCGAACTGCCGTCGGAATTCTGCAAGGTGAACGCCCAGGCGGGAGAGCCGGCGAACGGAAGCGCCACAATCGCCAATACCGCCGCGCCGAAACCAAGATTCGTTACGCGAGCCATGATGATCCCTCTCCGATCGCCCCGGCTGAATCGTAGGGTGGACGTTACGGGTCCCGGGCACCCCGCGTCAACCCGCGCCGACGCCCATAAGGAGCAACGATGCGCACCAAGCCGAGCCTGACTTTGGCGGATGTAAAGCAGATGCTGGCCGCTTGCGAAGCCGAGGCCGAGCGGAACAATTGGGCGGTGGCGATCTCGATCGTCGATGACGGCGGTTTCCTGCTCGGCTTTGCCCGCTTGGATGGCGCGCCGGCGATCTCCGCCGAGGTGTCGCTCGGCAAGGCGCGCACCTCGGCGGTAACGCGGCGGCCGAGCAAGGTGTTCGAGGACCGGGTCAAGGAGCGGCCGGGCTTCGTCACCTTCCCCGCCGGCACTTTGATCCAAGGTGGCGTACCGATCATGCACCAGCTTGAATGCGTCGGCGCAATCGGCGTCTCCGGCGTGCAATCGCATGAGGACGAGCAGGTCGCCACCGCCGGGGTGAAGGCGCTCGGTTAGGTCCGACGATCAAAAAATGAGGCAAGTCGTCGTGCCATGAGCGAGCACGCGCCCTTCCCTGTCCGTCAGCGTTCCTTCGGCGGTACCGACGCGCCGGCCGAAACTGATCACCTTGCCTTCGGCGCGGACCGGACCGGTCCGTGTGGTGATCGGCCGTACGAATGAAATCTTGAATTCAAGCGTCGTTTGCGCCGAGCCCTTGTCCAGCATCGACTGCACCGCGAGGCCCATGCAGCTGTCGAGCATCGTGGCGGCAAGGCCGCCATGCACGCCGCCGGCGGGGTTGAGATGCCCCTCGCGCGGGTCTGCGACCGCGGCAACACGACCCTCGGCCGCTTCGACGATGTCGTAACCGAGCGTCTCGGCCATCGGATTGAGCGGCAGCGTTCCACTCACAAGTCCTTGGACAAATTCGAGACCGCTCATCGAGCGCTGTTGATCCGCGTCCACGACGCCAAAACGTTTCTGCAAAGCAACTCTCCGCATCGCACCGGTTCGCCGCCGGCCACGCGCCGGAGCGATTGTCCGCAGGACCGAACGACGCGACGATGCGATAAATCCCCGCCCAGCGTCTGGCGGTTTTCGGACCTCTCAGCCTCACCATTTCGGACGCCGCATTGCCCACGCCGCCGCGAAATACTACGGCCTTCGCCGAAACATAGCGGTCGCGCGTCGGCTACACCAAGCGCACTGCCAACCGATGGGAGACCGCGATGACCGTCACCGTTTTCATCCGCTATCAGCTTGATCCGCACAAGCGCGACCAGTTCGAGGAATACGCCCGCAACTGGCTCAAGATCATTCCCAAGTGCGGCGGCAACCTGGTCGGCTATTGGATGCCGCACGAAGGAACCAACACCATCGCCTATGGGCTGGTCTCGTTTCCCAGTCTCGCCGCCTATGAAGCCTACCGGGCGCGGATCAAGGCCGACGGCGAAGGCGCGGCCAATTTCAACTTTGCGCAAAAGGAGCGCTTCATTCTGTCCGAGGAGCGCACCTTCCTCCGGCAGGTCGAGTGATGGGGATCGTTTCGTCGGCTATCGGGGTCGCCGCGCCGCCGCTATAAGCGCCCATGCTGCGCGCATTGACCGCCGATCTCGCCTCGCAGTTCGCCAGGATCGCGCTCGGCAATGTCACGCGCGAGTTTCCGAACAAACTCGATCATGTGCTGGCTGGCGCCGCGGACGTCAAGGCGCCGCGGGTGCTGCATCCGATCTTCTACGGCTCGTTCGACTGGCATTCCTGCGTTCACGGCTATTGGCTGCTCGCGCGCCTCGTCCGGCGCTTTCCTGACCTGCCGGAAGCGCCAGCCATTCGCGGCACGATCGATGCGCATTTCACTGCCGCGAACGTCAAGGCGGAATTGGATTATCTGCGGCGGCCGGCAAACCGCGGCTTCGAGCGGCCCTACGGGCTTGCCTGGCTCGTAATGCTCGCGGCCGAACTCGCCCGCCACGACGGCTCCGACGGCCGGCGGTGGTTCGGCGTGCTCGCGGCGCTGAGCGACGAATGCGCCCGCCGCCTGCACGATTATCTGATCGCCGCGAAATATCCGGTGCGCGCTGGCGTTCACAGCAACAGCGCGTTCGCGCTGATCCTGGCGATGGAACACGCCGACGCCTGCGGCGAGGCCGGTGAGCTCGCGGCGCTGCGACAAAAATCCCGTTCGTGGTTCGGCGATGACACCGATTGCCCGGCCTGGGAGCCCGACGGCGAGGATTTTTTGTCGCCCGCCCTGATCGAAGCTTTGTGCATGGCGCGCGCGCTCGCTCCCGCGGATTTCGCCACCTGGCTTGAGCGCTTTCTGCCACGGCTTGCGGCACGCGAGCCGGCAAGCCTGTTCCGCCCCGCTGCGGTGAGCGACCGCACCGACGGCAAGATCGTCCACCTCGACGGCCTCAATCTGAGCCGCGCCTGGTGCTGGCGATCGCTCGCCGAGCGGTTCACGGCCACCGACGCGCGCCGCGACATCGCGCACGAGGCCGCTGCGGCGCATCTCGATGCGACCCTACCGCATGTCGCCGACGATTATGCCGGCAGCCACTGGCTCGCGACCTTCGCGCTACTCGCGCTCGAAGCTTGATTGAGCTTACGCGTCTAACTCCTTGTAATAGCGATAGATACCCCATTGGCTGAACGGGGTGCGCCGGTTCGAAGCGAGATAGGCCTTGATCCGCGGCCGCGCTGCCACGCGATCATGGAGGGCGATCAGGCCCGGCACCTTCCTCTCGAAGCGCTTCATGCGTCTGGGGAAGGCGTAGCGCAGGCCCGCGATGATCTGAAATAGTGACAGGTCGACATAGCTCAGACGTCGGCCGACGAGAAATCTGCCGCCGTTCTCACGCAGGACGCGCTCGAAATAACCGAGGAATTTCGGCACGCGGTGGCGCCAGAAATCCTTGGTCCGCCGCCGCGCCTCCGGCCGCTGCTGCTCGAAATAGAGCCAGCTGCTGATCGGATGATGGGTGTCGTGAATCTCAACGACGAGGTCGGAGATGGTGAGCTGCAATTGATGCGCCCACAGCCGCCCGGCTTCGTCGTGCGGCGAAAGGCCGAGGCGCGGGCCGAGATAGAAGAGGATGTTGGCAGTCTGTGCGACGATGAGCTTGCCGGCCCGAAGGAACGGCGGTGCGAAGGGCGCGCGCGCGTTGCGCTTGCTTTCCATGAGCTTTGTCATCGCCCGCATGCCGGCTTTGCCGCGGCGCGCGACGTCGAGGTAGTCAGCGCCGGCCTCTTCAAGCGCGAGGCGAATGAATTCGCCGCGGCCTTGGATACCGGGCCAGTAGTAGAGTTCGTAGCGCATCGCTTCAGGCCGCCGCCGCGGAGCTGTATTGCTCGTCAGTGACGGGCTCGAGCCACTCGACGTGCTTGCCGTCGAGAGCCTCATGAATGGCGATGTGCACCATCGTCGTGTTAGGCCCGGCGCCGTGCCAGTGTTTCTCGGTCGGCCGGAAGGAGACCACGTCGCCGGCGCGGACCTCGCGGACCGGCCCGCCGGAACTTTGCACCCGGCCGCAGCCCGAGACGATATAAAGGGTCTGGCCGAGCGGGTGCCGGTGCCAGTTGGTACGGGCGCCGGGCTCGAAGCGCACCACGGCGGCGCGGGCGCGCGCCGGCTCCGGTGGCGCGTCGATGATCGGGTCCTGCCAGACCGTGCCGGTAAACCACGCGTCGGAGGCGCGGCGCGAGGGCACCGAGCCGCAAGGGCGGATGTCCATATTTTCCTCCGTTTCTGTTGCGAGGCTGGCTTCGTATCAGAGCGCTAACGCAATGGAAATCGCCGCATTCTAGACTCGCCGCCCTCGCGAGGCCGCACTCTTCGGCTCAAATCGGCTATGATGCGGTCGCAGTGGTGAAACCGGACGGACACTGGGCAATGCCGAAAAGCGTGTCGATCGCAGTTCGTCCTCTTCAGCGTCTTGTCCTCGTCGCGGCGTGCGGGTTGGCGCTTAGCGCCTGCTCCAAATGCGACGTGCCGAATTGGCTGCCGGGCCATTCGCCGGCAGCGCCGGCCTCGTGCCACGATGGCCCCTCGCCGCAGCAGTAATTCGTTTGCGGTCCGCTATTTGTCCCGGTCATGCCCGGCCATAGCCGTTCGAAGAACGGCGCCGCTTCGCGCGCCTATGTGCCGGGCATCCCGATCAAATGGGCGCTGCCAGTGCGTTCTTAAGCGGGATGGCCGGGACAAGCCCGGCCATGACGTTACGCCGCCAGCGTCTCCTTGACGGCGGCGACCAGCTCCTTCAGCGAAAACGGCTTGGGCAGGAACGCGAACTGGCCGGGCTCCGGTAGGTGTTTCTGGAACACGTCCTCGGCATAGCCGGAGACGAAGATGATCTTCAGGTCCGGATTGCGGCTGCGCAGCTCGCGGGCAAGCGTCGGTCCGTCCATTTCCGGCATCACTACGTCGGACACGACAAGATCGATCCGGCCGTCTGAGCGCTCCAGCACCTCGATCGCCTCAAGCCCATTGCCGGCCTCGAGCACGGTGTAGCCGCGGGAGGCGAGACCGCGGGCGTTGAGCGCGCGCAGGCCCTCCTCGTCCTCGACCAGGAGGATCGTCCCCTGGCCGGTGAGGTCGGCGCTTGCCGCGCGCTTGACCTCCTCGGTCGCGGCGAGCGCGTCGGCGACCGCCGGGGCGACGCTTTCCTTGACCCGCTCCGCTGCCGCTTCCTGGGCGCTGGCGACATGACGCGGCAGGAAGATGCGGAAAGTCGTGCCCTCGCCCTGCGCCGACTCCACGTAGATAAAGCCGCCGGTCTGCTTGATGATGCCGTAGACGGTCGAAAGCCCGAGCCCGGTCCCTTTGCCGACCTCTTTGGTCGAGAAGAACGGCTCGAAGATCTTGTCGACGATCGCCGCGGGAATGCCGGTGCCGGTGTCGGCCACCTCGACCAGCACGTAGTCGGCGGCAGGCATGCCCTTGGCATGGAAGCGCGGGCATTCGCTCGCTGCGACGTTGGCGGTGCGCAGGATGAGCCGACCGCCGTTGGGCATGGCGTCGCGCGCGTTGACCGCCAGATTGACGATCACCTGCTCGAATTGCGAGATGTCGACCTTGACCGGCCAGAGGTCGCGGCCGTGCACCACCTCGAGCGCAACCTTCTCGCCGATCAGGCGGCGCAGCAGCATGTTGAGGTCACCGAGCGCCTCGCCGATGTCGAGCACCTGCGGACGCAGCGTCTGCTTGCGCGAGAAGGCGAGCAGCTGGCGCACCAGGCTCGCGGCCCGGTTGGCGTTCTGCTTGATCTGGATGATGTCCTGGAACGACGGATCGGTTGGCTTGTGGGCGTTGAGCAGGAAATCGGCCGCCATCATGATGGCGGAGAGCACATTGTTGAAGTCATGGGCAATGCCACCGGCGAGCTGGCCGACGAGCTCCATCTTCTGCTGCTGGGTGACCTTGGTCTCGAGCTCGCGCTGTGCGGTCGTCTCGAGCGCGTAGACGATCGCGGCTTCCTGGTCGCGCTCCTCCTCTTCGACCGCGGTGACATAGAACCGGGCGAACCGCTCGCTGCCGGGCTCGCCAGCGAGCGCAGCATCGACCGGCGCGATGTCGCCCTTGCCCAGCGCGGCCGCGCCGAGCGCGGCATCGAGCGCCGCGCGATCACGCTCGGCGACGACGGCGCCTATGGAGCGCTCGCCGCCCTCCCCGCTGAGCACGGTGTAGAACAGCCTGGCGAACAGCGAATTGGTGCGCACGATGCGGCCGTCGCGGTCGACGGTTGCGATCGCCATCGGGGTGTTGTGGAAGAAGCGCATGAAGCGGATTTCCGCAGCACGCTGCGGATCGGTGCCGTGGCCGCGGGCGCGGTTGAGCACGAGCGTACGCGAGGCGCCGGAGCTGCCGTCGGCGCCGAAGGCGACGCGGTGGTAGAGACGAACCGGCAGGGTGCGGCCATTGCGCGTCTTCAGATCAAGGTCGAGCACCTCGGTCCTGATCTCGCCCGGACCGGCGCGTAGCGTGGTCAGAAGTGCTGCGCCGTCGCCGGCGACCAGATCGCTGAGCTTGAGGCCGCCGGAGCCGACCTGGGCGAGGTCCTGATCGAGCCAATTGGCGAGCGTGGCGTTGAGGTAGACCACGTCACCCTTGGCATCGACCGAAAAGAATCCGGCCGGTGCGTGATCGAGATAGTCGATCGCGTGCTGCAATTCCTGGAAGACGTTCTCCTGCCGCTCGCGCTCGCGGGTAACGTCGGTCAGCGACCACACTGTCAGCCGGCTCGCGCGCTTGCCGTTGCCGAGCGGCCGCACCCGCAGCCGCAGCCAGCGGGCCGGGCGGCCATGAAGCCCAGCGACGCGCACCTCCTCTTGCAGCCGTTTACCTTCGCGCGCCGCCTTGAGCAGCCGATAGATCGCCTCGGAGGCGTCGGCGTGGCCGATGAAGACGCGCTCGACCGGCCGCATGTCTTTGGCGTCGGCCGCGCCGATGAGCTCGAGGTAAGCGGCATTGGCGTAAACGACGCTGCCGCCGCGATCGGTTACGGCGATGCCGTCGAAGGATTCATCGACCACGGTCTTGAGGAGCGGGCTTCCGGCTTCCGCCGCCGGCAGTCGCAGGATGCCGCCGGCAAGCGCGAACAGCGAGAACACGCCGACCGTCGCCAGCACCGCGAGGAAGATGAGGATGTAGGGCTCGGCATTGTTGCGGCCGAGCATCACAATCGCGGTTGCGCCGCCGACCACTGCCGCGGCGACCAGCAGCACAAGGATCACGCTGCCGCCGCGCGCTGCGGCGCTGCGGTCGACGGCCTTGCGCGCGGGCGCGGCGCCGACGGAACCCTCGGTCATGCCTTGCGTCGCCATCCCCATCCCTTCCTTCCCCGTGAAGCGGAGGAGGACAACCCCTCGTGCCTCTTGCGCGGCCGATAGGCAAGGGGGTTCGCGAAGCGCCTCACAGCGGCCTGCCCACGGCGTGGCGCAGCCGCATGATGTAGCCGATGATCTCAGCGACGGCTCGGTAATGCTCGGGCGGAATTTCCTGGTCGATCTCCACGGTGCCGTGCAGCGCGCGGGCGAGCGGCGGGTTCTCGACCACGGGAATGCCGTGCTCTTGCGCCACCTCGCGGATCTTGCGGGCGATGAGATCGACGCCCTTGGCGACGCAGACCGGTGCATTCATGCCGCGCTCGTATTGCAGGGCGACGGCAAAATGCGTCGGGTTGGTGATGACGACCGAGGCCTTCGGCACTGCCGCCATCATCCGCTTGCGCGCGCGCGCCTGGCGCAATTGCCGCAGCTTGCCCTTGATCGCCGGATCGCCTTCGGTCTGGCGGAACTCTTCCTTCATCTCCCGCACCGACATCTTCTGCCGCTCGAACCATTGCCGGTATTGGAACAAGTAATCGGCGGCGGCGACGACGGTGAGAATCGCGACCACGGTGCCGAGCATCTGGGTGGCGAGCGTCAGCGTGAACGGCATGATCGCCGCCGGATCGCTGCCGATGAGGCCGATCAGGCGATAGCGCTGCGGCCAAAGCAGCGAGGTCATCACCGCGCCGATGACGGCGAGCTTGGCGAGACCCTTGGCAAAATTGGCGAGCGCCTGGCGCGAGAACAGGCGCTCAAGTCCCGCGGCTGGGGAGATGCGCGACGCGCGCGGCAGGATCGTCTCGACCGAGAACACGAAGCGGTGCTGGATCACGCTGCCGGCAAGCGCGGCGAGGCAAAGCAGCAATACCGGGATGCCGAGCGCCGCCAGCACCGCCATTGCCACATTCCGCGCCAAAGCCACCAGCGCCGGCCCGTCGGTTCGAATCTGCCAGGAATGGGCGATGAGGCCGCGGAACGTGGCTTCGAGCGTTGCCGCCATCGGCTGTGCGAACACCATGAGCATGAAGGTGCCGCCGGCGATCATGAACCAGGTGTTGACTTCCGCGCTCTTGACGACGTCGCCGCGCCGGATCGCCTCCTCGAGCCGCTTCGGCGTCGGGTCTTCTGTGCGCTCGGTATCGTCGCGCTCGTCGGCCATAGCCGCCGCTCACCCGTGGGGAGCGAGCGCGCTCAGGACGCCGCCGGCATAGTCGAGGAACAGTCCCATCATCGCGCCGAGCACGAGCACCATCAGCATGAAGCCGGCCAGGATCGAGAGCGGCAGCGCGACGAAGAACACCTGCATCTGCGGCATCAGCCGCGACAGCACGCCGAGCCCGATATTGAAGAGGAGGCCGAACACGAGGAACGGCGCCGCAAGCTGAATGCCGATGCGAAAGGCGCCGGCGACAGTGCGCGTGACGAGCGCAGCGACGTCGCCGACCGCCGGCAGGTCGCCGGGCTCGAACAGCGTGTAGCTGTCGTTCAACGCGGCGATGACGAGGTGATGCATGTTGGTTGCGAAAATGAGGGTGAGGCCGAGCATGGTCAGGAAATTGCCGACGATGGCGCCCTGCTCGCCCTGGGTCGCGTCGAAGCCGGTGACGAAGCCGAGGCCGAGTTGCTGGGCGATGACCGCACCCGCGATTTCGAGCGCCGAGATCGTCAGCCGCGCCGTGAGCCCGAGCACCACGCCGATCAGCATCTCCTCGATCAGCATGACCAAGGCCGGGCCGAGTGCGGCGGGATCGATGTGGTAGGCGTTGCGGTGGAGCGGCAGCAGCACCGCGGCGAGCACCAACGCGAAAGTAAGCCGCATCCGCGCCGAGACGTTCTGCTCGCCGAGCGCCGGCAACAGCATCAGCATGGTGCCGATCCGGGCGAATACCAGGAGGAACGCCGCGGCGAGCGCCGGCAGGAATGACACGTCAATGCGCACGGCTGCAAACCCGCTCAGCCATTGGTGATGTGCG
>Ga0187769_10001010_pt1 | contig 15638 bp, 11 predicted proteins | sample 0116_SJ02_MP02_1_FD_133140 | JGI IMG/M metagenome (GOLD analysis project Ga0187769, IMG submission 133140) | Tropical peat soil microbial communities from peatlands in Department of Meta, Colombia - 0116_SJ02_MP02_10_MG | ecosystem: Environmental > Terrestrial > Soil > Wetlands > Peat | place... | reverse complement strand
GTTTGTGTTATACAAGTCAGGTAGACCAAGGTCGTGGCCGAATTCGAGGCAGTAGACCCCACCGGGAGAGGCCCCACCGGCTTCCAGTTCCGGAACGATACTGAACAGCGAGATGGTTTTCTGTTTGGTTACGAAATAAGTGCCACTCATGTAGGTGACCGACCAAATGTCGTTCTTCACTCCGCTTGATTCTTGGCCGTAGCCGGAGTGGATGAAGATGAAGTAATCATACTTGCTGAAGTCAACGTCCTTCTGCGCTATTGCAGCGGCGTCTTGGGCAAGTTGGAAAGACTGGTCCTCCCCACTGCAGTCCGAGGAGTTGATCCCGTTGCAACTCATTCCGTAATGTGATTCGGGGTAGGGAAGCTTGTACCATCCGTAAATGTCGCCCTCAACAGTCAGCGCACCGTAAGATACTTCGTGGTAGTATGAGGCGACCGCCCCAAACCAATCCTGTTTGACTTGAGAAATCGTCAGCGTGGCGTTGATGTCGGGGAAGGCGGCCGCGATTACGAGGACGTGTATGACCCCCGAGGTTGGATGGGGCCATGCGGCTCCGAATTGAGGTGGAGCGTAGCCGATAGCTGGACGCGGCAGTGAGGGCGTCAAGAAAGGCTTAGGCGTGGTCGGCAAATGAACCACGTACCCATTCACGTTCGAGGGCAGGCTCGGTATAATCAAAATTAGGAAAAATAGGATAGCGCCTGCTATTTTTACTGCCGACCTTAAGCGCATTTGCACGCGACCAATCTTTCAGCGCATTTTGAAAGTTCTGATAAAGTGTTTAGACGCAAGGAAGCGTGTACGCCCAGAGATCCTTTGCGACTCGAATTGACAACAATCATGCAACGTTGATGGGTTCTCCCATAATGGAAATTCTAGTGCCGATTCGTGTCAGAATTGTACACTCGTCGCACTGGCGTTGCTTTCGAAATTTCATAAAACGTCGGGTTCGAACTAGTACCCCTGAATCACCCATCCCATCTCGGAGTCTCGTCGCCTGCCCTTTGCGATTCCGAAGATCGGACGGTTCGCATCTGACTTGTCCATGTGCTGTGTTGACGTTCACGGAAAACGTTTCGTTACGAGCAATGTCTTATCCAGCGCAGGGTTATCGAATTTGAACCCATCGTTAACGCGCGGAACTTTGGGAATACACTGTACCCACGTATGGCGACTGCATTTGTCATTCTTGGTAAGCAGTGACAGGCGTAATAAGGAGACGTCGTTTCCGCAAACTTCGGCGGATATGTCAAGTAAGAAGGCTGATCTCGCAGGCCCGGGAATCGGCAATTACGAAGACTTGTACAAGATTCTTCCTGAGGATTACAACCCTCTTCTGAACTCAAAGGACACGCAACGAGCCATTTTCGCCGCAAAGAACTACATCGAAGAGAACCTCTGCAAAGAACTCAATCTGATGATGGTTCAAGTTCCTTTGATAGTCGATGTAGAAAGCGGCGTAAACGATATGCTCGACCGCGACGGCTCAAGGACCCCCGTTCAATTCCACATCTCTAACGACTATAACAAACACCCCATCGACGCACAGATCGTCCAAGCCGCGACGAAGTGGAAGAGGCTGGCGTTGAAGCAGTTTGACTTGAAGCTAGGGGAAGGCATCTGCACCGATATGCGGGCCGTCCGTAAAGACTACTTCCTTGACCACGACCACAGCGCGTATGTGGACCAGTGGGATTGGGAGAAGGTGATCACAGAGAACGAGAGAAATCTCAGCTACCTGAAGGATACAGTCCGCAAAATCTGGAAGGTTCTCAAAGGCGCTGAGACGCATGTCCAGAATGCGTTCCCTCAACTCAAAACTGAAAAATATCCGAACTTGCCGGATGAGATCACATTCCTGCACGCCGAAGACATTCTCGACGAGTACCCGGATATGCCACGGAAGGAGCGCGAGACAGCGATTCTACAGAAATATCCTGCGATTTTCATCATTGGAATCGGTTGGGTTCTGAAAGACGGTTACCCGCATGAAATGAGGGCGGCAGACTACGACGACTGGGTCACCGAGACACGATCCGAAGATGGAAGGCCCATGCACGGGCTGAATGGTGACATTCTCGTCTGGAATTCTGTGACGAGGCGTAGGCACGAGCTCTCATCAATGGGCATTCGGGTCAATGCGTCCTCATTGAAGAAGCAACTTGAACTCTCGGGACAATTGAACTTCCTGAATTTCCCATACCATCAAGGAATCATGAAGGGAGATCTGCCTCTCAGCATCGGGGGCGGTATCGGGCAGTCCCGCACGTACATGTACCTCCTCCGCAAAGCGCATCTCGGCGAGGTCAGCGTTACTGTTTGGCCAAGGATTCTGAAGGAGATGTGCGCAAGAAAGAACATACACGTCATAGAATGAGCTGTCACAATGGGAACGCTTGGAAACGCTTCACTGTTTCCGCCATCTCCCTCAAACGTTTGTCTACGAGCCCGTAGATAGTACTCTCTTCGTAGCCGCCGTTCGGAAGCTGTTTCCCAGCAGGCACGCCGGTCAACACCTCAATCCCTTCCTCGATCGTTGATACAGGGTAGATGTGGAATTTGCCGGCTTTCACGGCCTCCAGCACTTCTTGTTTCAACATGAGGTTTCGAACGTTGCTTTGGGGAATAACCACGCCGTGGAGTCCGTCGAGGCCTCTCGCCTTGCACACTTCAAAGTATCCTTCGATTTTCTCGTTAGCGCCTCCGATCGGTTGAACTTCCCCTTTCTGGTTAACTGACCCCGTCACAGCGAAATGCTGCTTGATCGGAACCCCGGAGAGTGCAGAGAGAAGTGCATACAGCTCTGTACTAGAAGCGCTGTCTCCTTCTACGCCTTCGTAGTTCTGCTCAAATACTATTCTGGCAGACAAAGTGAGAGGTTTGTCCCGCGCGAATTTCGAGGCGAGATAACCCGCGATTATCATAACTCCTTTCCCGTGTATGGGGCCGCTCATGGCTACCTCTCTTTGAACATCAACCAAGCCCTCCTTCCCCAATCCCGCCGCTACCGTTATCCGCGAGGGCGCGCCGAAGGAGAAATCTCCTAAACTGAGAACCGAAAGGCCGTTAATTTGCCCAACTGCCTCGCCATCGGTCGATATGAAGATGACATTCTTTTCGATGTATTCTCTCAGTTTCTCTTGTATCAAGTTCGAACGGTAGATCTTGGCCTCAATGGCTTGCTCCACGTGGTTTGCGGTGATATACTTTGAATTGTCCTGTTGAGCGTAGAAATGAGCTTCACGCACAACATCGCCGACTAAACCAAATTGTGTCGAGAGTTTATCCTGATCCTCGGCAAGTCTGCAGCTGTGTTCTATCAGGCGAGCGATCGCCGCGGCGTCCATGTGTTTCAAGTTTTCATTTATGGCGAGGGTGGTAAAGAAACCTGCATAGTTACGAACATTGGCCTCGGTCTTCGCCATCGTTGAGTCGAACTCTGCTTTGACTTTGAATAGCTCTCTGAATTCCGAATCATATGCATACAGCAACTGGTACATAGTCGCGTCTCCAATGAGGATCACTTTCAATTCCAAAGGAATCGGCTCGGGGGCGAGTGATCTGACGCTCGCGTAGCCCATCCTCTGTGGTAGATCTTCTATACGAATCTCTCCAGATTTCAGAGCTCGTTTCAGTGAGTCGTAGACGATTATGTCGCGAAGAAGCTGTTCGGCGCGCATTACAAGGAAGCCGCCGTTCGCTCGGTGGACTGACCCGCCTCTAATTAGAGTGAAATCGGTTGTTAGGGTTCCGAGCTGGCTCTCCCGCTCAATCCGGCCAAGCACGTTGTCGTAAGTTGGGTTTTGCTCCACGACAATAGGAGCACCCTGTGTCCCAGAATTATCTGCAATCACATTGACCTCGTAAACGCGAAATCCTAGTTCTTCTGCATATTCCTCCTTGGCGTCCTTCTTCTCGCCGCTCGGCCCCCGAAACCTATCAATATCCTCGGCGATGTGTGTCTGGATTGTATGTAAGAATTGGACAATTTCTTCATATGGTTTGTACTTTTCGAGTACGCTAGACATTAAGTGGTCGATCGCGTACAGCGTGACGTCTCTATCGAATTCAGCGATCTCACTTCGCGCTGCGACCTCTAGGTCGCGCAGTTCTCGTACTATGGGCTGTAGCTTCTCCGTGAGAGTCTCCCGTTGTTGTGTGAGCTTCTGTTGAGTCTCCTTTGGGAGGGAAAGGAACTCGTCCGCCTTTAGGGGCCGACCCTTGATTACAGGTACAAGGGACATTCCAACTGGTGTCAGTTGAAGGATAAACCCTGCCTCTTCCGCAGTCTGACCCATACGTGTGATTATATCCTCTCGTTTTGCGTTCACCTTTTTGATTATTTCTTCTCGCTTGTTTGCGTAGTCATCACCCTCGAATACTTGGTGAATAGCGATCCGAGCGGCCTGAATTAGTTCCCGCATGTCCTGTTTGAGCTGTTTTCCCAGACCAGGAGGGCAACGGAGTTTGTTCGGCTGATATTCGTCTTCAAAGTTGTGGACGTAACACCAATCCATTGGCGTTGGCAATTTCTTCGCGAGTTCTTCCAAAAAGTCGGTTACGGTGGTTGTCTTTCCAGTCCCTGATGGGCCCGCAACGAAAATGTTGAAGCCGACTTCTTTAGCCGAAAAGCCTAGAGATAGGGCCTGATATGCACGGGGTTGGCCGACCATCATTTCTAAGGGTTTCAACTCCTCAGTTGACTTCGCTCCGATCATTTTAGGGTCGCAAGTCCAGCGAAGACTGTTGGGCGGAAGTTCAGATATCATGAGAGTTCAGCAAGCTGCGCTCGTGCGTTCCTAATTACTCTTTGTTGAAAGCGACTGTGACAGGTTACAGCTGGAGTGGATCTTCAGAGCGGGATTCGACCTCGTCAACTCTGACAGGTCGGCGCGTTGCGGGGTCGATCCACAGGTATGGGTCTTCCCATCGATCAGTAAGTTCAACCTTCACTGGGTGATCGCATTTGTAGCATCGAGGGCCTCTGGTTTCGAATATTGTTTCGGGACACTGGCAGTCACAACTTACTCGTTCCAGAATTAGCTTTGTTCCCTCATAACGAGGAATCCTTGGCGGACTGCAGGCTTCACAGAAGGTTCCCACTTCCCTACGCCTCAGGATTACAACCGGGCGGGTAATACGGTAGAGAGATGGGTGAAAGTTCTCCTTGGCCATCAAAGATTAACTGTGAACGGTTGGTCTATGGGTCAGTTCTAGCCAGAGGCTTCTCTAGTTTCAAGCCGTAGCGTTCACGTATTTTTGTAGCCAACTTCATCATGTCGAATCCGAATATTTCCTTCAGTTCGTCCAATGTTAGCTCTTCACTCTCGGTCATTTCGCTTACGGTGACTTGCCGGAATAGCGTTCGCTTCCGCTCGAGCACATCGCGTACATGCTCCTCAATTGTGCCCTTAACGACGAAGTTCACTGCAAGCACCTTGTTGGTTTGGCCAATTCGATGGAGACGCGCGATGCGTTGCAGGAGCCTAGCAGGGTTCCAGGGTAGGTCATAATTTACGACTACATCAGCCGCCTGCAAGTTCAATCCAAACTGTCCGGCGTCCGTGCTCGCGAGGACTCTGTAGCCAAGTTGCTCTGTGAATTTGTGGAGATTAGCTATCCGTTCGTCACGCGAAAGCTGTCCATGGTACACAAGTGTTGGGATTCCCTTCCCCTCTAGTTCTTCCTGAATTAGATTGACAACTGGCACAAATTGCGAGAAGATTACAATTTTATGGGACTGTTCCGTCAGGTCCTCGACGAGTTCCTTTAGCTCGACAAGTTTTGCGTTCTCGGGTTCAAGCCTAGCGACCACTCTGAGTAGCTTCCTGAAAATTGGCGATTCGCGGAGTAACTCGGCGTCACGCGTTTCCTCGCGTTGCTTTCGACGTAGGTAGCCTGCTATCATGCTTATGTCGGCGCAAGCCTCTCTGAGGAGAGTGTACAGTCTAATTCGATTAGATGTGAAGGGATTCGGCCCCTCGTGTTCGCTAGTGCTGAAAGCGTACTCCTCAAGGACGGTTTCGCTTAGGCTCTCCTGGAGTATGTCGTAAATCGTGCGTTGGTTTCTGGCTGGTTCAGTGTACACATACTGCATAGTCAGTGTCGGCAATTGCCTCAGGACTTGGGCCTTCGTGCGACGAATCGAAACCACCTTGAGCTCTTTCCTAAGCAAGGGTAGAGTCTCAGGGTTAATGATTGGTCGAGAGGACTGCCACCCCTGCCCTGATAACTTCAAGGTGAACCTGGCTAGGAAGTCTTCATGGTATCGCCCGAAGAAACCTGGCGATACAATATTCACGATGTTGTAGAGTTCGCCAAGGTGATTTTCGAGCGGCGTACCAGTCAAAGCGATTACGTTTCGGACGATGAGTTTCTTCACAGCTTCACTCGTCTGAGTATCCAAGTTCTTGACGCGGGTTACTTCATCAAGTATCAGAGTGTCGAAAGCTCTCTGCATTATCAAATCCGCGTCCGTCCGAAGTAACTCGTAGTTTACGACGACTAATGGATCGTCGTACAATCTGCTGCGCTCCCGAATTGTACGCTTAGATGTGACTATGGTGGGCTCCAGATTGAATTTCTCAACAAGTTCTTCACGCCATTGATCGACAACCGCGTTGGGTGCGACTATCAGTGTCCTAGAAGCCTTTCTAAGCTTCACTAGCTCGATCAAAGCGCTGGTCGCTGAAATTGTCTTGCCGAGCCCCATTTCATCAAATAGGCAAGCGCGGCCATCGTTTCCTAGAATGAATTGCACAGCTTTTCGCTGGAACGGGTAGAGTGTAACATTGATGTTTCTGGGAGCGTGAGTTTTACGCAGTCCCGTTTCCTTTTGCGGAAAGTTCTTGAGCTGGAGTCGCACGCCCTCTCGTTCGAAGGCCTGTTTCGCGAATTCCAATGACCCTGCTTGCCGGAGTCGATAGCTGTCATAATATGGACTCCATACAACGTATGTTTTGAAAGTCCAGTCGTCGAGAATATCCTTCAATGAATCGTCTTTCAGCGGTCTAACCCACACGTACCCTTCTGGATCATATTCTAGTATCACGGTTCGGTGTTCGCGAATCAGCTTGAGCGCTTGAGGAGAGTATTCTAATTTCAGGCCAGATTGGCGATATGTTTCCCGCGCGAGAATTGGATTGAGGGTTGAAGGATGATGGAAATATCCGTCTCGAAAAGGCGTAATCTCAATCAGCGACCCGAAATTAGGCTGAGGTACGTGAATTTCAGGTTGGACCTTCAACGAGGGGTCCACAAGAACCCTAACGTACCTAATCGGCTTCGGTCCTTCAATCGCCTGGTCTTTTTTCCTCAAGTCGCCCGTGCGTCCTGAATAAGCTGAAACTGGGATGTAATTCCGTGCCTAGATTTGAGCATCTCGGATAGGGTTGCGAATAGGGATTGGTTGACAAGACGGCAGCTGGGGTTATCGTTTCAGTTCCTCGGGCGGTTTTATTCTTCGGAAGCTTCCATAGATGAGGCCGTCATACAGAAGTTTCAGCAGTCCCGCCGCAAACAGCGGCGTGCCAATCCAGACGTTGGCCATTGCGAAGCCGGCTAGGGAGGGGCTAATCGATTGCGAAATGCTCCGTGAGACGTTTGTGAGGCCGGCAGCTGGGGTTCTATCCGACTCATCCACAACAGCCATAACATATGATTGCCTTGTAGGGACATCCATCTGCGAAAGGGATTGTCTACAAAATAGTAAGAAAACTGCCCCGATTGCAGAAGGCGCGAACGGAACGCTCGCTAGGAATACGTTCGATGGGATGTGACTGTAAACCATAGTGTTCAGAAGGCCCAATCGCCGCGCAATTCGCTCTGCGCCGAGGAATGAGAACGCGGTTATGATTTGAGTTCCGAAAAATATCAAGCCAAGAACTGAATCGCTCAGTCCGAACCTCAGATAGAAGTAGTAGGCCAGTATACTCTGGCCGATTAACCCTCCTCCGAACGCGTCGATCGCGAAGAGTCCTGCCAATTTCTGAACTATAGGTTTAGACTTCTCTGATAGTACCGAATGTTTCTTCACCGCGCTCTCAAGTTCAACGTTCTTCGATAGCCTGGAATAGAGCAAGCTACCTAGAAGGCCTGATGCGAGGTAAGCAGCGAACAGCGGTCGGTACCCAACTACGCCCGATCCCATGTATTGGGCTAGACCGGACATCAAAGCTCCAACGGATGATGATCCGTAGCCTACAAGGTTGTAGACAGTGAACGCCAAGGTTCGGTGCTTTGAGTCACATGTCTGCGGCAGGATCGCCTGTTCGAGAGAAAGGAATGGGCCCACTTCGCCCGCTCCGACCGTCATGTTCCCAACGATGCCTGCGATGATAGGTGCCCACCAAGCCGTGGACAAAAATAGAACTGATCCTGCCGCGAAGTCCATGAGCGCGAAAATAATGAGTGTACGTTTCCGTCCGAACCTATCTGCGACGAAACTTATTCCTAGAGTGTAGAGGGCACTGGTGAAAACTGTGATCGTGAGTACGACGCCTATCGTGAATGGTTGAAACCCTAGTTGGGCCATGTAAACTCCGAATATCACGCCGAGAAACCCATACGGTACAGTTCTGACGATTTTCTCAATGAAAATCACTTTTCCATCGTTGTCGATCCATTTGGAATCCACTAACGTCACATTTCCTCGAGGAGACGACTGGGGATGAATAGGATTTGCATTTGATCCAGGTTCACTGCTAGCGACAGGGTTCTCACTCGTCAGGGCCGTTGGTGCAACCTTAGTTGGCAGTGTTTGTAGAGTGCGTCGTATAACGGAAATTGGAGTTTCATGTTCTCGAAGTCATCGTGGGAGATTTTCCTAAACCCATTTGCGGCTGCTTCCAAGCCCGCGGACTCTGGGGTGGGTTCTCGTATCTTTGCATCCGCTCCTCGCACGATCTTTGCAAGTTCTGTTAGGGCCGGATCGTTGAGTTGGTATTTCCGTATTATCGCGTCGAAACTAACGTATTCCCTTCCATGCTCTTGATAGTGGGTTAGTTCCACACCTTGCGCGTCAAATGGAATGGCGCCTTCGGTTTTAGCAACTTCTAGCACCTTTTCTTTCGGGACGAAGAGAAACTGGGCTCTTTCATCAATGAATCGTGTTATCAGCCATGGGCATGCGATTCTATCGACTTTTGCTTTCTCGCGAGTGACCCATTTCATCGAGAATGTTCCCTTCACGCCTTGCGGCATAGGTGTGTGATTTAAGTAGAAGCCTTCGTGTTCCCGTTTGCCCTAGGTCTGATTAAGTCTCTGGGGAGTCGACAATGAGTTCGCCCTTGAAATCGTCTTCATATATTTTGGCGGTGATCGAGCGAGGACAAGTAGCCGACGTAGTGAAGACGGTTAAGGAGATACCCCAAGTTGAGGAAGGGGCGCTGCTCATTGGGAGATATGATCTTCTAGTACGGGTGGGGCATTACGATCGAACAGGTCTGTACAAGGTTGTCTCCGAAATTCGTTCCATGCAGGGTATAAAGTCCACAAGCACGCATATTCCATTTGAGGGCTTCACGAAAGAATATGTTGTCGATGAGAATGATGCATTGGCGATTTCTCTCCTGCGTTCGCAAGGTTCCTTGCCAGCGGTTCTGTCTCAGCTGAAGGAACTTGTTCAAGTCGTGGAAGGGCACATAATTCCTGGCGACTGGGATCTGTTAGTGATTCTGCATAGCAAGAATGTTGAGCAGATCCTGGAAACCGCGGTTAAACAGTTTGAAGGGGTCCACGGAATAACGAAAACTGAAACGTTAATCGCTCGACAGTATTTCCGCCGAACGCCGGATGAAACTGTCTCCGTTGGAACATTCGTCCCGCAATACGCCTTCGATAGACTGAAAGATGGGACAGTTCTTGGAACACAATCGGTACCTTAACCTTGCCGCCCCGGACGCCGCTAGAGGTTGAAGGGTCTCAGTCTAGCGTTCATCGAAAAGAACATGTCCGAGAGGGAAGATGGCTTCGTACTCGCGGATCCGGTGATTGCAGTTGAAAACTGAAGACGTCAGCGCATCGAAGACTGAGCAGCAACCTGCGCCTCCCGACGAGGAGACTCAGGAAAATGTTCAGGATGAATTGCTTGAGGCGGTTAAACAGAAGCAGGAGAGCGAGAGAAAAGCGGCGGAGTACCTGGACCGACTCAAGAGGCTGCAGGCAGAAATGGAGAACGTTCAGAAGATAACTCGGCGACAAGTGCAAGAGGTAACCTTGCAGGCTTCTGAAAGACTGTTAACCAAGCTTCTTCCAAGCCTTGATGCCTTACAGCAAGCTGTAAACGCCGCTTCAGGGAACTCGTTGCTGCCTGACGAAACTGCCGTTGGGCTGAGGATGCTCCAAAAACAGTTGACCGAGATACTTCAAAGTGAAGGGTTGGAAGAGATCGCAGCAGTCGGTAAACAGCTGGATCCGGAGCTGCATGAAGTTGTTGGTTATGTTGAGAGCGATGAGAAACCCGAGAACATCGTTGTGGACGAGATCCGGAAGGGTTACACCCTAAACGGCAAGGTAATTAGGCCAAGTCTTGTGGTCGTCAGTAAGATTCCGAAGAAAACAGACCCGACTCAGGCTTCAGGCCTTTAGTCCCGCAATGTTTTTGAATTAATCCCCCGTTCCTCTGTTACGTCTAGTAACTAATGGTGACATGAAATTTGCCAAAGATCATCGGAATAGACCTAGGAACGAGTAACTCGGCTGCGGCGGCCGTGATAGCTGGCCGCCCGACAATCATACCGAGTGCCGAAGGCACATCGGTCGCTGGAAAGGCGTTTCCGTCCTACGTCGCTTTCACGAAGGATGGGCAGCTACTCGTTGGTGAGCCCGCTAGGCGTCAGGCGGTTTCGAACCCGGAAGGCACCGTCATGGCGATTAAGCGCAAGATGGGCACCGACTATAAGGTTAGAATTTTCGGTAAGGAATACACTCCACAACAAATTTCCGCATTTATCCTTCAGAAGATAAAACGTGACGCCGAGGCATTCCTAGCAGACAAAGTGGAGAAAGCAGTCATCACCGTGCCCGCATACTTCAACGACAACCAACGCCAGGCAACAAAAGACGCTGGTTCAATCGCGGGTCTTGAAGTAGTCCGAATAATCAACGAACCGACAGCGGCATCATTAGCCTACGGAATGGACCGACCCGAGAAAGAGATGAAAATAATGGTTTTTGATTTGGGCGGCGGAACGCTCGACGTGACACTCATGGAAGTTGGTCCGTCCAAAGACGAGACAGGAAAGGTAACTCCCGTCTTCACGGTTCTTTCCACCAGCGGAGACACACAGCTTGGAGGGACCGACATGGACAATGCTATCATCGACTACATCGCTGACGAATTCAAGAAAACAAACGGAATCGATCTTCGAAACGATAAAGTCGCACTCCAACGCGTTAGGGAGGCCGGTGAGAAAGCCAAAATCGAACTCTCCACAGTCCTCACTACCGACATCAACCTGCCCTTCATCTCCGCGGATGCCTCAGGCGCCAAGCATCTAACCATGACAATGACTCGGGCCAAATTGGAAGAACTCGTTCGTCCTACCATAGACAGATGCCGAGGCCCCCTTGACCGAGCCCTCACCGACTCGAAGCTTACACCGAATGAAATCTCCAAGATTATTCTAGTAGGAGGACCAACTCGCATGCCCATAGTTAGAAAGTTCGTGGAAGACTACATGGGTAAAGAAGCTGAAAGGGGAGTTGACCCAATGGAATGCGTCGCGATGGGGGCGGCGATACAGGCCGGAGTAATCGCAGGCGAGGTCCACGACCTTCTTCTTCTCGATGTGACACCACTCTCGCTCGGAGTCGAGACACTCGGTGGCGTTCTTACAAAGTTAGTTGAACGGAACACGACCATCCCTACGAAACGTACCCAAGTCTTCTCGACTGCCGCTGATTTTCAAACGACCGTTACTGTGCACGTACTGCAGGGAGAACGACCGATGGCTTCGGACAACGTGTCGCTAGGAATGTTCAACCTCTCAGGCATTCCGCCCGCACCAAGAGGGGTTCCACAGATCGAAGTTACGTTTGACATAGACGCTAACGGGATTCTGAGCGTATCTGCCAAAGACCTTGCCACGAACAAGGAGCAGAAGATCACAATCACCGCCTCAACCAAACTTCCCAAAGACGAGATCGAAAAGATGGTGAAACAGGCCGACCAGTTTGCGGCCCAGGATCAGAAGCGTAAGGAGGAAGCGGAGCTCAGGAATACGGCTGACAACCTGATCTACAGCGCTGAAAGACTGACCAAAGAGCTGGCGGGAAAAGTGTCGAAGGAGCAATCCGACCAAATTACCAAGGGCATCTCTGATCTTCGAGAAGCGCTGGCTGGCAAGGATCTCGGAACTATAAAGCAGAAACTTGACGCATTGCAGAAGATTCTGCAGGATGTCGGAACGGCTGCATATCAGCATGTTGCTCAGCAGAGATCAGGAGCAGGAGCAGCAGGCGAACCAACGTCTCCACCTCCACCAGGTGAGAAGAAAGAACAACCCGTCGACGTTGACTACAAGGTCGTAGACGATAAGAAGTAGCGATGACATTGCGGCAGATCACTATTGTCGAAGAGTGACTACTACGATGTACTTGGTGTGCAGCGCAACGCAACCAAGGACGAGATCAAGAACAAATATCGACAGCTAGCCCTAAAGTATCACCCCGACCGGAACAAATCCCCGGACGCCGAGAATAAATTCAAGGAAATTTCCGAAGCGTACGCAATTCTTTCGGACGATGAAAAAAGGGCACAATACGACCAGTTTGGCCACGCCGGAATTGACGGCCGGTACTCAACCGAGGATATCTTCCGCGGCGTCGATTTCGACGAAATCCTTAGGGACATCGGCTTCGGGTTCGGAGGAGGTTTCGGATCTATCTTTGACACATTCTTCGGCGGCAGACCTAGCCGTGGTCCCCAGCGTGGACAGGATATACGCTATGATCTCGAGATATCTCTTGAACAGGCTTACGCGGGATTAGGCACCGAGATCGAGGTTCCGAGAACCGAACGATGCCCAGAATGCAACGGCTCCGGCGCCAAACCAGGTACCTCCCCGAAGAAGTGCCCCGAATGCGGGGGCGCAGGGCAGATTCAACACATTCAGAACGCAGGCTTCATGCATTTCGCACGAATTGAACCATGCAGAAAGTGTCGCGGAAAAGGGACGATAATCGAGAAACCATGCAACCAATGCCGTGGCGCAGGAATCGTAGAACGCGACCGCCGTATCTCAATAAAGATTCCGCCCGGCGTTGACACGGGCTCGCAACTACTCCTACGCGGCGAGGGAGATGCCCCAAACGGGGGTGGCCGTCGAGGTGACCTATACGTCGTCGTTCACGTAAAACCACATGAGACCTTCCGAAGAGAAGGAAACGACTTGATATGTAATGTGGGAGTGAGCTTCTCAAGAGCAACTCTAGGTGGTGATGTGCAAGTGCCCACATTGGACGGACCAGCGAACATCATGGTGCCACCGGGCACCCAAAGCGGAGCAGTCTTCAGGCTGAGAAAGAAAGGAATGCCAGCAATCCGCGAAAACGAGAAAGGCGACGAACTAGTAGTCATGCAGGTTAGGACACCAACAAATTTGACATCCCATCAAAAGGACCTTGTCCAAGAACTATCCAGGGAAGGACTCTGATCAATCGGATCGTCTTCGCGTATCATAATCGAGAAATGAAAACAACCTTCGATGTAGCCGCGGTCCGGCCGCTATTATCGAGCGCGAAAGACTTTCCCAACTTCGACCTAAAGAATTCGTTATTCGCCCTCCGGCTTCTTCAACTATCAACGAGCCAGCAGCCACTTCATAAAGCGGAGATTTTCGAAAGACAGTGATCAACCCGTCAAACCTCCCCGATGCAACTGAACAGAGGTTCAAGGCAATGCTTCCAGGCGACCGCAAGCTCCGTGTATACCGGTAGAGCCTCTTTTCCAAGGCCAACGGGTCTGGTATCGAAGGTTCGGGTTCCCACCATTCGAAGATGAGGGCCGAGTTGCGAAGCGCAGTAGCGTTCGACGTTCTAATCCTCTTTCCGTTCAGGAACGCTCCCCCACCTCGCCTCGCCGTGAACGTCTCTTCCAATATTGGGTCATAGATCACCCCAGCCACCGTTCTCCCGCCAATCCTAACGCCAATTGAGACAGCGAAATGGGGTATCCGTTTCGCAAAGTTTAGTGTGCCATCTAGCGGGTCCACCGCCCAGGTCACATCGCGTGAACCAAACTGTACCTTGCCAGCCTCTTCAGACACAACGGTGCTCTTAACGCCGCTCCTCCGTATCCTTGAGAGAATGAGTTTCTCAGACTCCAAGTCGGCGTTCGTTACAATGCTTCCGGCGTAATCGTACTTGCGTCTTATCGATAACTTTCGTCGGCGGAAAAGAGTCCCCAGTCTCTTTCCCGCTTCCTTGGCTGCGGACTCGGCCACTTCGAGGAGAAAACCCGAATCGGATTGTGACATGTTCCCTCTATCCTGCCTGAAGGCCGTCGACTAGTGCCCTTTGTCCTCTGCTCAACCAAGTCTCCATAAGCTCCATTATGAGAAGGCCTACTCCAATCAAAAATAAAATCGAACCTATTGTAGCGAGAATTGTCCAGGTTAATGTCGACGCATGCGATATAAGCAAGATTGCTGCGAAGGCGACGAGCGACACGCCGACAACTATCAAAGAAATGCCGACGTACCCTCGAGATCTCAAGGCGATTCGCGAACGGTCACTCCCTGGAACATTTTAAAGTTCCCTAACACGAAGTGGGATCCGCTAAGTGATCGCGATGGATTGGTTTCCGGAATTCGTCAGAGCACATCTCAGCTTCAAAGGAAAATGTTTCAGGCATTGCGACAGGCCAACTGCAATGAGGCTGATGGTGGAAGACTCTGCGAGGATCTTAGGAGCATACGTATGTCCCGATGGCTTCGTATCACAAGTTGTATATTTCACCCAAAAACCGGACCTGAAATGGTTCACCGATAAGATAACGAGTGAAGTTGGACAGGAGAACTTTACCTCCAACGATGTTCGTGTTGCCTCGCGGCACGGATGGGAACTCGGAGGAAACGCCCATGAAACCCTCGAAGCCAAGGCAGGAACCAATTCGGCAATTACTGAAGTCTATTGGACTAGATATCCTCGGACGGACGCGGAGAAACAGATCGCCATCTCGCTCTGTATAGGAGATCCTTCTAAGTCAGGCTGCTTGAAGCTCTTTGCACACGACCGCAACATAGTTGAGAGGTTTTGTGCTGCCTGCAGGTCTGCCGTGGCGAGCAGTTAACGAGGGATTAGTTCGGTATCTTACGGGCCATTAGTTTGGCCCGATAGTATTCGCTGGCGAGGAAGTCATCCCAGCGGGCCTCTGTCACGTCGACGCCTTCCGAGAACCCTGTAAAAACATGTTTGACGTTACCGTCTTCCTCGAAGAACACCTGAGGTATCAGGTAGTCATCAGCCTGATCTCCATAGTCTTTGACCAAAGAATCTGCAATCTTCTCCTGCTCCGGGTCGTCTATGTCAAGCACACGCAACTCAACTCCGAGTTGTTTGGCCATCTGTCCCGCCTTCTCGAGTGAGAGGGGAACACAATGGGGACACCATTCGGCAAGTACTACTGTGATTCT
>Ga0187769_10001009_pt1 | contig 15647 bp, 10 predicted proteins | sample 0116_SJ02_MP02_1_FD_133140 | JGI IMG/M metagenome (GOLD analysis project Ga0187769, IMG submission 133140) | Tropical peat soil microbial communities from peatlands in Department of Meta, Colombia - 0116_SJ02_MP02_10_MG | ecosystem: Environmental > Terrestrial > Soil > Wetlands > Peat | place... | reverse complement strand
CGCACCATTGCGTAGCCGGCGTAGGTGTGCGTCAGTCCATAGGGTAGGCCGGACTTCTTGACCGCAGCCTCGAGGGCGAGCGCTTCATTGTAGGTTGCCGTCGCCGGCTTGTCGCTCATCACCGGGATGCCGGCCTCGAGCGCGGCCTGCGCAATGGGCAAATGGAGATGGTTCGGCGTGACGATGGCGACAAAATCAATTCCGTCGCTCCGCTTACGCTCGGCATCGATCATTTGGCAGTAGTCCGCATACCCACGCGCAGGATCGATGCGATACATGCCCGCCGCTTCGCGCGAGCGCTCCGCCGATTGCGAAAACGCGCCTGCAACCAACTCGATCCTTCCATCCAGTTCTGCAGCGATGCGATGCACAGGCCCGATGAAGGCGCCCGGACCCCCGCCCACCATACCCATCCGCAATTTGCGATCTGACATCTGCTTCCCTCCTTCACGCCGGCTCGCAGACCACCCTCAATTTTCATGATCGGTCTCGCCAAGGTCCTTATGGTAAGGGAGGAGACGCAGGGGCTAAAAGCCCGCACTCATGTTGCTCCAGGTACGGCCCGGCTAAAGCCGTGCCCTTGTTACAAAGCCTCTTTCGGCGGATTTTTTTCGCAGCCACTGAAGTCGCGCCCTTTCAACATGCCTCGGCGCCGTCGCAAGCGCATTTGATCGCCGACCCCAGAGGCCCGAATGCTGTAGATTTAAGTCTGAAAATGAACTGGCTGTCGATACCGGAGTCCTCGCGCCGCTGGGATTGTCTGAGCCTGGGCGAGGTAATGCTGCGGTTCGATCCGGGCGAGGTCCGCATTCATACGGCGCGGCAATTTCAGGTGTGGGAGGGCGGCGGCGAATACAACGTGGCGCGGGGTCTGCGGCGCTGCTTTGGGCAGCGCACCGCCATCGCCACAGCGCTCGCCGACAACCCTGTCGGCCGCCTGGTTGAGGATCTCATTCTGCAAGGCGGCGTCGACACCTCGCTCATTCGTTGGGTTCCCTATGACGGCGTAGGCCGCGCCGTGCGCAACGGCCTCAACTTTACCGAGCGCGGGTTTGGTGTGCGCGCCGCCGTTGGCTGCTCTGACCGCGGTCACACCGCGATCAGCCAAGTGAAAACCGGTGACTTCGATTGGGAGAGCATTTTCGGCCCGAAGAACGGTGCGCGCTGGTTTCATACGGGCGGCATCTTCGCCGCGCTTTCAGCCTCTACCGCAGAAGTGGCGGCGGAAGCGATGGACGCCGCGCGCAACCATGACACGCCGATTTCGTACGATCTCAACTACCGCGACTCACTTTGGAAATCCATCGGCGGCAAGGCCAAGGCGCAGGAGATGAATCGCGCGATCGTTAGCAAAGTCGATGTGCTGCTGGGCAACGAAGAGGATTTCTCGGCCATGCTTGGCATCGCGATCAAAGGCTTGAGCGAGGATTTTGCCGAGTTGCCGATCGCCAGCTACGAAGAAATGCTGCGCGAAGTGGCCGCCGCCTATCCGAACCTGAAGCTCGTGGCGAGCACGCTGCGCACCGCGCAGACGGCGAGCCGCAATGCCTGGGGCGCGATTGCGCTGTACGAAGACAAAATTATCCACGTGCCGCAGCGCGAGATCGACATTCTCGATCGTGTGGGCGGCGGTGACAGCTTCGCCTCCGGCTTGATCTACGGCCTGCTCGCCGGCAAGGACATCGACTGGGCCGTCCACTGCGGCGTGGCACACGGCGCGCTGGCAATGACGACCCCCGGCGACACGAGCATGGCGTCGCTGGCTGAAGTGGAGCGCTTGATGAAAGGTGGGTCGGCAAGGATCGCGAGATAGCTGCTAGCTTCTAGCTCGATTGTGGTTCATTCAGCAATTCCGTTTGGTGAGGAAGAAACTAGAAGCTAGGAGCTAGAAGCTCGCAATGCATGGTTAGGCGCCACTAAAGGGAAGAAATGTCCGAAACGACCCAGCAAATCATCGAACGCGTTGGTCTGATCCCGGTGTTGCGTGCCAAGAGCGTCGCGCAGGGGCGCGCCGTGGTCGATGCCCTGATCGCTGGCGGCGTCACCATCGTTGAGGTGACGATGACCTTGCCCGGCGCGATCGATCTGCTCAATGAACTCCGAAACGAATACAGTCCGAAGGACCTCCTGCTCGGCTCCGGCACCGTGACCACAGCCGACGAGGCCCAGGCCACCATCGATGCCGGAGCGGAGTTCGTGGTGAGTCCCGGCCTCTTTCCCGACGTGATCCGCGTGACCAAGGCCAACGGAATGATGTCCTGTCCCGGCGCGCTGACGCCGACCGAGGCCATCACCGCATGGGACGCGGGCGCCGACTACGTGAAGATCTTTCCCTGCTCCGCCGTGGGCGGGGCGGGCTACTTGAAGTCATTGCTCGCTCCCTTCCCGTATCTCAAGCTCATTCCCACCGGCGGCGTGACGCTCGAAACCGCTGAGAGCTTTATCAAGGCGGGAGCGCGTGCGTTAGGCGTAGGCGGCGACCTGGTGAACCTGGCCGCTATCGACGCGGGGCATCCCGAGATTATTACCGAAACTGCCCGTGCCTACCTGAAAGTGATTAGCGGCGTGCGGCAGGGGCTAAAACCCCTCGATTGATCGGCATTTTCGGCACGACTGAAGTCATGCCCTGTTACAAAGCGGGTTTCTGAAACACTCTGTAGCGCCGCCCCGCCGAACCAAGACCGTAGAGATAACCCGGTCCGCGTCTCAACGCTCGCTCCACACGAGCGCTATACTTGGCTTCAAAAAAGGAAACTCCCTGCCGCTGCATGAGCATTCGTACCGGAGGAGTCCTATGAAGCTTGTGTCGTTTTCTGTCGCCCCAGACAAAGTCCACCCCGGTGCGCTGATCGAGGAAGCCGCATTGGTCGTCGATCTCACCGCCGCCAACTATCCTGATACGCTCGCCGCCATCGCCGCAGGGTTTGTCGCAGTTGAGAAGGCCGGCGCGTATCCCAGTTACAAGCTCGGCGAGGTTCGCTTGCATGCGCCGCTCGCCAACCCGCCACGCATCTTCGCTATTGGCCTGAATTATCGCGATCACGCCAAGGAAACGAAGAAGGAACTGCCGGCCGCGCCCGTCGTCTTCTTCAAGCTGACGACAGCCATCATCGGTCCCGGCGACGCGATCGTGCTGCCCAAGAATTCGAGCGAGCCCGACTACGAAGCCGAATTGGCCTTGGTCATTGGAAAAGGCGGCTATCGCATCCCCACTTCGGCGTGGCGCGACCATGTTTACGGATACACCATCGTCAACGACGTAACGGCGCGCGATGTGCAGCGCGCGACCTCACAATGGTCGCTCGCGAAGAGCTTTCCGACTTTTTGCCCAATGGGACCGGCGATCGTTCCCGCCGGCGAGATTTCCGATCCGCATCAACTCGCGATTTCGCTTGAAATCGGCGGCGAGTTGCTGCAAAGCTCGAACACGCGCGAGATGATCTTCAATATCCCGGAACTGGTGGAGTATATCTCCTCGATCACGCCGCTGCTGCCAGGCGACATCGTTTCCACCGGTACGCCTGCGGGCGTGGGCATGGGCCGCTTGCCGCAGCGCTGGCTTCGCCCTGGCGACACAGTAACGATCAACATCGATGGGATCGGCTCGCTGGTCAATCCGGTGGCGGCGGAATAGCAAACGCACAAACCCGCGCAGATCGCTTCGATCGGCTAGCTTGCAGCCTCTCCGGGTCTGGCTTCGGCAAAGAGCCAGGCGTAGAGCGCTATGCAGGCGTAGCACACCACAGGCACGGCGTAGGACAAGCGCAGCGGGAGCAAACCCATCACTTTGGGCAGAATCGCCCCTCCAAGAATTGCCATTACCAAGAACGACCCGGCGGTCTTGGTCTTTTCTCCCATCCCCTTCAGGCCAAGGGCAAAGATGGTTGGGAACATGATCGACATGAACAGGCTCGTCATTAGCAAGCAACCGACGCCAAGCCAACTCGGATGCGCGACAGCAGCAAGACACAAGACAACATTAATCACGGAGTAGAGAACAAGCATCAGCCGCGCATGGAAGTGCCGCATGAGCCATGCGGAGCTGAAGCGTCCTACGGCGAAAGCAGCCAAGGTTCCGGTCAGCATGTAACCGGCCGCCTTATCGCCCACGCCAGTTGCCGATTCCACGTAGTTGATGAAGTAGCTCCAGGTGCCAACCTGTGCGCCCACATAGAGGAACTGCGCAAGAACAGCGAACACGAAGTGCGGCTGCCAGAGCCGGGTGTGCATTGCGCTGTTCTCCGTCTTTTCCGATGCATCTCCGGCGCCTAAGACGGGGAATCTGATCATCAGGATCAGCAACGCCCAGAGGAACGCAAAACACCCCAGCACGAGGTAGGGGGTTACAACACGCAACGTTTCGGAGTGGAGATAGGCCTGATAGGTTCCCGCAACATGCATCGCCGCGACTTGAGCATCGGTCTTGGTGACGCCGGAGAAGATGAAGACCGTGCCGATGAGCCCCGCGCTGATGCAACCGATCGGGTTGAACGCCTGCGAAAGATTGAGGCGACGCTCACTCGACCCAGCCGGCCCCAACTGGGCGATGAATGAGTTCGATCCCGTCTCAAGGAAGGAGAGTCCGCTGGCGATCACGAACTGCGCCATGAGGAAGAAGGCGTAGATTCCAGCTTGAGCTGCCGGGTAAAAGAGCAGGCACCCACTCCCCAGCAGGCAAAGTCCTGTCACAAGACCCGTCTTGTAGCCGAAGCGCCGCATCAGTTGTCCCGCTGGGATGGCAAGCAAGAAGTAGCCAAGATAGAACCAGATTTGAACTCCTGCCGCGCTTGATCGGTTGATATTGAATGACTTCATGAACTGCCGGATGAGGATGTCGTTCAGGCTGTTGGGGATGGCCCAAAGATAGAACAGGACCGTTACCACGATGAACGGCACGAGCCGTCCCTGCGGGATCAACTGCGCATGAATGTCTTCGTTGTTCTGCGAAAGCGAACTTCCTTGCTGGACCGGCCCGGCAGATATGGCCACGGCGATTCCTTCCTCCTGGAGCGCTCCTGGTGCGCTCCGATTACGGCCCAATCAGGGGACAAATGAACCCGCGTTCAGCGATCCGCATTGAGAAGGCTTACCCTTTTCTATCGAATCGGCGGCTCAGCTGGCAAATCGGCATCGTTGGCGTTAACGTTAATTGCGGAATCTCCAGAGAGTTTTAGTTCCGCGATCGGAGAGTTTCGCCTCCCCCATCCAAGCAGAGACGGCGCGCCTATAATCCCTGCGTGGGCAGCGCCAGTCCGTGAATCATGTACCACTAAGCCCGCCGGCGGAACAATGGAAACCAAGCCAGCCATCCCGATCGAGTCTGTTCGCCGCCTCTACGCGGAGGAATTGTTCCGGATCGATCGCATCTCCTCGCCGGCTGTCCTCGCGGCTTTTGCAACCGTGCCGCGCGAGCGTTTCGTCGGCCCTGGTCCTTGGATCGTTCAAAGCCACGGCGAAGCCTGGGTGACGGAAGACGCCGATCCGCGCCACGTCTATCGGGATGCGCTGATCGTCTTGGACGCGGCCAAGCACCTGAACAACGGCCAGCCCAGCCTATGGGCGTATCATTTCGCCCTGCTCGGCGTGCGTCCCGGCGATCGCGTTTTGCATCTTGGCTGCGGCACCGGATACTACACAGCGATTCTGGCGGAGTTGACAGGCCCGCTGGGCAAAGTCACCGCCGTCGAGATCGATCCGGGTCTTGCCACGCGCGCCCGCGCGGCTCTGGAGGCTTGGCCACAGGTCACAGTGATTCATGGCGACGGCGCACGCGGCCCGTTTGAACCTGCCGATGTGATTGTCGTCAGCGCAGGAGCGACGCATCCGCTGGCCGCGTGGCTCGCGGCGGTCAAGCCGCAAGGCAAGCTGCTCTTTCCGCTTACCTCCACGCGAGGGCCGGGAACCATGGCGCACCTTGTGCACGCCAGCAGCGAATGGTTCCACGCCGCGCTGGTTAGCACGGCTTTCTTCGTCGATTTCGAGGGAGCGCGCGATCCCGCCGTGAGCGGCGAACTCAAGCGAGCGCTCAAGCGCGACCAGGGGGCAGGCGTGCGGTCGCTACGCTGCGACGAGCATGAGAAGGAGGAGAGTTGTTGGCTGCATGGGGAGGGGTGGTGCTGGTCGCGGCGGGAGGCGCAGAGCTAACCGAAGAGAAGAGGTAGATAATCTGAATATGGGAAACGCTTTGCTGAAAATCCTGCAGGCTTGCGAATTACCCGAGAAGAAAGCCTTTCAGGAATCTACACCGATCCGGCGGTCTCCTATGCCTCAAAGTGCCCAGATGTTCCGCCGCCTGAACCGCAATTGTCGCCCGGACTCCTTGCCGCGAGATGGTTAGCCCATGACCTGCGTGGCGAGGAGATGCCTTCGCTTGCTGCAGACCTGCTCGAATCCGGATTGGATACTCCGGCCTTGAGACGTCTCGCTGGTGAGTCAAGCGTTTTGCGCCGCGCTGACATCGAGACCCTCGTCGAAAGAATGTTCTGCGAACTGTCTGTTCCATATCCCCTAACAGAAGACGATGCCAAGCCTTTCGAAACAAGGCAAATTGCGCGGGAAGTAATCGCCGGAGAGCGGAACGCCTGGGCGGCTGCCAGCCATGTGGAGATCGTCGTGTGGGGCCGGAAGTCGGACAATCCTGCCGTCGAGAGAATCTTTCGTTTGAATGACGAGATCAATTGGGACGAACCGAACCGCCGCCCAGGTAAAGGTACTTACAGCGGAATTAATCGAAACGTTCGCTGCTCTCGGCGCTTTGACGACAAGAGAACGGCGGCTCCGCGGGCTGGGTGCGCTTAAAGGGAAGGGCTGGATCGCCGCCGACTTCGACGATCCGCTGCCAGAGGAAATCCAAGCTCAGTTTGAGGCACCATTCGACCCGCCAATCGAGTAGTTAGAATCGGCTCGGGACGATCACAGCACCCTTGCCAGCCATTTGCCGGTGTGCGAGTGCAGATTGGCGGCGATCTCTTCGGGAGGGCCCTCGGCGACAATCTTCCCGCCGGCGTCGCCGCCCTCCGGTCCCAAATCGATCACCCAATCGGCGCTCTTGATCACGTCGAGGTTGTGTTCGATCACGATCAGCGAGCCGCCGCCGTCGATCAGCTTGCGAAACGCCGCGAGCAGCTTCGACACATCGTCGAAGTGCAAGCCTGTTGTGGGTTCGTCGAGAATATAGAGCACGCGGCTGGCTTGCGAGGGCTTCGCCGTGGCGTTGGCAGCGCGCACTGAGGCGAGATGCGCGGCCAGCTTGACACGCTGCGCCTCGCCGCCGGAGAGCGTCGTTGCCGACTGGCCGAGCCGCAGATAGCCGAGACCGATCTCGTCGAGCACCGCCAGCTTTTCCAGCAGCTTGGCATGCCCGGCAAAAAAGCGCAGCGCCTCCTTCACGGTCATCTGTAATACATCGTGGATGTTCTTGCCCTTAAAGTGCACATCGAGAATCTTGGCCTGGTAGCGCGTGCCCTTGCAGTCTTCGCAGGGCAGCTCGACGTCAGCCAGAAACTGCATTTCGACGGTGACGGTCCCGTCGCCTTCGCAGGTATTGCAGCGGCCGCCGGGAACGTTGAACGAAAAATGACCGGGAGTGAGGGAGAGCCGCTTGGCCTCAGGCTGCGCCGCAAAGAGCTCGCGAACCAAGTCGAAGCCCTTGATGTAGGTGATGGGATTGGAGCGCGGCGTGCGCCCGATAGGCGTCTGATCGACGAGCACGACATCGTTCAACCGCTCTGTGCCGGCGAGCGAGGCGAAAACGCCAGAGGGATCGCCGCCATCGGCCTGGCCCAGCGCGCGCGCCACGGCGCGATAGAGCACCTGATGCACCAGCGTGGACTTGCCGGAGCCGGAGACACCGGTAACCGCCACCAGTATTCCGAGAGGAATCGTCACGTCGAGGCCGCGCAGGTTGTTGGCCCGCGCACCGCGCAGCACAAGCTTTTCGCGGCCCGGCGCGCGCCGCTTGGCGGGCACGGGAATGGCGATCTTGCCGGAAAGATAGCGGCCCGTGAGCGAGTTGGGATTGGCCTCGATTTCGGCGAGTGCGCCGTCCGCAAGGACCTTGCCGCCGAATTCGCCCGCGCCCGGTCCCAGATCGAGCAGGTGATCGGCGGCGCGCAGAATGTCGGCATCGTGCTCCACGACGAGAATCGTGTTTCCCAGATCGCGCAGCTCTTCCAGAATGCGAATTAGCCGCGCCGTATCGCGGGTGTGCAGGCCGATCGACGGCTCGTCGAGCACGTAGAGCGAGCCCACCAGCCGCGAGCCAAGCGACGTGGCTAATTGGATTCTCTGCGCCTCGCCGCCGCTCAGTGTGGACGCCAGCCGGTCCAGGGTCAGGTACTCGAGCCCGACGGCAGCGAGAAACCCCAGCCGCTGCCGTACCTCCTCGAGAATCGGCCCTGCAATCTCCTCCTGCATGGGGGTCAGCTTCAGAGTGTCGAAAAAACTCTTCGCCTCCGCGACGGTCAATGCTGTTGCCTGGCAAATGTTCTTTTGGCCGGCGGCTTCGCTGCCCAGCCGGACCGAACGCGCCTCGGCCCTCAGCCGCTGGCCGCGGCAATCCGGACACTCCGCGTAGCCGCGATACTTGCTCAGCATCACGCGCACGTGCAGCTTGTACTTTTTGCGCTCCAACTGCGCAAAGAAGCCGTAGACGCCGGGAAATCCATTTTTGCCGCGCAGCACGGTCTCGCGCGCGGTTTCACTCAGATCGCGCCAGGGAACGCCGAGCGGCACGTCCAACTCTGCTGCGCGTTTGCGCAGCTCGCTGAACCAGGGCCGGTACTTCGGCCGATTCCACGGATCGATGGCCCCGCCTTCGAGCGTCAGTCCCTGGTCGGAAATCACCAAGCCCAGGTCGTAGTCCACGGTGTTGCCGAATCCCTGGCAACGCGGGCAGGCGCCAAAGGGGTTGTTAAAGCTGAAGAGGCGCGGCTCCGGCTCGCGACCCGGCCGATGACAGTTGGTGCACTCGTAGGCGCCGGAGAAACGCAGCCGTCTGTGTTCTGCAGTTTCGTCGCGTGGAGCCTCCTCGAAGATCACCTCGCCGGATTCGCGGTACGCCGTCTCCACCGCGTCGACAATGCGCGCGCGGGCGTCGGCATTCACCACGATGCGGTCGAGCAGAACAAATACCGGCAGCGTGAAATCGAGATCCAGAAGCGATTCCGGCGTCGAGAACTCGACGATCTTCCCAAGCTGCCAAAGGCGGTTGAACCCCTCGGAACGCAGCTCGGCCAGCCGCGCTTTGAGCGCCTCTGTATGCAGCGCGTCATGAATCGCGCCGGCGTCCCTTGCGGCCATCTTAGTTTTGCCCGGCGATCTTCGCGCGTGCGCGTCCTTCTTCGCAGGCTCGGCGCCTGGTTCCACCGGCGTTGTTGCTGCCCGCATCACAGGAAACAGCACGTTCAGCCGCGTCCCCTCTCCCAGCGCCAAAACTGCGGCAGCGGCTTCGTCGACCGAGTCGCGCTTCACGAGGCCGTCGCAGTGAATGCAGTGCACCGTTCCGCAGCGCGCATAGAGCAGCCGGAGATAGTCGTAGATCTCGGTTGCCGTCGCCACTGTCGACCGCGGGTTGCGCGTCGTGTTCTTCTGCTTGATGGCAATGGCCGGCGCCAGCCCGTCGATCTCGTCGGCGTCGGGCTTCTCAATCCGCTCCAGAAACTGCCGTGCATAAGCCGACAGCGATTCGACGTACCGCCGCTGCCCTTCGGCGTAGATGGTGTCGAAGGCCAGTGAGCTCTTGCCAGAGCCGGAAACACCGCTGATGACCGTCAGCTTGCCGTGGGGAATCTCGCAGGAGAGGTTTTTCAGGTTATGCGTCCGCGCATTGCGGATGATGATGGCATCGTTCAAAGGGAAGGCACCGGCGCTCGTTGTGCGGCCGCGCCACTGAGGGGTTCAGTGGGCTTGGGGCGCAAGCCGCCACCTTCATTATAAACTGCGCCGTGCCTGGCGCGCGGAAACAGGGGGGCAGGTGTCAGGGTGGCTTTGCGAGGGCAGAACATCATCTGCAAGCCAAAAGGCATCGCAGGATCAGAAACCTGAAAGGATCGTTTGGGTGTTCTTCCTGGGTTGAGTCCGCTGGCGACGAGTCGAGAAGCGCGGCCATTCCGCGCCGATCAAGACAGAGCTTTGCCGGCGCAACGATCGACAACAGTCAATCGCCGGCAGAGTTCTCGATCTCCCTAAGCGGCAAGCGACTCAATTCCCGAGTAGGTGAGCTGTGCATCGTCTTCAGGCACGCGGTCGAGAACACTGGCAAGGCTGAGCAAGAATGGCGAAGCGCAAGCCGGACACTGCTTCGAGCTGTTTCCGATCGAGCTGCAGTTCGGGCACAGATAGGCCTTCGCCAAAGGGATGTGCAGCAATGAAATGAACCTCACGTTCGAACCTCGAATAGAGCTGGTGCTGGGGAAAAGTGCTTTCGGCGTCTTACAATTCAGTCTCTCTTTAGGATGCAACAGAGAGATCAAAGTTGCGCATCAAAATCTAGTAACTGAATAACTCCTTTTGCTGGAGTTCGCGTTGTTACTCATGCGCGCTTGCGATAGTTACGCAGGTGATGGAAAGCCGCCTTGCACGCAATCCGATTACACTAGATAGTGAATCCGGCCGGCACTTCGTTTCCGAGCGAGGATTTCTTTGTTGCGCTTGTTTTCTCTCCTTTCCGTTTCCGCCGCGGTCCTCTACTCCGCATTCTGTTGTGCGCAAACTACAGCGCAGACCGTGGCGTCTCCATCGTCTGCGGATGGCATTTCCGTCGCTTCGCAGGCCATTCCGGAGGAAGTGGCTGATGCCGAAGCTGCTATTGGCAAGTCAGACTGGAAAACCGCCGAGGCAAAGCTGGACCGCTGGCTGGTTTCTCACCCGGGCGATGCGCGCGCTCTTTTCGACGCTGGGTACGTCGCAGACGCCCAGAATCGCCTCGACGATGCGGCGGCGCTCTACCGGCGCGCTGCCGCCGCCGACCCCAAGTCGTTTGAAGCGCATCTCTCGCTTGGTCTGCTTTTGGCGCGCCAAGGCAAGACCGACGAGGCTCGCCCGGAGCTTGCACAAGCCACCACGCTCGATCCCGGTGACGCCGGGCCCGAACTGAAAGCCCGCGCCTGGCGCGCTCTGGCCCGGATCGATCGCGATTCCGATCCGCCGCAAGCCTCGAGCGATTTGATCGAAGCCCTGAAGCTCTCTCCCGAAACTCCCGCAGATACGTTGCTTGCGGCTGGTCTGGCCGAGCGAAGCGGCCAGCTCGACTCTGCCGAAGCCGCTTATCGCCGGGTGTTGGCAAAAGATCCCAATTCCCTCGCCGCCGATGCCGGGCTGGCGCATATTCTCATCGTGCGCAAGCAGTATCCGGAGGCCGAAACTCTGCTGCGCGCCGCGCTGGCACAGGCCCCTGACGATCCGACTTTGACCGCACAGCTGGCCACGGTGCTGGCTGCACAAGACAAGGCCGAAGCTCTGCCGCTGCTCCAGAAACTTCACACGGCCCATCCTGATGACCCGGCCATTACGCACATGCTGGCCACGGTGCTGGCCGATGCCGGCGATTACGCGGCGGCCGACCAGCTCGATCTGCATCTTCTCGCGGCCAGGCCGGACGACGCAGAGTTGTTGATCGCCCACGGGCAGAATCTGATCCATCAGGGTGAGCTCGCCCAGGCCTTCGCGGTTTTCGATAAAGCCACAAAGGCCGACCCAGCTAGCACCGATGCGTGGAGCGGCCTTGCTTTCGCTGCCTCGCGCACCAATCGCCCCGATGTGACGCTCCACGCGCTGACGGTGCGCTCGCGATATGCTCCCGAAAACCCATCGACTCTCTTCCTCTGGGCGACGGCTTACGACTCGCTGCACCAAAAAGACCAAGCTGCCGCATACTATCGCCAATTTCTGGACGCGGCGGGCGGGAAGCTTCCCAACCAGGAATGGCAGGCTCGCCAGCGGCTGCAAGTTCTAGGAAAATAACGGCCGCAGGACTGCCGAACCGGCTGTGCAACCTGGCTCCCATTCCTGTTGGTACGCCTCGAAGTAGCCTTCAGATAACCCTCGTGGAGATTTGCGCATCCCAACGGTTGCGAAGTGTAGCGTTATGTGCCTATATTAGACACAACGTTCTTGGGGCAGCGCCGCAGCAGCGGAGGTTCCCTATGCGGAGTATCGTTGCTTATGGCGTGTTTCTGGTTTCGATCCTGACCAGCGGCGCGATACACGCATCGTCGCTCGATAGCGCCCCACCCGACCAAAAAACAATCGATGCTCTTCTCGCCAAGGCCGATCAGGCGCAGCCTCGGGACCAGTGTTTTCTTTATGCCGAGGCGGTTCACGAGATGACCGAGTTGAGCATCCGCCAATACGCCGCCGGCGAGACCACGAAAGCCGCCGGCCTGCTGAAGCAGATCCAACAATTCGCGCAGAAGATTCACCTCTCTATGGCGCAGAACGACAAGCGTCTGAAGAATGCCGAGATACTGCTCAGCCACACCGCGTTCCGGCTTACCGAGATGCTGCACTCCAGCAGCCTCGACGATCAGGAGCTGGTGAAGCAGACGCTGGCGCAAGTGACGCAGGCGCAGAACGAAGCCATGATGCAGGTGTTCAACAAGTAGCCAGCAGCCAATAGCCAATAGGACCTTTGCCATAGCCCAAAGCACTGTGCTGGAATAGAGGCATTGGAGCGATGCCCCTGTGCGCATTTTCGCTGTCTTGGTGTCCTGCTTGCTGATCGCAGCGACTTCAGCCGCGCAAAAGGAAAAACGTGAGCCGCTCACCGAGGCGCAGCAAGACCAGATCGCCGAAGCCGGCATCGATCCGGCGGCGCGCGTCACCCTTTACGTGAAGTTTCTCGATGAACATGCGGAAACCATTCGCGGTTTGATCAAGCGCGCCAAGTCGCCGGCGCGCGCTCACCGGCTCGACGGCGAGCTCCAGGACTTCGCCGCGCTGATGGACGAGCTGGGCGACAACCTCGACGTCTTCTCGGAGCGCAAGGCCGACATTCGCAAATCGCTCAAGGGGCTCAACGAAGGCGTCAAAAACTGGCAGGGCGTTCTCCACGATCTGCCCAGCGAGCCGGGATTCGAGCTCTCGCTGAAGGAAGCGGTTGAATCGAGCAACGACCTCGCCCAACAGGCAAAGCAGATCACTTCCGATCAGGAAGCCTACTTCCAAGCCCATCCCGATGAGAAGGGCCAGGACCGGTGGGAACCGAAGTGAAAGACGGGGAGTAGCCAGTAGCGAATAGGGTTCCCACGCTTCAGGTTCTTAGCTTCCTTGTCGTCGCCACCAACATTTTGCCGATTTTATCGCAGAGCTTTTCTGCAGCTCGTCTCCTGGCTTCTGAACCGAATCACACGCTCGGTAACGTCCTGCGCTTAGCGGGACGGCCGTGTACAATCTCGTGTGAAAAGCCTCGCAGGAAATCCCGGCTCAACCGCCTAAAGGAGCACTCATGCGGCCTTTTGTCCGTTTCTGGTTCTTCTTTGGAATCATCGGCCTGTTCCCGCCGCTCTCTCTCATCGCGCAATTCACCCAGCCCACCGACGAAGAACTCAGGATGACCGCGGACCCGAAGGCGGCGGGTGAGGCAGCGATCTACCTCTATCGCGAGGAGATCACCGACAACCAAAACGGAATTTTCACACTCTATAACCGCATCAAGATTCTAACGGAAAAAGGCAAGAGCCTGGCGACCGTAAGGATCCCCTACGATCCCAACCAGGAGGTGGCGAACGACATCCAGGGCCGGACGATTCATGCCGACGGCGCAATCGTTCCCCTGAAGGCCAAGCCCGAGGACCTGATGGACGTAAAGACGACAGACGTCCAGGTGAATTCGGTGACCTTCACACTTCCGAGCGTGGAGGTGGGCAGCATCATCGAGTATCGGGTGAGAATCCGCGAGAGGTCAAACCGTGTGACCGAGCCGCTGTGGGAGGTTCAGACCGATCACTTCGCACGAAAAGAGCACTTCGAGTTTCGGCCGGTGGTACTGGGTTACGTCAAGGACAAGTTCGGCGAAGAAATGCCGTACCTCTTGTGGTCCTACCACCTCGGCCCGGACGCCAAAGTAAACGTCAGCAAGGCCACAAACACCTTCAAGCTCGATGTAGCCGATGTTCCGGCGGCGCCAGACGAGGACTGGATGCCGCCGATGAATACGTCCATTTGGCGCGTGCAGTTCTATTACACAAGCGATCAGGATTCCAACGCCTATTGGCCAAAGGCCGAGAAGCGATGGAACTCCGAGGTAAGTGGCTTCATCAAGCCCACAAGCGCACTGAAGAAGATTGCCGCGGAACTAGTTGCGCCTGGCGACAGCGATACCGAGAAGGCGAGGAAGATTTACGCAGCGGTGCAGAAGCTGGATAACACCCGCTTCTCGCGCACCAAAACGAAAGCCGAGCGCAAGGAAGAAAAAATCACTGAGATTCGCAAGGCCGAGGATGTGTGGAACCAGAAGAGCGGGACCGACGACGATATCGCGCTTCTTTACGTCGCTCTCTGCCGCGCGGCGGGATTGAAGGCCTATGCGGCCAGGGTGGTGGATCGGAGCCGCGCGAACTTCGACATGGACTATCTCTCCACGCAGCAGCTTGACGACAACATCGCTATCGTATCCTTGAACGGCAAGGAAGTCTTTCTCGATCCCGGACAAAAGATGTGTCCATTCGGCGCGATGAGTTGGAAGCACAACCTGGCGTCGGGACTGAGGATGACCGACCGCGGGGCTGATACCGTTGAGACTCCAGAGGCCGTACAGGGAAGCGCCAAGGTGCAGCGCAATGCCGATTTGACCGTCGATCCCAGCGGCGGACTTGCGGGGACGGTGCGCGTTACGATGACCGGGCCCGAGGCGCTCTATTGGCGTCAGTCGGCGCTTCAGAACGACGAAGACGAGCTGAAGAAACTCCTCAACGAAGAGATGGGGGATTTGCTCCCCGAAGGTGTTTCCGCCGAATTCGATCGCATTCCCGGACTTGACGGCTACGAATCCGACCTGATCGCCACGGCCAAGATCTCTGGAAGTGCCGGTTGGGCGCAGGGCAAACGGCTCATTTTGCCGGGCCTGCTCTTCGAGTCTCGCGCCAAGCATCCGTTTCTCTCAACCGCCAAGCGAGAGACATCTGTTGACGTACATTACCCGAGCGAAGCTGTCGATGAAGTGACCTATCACCTTCCGCCGGGATACTCGATGGAAGGCGCAGGACCGAGCAGCAATGTGTCCTGGCCGGATAACGCGACCCTGCAAATCCACTCGCAAGCCAGTTCCGATTCCGTCACCATAACCCGAAAGCTCGCCTATAACTACACTCTTGTGGGCCCCATATTCTATCCGGCATTGCAATACTTCTACCAGAAAGTCGCGCGCGAGGATCAACAACAGATCGTGCTGACGCGCACCAATACGGTGCAAGGGAGGGGCGGCCCACACTGAGCCGTGTGCTACCGGTAGGAGCTCTGCTTGGGCGGGAACTGCGGACGCCATCGAAGCCGGGATGCAACTTGCCCGCCTTTCGCTCTTGCCCGTGTCAAGGCGCCAGTCATTAGAGCGGTTCCAGAGTTAACGTACCCTCTTCCGGCCCCGTTCAAGGTGGCTTTTTCTTGAGGAAAAAGCCACTTAGCTCAAGTGGCTCCGGGGTACAGCAACTCTG
>Ga0187769_10001008_pt1 | contig 15670 bp, 15 predicted proteins | sample 0116_SJ02_MP02_1_FD_133140 | JGI IMG/M metagenome (GOLD analysis project Ga0187769, IMG submission 133140) | Tropical peat soil microbial communities from peatlands in Department of Meta, Colombia - 0116_SJ02_MP02_10_MG | ecosystem: Environmental > Terrestrial > Soil > Wetlands > Peat | place... | reverse complement strand
TTACGCGCGCACATCGGCGTAGCCGCCGAGCGCGTAGCCCGAGCGCCGCACCGCGGCGACGCAGGCGGCATCGCACAGGGCGGCGAATTCCTCGGCATAGCGATAGCCGGGCGCGGCGCCGGGGAAGCCGTCGCTAAGGGCCGGGTGGAAGTAGATCTCTACGACCCCGGGCGGCAGTCGGTCGATGAGCGCGGCGAAACGCGTCGCCGTCATCGCGCCGGACCACGCCAGCCCGAACACCGCATCGGCGGTCAGCAGACCGGCGCGGTGAGCGCGCGTCCGCAGCCAGGCGGCCCAGGGCGCGGTCAGCCGACCCAACTGCCGCTGCGTTTGCGGGTCGATAGTCGCGACGATGCGCCACGGCTCGACCGGAATGCGCAGCGCCCGCATGCCGTATCGCCGTCCGATGGTCATGATCGAGGCGGCGACCGTCGGGTGCAGGTGGAAATGCCGATGCGCGTCGACGTGATCGAGCGGCAACCCGGTCGCGCGGTAGGCTTCGAACTGTGCGGCAATCTCCGTCGCGAGCTGTTGCCGCAGCGACGGGAGCGCGGCGATCTCGGCACCGTAGCGGGCGAGATCGTTGCGCAGTCTGCCGCTGCGGTCGATCAGGCCCGCAATCCGGGCGCGCTCGGTCAGCGGCTCGCCATCGACCAGGACGATATGGAGCCCGACGCGCAGGTTCGGCAGCCGGCGCGCGCGCGCAACCGCATCGGCTGCCGCCGGCGCGCCGACCATCAGGCTTGCGGCGCTGAGCACGCCGTCGCGGTGCGCCGCCTCGACCGCGGCGTTGACCGGCTCGCTCAGGCCGAAATCATCGGCCGTTATGATCAGGCGATTCAGTGCGCCGGCTCCCGGCGTTCGCGCAGGAAGGCGAAGAACTCGACGCCTTCGCGCAGCCGGCGTTTCATCATTTGCGGGCTGCGTACCATTTCCGAAACGATCGCGGCGATCTTCGGGGCGCGGAAATAGAAGCGGCGGTAGAAATCCTCGAGCGAGTCGAAGATCTCGGTGTGGCTCAAATGCGGATAGTGCAGCGGGGCGATCTGCACGCCGTTGGCGTCGACCAGCTCGGCATGCGCCTCGTCGAGCCAGCCGTGCTCGAGCGCTTCGCGATAGAGCTCGGTGCCCGGATAGGGCGCCGCGATCGAGACCTGGATGGTGTGAGGATTGATCTCGCTGGCAAACCGGATCGTCTCTTCGATGGTCTCCCGGCTTTCGCCGGGAAGCCCGAGGATGAAGGTGCCGTGGATGGTGATGCCGAGCTCGTGGCAGTCCTTGGTGAAGCGCCGCGCCACGTCGATGCGCATGCCCTTCCTGATGTTGTGCAGAATCTGCTGATTGCCGGTTTCGTAGCCGACCAGGAGGAGGCGCAGGCCGTTGTCGCGCATGACTTTGAGCGTGTCGCGCGGCACGTTGGCCTTGGCGTTGCACGACCAGGTGACGCCGAGCCTGCCGAGCTCGCGCGCGATCGCCTTGGTGCGCGGAAGGTTGTCGGTGAAGGTGTCGTCGTCGAAGAAGAACTCCTTGACCTGTGGCATCGCGTCACGCGCCCAGCGGATCTCCTCGACCACGTTGGCGACGCTGCGGGTGCGGTAGCGATGGCCGCCGACGGTCTGTGGCCACAGGCAGAAGGTGCAGCGCGATTTGCAGCCGCGTCCGGTATAGAGCGAGAGATAGGGATGCTTGAGATAGCCGATGAAATAGTTCTCGATGGTCAGGTCGCGCTTGTACACCGGCGAGACGAACGGCAATTCGTCCATGTTCTCGAGGATGGCGCGCGGCGGATTGTGCCGGATCGCGCCCGCAGCGTCGCGATAGGACAGGCCGGCGATGCCGCTCCAGTCGCGGCCCTCGGCGATTTCCTTGATGGTGAAATCGAACTCGTTGCCGGCGACGAAATCGATCGCCGGCGAGTGCGCGAGACTGGCCTGTGGCTCGACCGCGACCTTGGCGCCGACGAAGCCGGCCTTGAGGCGCGGATTGGCGGATTTGAGCGCCTCGAGCACCCGCACGTCGGAGGCGAATGACGGCGTCGAGGTGTGCAGCACCGCGAGATCGTAGTCGGGCGCCTCGCGCACGACGTTGGACAGCGCCAGCCGATGCGGCACCGCGTCGATCAGCTTGCTGCCGGGAACGACGGCGGCGACCTGGGCGAGCCAGGTCGGATACCAGTAGGAGCGGATTTCGCGCCGCGCCTGATAGCGCGAACCGGCGCCGCCGTCGAAGCCGTCGAATGACGGCGCCTGCAGGCACAAGGTTCGCATCATCGCCGCCTCAGGTGTTGTCCTTGATCAGCGTGCCGTCCGCTGCCACGCGATAGTCGAAGCCCTGCCAGTGCACGGTTGTCCGCGAAAAGCTCGCGAGGTAGGCGGCGAACGCAAGGACATCGTGCACCGGAATGAGCCAGTAATCCTGTCGCGGCAATCCAAACCGCCATTCGACGCAGCGGCACAGCGCCACCCGCGCCGCCAACACCGCAATCGCCAGCACCGCCGCGACGGGCGTGCCTGACAGCGCCGCCAGGAGAGCAAGCGGCCACGAATGGGTCAAGATGCTGCCGGCGTGGCCGATCGGATCGATGCTCCTGATCGTGCGGGCGACGCGGATCTGATGCAGCAGGAGCTGGCGCAGGCTCGCTTCAAAGCAGCAATGGCCGACCAGGAAGGGCGTCGCGACGACTTGCGCTCCCGTCGACCGAACCGCGGCGCCGATCGCATAATCATCGGCGAGCACGTCGGCGAAGGCGGCAAAGCCGCCGATCCGATCGAGCATCGAACGGCGCAGCGCGATCGTTGAGCCGCAACAGGGCTTCGCCAACTTGAGGCCGATGGCGGCGATCGCCTGCGGCAGGAACTGCGTGTTGATGGCGAGCGCGGAGAGCCGCGCCCACAACCCCTTGCCGGCGACGCCGTGATAGAGGCAGGTCACCGCGCCGACCCCCGGCGCGGCGAGGAGCGCCACGACGCCGCGCAGATAGTCCGGCCCCACGGCGATGTCGGAATCGGAAAGGACGAGGGTGTCGTACCGCGCCTGCGGCAGCATGTTGATCAGATTCGAAACCTTGCGATTGACGCCGTGCTGGCGCTGCCCGACCGCAAGCTCGATCGGCGCGTGCGGCGCTTGGCGCTCGACCGCGCGCACCGCGGCGGCCGCGGCTTGATCCTGCGCGCCGCATAAGACCTGGACGGGAGCCGCATAGTCCTGCTGGCAGAAGGCGGCGAGACGAGTCTCAAGGCTCGGCTCGGCGCCGTTGAGCGGCTTTAGGATCGTCACCGGCGGTTCGGCGCCGCGGCCGCCATTCGCCGTCTCGCCACGGAAGCTCAGCACCAAGGCCGATTCGATCAGCGTGAAGATGCCGCCAAAGACTGCGCCGGCGAAGCAGATCGCGCCGAACGCCCACACGATCGACAGCGCGTCGGGAATGCCTGCGGCAATGCTCATGCGACCTCCGCGAGCGAAGTCGCTTCGCCCGCGTCGCCGAATTTCTCATTTAACAACCGCCGTGAAAAGTAGATCGGCACGCGCACGCGGTTGAGGGTGTCGAGGCGCAATGCACCGGCATTCTGGGCCAGCACGATCAGGGAAATGAGAATGTTTTCGGCAAGACGGCTCAGGCGCCGTCCGATCGGCGGGCGGCCGGGTTCGGGCATTACCTCAAATCCATAGTGCGCCATGATGCGCGCGAGCTTTTCCGTCTGGACCCTGGTGCCGGACGGTACATTGCCGCAGATCACCGCAATGTCGGCGAGATCGGGTCGCGATGACAGATAGCGCGTGAGCTCACGCAGCGAGATCGCAATGAGGCGCTGCATCTGTCGCGCCCAGCCGATGGTGGCGCCGCTTTGCGGAAACGGCGGGATGTGCTCGTTCCAGAAATGCAGGTGCGCGACGCGCTGACCTGGCCGCGCACTGGTGCCGTCGCGCAAAGCGATCGGCCGGGGCGCGGAGGCAATTTCGAGGCGGAAAATGCAGCCGGGATGGCCGGAATATTCGAACACCGCGTGCCTGCGGCGCAGGCGTATGTCAATCGCATAGAGAAGCTCCGCCAGCCACGGGTGGCTGTGCGGCGGATGCGGCTCTCCTCCCGCGGAATCCCACACCGCCATGAGGGGGTCTCCGCCTCGTCTCAATCCAAAGAATAACTTTGCCGCCCCGCAAAAGTTGCTCGCTTACGCCGCTAGTATAATGGGAATACCATGGGTAGAGATACCGTCCTGTGCGGCCTGGCGCCGCGCCCGCCGGCGCGGATCGCTCCTAGCGGTCGTCGGCGTAAAGCGTCGCCAGCGTGCTCCTGATCAGCAAGGCGACGGGCACCGCCATGATCACTCCGGGAATGCCGAAGACGATGCCGCCGGTGAAGAAGCAAAAGATGATCAGCACCGGATGGGCGTGCGCGGCGCGGCCAAGGACGATCGGCCCGACGATCTGATCGATCGAAAGCCGCAGCGCGATCGCATAGAGCGTATAGGCGAGAATGCTCGTCAGGCCGGTCGCCGTCTGCAGTGAAACCAGGCCGGCAACGACCGCCGCCGAGGTCGGCCCCAGCACCGGGATAGTCTCGAGAATCCCGGTCAGCAGCGCGAGCAGCGTCGCGTGCCGAATGTTGAGGAATACGCCGAGCCCGACATAGGCGGCGACCGTCGCATAGATCACGATCGCGATAATGCCGAGGAAGTAGCGCAGCAGCACCGGATCGAGCCGGGTCCAGATTCGGTTGACCAGCGCCCGCCGGTGCGGCGGCACGATCCAGAACACGCCCGTGCGACGCTGTGTCCGCTGACCAGGAAATAGAACAGCAGCACCACGGTCAGGAACGCGCCCATGATGGCGGCGAGGCTAAAGCCGGCGGCGATGGCAACGCCGCCAGTCTGCGCCAGCAGATCGCGAATACCCTCGAGCGAGGACTGGGCGATCTGGTGGGCATCGAGCGACTGTCCGAACAGCTGAATTGGCGCGTCGCCGATCGCCTCGCGGGCCAGCCGTTCGAGCATGCTCGGCAGGTCCGCGGCGATATTCCTCGCCTCGACCACGAGACGCTGGCTTGCAAACACCGTGATCACTGCGGCGATGCCGAGGATGATCAGGAACGTCGCGATGGCAAACAGCAACCGCGGCCAGCGCGTGCGTTTGGCGAGCCAATCGAGCGCCGGCGTGCAGATATAGGCGACGATGGCGGCGAGCAGGAACGGCAGCAGGATCGCCTTGATGAAATAGAGAAAGACGGCGATCGCGCTCGCGGCGAGCACGACCGCGCGGGTCTCTCCGGAATCGAGCGAGTCGGCGGCGCGGGTGCGCGCGGCGTGCGCCTCCTCGCTCCCGGTGCGCGCGGCTTTCATGAATACATCCGGCCCTTCCAGCTCACCCGGCCGCGCACGCGCCGCCGCACGCTATCGAGCGCCATCAGCGCACCGGCGGTATAGCCCAGCGGGAACAGAAGACCGTACCAGAACGGGGTGCGGAAGTGGAACGTGGCGGCGATGTGCAATCCGAACGCGGCGCCCGAGCCGAAAAGCGCGAGGACGAGCGCGGCGACCGCGCCATGGGCGGCGCGGGCGCAGGCGATGACGTCGATTGCCGGGATCGCTACGGCCGCCCAGGCCAGGATCAGGGCGAGCAGAGCCAGCGCCAGGGTCGGCACCGGTCCGCCGAGCGTGTCGACGAGATTCTTGGCAAGCCCCGGCCACAGTGACCGCCATCCGGTGTACATGCGTGTTGCCAGCATCCGCTCGCCGCTCATGAGGAGCACGGCGCATCCGGATTGCTTGAGACGGCGGGCCAATTCGAGGTCCTCGCAGATCGCGCTGCGCACCGCCGCGTGCCCGCCGACGGCGCTGTAAGCCTCGCGCCGCACCAGCATGAATTGCCCGGGCGCCGTGACCTCGGCGCTGCGGCGCGCCTGCGCGCGCCGCAGGTCTTGGACGAACGCGAGCAGAATGAGGCCGCAAGGCAGCATCAGGCGTTCGGCAAAGCTGTGCAGCTCCTGACGTGGCGCCAGCGACAACAGGTCGATCCGCTCGGCAAGCGCCGCCCGCATGGCGCTCGAAAGCAGTGACGCATCAGCCGTGACGTCGGCGTCGATGAAACACAGCCATTGCGTCTGCGGCGCCGCCGCCTGCGCGCCGATCCAGCAGGCGTGCGACTTGCCGATCCAATGCGGCGGCAGCGGCGGTGCTGCGATCAGCGTTACTTGCCCGTGCCGCGTGGCCAGGCGGCGGACAATGTCCGCGGTCGCGTCGGTAGAATGGTCATCGACCACCAGCACGGTGACGCGGGCTTTAGGGTAATCCTGATTGGCCAAGGATCGCAGGCAGGGTTCGATGTTGGCTTCCTCGTCGCGCGCCGGAATTATGACGGTGATGTGCGGTGCCTCGTCGGTGGCGGGCGCCGAGACCGGATCGAGGCGGGGCAGCAAGCCGCGTTGGTTGAGCGCACGCGCGATCAACCAGGCCACGATCGCGAGCCACAAGGCAGAGACCGGAAGCGCCACGGACCTATCACTTGGCACAAACAGGAATGAGCCGACGCGCGAATGAAAAACAACACTCCGCAGCTACCCAAGGTTCCTCCGCTGCCGCTGTCAAGCGCGCCGCCGTCGAACCTATTTTGCCGCCGCCGCCAGCGAGCGGCGCTCCTTGACCGCCGAAGCTGGCGCGCGGTTTCCCCGCCATACCCGCAGCGCGATGCGCGGATCGAGCAGTGCCGATGGCTGCCGCATCAGATTCGCCACTTCGAGAAAACTTGCCGCCAGCGTGGTGTCATGCTGTGCGGCCCGGAAGAGATTGGCAATGTACCAATTGACGAACCGCACCTGGGCCGGGCGCTTGCCCTCGACGCGCGGATGCTGCAGATCGCTGCCGACTGCGATCTGCCAGGGAATATCGATGAGCCGGCTCGCGGCGCGAAAGAAACGCTTGGCCAGTTGCCGCGGGCCTGCCGCCAGGCAGTCGCGCAGAGCGAGCGATTCGACGCATGCGGTCGTCATTCCCTGACCGTAGACCGGATTGAAGCTGCACATGGCGTCGCCATACACCAGATATCCTTCTGGAAACTGGGCCAGCTCCTCGTAGTGCCGGCGCAGGTTGGCGCCGAACTGATAGGGAATGATCGGCGACAGCGGCTCCGCGCTGGCGATGACGTCGTAGATTTCCGGCGTCGGCAGCGATCGGGCAAATTCCAGGTAGCCGGACTCGTCTCCCGGCACCTGGTCGCCCAGATACCCTCCCAGGCTGACCGTCCAGCGGTCGCCCTCCTGCGCCAGGATGGCGCCGAAGCGCCAGTCCGGCTCGCACGCGGCGATGATCGCGGCGGTTTTGCCATGAAGCTCCGCAGGCTGCCGCCGGAACAGCCGGGTCATGTAGCCGATGCCGACCTTGACGGTCTCTTCGCGCGGCCTGGCGTAGCCGAGCGCAGCGAGCCAGACGGGGCTTTGCGAGCCGCGCCCGCTGGCGTCGACCACGAGATCGGCCTCGATCACATCCGCATCTTTGGCGTCGCCGCGCGCTTTGACGCGGACGCCGGTTACGCGGCCGCGCTCCCGGTCGAATATGGGCGCAACGACGTCGCATCGTTCGCGCAGGCGGACATTGGCAAGCTGCAGCAGCCGGCGCCGCACGCCGGTTTCCAGCATCGGCCGGCTGAGCAGCAGCCCAGCGAGTTTGCTCGGGGCGTTCTTTAGGTAACAGCCATAGTTGAACCACAAGACGTCATCGGCGACGTCACCCGAGAGGGCGCCCCGTCTGACCAGTTCTTCGCCGAGGCCGGGAAAGAGCTGCTCGATCACCTCGCGCCCGCGCGCCAGCAAACCGTGGGTATGCCGTCCTTGCGGAACGCCCTTGCGCGGCTCGTCCGCCTCCGCAAGCTCGTCCCGCTCGACGAGCGTCACTAGGTCGTAATGCTCGGTGAGTGCGCGGGCCGCTAACAGGCCGCCCATGCTCGCGCCGATCACGATTGCGTGCTTGCCGATAGCCGTCATGGTCTTGCCCTCACCGCGATTGAGGTTTTGGTGAATATACGGAGCTGGGGTGGGATTGGTTTCAACCGGCGCCGGGCGTGGTTCGGTTTGCCCGCGCTACCGGCGGCAAGAATTTAATTTGCCGCGTGGCGTCTTGCCGCTTCGACGACGTCCGCGACGGCGGAGAATTTCGCCCCATCGACCACAAGCGTGCGGGCGAGGCGTAGCGCCTTGCGTTCGCAGATCGCCCGTCGCGCCGGGTTGGCGATGCTTTCCAAATCCTCGACATGCGCGAGGCCGAGAATGCGACGGATCATCTTGAGCCCGCCGAAGGCGAGGGTGTCTTCAAACAGCGATCGCAAGAAACGTATGCGCTCGGCATCGAGGGCCGAGCGGTCTTGCGGCGACGTAAACAGGTCTTTTACGTACGCTTCGCTCTCCTTGGCTTGCCGCCAGAGCGTGAGAAAGCGATTGTGAAAGCCGGTCCAGACCGCAACGACCTGATCGAGAATCCAGGCGCGGTAGGCGTCGCGGGCATGCGGCGCCTCTTCGTGGCCTTCCTGCGCGAAATAGGCGAGGAGGAGATTGCCGATCACCGCCCCGACATCGAAGCCCATGGGCCCGACGAATGCGAATTCCGCGTCGATCACGCGCGTGTCCTCGGGGGTCAGCATGATCGATCCGGTATGCAGGTCGCCGTGGATGAGCGCCTGGGCTTCGGTGAGGAATTGGCACTTGCGGGCCTGGGCGGCGACCTTGAGCGCCGAATCGGCCTCGAAGGCGCGTTTGTCGGCGTCGAGATGCGGGCTGGTCCAGCGGTTGAGCGGCGCTTCCCGATAGGGGTCGGTGAAAACCAGATCCTCGGTGATGCGGCAGAGCTCGACGTTGCGCGCGAACAGCTCGATGCGGCGCTTGTGCGCCGCGGCCGTGCCAGCGAATACCGAAGTATTGAAAAGCGTCGCGGCGAGAAACTCGGCAATGTCGGCGGCGAAGCGCGGGTACTCGATGCCGCGGATCAAGCCCTTGCGCATGATCACATGCGGCGAAAGATACTCCATTACGATCATCGCCAGCGTACGATCGAAATGGAAGACTTTCGGGACCAGGCGAGGCGCGTAGCGCGCCTGCTCGATGAGCGCATTGTATTCGAACCACGATCGCTCGAGCGGCAGCGGCCAGGACTCACCGACCAGGCGCACATAGGGCAAAGCCTGCTTGACGACCAGGCCGCCGGCCGGGCCCTCGACAATGAACACGAGATTGAGATTGCCGTCGCCGACTTCACGCACCCGCCAGCCGGCCGGCTCGCCGCCGAGCCGCGTCCTGACATCGGGCAGGCCGGCGAGGATTGCGCAAAGTCCGGCGGCGTCGACGGGCGCATAGTTTACGGTCGTGTCGCGCATCTTCAGCCTTCCGCCTGGCGGGCGGCGCGCAGGCGTTCGGCGTAGACGTTGATGATCAGCGCGATCAGCAGGATGAGGCCGCGGATCAGGATCTTGAGGAAGCTGTCGATCTTCACATAGTCGAGCCCGTTGTTGAGAACGCCGAGAACAAACAGGCCGACGATGGTATTTCCGATCCCGCCACGCCCGCCGAACAGGCTGGTGCCGCCGACGACGACGGCGGCGATCGCGTCGAGCAGAAAGGTGTCGAACTCGTTCTGTTGGGCGCTGCCGAAATACGCCACTCCGATCATGCCGGCGACGCCCGAGCACATCGCCGAGATCACCATGACCGCACCGACGACCCGCCGCGTGTTGACGCCGGAGTACTCGGCCGCCTCGCGGTTGCCGCCGACCATGTAAACATAGCGGCCGAAGCGCGTGTAGGTGAGAACCAGATGCGCGACGAGGAGGAACAGCGCCGCGACGATGATGATCCAGGGGACGTGCGCGATCGACTTCGAGCCCAACGTCAGGATCAGCGGCGGCACCGTATAGGCGATCTGGCCGCGCACCAGCACCGCCGAGATGCCGGCGCCGATCTGCATCATCGCCAAGGTCATGATAAACGAGGGAATGCCGATGCGGGTAACGCCGAACGCGGTGACACAGCCGAGCGCAAAACAGGCGGAAAGCGCGAAAATGATCGCGATCGCGCCGGGCATCGGAATGTTGGCGATGTTCACGTATTCCGGCTGCAAGGTGAAGAAGGTCAGCACGATTGCGGTGGCGTTGGCGATGGCGCCGACCGAGAGATCGATCTCCGCGGTGAGGATGACGAAGGTCAAGCCGACGGCGATGATGCCGGTTACCGAAACCTGCTGCAGGATGTTCTCGAGATTGTCGAGTGTCGCGAATGACGGGCTGGCGATGCTGAAGAATAGGACGAGAAACAGCAGCGTTATGAACGGCGCAATGTTGCGTAGCTGATTGCGCAGGAAATCGCCGAGCCGAAAGGCCTTGCCGGCGTCGGCGATTTTTGCCTCGGAGGCGTCCATGGCTCCCCGTCTGGTCAAGCAGCCGCCAGGAGACGATCTTTGCTGATCGCCTCGTCGGCGAATTCGCGCGCAATCTCCCCCTTGCGCATCACCAGAACGCGATCGGCGAGCGCCAAGACGGTTTCCGGTTCGGTTGAAAACACAATGATCGCGATGCCCTGCTCACGCAAGGACCGCACGATCTTGACGACGTCCTCCTTGGCACCGACGTCCATGCCGCGGGTCGGCTCGGCAAGCACCAGGACACGCGTGGCGTGGGTCAGCCATTTGGCGAGAGCGACCTTCTGCTGATTGCCGCCGGAGAGCGCGCGCAGACGCGCTTCCACGTTCGGCGGCCGGATATTCAGCGCTTCGACCTGCTCGGCAGCGAGAAGCCGCTCGCGATCGGGCTTGAGCAGGAAGCGTGACAACCGGCGCAGCACTGCGATCGATATGTTCTTGTAGATCGGTTCTTCGCCGAACAGCATCGCGCGGCGGCTTTCCGCGACGTAGGCGACCCCCGCCGCTCTCGCTGCGCTGGTGTTGGCGAGATTGGCGGCCTTGCCGCTAATCGTGAGCGAGCCGCGATCCGGCCGGGTGTGGCCGAACAGCGTGCGCGCCAGCTCCAACTGACCGCAGCCCATGAAGCCGTAGACACCCAGGACTTCGCCGCCACGCGCGGCAAAGCTCACGTCACGGTACGCCGGTGCGAGCGTCAGGCCCTTGGCTTCGAGCACGATCGGCGCCGTCGGCTTGCTCTCCAGCGCGATCTCGCCGAGATAGCTCTCCTCCAGCTCTTCGCGGCCGGTGCCGATCATTCGCTCGATGATCCAGGCTTTATCGATCGCCGCCGTCACCGGCGCGGTCACGATCTTGCGGCCGTTGCGGAAGATCGTGATCTCATCCGAAATTTTCAGAATGTCGTCAAGAAAATGCGAGATGAAGATGAGGCCGCGGCCGCCTTGCTTGAGCTTGATCAACACGTCGAACAGCCGCTCGACTTCCGGCGGCGACAATGCCGAGGTCGGTTCGTCGAGAATGATGATCCGCGCCCCGGAAAACAGCACGCGGGAAAGCTCGACAAGCTGTTGCACGCCGATCGGAAAGTCGCCGAGCCGCGCGTGCGGGTCGATGTCGAGCCCGAGGTTCTTGAGTTGCGCACGCGCCTGACGCGCCATGCGCCGCCATGCGACGATCCCCAACCGGTTCACCGGCTGCATGCCGAGGAAGACGTTTTCTGCGACGCTGAGATCGGGCGCGACGGAGAGCTCCTGGTGCACCATGCCGATGCCGGCGGCCAGGGCGTCGCGCGAGGAGCGGAAATGCACTTCGCGGCCGTCGACGCGCATTTGCCCGTCATAGCCGGCATGGACGCCGGCGATGATTTTCATCAGCGTCGACTTGCCGGCGCCGTTCTCGCCGACGAGACCGTGGATCTCGCCGGCGCTCAGCGCAAAATCGACGGCGCGCAGGGCCTGCACGCCGCCGAACGACTTCGATATTCCGGAAAGTTCAAGGAGCGCCGGCCCCATCGACGGGACTTTCGCGCGCTTTGATCAAATCAGAAACTGATCCTCCATCCACAGCATGCCGTCGGCGTTGGCCTTGGTGACGACCGGGCCGTCGGTGACGATGTTCTTCGGAATATCGGTTCCGGTCTTGGCGCCATTAATCACCGCCGAGACGCCGGCGATGACCGCCCCGCCGTGGATGCGGCAGGAAGGATTGCGCACGGTGGCGTACATCTGGCCGTCCTGAACCGCCTTGATCGCCGGCGGCATGGCGTCAACGCCGCCGATCTTGGTCTCGGTGCGTCCCTTGGCCTGCATCACCTTGGCGGCGGCCAGCGCCATGTCGTCGTTATGGAAAAACGCCGCGTCGATCTTCGGATACTTGGTCAGCAGCGTTTCCCAGATCCGCGCCACCTTGGTCACGTCCCAGTCGGCCGGCTGCTCGTCGAGCACCTGGACCTTGGGGAACTTCGACACCACCGACTTGAAGCCGCGCGCGCGGCCTTGCGCGCCGGTGTGGCCGAGCGCGCCCTGCGTCATGACGATCGTGCCTTCGCCGTTGATGGCGTTGACCAGCGCCTGGGTCACCGAAGCTCCCATGAACTCGTTGTCGGGAGCGAGGAAGGTGAGAACCTTGATGGTGTCGAGCGGTGCGATCAGCGTGTCCATGTCGATGACCGGAATGCCGGCATCGATCATCTTGTTGACCGGCGCGGTGAGCGTGCCGATGCCGAACGCCTGGATGGCGACGAAGTCCCACTTCTGCGACGCCATGTTGTCGATCGCCGAGCGCTGCTTGACGGCGTCGAGCTGGCCGTCGAACCAGGTGACCTCGACGTTGAACAGGCTGCCCCAATATTCCGCCGCCTGCTTTCCTTGCGCGCACCAGGTCGCTTGCAGGCCGGCGTTGGAGAAGGCGGCCTTTAACGGCTTGGTCGCCTTGCCCGCCTCCTTGGCCATCGCCGCGGTGACGAGAGGATTAAAGCCGAAGCCGCCGAAGAGCGTAGCGGCGCCGCCGCCGACCGCCGCGCGGCGGATGAGATCGCGCCTCGTCTGAGTCATGAGTTCCTCCCTGACATGGCTGTTGTCGCCATTGATCGAAAATCGAGCACGCGAGCATGACACGGAGGACGCGGTGACTTCAAGCATCGGCCCCGGTGCTGCGGCAACGCAGCACTTCCGGCAAAGCCTAGCTGCGTTTCAATTCGAGCTGTGCTGCGACTTCGCGCTGCGTCGGCATCGACGGTCCGGCGCCCATCCGCTGCACGCAGATCGCTGCAGCCACGTTTGCATAGCGCAGCGCCTGTTCGATCGGTACGCCGAGCGCGGTCTGCGCCGCGACCGCTCCGACAAAGCAGTCACCGGCTCCGGTCGAGTCCCTGGCTTCGACGATTTCGCCGCGAATTGCCAAGGCCTTTTCGCGCGTCAACGCCAGGGCGCCGCGGCGACCCAATGTCACCGCGATGGTTTGGTCCTGCCTTGTTTGCAGCGTGCGTGCGATCTGGAAAATCCGTTCGTCCGGATCGTCCTCGCGCAGCTCTCGGCCGGCGAGCGCGCCAAGTTCGGTCTCGTTGAGAATGAGAATATCCACCAGGTGGAGCAGATTGCGGTCGAATTCGATCGCCGGCGCGGCATTGAGGATCGTGATGGCGTCGGCCGCCCGGGCCCGTGAAAAGAAAGCCGTGATGGTTGGGACCGGAATCTCGAATTGGCTGACCAGGATGTCACCTTTGGCGATGTCAGGCTCCATCACGTCGTGTTCCGACGCCAAGGCGTTGGCGCCGGGAACGACGATGATCGCGTTGTCGCCCTCAGCCACCGTTATTACCGCCGTGCCGGTGCGCGCGTCGGGCGTGTCGCGAAGGAATCTCAGATCGACGTTCTGCCCGGTAAGAAAATCTTTCAGCTCTCGGCCAAAGGCGTCGACGCCGATTCTGCCGATCAGCGCCGTCCGGGCACCGAGCTTGGCGGCGGCGACGGCCTGATTGGCGCCCTTGCCGCCCGGGAAGAAGCAGACCTCCGTGCCCGGAACGGTTTCGCCGATCTTCGGATGCCGTGCCGCCGTCGCCACGATATCCATATTGATGCTGCCGGCGACCCAGACGGTAGGCATGTTGGTCTCCTGCCGGATGTTGTAAGACTTGCGCCGGTCGCAAGCCAAGCTTTGAGGTTCTCAGCGCGATGTCAAACGCCATATACCCTTCGCTGAAAGACAAACCGGTCGTGATTTCCGGAGGAGCTTCCGGCATTGGCGAAGCGATCGTGCGGAGCTTCGGCTCGCAAGGCGCTCGCGTCGGATTCGTCGACCTCATGGAGAAGGAAGGCGCAGCGCTCGCCGGCGAGCTGCAGGGATCGGGCCAGACCGTGGCGTTTCAGCGCTGCGATATCACCGACACCGGCCAATATCAGCGCGCGATCAAACGATTTGAGGAGACACACGGCGCGTGCCTGGTGCTCGTCAACAACGCGGCGAACGACACCAGGATGGACTGGCGCAAGGTCACGCCGGAGGAGTTCGACCGCCGCATCGCCGTCAATCTCAAGCACGCCTACTTCGCCATTCAGGCGGTCGCGCCGGGCATGATCGCCGCGGGGCAGGGTTCGATCGTCAATTTCGGCTCGATCAGCTGGATGGCGGCGCAGGCCGGCATACCGGTCTATACCGCGGCGAAGGCGGCCACCCACGGCATGACGCGCTCGTTCGCCCGCGAACTGGGCAAGCACCACATTCGAGTCAATACCGTCGTGCCCGGATGGGTGATGACCAAGCGACAGCTCGATCTGTGGGTCGACGACGCGGCGAACGAATTGATCGACCGCAGCCAGTGCCTGGCCGGCCGCGTGCGACCCGACGACATCGCGGCGATGGTGACTTTTCTCGCCTCCGACGATGCGCGAATGTGCTCGGCGCAGAACTTTGTTGTCGATGGGGGCTGGGTCTAGGTCTGACCGACGCATGATCATTCTCGGCAAGTGCCCGCCGGCCGCGATTCCCGGGCCGGGCGCGATTGCGATGGCGTAACGCGCCTCCCAGCCGCGCCGGGGTGGGTGCTATGATTGCCCACTTGCAGAGGAGTGTCTGGCATGCGTCGTCTCATCGCCTTCGCGTCTCGGCTCCCCGGCCGTCTGCTGCTGCGGAGCGGGCTCGCCGCCGGGCTCGGCTTCGGTATGGTGTGGGCGGTGCTCGCCGACGACATTGTCGTGACCGAGCAGACTTTCAGCTGCATCCTCGACTGGCCAAAGGTTAGAGGCACCTACCTCAGGAATGACGATCCGCAGCGGCTGCAGGAGGCGATACGCATCTTCCGCGACCGGGTGCCGGACACCGAATATCCGGTCGGCACCATCTTCCAGGTCATTCCGTTCGAGGCGATGGTCAAGCATGAGCACGGCGCGTTTCCGAAAACCCACGACTGGGAGTTTTTCGCGCTGGATGCGACTGCGGCCGGGACCAAGATCACCGATCGTGGCGAGAACGTCCTCGAGATCTTCGATATGGATGCCGCCGCGGCCGGCGCCCCGATGAGCGATCACCCGCGCGGCGTGACGTGCCTGAGCTGTCATCAAGGCGGCGCGAAGTACGACATGATCTGCGAAAAGGGGCACGGCTGCGCGCCGATCCCGCTCAACGATGCGCAGCTCGCCAAGCTTCAGGCGGCAGACCCGCGCTGCGCCAAGAAATAGCGGCCCGCGCGCGGGGCCCCCAACGCCCACAAAAAAGCAGCGGCGAATCACCCCGCCCGCGGCTATAGGATGCCGCGACTTTGGCGCAGAGCATGATCCGGA
>Ga0187769_10001007_pt1 | contig 15677 bp, 20 predicted proteins | sample 0116_SJ02_MP02_1_FD_133140 | JGI IMG/M metagenome (GOLD analysis project Ga0187769, IMG submission 133140) | Tropical peat soil microbial communities from peatlands in Department of Meta, Colombia - 0116_SJ02_MP02_10_MG | ecosystem: Environmental > Terrestrial > Soil > Wetlands > Peat | place... | reverse complement strand
GTAACGGTCGCCGGTGTGCTCTACCTCATCGGCGGCGACATCATAGTCTCGGCTAACGGTACTAAGATCATCAACACAGACGCCCTGTCCTCATACCTGGCGGAGTACGCCATGGCTGGTCAGACGCTTGTTCTACAGATAGTGAGGGGAGGGCAGCTAATGACCGTTAACGTCGTCCTTGGGACTAGGCCCCCTGCTCCTTCTGCCTAGTCTTCGCGATTAGAGACGCCTTGGTGATTTCCAGGAATCCAGAGTCCCCTTTCCAGTGCTTCACCGATGAACGGACTTCGATTCGCTTCGAAAAGAATGGGGCGTCCAGGACGAACGTCTCCCCTTCGCCTCCCTCAAGGCCCACGTGGAACCTGAACTTCTTTCCGAGTCCCACTAGCTCGTCGATGGCCGTGGCGTCCAAGGGCCTACCGAGCCAACCTTGGTCCAGTCCGAGCGCAGAGACACTCACTATGATGACAGAGAAACTATCGCTCAAGAGACGCCTGAGGTGAGTTTCTGGGTCGATTCCCCACAGCGGCGAGATGCAGCGAAGTGAGAGGTCCTCGCAAATCCGCTCCACTCTGGTCTTCTGATAGACACTCGCGAGTGCGCCTGTGTAAATTCCCTCCAGTCCAAACTCTTCCTTCGCCTTGGCGAGCGCTCGATGGAGGTCAGCTAGCTCCTCCTCCTTGACGCCCTCAGTCTCCGCCGAGAGCTGCGGGACCCCGATGGCCTCGGCCTGGAGGCTCGTCCACTGGAGATCAGGGAAGTGGAACATGTAGGACAGGTCCGACTTCGGGAAAACGGTAACCAGGCAAGCCAGCTCGTCAACCTTCGAGGCTAACCACGCGGCGTAAGTCGAGTCCTTGCCACCGGAAAACAGTGCGCCTACCCTCGTCTCAAGTCGCCAGTATCCCGACACCATCTCATGGTATTAAATAGACGAGACTAGGTTGGCGTTTCAATGCTCGACTCGCTGAGAGAGGGGCTCCAGGCAGCCGTGAGGAAGCTGGTAGGCTCCAACCTCGTTGATGAGAAGGCAGTGAAGGAGTTCGTCCGCGACCTTCAGAGGGCTCTCATTCAGTCTGATGTCAATGTCAGAATCGCGCTCGAGGTGACGGAGAGGGTGCAGAAGAGGGCCCTCGAGGAGAAGCCGCCTGGGGGAGTCACAAAGAAAGACCAGGTCGTCTCGATACTATACGAAGAGCTGGCCAGGCTCCTAGGAGGGCAAGGAGGCCTGCAGCTCAGCAAGGACAAGGCCACTGTGCTCGTTATGCTCGGGGTCCAAGGTTCGGGGAAGACAACGACTACAGGGAAGCTGGCCCGCCTTTACTCAAAGCGTGGCTTCAGGGTGGGGGTCGTCGCAGCCGACACGTTCAGGCCCGGTGCCGTTGCCCAGCTGAAGACCCTCGTGGCATCGTCGGGGGCGGAGGTCTATAGCGACGAGAAGGAGAAGGACTCGGTAAAGATCGCGAAGGAAGGCAAGAAGGCCTTCGCCGAGTCGAAGAACCTTGTGATCATCGACACCGCCGGCAGGCACAAGGAGGAGAAGGGACTCTTGCAGGAGATGAAGGACGTAGTCAACGGCGTGAAGCCTGACGTGACAATTCTAGTGATTGATGGGACCATCGGGCAGCAATGTTACAGCCAGGCCCAGGCGTTCCATCAGACCGCCCCAGTTGGGGGCATCATAGTGACTAAGCTAGACGGCGCCGCCAAGGGAGGAGGGGCCCTCGCAGCGTCGGCGGCTACGGGCGCGCGGATCTTCTTCATCGGGACTGGAGAGAGGATAGACGATCTCGAGGAGTTCGTTCCGACCAGGTTCGTGGGCCGCCTACTAGGCATGGGGGACCTTAAGGACCTCATGGACATGGTCAAGGACGCTGAGGTCGTCGTCGACGAAAAGATGACGCAGAGGATGATGTCCGGGAAGATGACAATGAACGACCTGCTTGTCCAGTTCGAGCAGATGAAGAAGTTTGGCTCCCTCAAGAAGGTGCTCGACCATATACCGGGGTTCTCGGGCCAAGTAGACGCCAAGGAGCTCGACAAGGCAGAGGATAGGGTGAAGGTCTACAAATCGATCATCCAGTCGATGACCGGCGAGGAGAAGACAGACCCGGACAGGATCAACTCGTCAAGGCTCAAGCGCATAGCGAGAGGGTCGGGGCGCAGTGAAAAGGACGTCAGAGAGCTCTTGTCGAGGTACAAGCAGATGAAGGCTATGGTAAAGACGAGCAAGGGTAGAGAACTGAGACAGATGATGCGGCGGATGGGTGAACAGTAGGGTGCTTTCTGCACCCCAGAAATACAGGCTCTGCCAGCTTTGTTCGGAACGCCAAGGCGTTGCGCCGTCGAGCTTTGAGATCGTCCGCGCCAAGCAGTGTTTCGTTTGCGCGGGGGTCACAGACAGGACAAGGCGAATGGCTGAGGTCGCAGTCAGCAAGGCAAGGCGCTTTCAGGCGAAAACGTTCACCGTCGGAGTCTCAATCCCCGAGGGAGTTCAGGAGCGGGAGGACGAGCTGCGGGCCACACTCAAACTCAAGGGGAGCGAGACCATCAAGACGCAGATGGCCAGGCTCGTCTCCTCGCAGGCATCTGCTCGCCTTGGAATCCGCCTGGACAGGTCGAGGCCCGACATCACGCTACTTGCCGACTTCACGAAAGGCGACGTTCTGGTCACTTCGCGGCCTGTTTTCGTCTATGGGAGATACACCAAGCCAGTCGGCATCTCTCAGAAGAGGCTCGTATGTGAACACTGCCGCGGAGCGGGTTGCAGGAAGTGTCACAATACTGGATTCGAGCAGAAGACCAGTGTAGAAGGGCTGGTCCGTAGGAAGCTGGCGAATTTCGCCGGGAGCGACAGGATGACATTCACCTGGCTGGGAAGCGAGGACAGAGGAAGCAGAGTGTATCCTCCCGGAAGACCCTTTGTCGCCGAGGTGAAGAACCCGAGGAAAAGGAAGTTCCCCAGGTCCTTTGGATCTAGGTTCAGAGGGGGGTCAGTTACCGCGTCCGCAGTGAGGGTCCTTGCTTCGAAGCCCCTGCAGATGCCTTCGTTCAGGTTCGTAACCAAGATCAAGGCCACGGCGGCGTCCAAGGTAACCTCGGAAGAGCTGTCAGAGCTGAAGTCGACGTTCAGGAGGGCGGAGGTCAGATTTGATAGGCCTAACAACAGGCCCACTACCAAGATGGTCTACTGGGTTTCGGCCAAGGCCAAAGGGAGGAATATCCTCATTGAAGCCGAACTGGATGGGGGTCTGCCTGTGAAAAGGTTCGTCGGTGGTGAACTTGTTTCACCTTCAGTGTCGGAAGTCTTAAAAACGCAAGTCGGTTGCCGCAGCTTCGACATCTTCAGAGTCAAGGAGACAAGGGGATTCGCATTTGCCGAAATCACACGGAATGAGGAGAAGAACTAGGTCTCTTCTCAGGTCGTCTACAAAGAAGGGGCTGAGCAGCCTGCTCGTGGAGTACTCTCCGAACGACAAGGTGGTGATCAAGATCGACCCGGCCCAGGTCAAGGGGATGCCTCACAGGAGGTTCAACGGGTTGGTCGGAACTGTGACTAAGGTCGGAAGGCGGGCAGTGACCGTCGACGTCAATGTTGGCAACAAGGTAAAGACGCTCGTTGCCAGGAAGGAGCATGTGGTCCGCGTGGAGGGAAGATGATGTCAGAGAAGACAGAGAAGAAGCTCCTTACAATTCCCGAAGCGAACCAGATACTGCAGAAGATAGACGTCGAGAAGGCTGACCAGATACAGAAGAGGACGTTGGACTACACGACCAAGTTCGCGAAGGCCCAAGCTGACGCGGCCAAGAAACTTCGAAAGGAACTAGAAACGGACTGCGGTCTGAGTGAGGAGGAAGCCGTCGAGCTCGTCAACATAATGCCCAAGTCTCTCGAGGAACTGAGGACGTTCACCTCAGGATGGAGGAAGCTCCTTTCGACAGAGACTCTCGAGAAGATCCTGAAAATCCTGCACTCGAAGTAATTCGGCGCAGTATTAAATAACAAGGACGGCTCGAAGCGAGAAGGATAGTAGAGGGACAAGAGTATGGAATTAGTGATTCTCTTCCGTACCGAGAGGTCTCTTTCGAACTAGGTCCGTCAGAAGAGGCGCGATTTCTGGAAAATGATGCCAGCTGATAAGAAGTACGAGGAATTCGCATTTGTGCTTGACTTCATGCCGAGAGGGAAATCTGTAGTCATCAAGGGGAGAGAGGGGCCGATGGTACAGGGGATAGGAGAGGACAGACTGACCCTCCTGGAGCTCCTCGCCATGGATAACCAAGACTTTGAGGTAGGCGAGAAGGTCAAGATTGGAAAGGAAGGCCGGGAGAAGATCGTTAGCGTCCTCGGGAAGCTGACATACGAGGAACTGTCTCCAGAGGGAAGGGGATCGCTCCCGACTGTGGTGGAGAACTTGGTCAAGGCGAACGAGGTGAAGTATGTGGCTTACTTCAATGACCTGCAGCCACTAACGCCGAGGCTACACGGCCTGGAGCTCATCCCTGGAATAGGCAAGACCTTCATGAAAGAGATCGTGGACATGAGGGAGAAACAGCCGTTCACCAGTTTCGACGATGTCCAAAGGAGAGTAGGTCTTAGGGAGCCAGCCAAGATGATAGCAAAGAGAATCGTTGAAGAACTGGCCGGGGACTCTAGGGTCAGCATCTTCGTAAAGAAGTAATGAAAAGACACAGACTCGGGCAGCACTATCTGAACGACCCGGACACCATACATGGGATTGTGGCATTCGCTCGAATCAGGCCTTCGGAAAGAGTGCTGGAGATTGGGACCGGCCGAGGGGCACTCACCAGGGAGCTCGCTGAGACAGGGAAGTCTCTGGTCGGGTATGAGGTCGACCATGATAACTTCGATGCAACGAAAGTGGCCGTCGAGGGGACGAGGGCGCGAATTCGGCTAGGCGACGCCTTCAAACAGAAGCCCCAATTCGACGTGCTCGTCTCAAGCCTTCCCTTTTCCGAGTCGACGACATTCGTCCAGTGGTTAAGCGGAATCAGGTTCAGCAGAGCCATCGTAGTGTTACAGGAGGATTTCGTTAACAAAATCACGGCTCCCCCGGGAAATCGAGACTACCGCGGGATTTCCGCCTTGGTCCAGATTGCCTTCGAAATCAGGCGGCTGGGGCGTGTGGACAGGAAATCGTTTTCCCCACCGCCCAGAGTCGACTCTGACATCGTTCTGTTCACCCCATTCCGCACTTTGTCACCCGCCGAGGTCTCAAACATCATGCTCCTATTCTCGTTGAGAAGGAGGCAGGTCTGTTCTGCCCTCGCGAGCCTGGGGATGAGCTGTAGGCATGATTACGGTCAGAGGAGGGTCTTCTCCCTCCTCCCTGAGGAGGTTCACGAGCTCTGCCGTCCCGAGGGCGGGCAGTGAGGCCTTTATCTTCGGCCGCGCGAGGCGTCGTATGCTGCCGCGTGGAGTTTCGGTAACTCTAGTTGAACCGAGGGGCCCGGTGAACGTCGGCCACATCGCGAGGCTGATACGGAACTTCGGAGTCGAAAAGCTGTACCTGGTTGAGCCAAAGGTCGACCTTTCGGTTGCAGCCGTTTACGCCTCCCACGCAGCTGAGGTCCTCGACAGCGCCGTGGTGACGAGTTTTGCGAGGGTGAGAGAAGACAATGAGTTACTTGTAGCGACAACGGCTGTGAGGGCATCCAAGAAGTCGAATGTGATCCGCAGGACCGTAGGGCCTGATCGGCTTCGTGAAATCCTGTCCTCGGCCAAGTCCTCCTCCCTCGTGTTCGGAAGGGACACAACTGGGTTGACCAACCACGAAATCGAAATGTGCGACGTCACAACCACCATAGACACCACGCCTTCGTATAGGGCGCTTAACATTGGCCATGCGGTGGCGATAATTCTGTACCTTGCGTCGCGGGGACGCGGAGCGAAGCACGTCAGCCAGGGACGCGTGGCCAGGGAAATCTTTGCGCGGAGCTTCTATGAACTGGCCGAGGCTGCGCGGATGCCAAAGCACAAGACGCGCAATTTGTATGAAGTGGGCAAGAGGGTCGCAGCGAGCACCGAGATGACTGATGCACAGCTCAACCTTCTTTCGGGGGTCTTCAGGAAGGCAGTCGCGACCATGAAGAAGCCTCAGGAGCGAGGCTCAAATACGTAGACGGCGCGCCTGACCCACCGCGTACTCTCGAAGGACAGCCTCACTGGGTAGTCGAACCCTACAGGCCCAGGCTGGAAGAGCCGCAGACCGAGCTTCCTCCCCTCGAGGGTTAGGGTCACCTCGTCCCCATCCATGGTCTGCACCACGGGCACGACTACGACTATCCTCCCTTCAGGGGGAACACAGTCGGCCATCGAAGCCAGGGCGTCGTTGTAGATTCTAGCTGACTCTTCAATCATGGCCTGGGCTGTGGACGTCTTCGGCCGGGCATCGAGCCTCGGGAGGAGGAGCGGCTCGGTGACGATGGCGTCAACCTTGGTCCCCCTCAACAAGCGAGATAGGTCTCTCGCGTCTCCCTTCCGGACATCGTACCCCCTGTCTGTGACCCCGCCCACTGACCAGTGCAGGTTCTCCCGGGCCTCCTGCACCCGGCTCGCGCTCGAGTCCAGACCGAGGCAGCGCAGAGACATCCCGTACGCTTCCGTGAGTATTGTCCCCGAGCCGCAGAATGGATCAAGGATGGTCTGGCCGGGCCCGAGCCCAGCCAAGTTCACCAGGGTTCGGGCAAGGCGAGGAGAGAGCGCGATGTCTGGGTGCGGCGCAGGCTTGCTGGTCCCTCTCTGTCGCATTGATGCCGAGTCGGGGACCCAGGTGGTAGGGCCGAGGCCGAACCCCCCGTGATAGGGAAAGGCGATGACGTCGAAGGCCTCTCGCGAGAGCACGCTTTCGGAGTAGAGCTCACTCCCCCGGGGCCTGAGCAACCTGACTTTCCTCAGCCCTGCATCCCTAAGGCCGTCGAGCATTGATCTGACCAGCTCCTCGTAGTCGTTCTCGCCGATGCCGTAGGCGCTTAGGGAGACGTTCGATTTCGGCTTGATGTAGTCCGTCATCAAGTCGACAAGCGGACCGAGATCGCCGGAAGACGCGCCAACAGTAGTAATGAGGGGAGCACATTTGTGGGCTCCCGCCAGGGCGGCGACCCGATCTGGCCGAAGCCGCTCGACGTTCAGGACCGAAACACGGTCACAGGGGGCTTCGGCGCGTTTGACTGATCTGCCGAGTACCGTGCAACTTTCGAGGACCGAGAGCTTCCCGAACGCGAGGACTAGGGCCACGTCCTCTGCTTCTAGGAGCGAGTATGGTAGGACGAATGGCATTGGAGTTCGACGGGCTGGCGGGCGTATAAAGCAGTCTCAGAAAAGCCGATTAATTCGAGGCGGACAGGTCCCGAATGTGTCTAGGAACACTCTCCAGTATGGGGAACTCGCCAAGTATTATGATCTGATTTACGACTGGAAGGACTACTCAAGAGAGGCCCGTACTCTTTCGATGTTGATACGCCGTTACAAGCGCACCAGTGGCAGTGAGTTGCTCGATGTCGGATGCGGAACAGGGAAGCACATCCAGTATCTCAGGCAAAGCTTCACCTGTGTCGGACTGGACTCGAGCCGTGCCATGTTAGAACAGGCACGTCGGAACGTCGAAGGGGTCGAATTCATCCAAGGAGACATGGAGAGCTTCGACTTGGGGCGCAGGTTCGACGTCGTTCTCTGCCTTTTCAGCGCCATCGGCTACGTCAAGACCTACTCCGGGCTCGCAAAAACCCTTCGCAATTTCGCCAGGCATCTGAAAGAAGGCGGGGTTGTTATTATAGAGCCTTGGTTCACGAAGGCGAGTTGGAACGCCGGGACAGTCCACGTCGCAAGTTCTCTTGCCTCCAGCGACCTGAAGATTGTCCGAGTCAACTACTCGGGAGTTAGAGGGGACCTTTCTGTTCTCGATGAGATGACTGTCGTGGCTAAGAAAGGGGAGGGGATTTCGTACTTTAGAGAGAAGCAGCTCATGGGGCTTTTTGAGCATGAGAGATTCCTGAGCCTAATGTCGAAAGCTGGCCTGCACGGGAGGTACCTCAAGGCTTCCCTGGCTCCTGGCAGGGGCATGTTCATCAGGACCAGATGACCAGGTTTTCATCCCCGAAATCAGGTTCGACCTCTTTCAGGCCGTGAAGGTTAATTAGCTGTCCGGAACGGCGGCACCAACTCCGGTGGACTAGAGTTTGCACGGCAAGAACTACCGTCAATGGAAGGGCATGGCCTATACCAGCAAGAAGTTCGCTCCGGGCGCACCCAACCCGAAGGTTGCTCGTTTCACAACCGGAAAGAGCAGACCAGACTACGACTACCTGTTCAAGCTAATCTCTGAGGGGAAGGTCCAGATCAGGCACAACGCACTCGAAGCGGCGAGGGTGGCTGCCAGCAAGAAGGTCGCCCTCATCGGTGAGGAAAGCTTCTTCTTGAAAGTCGTGACCTATCCCCACCTCATCCTCCGAGAGAACAAGATGATTGCCACCGCGGGCGCAGACAGGCTGCAAGAAGGTATGCGCAAGGCCTTCGGGAAGCCCATTGGTCTGGCCGCCAGGGTAGATATCGGAGACACAGTGCTGGAGCTGAGCCTGAAAGCGGAGAACCTTGAGAAGGGGAAGGAAGCCATGAAAGCGGCGTCTACGAAGCTCCCCATGAAGACGCACATGGAAGTTATCAAGCTAGAAAGGCCGACAGCGCCGTCGGCGTAGATCCGACGCCCAGAAGTATATAACGGGCTATCGAAAACGGCGTCCGAGAACTGAGGTATTACCGGGGCGCTTCCAATGACTGTCAAGATTGATGAGGCAAGAGTATTCGAAATAATGGAGACCAAGAAGCCGAAGGTGATACTCGTGAACGCCCCCGGAGGCCTCCTGAAGCAGACCAAGGAGCTGATGGAAAGGGTGAAGGAGAAGTACGGAGTGACTAGCATCCTATCAGGAGACAGCTGTTTCGGCATCTGTGACACAGTCGATGACGACGTGCCAAGGCTCGAAGCGGATCTGGCGCTCCACATAGGGCACAATGCAGTCGTAACCGAAGTCGGGGACTTCACCTACCTAGTAGACGCAGTGGACGACGTCAAGTTCGACGAGGTAGTTGAAGCAGCCTCGGAGGTTCTTTCGCCCTACAAGCGAATCGGCCTAGCCACTTTCAGCCAGCACCTGCATCAACTCGAGCCTGTGAGAAGCAAGCTGGAAACTAAGGGGTTCCAGGTTGTGGTTGGGAAGGGCAACAACCTGATGCTGGAGGGGCAGATTTTCGGGTGCGACTTCTCGACTTCATACCCAATAAGAGACGACGTGGACGCCTTTGCGCTTCTAGGAGAGAGCGAGTTTCACGCCGTGGGGTTGGCTTTAGGAACCGGCAAGCCCACCTTCATGCTCGACCCTTACATGAACGAGGTAACCAACATGCAGGAAGCGGCCGATGAGAGGCGGAAAAAGGCCGTGCTCTCGGTTTACAAGGCGCTTGACGCTCGGGTCTTCGGGGTGATTACGGGGCTCAAGGAAGGCCAGAAGATGCTTGGCAGAAGCAGGTGGATTTCAAGTCGCCTGGAGTTGAATGGGAGGAGAGTAGTCCAGCTTGCAATGAGAGACATCACGGCGGAGCGGCTGGCTCCTCACCGGGAGATAGAGGCGTTCATACAGACGGCGTGCCCCAGGATATCTATAGACGGGTTCACCTTTGACAGGCCGGTCCTCTCAATCCCTCAGGCAGACGCTTTAGTTGCACTTATGGAGGGGAGGGAAGCGGGGGAGTTCCTTGAAAGGTCGAAGTGGATTGAACTTACAGTCGGGTTGATAAAGAAATGAAAGAACAGAAACCCAAGGCAAACGTCGCTCTCCCGGGGGACAAACTCGCCGTGTCTGAGGAGTTCCTCCCTGGTCAGCATACCTACGATGATTCAGGCCTCATCAGGGCTCTGACGGCGGGGACCGTGGTCAAGGATGCCAAGAACATGGAGATCTCTGTCAAGCCAGCGGTCCAGCCTGAGTTGATCAAAGTGGACGACTGGATAACGGGGCAGGTGGAAGGGTCTCAAGCCAACTCGGCCAACGTTATGATATACTTCCTCAATGGGAAGATGACGCATAAGGAGTTCTCCGGGATGCTCTCCCTGAGAGGGCTATCGGGGGGTGGCAGAGGAGCGAGAAGAACCACCCCGGTGAAGACGGGAGATGTTGTAAGGTGCAGGGTGTTTAGCCTCGTCAATGGGATGATCCATCTTACAATAGACGAGCCTGACATGGGCGTCGTGGCCGCGCTCTGCGGAAACTGCGGCAGGCCGCTCCTAAGGGGGAGCACAACCAAGGCCAAGTGCGATGAGTGTGGGAACGTCGAAGAGAGGAAGCTCGCTCGTGACTTTGGGACGACCCCCATCGAGCCATAGGCACCCTAGCCCGGACCATTCGACTTGAAACGAATCCTACCATCAGCTTAATAACAAGAAATCGAGGGGCGCTCAGGCAAATTGCAGGTCCAAACGACTAGTGAGGATGAAAAGGGCCTCACCGTTGAAATCACGGGGGAGGATTACTCGCTGGCTGAGATTGTTCATCATGAGTTGCTGGAGGAGAAAAGCGTTACCTTCGCAGGTGTGATTCCACCTCATCCACTAATTAAGAAGCTTGTTCTCAAGGTCAGGGCGCAGCGTGTAAAGCCCGAGAAGGCTTTTGCAAATAGTGTTGAAAGGGCCATGGAGACCACCCAAGAGCTCTTCGAAGGCGTCAAGAAGGCCCTCGGCGGTGCTTCCAGCTGAAGTTCTGCCCAAAGTGCGGTACGCGGCTAAAGCTAAAGCAAGTAAAGGGGGCCCGAGAGGTTTCAGTCACCTACATCTGCGACAACTGCGGATATTCCAAGAAGGAAGGGAATACCGTCATGCAGAAGACCGAGGAGGAGCTTTCCAACACCCCACAGATCAAGATCGTCGGCGAGAAGGAGGCGAAGCTCAATTCCCTCCCGACTACGAAAATTGATTGTCCCAAGTGTGGTCATAGCGAAGCTTTCTGGTGGTTCCTTCAGACCAGAAGTGGAGACGAGCCGCCGACCCAGTTTTACAGGTGCGTAAAGTGCAACCACACTTGGCGTAGCTACTCCTAGCTTCGGAGGCCGCCCTCTCCGAATTCCTCTAGGAATCCTTTCATCTTCCAGAAAGTGTCCAGAAACTCCATGCCTCTGGGGGTGACATTGTACGAGTTGCTGAATAAATAGTCAGTGCACTTCGAGTGCTCACTGAATGTTAGTCGTGGCCTCTTCAGGCTTCGTCTCTAGTTTGTATTTCTACAGCTTCTCCCCCCGCTATCATGATGTCGGCGCTCGCGGCGGGGATTGACGCTACGTCGTCTACTTCGAATGGGCCGTAGCGTCTCATGTCAAGACCCACAACCTCGTTTACGTGTTTGACGAACCTCACAGTGACGTTCCGCTGGGTTTCGCTGAGATGAGCGAACTCGATGAAGGATGGCTGCCCTTCTGACACGGCGTCGACGAACATCTGAAATCGTCTCTGGAACTTCTGCTCAGCTTGACAGATGTATCGCTCTTCTGGGAGGAGCTGGAGCAGGGCGTTGTTCAGCATCGCCTTCTTGGTTCTGAGCTTCAGCAGTTGGCCTACCATCGATTCGATCAGCTTTACCTGCGTTGAGATGAGGTGAATAGATACTTCCGAAGCACCCGAGGTGGCCGACCTTTTCAACTTCTGACAGTATGTCGAGATGCTCGAGTAGAAGTCATTCGACAGGAGCATCAGAGCGTCTGATGCGACCTCCGAGTCGAGCCTCTTCTTCAGGTACTCCAGCGTGGTCTCGGCCATCTACACGACCTCCCCTAGGCCCCGGGTTAAGATTGACACGGCCGCGTAGGTCGGAAGCTCGACGGTTTCGACTTTCGTGAACGGCCCGAAGTCCCTGTGTTTCACCCTGAACTGGGGGTAGAACTCGACCCTGACGTTAACTGGCTTGGAGCTGAGTACCACGGGGTCCTCCTGTGGATCGAACCTGATTATTGACTGCACCCGCGTCTTCGCCATCCCAGTATTGCCATGGAGGGTCCCTGCAAGCCTGAAGACACGGTGTATGTCGGTCGTCACCGAAGCGTCCACCATGGCTCTGTGAGAAGACACGGCTTCGGACACCAGCTTTTGCAGGGTCCCATCGTATGTGGGCCTCCGTTCGTCCACGTATCTGGTGATTCTTCGAGTCCAACCAACCCCTTGGGGGCCGCCCGGAACTCTCCTGCGGAGGGTGGAAGCGATGCTCTGAGGCAGGGGGAGTGAGGAGCCCCGCATGTACTCCGCGATCTCGCCACGCGCCTGCTGGTCCAATAAATCGAACCTGTTGTCGAAGACGTGAAGATGGTAACCCCTGTTGCCAGAGAAGTAGATTCGAACTTTCTCGATATCGACGCCGAAGTCTTTCGTGAGGAAATCAACCACCCTCAGAGCGTGGACCTTGGCTGCTTCCAAACAAGTTTCGCAGGTGCCGTGGAACTCGACAGCGGGGCCCCCACATTTCGTGCACTTCGCAGGGCGGGGGAGCTTACCTGACGCGTGGCACCTATCGCAGTACCACAGGTCGTGGCCCCTCTTGCAGAGGGTGGGTATGTCTGTCGCATCTATGTCAAAGATGAGCTCCGCCCCGAGCCATCCCTTCTCATCGATCGGCATCGTGGGGGATTCGTAACGAGCGTTGGAGCAGTATACAGATGAAGGAGACTGCTTGAGGATCTCGGCAGTGGCTTCGCCCTCGCTCTTGAACGAAAGGTGCCTGACCATCCCGCCCCCGAAGGGAATGTAGCCGAACTCTCTCGATCCGACCTCGCCTGGGAACTCGATCTTGTCAGCTCCGCGGAAGTAGAACTCTTTGTATGCCTGCCGTAGCCAAGCCTTCGTGCCGTCGTTCAAGCCTAGGCTGTTCCATTGTGCCGGGCAGATAAGGAGTCTGGCTGATGTTGGTCGTTAAGAACGGAGGGCAGTTGAACTCAGAGTTTGAGAATCCCGCTGGGGGCCTATCTTCAAGGCGCCGGGGCGAAGGTGTACTCCTTGGTTGTCGACGTCCCCTTCTCCCCCCTCGATATCGACCTCGGACACCTCGCCAGGGGCGAATGGAATGCCCTCACTGACAGGTTCCGTGTATGGTACCTCCCGCGCAGTGGCGGGCCCGAGGAACGTCCAATCTGCTATGTAATGGTCCGCAAGTTCGACCCTCAGGACGGAATCCTGGTCTATGGACACATGGTCATCAACATGGAGGCGAAGGGCGACGAGGGAAGACCGAAGAGTTTCACGGTGGGCATAATGTGCAATGACGAGGTAAGAGCCAGGTCCATGCTCAACTCCATGCTTGACATCCCGCCCTCGTTTCACAGAAGGAGCGAAGTGCGGCTTGTCGAGCGGAAATGGCGGAGCGACCCTGAGGCCCTCATGAGATTCCAAGCGAACATTCATTCGACACTGGCGCGCCTCGAGCCCGGAGGGAAAGGGTACGTACTGAAATTCGAACCACCACCCGGGATGATGGGTGAGCTGAAACGCAATATTGGCTCCTGGTGGTAGCTCGCCGCAGTTTCACCGGAGCCACTTCGACCCCCAGATTTTCCGGCCAAGGCTTATTATCCGTCAGCGACGAGCCTGCGTCAAGGCCCGGCAGATTTGTTCCTGGCAAAGACCGCAACTGCAAATGAGTGGAAGGCTATTGCGGCGGCGGTCAAGACATTAGTTGAAGAGGCAACATTCGAAGCGAATGGTGAAGGCCTGACTTTCAGGGCGATGGATCCCTCTCATGTCGCGCTTGTTGATCTTGTTCTTCCGAACTCGAGTTTTTCCTCGTTTGAGTGCGATAAGCCATTCAAGTTTAGCGTCCGGGTCGAGGATTTGGTGAAGCTCGTTGGGCGCTCTGACGCGAAGGACAGTGTAGAGATTTCATCGACCGAGGAAGATGCGATAGCCGTGAAATTGAGCAATGGGTACAAGCGTGAATTCACTATTCATCTCATCGAGAGCACGGCCGGGGCGGCGCCACTCCCCAAGCTCGAGTTCGACACAAAGGCTTCCCTCACCAAGACAATCTTGGAGAAGGTTCTGGGGGACATTTCAGTCGTCTCTGATCAAGTCACGATCCAGGCCGCCAAGGACAAACTGACGTTCTCGGGGAAATCGGATGTCGGAAAGGCTGAAATCAGTCTGGCAGCTAATGACGCCGATGTGTTGGAGTACAAGACTGGGGCTGACAGTAGGGCGACCTATTCCATCGACTACATCTCCGGAATTCTGAAGGCACTCGGCGGAGTGACAGACACGGTCCAGGTCGAGTTTAGCACGAAGAAGCCAGTCCGCTTGGAGATGAAGCTGAACGACCAAGGCGCGAAACTCTGGTACTTCCTGGCCCCACGGGTCAGCGACTAGCCGGACGACCGAAACCCGGACCAAGCTTAAAAGCACGAGTGAAAGCGGGGGCAATCCGCTTCGGTGAGAGGTTGAAATTCCCAAAGGAAATCCGTACCAACTGCCCCTGGTGTAACAAGCACACCATACACTCCGTTGCCCTTTACAAGAGGGGCAAAGAGCGCGCAGGTTCGTGGGGCGCCAGAAGGCAGGCCGGGAGGAAGCGCGGCTACGGAGGCCAGAAGTTCCCTGAGCTGATCAGGACGGCGAAGACCACCAAGAAGGCGACGCTGCGCCTAAAGTGCAAGGAGTGCAACCGTGAGATAATGCGAGATGGAATAAGGCTCCGGAAGGCGGAGATTGCAACATGAAACGCGACAGGGAGCCTATCCCGAAAACAAGAAGCTCGTTCCTTCTCGTCAAGTGCCCGGATTGCGGCGAAGAGCGGATTCTCTTCTCCAACTCGGCCAAAGATATCGGGTGTAGGGGATGCGGGAGAAAACTCGCTGAGAGCAGGGGTGGCAAGTCCGTGGTTCTTGCGACACTGGTAAAGCGGCTGGGCTAAACGCCAAATACTCCTGAAAGCCGGAGCGTCAGCGTTGAGCGCAGAGAGGCCACTTCCGGAGCCCGGAGAAGTCGTCGTAAGCACGGTCAGGGAGATAACCTCCCACGGCATCTACGTCAACCTTGACCAATATGACGGGACGAATGGGTTTCTTCATGTTTCGGAGATATCGACGGGGTGGGTCAGGAACATCGACAGGGTCGCCAAAGTCTCTCAGAAGCTGATACTGAAGGTCATCAGAGTAAACAAGGCCAGGAGGGAAATCGACCTGTCGCTCAGGCAGGTCACCAACGAGGAGAGGCGGGCCAAGGTCATCGAATGGAAGCGCGAGGAAAGGGCCCTCGCTATAATCGACACCGTCAAGAAGAAGGTGGGCTTCGATGATGTCCACGAAAGGGAACTGAAGCACAAGCTGGAGGAGGAGTTCGGTACCCTGTACGCGGCCCTGGAGACAGCCGCGCGGAAAGGGGAGAAGGCTCTGGCGGCCGTTAGTCTTTCTGAGAAAGAGGCCAAGGCCGTAGCCGAAATCGCGGCAGAGAAGATAGTGCCTCCGAGGTATGAAGTAGGAGCACTGGTGGAGGTCTCTTCCAGGTCCCCCGAGGGAATAGAACGGGTGAAGAAGACGCTCATGGCTGCTGCCGACGCCAATTCGGCCGAAGTACACATAGCCTATACTGGAGCGCCGCACTACAGAGTAAGGATAACGGCCGACGATTACAAGG
>Ga0187769_10001006_pt1 | contig 15681 bp, 15 predicted proteins | sample 0116_SJ02_MP02_1_FD_133140 | JGI IMG/M metagenome (GOLD analysis project Ga0187769, IMG submission 133140) | Tropical peat soil microbial communities from peatlands in Department of Meta, Colombia - 0116_SJ02_MP02_10_MG | ecosystem: Environmental > Terrestrial > Soil > Wetlands > Peat | place... | reverse complement strand
CGCGACCATCTGCATGGCCTTGGTGATCTTCTGCGTCGCCTTGGTCGAGGCGATGCGGTTGCGGAGATCTTTGAGGCTCGGCATTGTTGAGTAGTAGACGACAGAGGACGGACGACGGAGGACGGATAAGGGAACGCCGTTCGATCTTCACTTCATCTGTCGTCTGTCCTCCGTTGTCTGGCGTCTGTCATCCGCTCAAGCAAACGTCCTGGCATAATTTTCGACGACGCCCTTGAGCCTGCCGGCGGTCGCGTCGTCGAGATCGCGCGATTCGCGGATCGATTTGAGAACATCGCCATGCTCCTTGCGCAGCACGCCGAGAAGCCCGTCCTCGAAGGCGCGGACACGCTCGACCGGCAGCGGATCGAGATAGCCGTTGACGCCGGCATAGATGACGCAGACCTGCTCTTCCATGCGCAGCGGCGAGAATTGCGGCTGCTTCAACAGTTCGGTGAGCCGGGAGCCGCGGTTGAGCAGCCGCTGCGTGGTGGCGTCGAGGTCGGAGCCGAATTGCGCGAAAGCCGCCATCTCGCGATATTGCGCAAGCTCGCCCTTGATGCGGCCGGCGACTTTTTTCATCGCCTTGGTCTGCGCGGCGGAGCCGACCCGCGACACCGAAAGCCCGACATTCACCGCCGGCCGAATGCCCTGATAGAACAGGTCAGTTTCGAGGAAGATCTGGCCGTCGGTGATCGAGATGACGTTGGTCGGGATATAGGCCGACACGTCATTGGCCTGCGTCTCGATGACCGGCAGCGCGGTCAGCGAGCCGGCCTTGTTGTCGTCGTTCATTTTCGCCGCGCGCTCAAGAAGCCGCGAATGCAGATAGAACACGTCGCCCGGATAGGCTTCGCGGCCCGGCGGCCGGCGCAGCAAGAGCGACATCTGGCGGTAGGCGACGGCCTGTTTGGACAGGTCGTCATAGATGATCACCGCGTGCATGCCGTTGTCGCGGAAATACTCGCCCATGGCGCAGCCGGCGAACGGCGCCAAATACTGCATCGGCGCCGGGTCGGAAGCGGTTGCCGCGATGACGATCGAGTAATCGAGCGCGCCGTTCTCCTCCAGGACCTTGACGAATTGCGCGACGGTGGAGCGTTTCTGCCCGACCGCGACATAGACACAGTACAGCTTGATCCTCTCGTCGCCCGACGCGTTAAGCGATTTCTGGTTCAGAATCGTATCGAGCGCCAGCGCTGTCTTGCCGGTCTGGCGGTCGCCGATGATCAGCTCGCGCTGGCCGCGGCCGATCGGGATCAGGGCGTCGATCGCCTTCAAACCGGTCGCCATCGGCTCGTGCACCGATTTGCGCGGGATAATGCCGGGCGCCTTGACGTCGACGCGTGCTTTGTGATCGGCCTTGATCGGACCCTTGCCGTCGATCGGTTCGCCGAGCGAGTCGACGACGCGGCCCAACAGTCCCTTGCCGACCGGCACTTCGACGATGGCGCGCGTGCGCTTGACGGTCTGCCCCTCCTTGATCTCGCGGTCGGAGCCGAAAATCACGATGCCGACATTGTCGATTTCGAGGTTGAGCGTCATGCCTTTGACGCCGCTTTCGAATTCGACCATCTCGCCGGATTGCACGTTGTCGAGGCCGTAGACGCGGGCGATGCCGTCGCCGACCGACAGCACCTGGCCGACTTCGGAAACTTCGGCCTCCTGGCCGAAATTCTTGATCTGCTCTTTGAGGATTGCGGAAATTTCCGCGGCGCGGATATCCATTAGCGGGCCTCTTTCATGGCGTGCTTGATGGCGTTGAGCTTGGTGCGCAGCGAGGTATCGACCATGCGGCTGCCGAGCTTGACGACGAGCCCGCCGATGATGGCGGGATCGATCTTGACGGCGAGGTCGACGTCCTTGCCGCTCACCGATTTGAGTGCGGCGCGCAGCGCCTCGGCGTGTTCGTCCTTGAGCCTTTCGGCAACGGTGACCTCGGCCGTCGCCTCGCCCTTGGCTTGCGCGACCAGGTCGCGAAACCCCCGGATCATGTCGCGCGCCGCAAACAGCCGTCGGTTCGCGGCTACCAGCTTGAGGAAATTCGCGGCCAGCCCGCCGATGCCGGCGCGTTGCAGAACGGCGCCTAGCGCCTGCACTTGCTCGTCGGCGGAAAATACCGGGCTGCGCACAAGCCGGGTCAGATCTGCGCTTTCGGCAAGGAGCGCATCGAAACGATCGAGGTCCGCTTTCACCGTATCGACCGCCCTGGCCTCGCTGGCAAGTTCGAACAGCGCGGTCGCGTAACGGCCTGCCATGCCGGATACGATGGATTGTTCGCCTGCCACTTCGCGTACTCGTTTCGGCGTTCTTTGAGGCTTTTCCGTAAGACCGGCAACCGGCGCGAATGGTCGGCACAAGCCCTTGGGATTCAAGCGGGACCTGGAAATCGCCGGCATGGCGGAATGGCCCGCGAGCCGGCCGAAATCGCGGGCTTGCTAACATAGAGCGTAGTGCGGCGCAACAATGTGAAAACTCAGGCTCCATCGCAGGGCATGCTCGTGCTTGCACGGCCGGCGCCGGTCATGCACGTTAGCTGTCTGCGCCGGGTTTCCCTCCATGCTTTCGATAACCCGAGACGGCCTCTCCGTCGGCCGCCTCATCAAGTTCATGTGCCTATTGTGGCTCGCCGGCGTGGCCATGCGCATGACGATCTTGGCCATGCCGCCGGTGATCCCGCTAATCCACGAAGAACTGCACTTATCGGAGACGCAGGTCGGGCTATTGATCGGGCTGCCGCTCGCGATGTTTGCGGTCGCTGCCGTGCCGGGATCGCTGCTAATCGCCCGGATCGGCGCGAGACTGGCGGCTGCCGTCGGCATGACCATCGCGGCGCTGGCCGGAGGCGCCCGCGGCGCAGCGGTGGACGTATGGACGCTGTTCGCCGCCACGCTTGTGACCGGTTTTGGCGTTGCCATCATGCAACCAGGCCTGCCGACGCTGGTCCGCGAATGGCTGCCCGACCGCGTCGCGCTCGGCACCATCGCCTATACCAGCGGCATGCTGATCGGCTCCTTGTTTGCCACCGCGCTCACCATTCCGCTCGTGCTGCCGCTGGTCGAAGGGTCCTGGCGGCTCGATCTCGTCGCCTGGGCGGTGCCGGCGCTGCTGGTCGCGCCGGTTTTTTTCGTGCTGAGCCGAGGAAGCGACGCGCACGCTGCAGCCGCAGTCAAAACCGGCACGCGGTGGTGGCCGGACTTCAAAGACCCGCTGGTCTGGCTCCTTGGTCTGACTTTCGGCAGCAACAACAGCCCGTTCTTTGCCACCAACGCGTTTCTCGGCGACTACCTCATCAGCCAGGGCAAAACCGACCTTTTGGGCGCCGCCTTGAGCTGGCTCAACGGCGCGCAGGTGGTGGCTCCCGTATTCCTGCTGCTGATGGCCAATCGCCTGCAGCTGCGCGCCTGGCCCTTTCTGCTGTTCGGGCCGCTTCTCTTCGTTGCCTTTCTGGGTCTCATGTTCGGGCATTCCACGGCTGCGATCCTGGCCAGCGCCGGAATGGTGGGCCTGACCACGGCGGTGACGCTCACCGCGACGCTGGCGCTGCCGCCGCTCCTTGCCGCACCCGCCGACCTGGCGCGCACCACCGCCGGGATGTTCACCATCAGCTACACCACGGCGATTATCATCCCCACCATCAGCGGCGCGCTGTGGGACCTCACCGATCGCGCCTGGACCGCTTTCCTGCCGCTTTGCTGCTGCGCCGTGACGTTGACGGCGCTCGGCTTCGCCGCCACGCGTTACCCGCGAAGCCCGGTCAATTCCGCGGCGCGATAACCGGCGCTTGGTATCACTGCGAACGACGGGCATAATTGGTCAAATGACCTCACGACCGAAAAAACCCGCGCGGCGCAAGGCGACCGCGCAGCGGCCGATGCTGCCGACCGACCGCATCGCCTATTCGCCGATCGTCGAACGGCCGCCGCTCAAATTGCCGAGCGGCGCCCGCATGGCGATCTGGGTGATCATCAATGTCGAGGAATGGGACGCGACCCAGCCGATGCCGCGCACCGTGCTCACGCCGCCCGCCGGCGGCTCGCCGATGCCCGACGTGCCGAACTGGGCCTGGCACGAATACGGCAACCGGGTCGGCTTCTGGCGCTTCGTCGAGCTGTTCGACGAGTTCGCCATTCCGGGCGTGCTGTGCATCAACGGCTCGGCGCTTGCCGCTTATCCCGCGATCGTGCGCGCGGGCCTCGCGCGCAATTGGGAATTCATCGGCCATGGCTTTACCCAACGCAACATGCAGAAAGTGCCGAACGAGCGCGACGATATCCGCAAAACCCGCGAAGTCATCCGCAAGGCGACCGGCAGGCCGCCGCGCGGCTGGCTCGGTCCCGGCCTGACCGAAACCTGGCAAACGCCCGATCTCTTGATCGAAGAGGGCTACGACTATGTCGCCGATTGGGTGCTCGACGATCAGCCGGTGTGGTTGAAGACGCGTGGCAAGCCGATCCTCAACGTTCCCTACACGCAGGAATGCAACGACGTCGCCATGATGCTGATTCAGCATCACAAAGCCTCCGAATATTGCGACCGCGCGCTCGACCAGTTCGACCAGATCTACGCCGACTCGGCCGGCTCGGCGCGCGTCATGGCGTTGTCGGTGCATCCCTACATCATGGGCGCGCCGCACCGCGTCAAATATCTGCGCCGTGTCTTCGAGGTCATCCGCAATAAGTCCGATGTGCTGTTCTGGACCGGCGCGCAGATCGCCGACTGGTTCCTCGCCACCGGGCCGAAGGCCCCGTGAGAAGCCCCGACCGCCTGCATGGTTCTTCGGACCGCGCCGATATCGGGGCGCGGCTGATGCTCGTCCTGTTGTGCGTCATCTGGGGGGTGACTTGGCCGGTCATCAAACTGGCGCTCGACGGTATCCCGGTGCTCACTATGCGCACTTGCAGCCTCGGTTTTGGCACCGCAACGCTTTTCATTGTTTGCGTGGTCAAACGCCGCAGCTTCCGGATACCGACCGTGAAGGCGTGGCTGCATATGGCCATTGCTTCGTTGCTCAATATCGCGGCTTTCACCTTGTTGACCTCGTTCGCGCAGGTCATCACCACGACGTCGCGGGTGTCGATTCTCGCCTATACAATGCCGGTCTGGTCGGTGCTGCTGGCTTGGCTGTTGCTCGGCGAGCGTCCGACCCGCACGCATGCGATCGCGCTCGGTCTGTGCGTCGCCGGACTTGGCGTTCTTATCTATCCGTTGACCGCGACCGGAGTTCCGACCGGCGTCGTGCTCACTCTCGTTGCGGCGCTGCTCTGGGCTGCCGGCACGATTCATCTGAAATGGGCGCATATCGAAGCCGACCCGATGGCTGCCGCGTGTTGGCAGCTCGCGATCGCGTTCGGCATCGTCGCCGCATGCACGCTGGCTTATCAGGGCGGCATCCAATTGACCGGAGCGCCCGTCAAATCGCTGCTGGCCACCCTCTTCTCCGGTGTCGTGGGAAGCGGCGCCGCCTATGGCTTGTGGTTTGCGATCGTGCGCCGGTTGCCGGCGGGAACGGCGTCGCTCGGCCTGGTCAGCGTCCCTGTGATCGGCGTCGTCGCCTCAGTCATCATCCTCGGCGAAGTGCCGACCGCCGCCGACGTCGTCGGATTTGCCCTGATTTTTGCCGCTTCCGCCTGCGTCCTGCTGGCCCGCAGTTCCGCCACAGAGGTTACGTCACAGGCGAGCTGAACGCGCCGGCGCGGGCAGCACGGTCTTCGCTTTCAGACCGGCAGACACAGCGCGTTGTCGACCAAGAGATTATCGTAGACGCAGCGGCGCTCGGCGAGCTTGAGCCGGTCACCGACGCGACGGAACTTGTCGTAATAGACGCCGACCTGGTGCAGCGTGGCTTGCGGCCGGTCGAGCAGCACTTGTACCACCACATAATTGGCGCGGGCGCGCATCTCGCCGTTCGGCTCTTCGCCCAGCACCTGCAAATTGCCGATGATGTGGCGCAGATAACGTGGCGCGAACATCTCGGTTTTCATGGCGTTGGCGCGATCCAAAATCATGCCTTTGTTCTCGCAATAGATCAGCCCGACCGGCAGGTTGCGGTCGGCGTTCTCGCGCGAGATCACAACGTAGAACGCGTCGTCGGTGAACATGTCGGCCCAGTCGGTTAGCCGCCCCTCGTCCAGCGCCGCCGCATAAGCGGCATTGAACTCCTCGAACTCGCGCTGCAGCAGCAGGGCTTCAAGCCGCCGGTCGTTGGCGACCAGATGCGCCGGACGCAAGCTGTCCGCGCTCACAGGGCCATGGCCTCGCGCCAATGCGCGTACATAGCGCGAATGGCGGATTCGGAAATCAGCGTGTCGGCGGTCCCGGCCGGCGTGTTCGGATCGAGCTTGACCAGATGCCTGCCGTTCGGGACGCGCTGCATGCCGTCCTGGACGAATTTGATCGCTTCGTTGTCTTCGAGGCCGAGGAAGCCTGCCGGCCCCATCAGGTTGCCCTGCCGCAACCGGTGCCGGGTCATTTCCTCGTCGTCGCCTTCGAAGCCGAACATGGTCCACTTCATGATGAACTCGTGCGGGCCGGTCGGCACGATCTGGCGTACGCCCAACGTGTTCATCTCGCGCTGCACGATCAGGTTGGGCCAGATCGTCGCCATGGTCACCGACCACGGACTGTCGAATTCCTCAACGAAATCCATGAAGCGTGTTTCGTTGAGCGTCATGCCCTCCTTGTAGGCGCGCATCTCCTTCTTGGAGTCGCCCGACAGCGCTCTGGCGTCGGACTTCGCCGACGCCATCACGCCGTGGCGGCCGCTCTTGTCCGCCAGCATGAGCGAGCGATTGCCCACCACCAGAAGCCCGAAGGTCACCAGGAAAGTGTGCAGCAGCGTCGCATGATACGGGTCTTTCAGGTTCTCGTGATAGAGCTTCCAGTTGCCCGGCAGCGAATGACGGTAGTGACCGAGAATTTTCAGCTTGCGGCCGTCGAAGGTCGCCTCGAATTCGCGCAGCACTTCGGGCCCGAGATAGTCGGCGAACGGCTCCATCTCGTTCGAATAAGACGCGAACACGACCCCGCGATGCACGGTCACGGCAAGGCGGCGCAGGCCATTATCCTGCATCTTGAAATCGGCCGGCATGCCGCCCTTGCCGCCGACGCCGCGGCGGAACGGAATCCCGATCAGACTGCCTTTAAGATCGTAGGTCCATTGATGATAGGGGCAGATGAACTCCCGCGCATTGCCGCTGAGCTCGCGGCAGAACTCCGACGCCCGGTGCATGCAGCGGTTCTCGAACACATTGATTGAGCCGTCGGCGGCACGCGCCACGACGACCGGCGTCGGGCCGACATTGGAGCGGATGAAATCCCCGGGATTTGGAACCTCGGCCTCCAGGCCGACATAATTCCAGGTCGGCCCGTGAAAGATGCGTTCGATCTCGCGCTCGTAGATCGCCTGATCGGTGTAGACCCAATCGGGGATGACGCGCAGATCGTTGTCCGGCCATACGTAGTCCCGGCCGCAATTGGCAATTTGCGACGTCATGCCGAGCCTCCTCGCAGGGCCGTCATGCAGCCGAGCATATCGAAGCGCTTTGGCGTTGCAAACAAATTGCAGCCCCGGCAGCGGCGGCGTAGGTTCGTGCGACCAGCCAGGAGACAACGTCATGGCGCAGGAACCTCTCGCCACCAGAGGCAATTATCTGCACATCTACGATTTCCGCGTGATCAAGGGCAAAGAGGACGAGTTCATTCGCCTGTTCGAAGAATTCGACTATTCGGACGGCAATCCAATGCACAAATCGTGGGCCCAGGTGAAAGACGGCGTGCTGTGCCGCGACACCGAAGATCCGCGGCGCTTCTTCCTGATCGCCGAATGGTCCGACATCGAAGAGCACGCCCGCATCCGAAAAATTCTTGCCAACGACATCAAGCCCGAATTCATCAAATATATCGAAGGCGGCAAGTTCATTCCGAAATACGTCGAGGTGGTGTCCTCGACGCCGGACGAGATCCTCAAAAAGTCGGCGGCTGAGTAACTGCCGGGGTGCGTCCCCGCCCGTGTCGCCTACGCTTCGACTTGGCGCACCAGATCGGCGACGCGCGCGGTCATCGCGCTTTGCGGATCGGCAAGCGCTTCGACGACGGTGAAGTGGTTCATGCCGGCAATTTCCTCGTAGCGGGTCTGCGCCAGGTTCCGCCACGCTTCGGTGATGAGCCGGCTTTGCCGTTTGAATTCGTCGGACTCGAGGCCGCCGACGACGGCGTCGAAAACGCGGCCGGGTTTTAACGGCCAAAACGCCGGCGAGAGCTTTCGCGCTTGCGCGGCATCGAGCCGGAAATCCTGGTTCATGCTTGTTTCGAGCAGGGGCGCGAGGTCGAACAGCCCGGAAATCGAATAACCGGCCGGAACCAGATCGGGCGGCGCCTTGGGGTAGAGCGCCGGCCAATCGGTGGCGACCATCGCGCCCGCAAGGTGGCCGCCAGCCGAATGTCCACAGACCACCATGCGCCGGCCGAACCGCTGCCATAGAAACGCGCAGGCGCGCCGCATCTGCCCGATGATGTCGGCGATAGTCACGATCGGGCACAGATCGTAACCGGCGACCGCGACCGCCACGCCCTGCGCATTCAGGCCGCGCGCCGCATGGCTGAACAAGGCTGGATCGAGCGAGCGCCAGTAGCCGCCGTGAATGAACATGGCGAGCGGCGCGGTTTCGCCGGTCTGCGGCAGGAACAGATCGAGATATTGCCGCGGCGTGTCGCCGTAGGAAAGTCCAAGCTGGGCGCGGCCGGCTTTCAGCGCTTCGGCACGGTAATCTTCCGCTTCGCCCGTCCAGCGCGCGAAAATCTCGACATATTCCGGTACGCGCGCGCGATTATTGTATTCGGCTTCGTAATCGATCGTCGCCACCGGCGCCTCCCGCGCAGTGCCGTTCAGATTGGGCCAGACTTGAGCGCCTGGCAAGCAAGCCGCCGCGGCATTTACGGCATCGACAGCGGGTGGGAATCTGCTAGTGGTCCGATTCAAACATTCGCATCCCCCTTCGGATGCGCCCTGTGCGAATGTTTGAATCAAAGGACCACTAGCAAGTATAAGTGCCTAGTGGAGCTTTGGATTTGACATTCGCTTCCAGAGGTGGCGACACGGTGGGCAGCGAATGTCAAATCCGCTCCACTAGTGGAACACCATGAGGGTCGACGGCAAATCCATGCGCAGCATCTGGCTCGAGCCGGACGGCTGGTCGGTTGGCGTGATCGACCAGACCGCGCTGCCCCACCGTCTCGCCACCGCCCGCCTGACGACGCTGCAGGAGGCGGCGCACGCCGTTTCCGCCATGCTGATCCGCGGCGCGCCGTTGATTGGCGCGACCGCGGCCTACGGGATCTGCCTGGCGTTGCGCGCCGACGCTTCCGACGATGCGCTCGACCGCGCCTACACGACGCTGATCGCGACGCGGCCCACCGCGATCAATCTCAAATGGGCGCTCGACGAGATGGTGGCGGCGGTGCGCAACCGGTCGCGCGCCGAACGCAGCGCAGCCGCCTACCGGCGCGCCGGCGAAATCTGCGAACAGGACGTCGCCATCAATACCGCGATCGGCAAGAACGGGCTACCGCTCATCGAGGCGGTCGCCCGCCGCAAGAAACCGGGCGAGCGGGTCAACGTGCTCACCCATTGCAACGCGGGCTGGCTTGCCGCAGTGGACGTCGGCACCGCCACCGCACCGATCTATCTGGCGCACGACAACGGCATTCCTGTTCATGTCTTCGCCGACGAAACGCGGCCGCGCAACCAAGGCGCCTCGTTGACCGCCTGGGAACTCGGCCGGCATGGCGTGCCGCATACGGTGATCGCCGACAATACCGGCGGCCATCTGATGCAGCACGGCCTCGTCGATCTCGTGATCGTCGGCACCGACCGCGTCACCAGGAACGGCGACGTCTGCAACAAAATCGGGACCTATCTGAAAGCGCTCGCCGCACTCGACAACGCCGTGCCGTTCTATGTCGCGCTGCCGTCGCCGACCATCGACTTCGCGGTGGCCGACGGCATCGCCGAGATCCCGATCGAACAGCGCGCCGCCGACGAGGTCACCAGCATAACCGGGCGCACCGCGGATGGCCGCATCGAAACCGTGCGCATCGTACCGGAGGGCTCGCCGGCGGCAAATTACGGTTTTGACGTGACGCCGGCACGGCTGGTCACCGGCCTGATCACCGAGCGCGGCGTGATCGCGGCGTCGCGCGAGGCCTTGGCGGGGGCTTTCCCGGACCGCGCCGGCACGGCAATATGATGAGCTTCCGGGTTGCTCAGTCGGGGTCTGTGGCGTGCGTAAGCTTGTCTGTCGTCCGCTTTCGAACCAGCCGCTGCCTGGAATCCTGGCCATGAGTCTCACGTCGCTGGCTGCCCAATTGCCGATCGACGGACGACAATCGCAGACCGCGCTCGCCATCGCGCGCGGGACCTCGCGCTATCTCCATGCGCTCGGCTATTGCGTGGTCAGCGAATTGCCGCTGCCGTCGGGCCGCCGCGCCGATCTTGTTGCGCTTGGCGGCGACGGCGAAATCATAATCGTCGAGATCAAGTCCTCAGTGGCCGATTTCCGTGCCGACCAGAAATGGATGGAATATCGGCAGCACTGCGACCGGCTGTTCTTCGCCACGATCATGGACGTGCCCAACGAGATTTTTCCGCGTGACGCCGGGCTTATCGTCGCCGACGCGTTCGGCGCCTCGATCGTCTATGAAGCGCCGGAACATCGGCTTGCCGCGGCGACGCGCAAGACCCTGATGCTGCGCTTTGCACACGCGGCGGCGCTGCGCCTGCAAACGCTCGCCGATCCGCAGGGACCCTATTCCGGGGAACTGTGAGAATTCACGCGGCCGCGACCGCCGCGGCTTCCCGGTCGGTCCTGAGTTCCTCGAACCACAGGCGCAGCACGGCGAGATCGACCGGTTTCGGCATCGATTGGCAGATATTCAAGTTGAGCGATTTGGCGACCTTCAAAGTTTCGCTGCAGGTGGCGTCGTCGCAGCCGCTGATGACGATGATGGGGGCTTTGCAGCCGATGACCCAAAGATGGCGCAGCATTTCGACACCGGCATGCGGCCCGAGCGAAAGATCGAGCGTGATGCAGTCGAACGGCGTTTCCTGCGCGAGTGCTGCGGCCTCGTCATAGGTGGCGGCACCCGCGGGCGCGTAGCCGACCTTGGCGGCGACGCGGCAGATGATCATGCGGTGAAGATTATCGTCGTCGATGACGAGAAGACGCGGCGCACCGCGCGTCGCCCCACGCGCAACGACCACGGTGTCCTGATTCGCTTTGAGCGATTGTCCCGGTTCGAGCATCGGCTCCCCGCCAAACTCCAATTCTGCTTGCTAGAACCGATAGACGAAACGCGCGAAATTCGCGCTAACCCATTCGATAAAATTTTAATTTGTCTCGAACCAGGCGCGCCGGCCCGACGCGGTTAGTCGGCAGTAAAGGCGGAACGACTACTTGGGCGCGCGCTTGGCGAGGATACGTTGCAGCGTGCGGCGGTGCATGTTGAGACGGCGCGCCGTTTCCGAAACGTTACGGCCGCATAATTCGTAAATGCGCTGAATGTGCTCCCAGCGGACGCGGTCCGCCGACATCGGGTTCTCCGGCGGTTCGATCTTCTTGCTGTCGAGAGCCAAGAGCGCCGCCGCCACGTCATCGGCATCGACCGGCTTCGCCAGGTAATCCACGGCGCCGAGCTTGACTGCATTCACCGCGGTCGCGATGTTGCCGTAGCCGGTCAGAATGATAGCGCGCGCTTCCGGGCGGCGTTTCTTCATCGCCGATATCACGTCAAGGCCGTTGCCGTCGCCAAGCCGCATGTCGACAACCGCGAATGCTGGAGCGGCTTTCTCGACCTGGAGCAGGCCGTCGGCGACCGACCCCGCTGTCGTAACCGCAAAACCGCGACCTTCCATGGCGCGGGCAAGCCGTTGCAGGAACGATTTGTCGTCTTCGACGATCAGAAGGGTCCGTTCGGCGGGAAGCGGGGCAGCGGCTGCGGCAGCGATCATGGTGTTTTCACTCCCTCAAAGCCTATGCGGGGCGCCCCCGTGGCTCGTTCAAATCAATTGCACCGCAGCATCGCTAAAACCGGCCGCTGGCGCAATCGGGCAGCACCGGCCCGCAAGTCACGCTTATTCAACAAGTTGCGATCCGCCGCACCGGCGGTAACGGCTGGTTAGGATGCCCGGGCCACCGGCTCAAGCGGCGGCGAGGCAATCGGTCGTTCAAAATCGGCACGGCTCCAGGTTACCGTGACCGTGGCGCCGTGCAGCGGCGGCGCTTGATTGATCAGCGACAGACGGGCGCCGGAGCGTTCCAATAGCGTCTTGGCGATGAAAAAGCCTAACCCAAGGCCGAAGACCGCGTCCTCGCCGCCGTCGAGGCCGCGTTCGCCCGGCCTGCGGTGGCTCACATAGGGCGCGCCGATGCGATCGACGACCTCGGCGGCAAAGCCGGGCCCGTCATCGCTGATCGTGACGCTGACGTCATCCGCCGTCCATCTGGCGAAAATTTCGACCCGGCTGTGGGCGAAATCGACGGCATTTTCGATCAGATTGCCGAGACCATAGCGGATGGCCGGGTTGCGGGCACCGACCGGTTCCGCGGCGCGGTTCGCCGGCAGGTTCACGCCGATCGCAATGCCGAAGTTGCGGTGCGGTTCTGCAGCCTCCTCGATCAAGGCGGAGAACGGCATGCGATCGAACGGTTCCCCGGTGGGAAGCTCGGTGATCTTGGCCAGGATTTCGCGGCAGCGTTGCGCCTGCTCGCGCAACAGCTTGACGTCCTCGGCATGGGGAGAATTCGCTTCCAGCGCGCGTTCGATTTCGCGAATGACGACGGTGATGGTGGCGAGTGGCGTGCCGAGCTCATGGGCCGCCGCGGCGGCAAGGCCGTCGAGCTGCGATAGATGCTGCTCCTGCGCCAAGACGAGCTCGGTCGCCGCCAGCGCATCGGAAAGCTGGCGCGCTTCTTCCGCGACCTGCCACGTATAGACGCCGATATAGCCGATCGCGAGCAGGATCGAGAGCCACACGCCCACCATATAGATTTCCGGCAATTCGAGCGGATTCTCGGTTTCCCAGGGCAGATCGTAATGCAGAAACACCAGTGCGGTGGCGCAGAACATGGCGAACGTGCCGATTAGCAACGTCATGCGCGGCGGCAATGCGGTCGCCGAGATCAGCACCGGGCCCAAGAGCAGGAACGCGAACGGATTTTCCAACCCGCCGGTGAGGTACAGCAACGCCGCCAATTCGGCGATATCGAAAGCCAGCAGCCACGCCGCACGGTCGGGCTCGAGCCATTGCGTCTGGCGGAAGCTCACCCGCAGCGCGACGTTGAGCAAAACCGCCAGCGCGATCACAGCAAGGCACGGCCAGATCGGCACCTCGAATTCGAGGCCGAAATGCACCACCAGCACCGCCGCAAGCTGGCCGACAATAGCCAGCCACCGCAGCCGGATCAGCGTATCCAGCCGGACGTTGCGCGGACGCTGGTAAGTGCGCGGCAGACCAAACATGGAACCAATGTAGCGATTGGCAGGACCATATCCAATTGACGGGCTGGAATTGGCCGCGCCAATGCGCGACATTAGAGGCAACCCGACGGCCCAGGGAGTAAGCGATGGCTTATGAGCTCGACCAGTTCATATCGGATTGCCGTTCCATTCTTGCCCGCGATCCTGGGCCAAACGGCCGCGAAGAGGTGCGGACGCAGCTCGAACGGCTCTTGCAAAATCCCGATTTCGTCCGCCGCCACTGCGAGGAGGCGCCGCGCGGACTGCACGTGCTCTATGAGGATCCCGAGCTCGGTTTTCAGATCCTCGCCCACATCAACGACAAGGCCCGGGTGTCGCCGCCCCACGATCACGGCGAATCGTGGGCGATCTACGGCCAGGCGACCCATTATACCGACATGACCGAATGGGAGCGCGAAGACGACGGCGCCGATTCGCGTCACGCCAAGCTCAAACCGGTGAAGAAATACCGGCTCACCCCCGGCCATGCCGGCATCTATCAGGACGGCAAAATCCATTCGATCGATTATCCCGACCACTCCCGCTTCGTTCGTGTGACCGGGACCAATCTCGATCGCATCCATCGCGTGCGCTTCGACCTCAAGACCGGCGAAGTGCGTCCCATGACGCCACAGCAGGCGACGTGACGGCCTCCGTCAGCCCCGCGCAACTGAGGGGAATGATCGACGACGGCGATGAACTCGCGCTCATCGATGTGCGCGAGGAGCTGATCTTCTCACAGAATCATCTCCTCTTGGCACGGTCGGTGCCGTTGAGCCGGCTCGAACTGAAATTCGCGGCGCTGGTGCCGCGGCGTACGACGCGCATCGTGCTGTGCGACGATAACGATGGCCTCGCCGGGCGCGCTGCGGCGATCCTTCGACGCAACAGCTATAGCGACCTTCACATCCTGGCCGGCGGTGTCGCGGCTTGGGACGCAGCGGGTTTTGAGCTGTTTTCCGGCGTGAACGTGCCGAGCAAGGCGTTCGGCGAATACGTCGAACACGTCAACGGCACGCCCAATGTCGGCGCCGAGGAGCTGGAAAAACTGCTCCGCGAAGGGACCGACCTGGTGGTCCTCGACAGCCGTCCGTTCGACGAATACGAGCGCGTATCGATCCCGACCGCGATCAACGTGCCCGGCGCCGAACTGGTGTTGCGGGCGCGTCAGATCGCGCCGTCGCCGCAGACGATGGTGGTGGTCAACTGCGCCGGCCGCACCCGCAGCATCATCGGCGCGCAGTCGTTGATCAATGCCGGCATGCCGAACAGGGTCGTGGCGCTCCGCAACGGCACGATGGGCTGGAGCCTCGCCGGCTTTACTTGCGAAAGCGGAAAAAACCGACGCGCGCCGCAGGTTTCGCCGCCGACGCTCGCGTGGGCGCGCGACGCGGCATTGCACGTAGCGCAACGATGCGGCGTCGAGCGCATCGATACCGCGACACTCGATGCCTGGCGCGCGGACGATCGACGTACGCTTTATCTGTTCGACGTGCGCGATCCCGCAGAATACGAAGCCGGACATCTGCCCGGCGCGATCTCGGCCCCCGGCGGCCAGCTCGTTCAGGCGACTGATCAATATGTCGGCACGCTCGGCGCGCGCATTGTTCTTGTCGACGACGCCGAAGTGCGTGCGGCAATGACCGCGTCATGGCTGCGGCAGATGGGCTTTGCCCATGTCTTCGTGCTGACCGCGGCGGGAACCGAAACCGGCCGGCCGCAGGTCCCGACACTCGAAACCGATATGCGGCCCGATGCCGCCATCGACTGCGCCGCGCTCGGCCGACTGATCTCCGCCGACGCCGCGACTATCGTCGATCTTTCGCTCAGCCGGAATTACCTGACGCGCAATATTCCCGGCGCCTGGTTTGCGGTCCGGACGCGCCTGGCGGAAGCGCTGAAAAAGATACCGCTGCACGGCACGCTGGTGCTTACGTCGGAGGAAGGCGTGCTTGCCGGCCTTGCCGTGGCCGAAGCGGCGGCGCTCGCCGAAATTCCGGTGCGCTTTCTCGACGGCGGCAACGCGGCATGGCAGGCGGCCGGCAATTCCATTTCCACCGCAGCCAAAATGGCTGACGAGGCGGTCGATCAATGGCGCAAGCCTTACGAACGCGCGGGCGACACCACGGCGGCGATGGCCGAGTATTTGGCGTGGGAGACGGATCTGCT
>Ga0187769_10001005_pt1 | contig 15689 bp, 13 predicted proteins | sample 0116_SJ02_MP02_1_FD_133140 | JGI IMG/M metagenome (GOLD analysis project Ga0187769, IMG submission 133140) | Tropical peat soil microbial communities from peatlands in Department of Meta, Colombia - 0116_SJ02_MP02_10_MG | ecosystem: Environmental > Terrestrial > Soil > Wetlands > Peat | place... | reverse complement strand
TTCGCCTTTCCCTCACGGTACTGGTTCACTATCGGTCGCCAACGAGTATTTAGCCTTGGAGAGTGGTCTCCCCGGTTTCCCACGAGGTTCCTCGTGCCTCGTAGTACTCAGGATACCGCTTCGAGTCCGGTAAGCTTTCGGCTACATGGCTATCACATTCTTTGGCCCCGCTTTCCAGCGGGTTCACCTAGCCTCCGGATTGTTAACTCTACTCACGCGGTCCTACAACCCCGGCGTGTAAACACACCGGTTTGGGCTGTTCCGATTTCGCTCGCCGCTACTTTCGGAATCTCGTTTGATTTATTTTCCTCCAGGTACTGAGATGGTTCACTTCCCTGGGTTGGCTCGTACCCGCCTATGGATTCAGCGGGCCGTTGTCTGGTTTTACCAGGCAGGGTTTCCCCATTCGGACATCCCCGGATCAAAGCCTGTTTGCGGCTTCCCGAGGCTTATCGCAGCTTACCACGTCCTTCATCGCCTGTTGGCGCCAAGGCATCCACCGTACGCCCTTAGTAGCTTGACCATAAAACTTACCTAACACGCCTCAAAAAATCTAAGTCCTTGAAAAGTCAGGAGTAACGGTCTTGCAAGCCGTTATTTCTGTGCATTTCGAGGCACTTAAGGGCGATTAAGGCCTGTTTAGCTTGCAAAAACACGCCAAAATTCCCATCGCCATCAAGCGACGTGAAAAGATAAGTTCGCCTTTCCACATGCGCTACTCTCGAGCAAAACTTGCGGTTTCCCGGCACGCAATCCTGATCGGATTGCTACCGGGATGCCTTCTTCCTTCAGTTGTCAAAGATCAATCGTTCCGCTCAACAGTTTCCGATCGGAACGTCTCCGCTCCCGGCGGAGTGCGAAATCGGTTTGGAGCCGAAGTCGCAGGCAATAAAAAACCCGGCGTCGAGCGCCGGGCGAGTCCGTCCGATCCGCAGGCCATTCAGTCCGGCCGCTAGGACGGAAGTGCTCGAAGCTCGATTTCTTTCTACCCGGTGTTGGTAACCAACCGCACCTCTTAATGAGTCGGCAGGCCCGGTCTGTCAGCAGGTTCCTGGCAAATCAGGGCTCCGCCAACTTCCAAGCAGTATATCAAAATTCAAATGTCCGTCAAGCCGCTGTAATCGAATTTCGTTCGCCTTATCTGTGGATTTTTTCAAGCCTGAGGAAATTGAAGCTAGCGCCTTTGGGCCGATCCGCAGCGGAGCTTAACAGCAGGTCTTGAAAGTTTGGGAATATAGCAAAACAGAACGCGCGCCCTGCGCTCTTTCTGCATCATGCGTTGGCCTAGATTCTGATCGGGCCGCTTTTCAATTCAATGTCACTTCCAAATCACTGTGAGGCACAAGGTTGTGAGGCAGGGGCGCCAAATCAATGAACCAAACATCCGGCGCGAGGTCTCGCTGCGCAAGAATTCTGCCGGTATGGCCATCCAAGCGAATCAACCCTACGGAATCCCAGTTAGCATGCCTGGCGTCAATCCCGTAGAGTTGCTGGCCATCGGGGCTTGCAACAATCGAATTGCAATGGACGCTTTCTGCCAGGCGGCGAAGAACGCGGCCGGTCTCCGGATCGACCGAAAGCACGCCACCCGGAATGGACGTTTTGCAGGCAGGCCGCCTGTCGCCCTTCATTCCAAAGAGCTCGTACACAAACAGCTGATTCCCTGCCCCGAGCACGGTCTCGTCGTGTATCTCGCATCGTGAGTCTACGTCGGGAAAGTCAACCGTGACCGGGGCTGCGAGTACCGGGCTCTCTACATTTACCTTCCAAATCTTCCCCTCCGGCCCGCGATGAGCATAAAGATAAAACCTGCCCTCGACCCACGCTCCGTTGAGCGGCCAATTCGCGTCGACTGGATACCTGCGAACGAGCTTCCGGCTCGCAAAATCAAAGATGTCCAGCATCGGACCTTTCCAATCCGATATGCCAAACAACAACCGCCCATCGGGGGAAAACGATAGCTGATAAGCCCCGGGAGCGATGGACTCGGATATGCGAGATTCGCGCACAAGCGTGCGACTGCCGTAAATTTCGACTCCAATGGCTCCGCGCTGCGTGACCACGTAGCTGCCATCCGGAGAGATCGTTGCTCCGCTTGCCGGTTCTGCAACAGGAGACATTCTCATAGTCTCCAGATCTAACGCGTAAAGGGAACAACATACTCTGAAATCCGGAGGGGTACCCTCGGGGATGTAGAGAATCGTGCCGTCGGGGCTGTGGCTAATCACATCAGCCATCGGGAGGACGTGGATAGAGCCGAGAGGAACGAGAGTGGCTGGGTCGAAAACCTCCACTTTTCCGGCGCGGTGGACGGCGAGGAGAACCATTTGCCTGTCCTGTTGCCGCTTATCTTGTGCACCGGCCGGCAAAACCAGGAGCAGCAGGACAGACAGGCCCATGCGGACAGAATTCACGGGATCCCCCAATTCGCAGAAGTGAGATGCGTCATGCACCTTTGCAGTTGCCGTTGGCTGCCTGAGCCGCACCTAGAGGAACCGCGAGGGCATCCGATATACTTCGGATTTGAATCTTAGTTTTGGCCCAGGAGAAAAACAGTGGCCTACTTTGCGCTCTTCTACGATGTGGTCGAAGACTATGTCACGCGACGGACGCCTTTCCGCCAGGAACATCTGAAGCTGGCGTCGGAGGCGCATGCTCGCGGAGAACTCGTGATGGGCGGCGCGTTCGCCGATCCCGCCGACAGAGTGCTCATCGTTTTCCAAGCCAACGATCGCAGTGTGGCGGAATCGTTCGCGCGCAACGACCCCTACGTGATGAATGGCCTCGTGAAGCGCTGGGAGGTCCGGCCCTGGACTGTCGTCATCGGAAACAAGTAGTTACTTAGATTCCTGCCGATAGTACCTGGCAACAGCCCGCGGGTAACCACTTCCGCAAAATGTGAGCACCCCTAGGCCGTCAGGCAGCATCGTAGTCGTATGCGTACTACTACTCCGAAGCCAAGTGTCAAACCAAGAGAGCTGATTGCTGCCTGGGGCAGAATTCTGACCGGCAGTGTTCCGATGCTTTCGATTGAAATCACTCGCGAGTGCCCGCTTAGCTGTCCCGGGTGCTACGCCTATGGGGAATCACACCTTGGCGGCGGCGTAACCCTAAGAGAACTGAGCGACAGCCGCGGGGATGCATTGGTCAACGGCGTCATTGGGCTGGTGCGCAAGCACAAACCGCTTCACGTTTCACTCGTCGGCGGCGAACCGATGATCCGGCATCGAGAGCTGGGCCTAATACTTCCCGCGCTCAGCGATCTGCGCGTGTTCACGCTTGTCGTCTCCAGCGGCGTAATTCCAGTTCCTGCAAGATGGATGAAGATCCCTCGCCTGCGCATAGCGATTTCCGTTGACGGGCTGCCCGAGCACCATGACATCCGCCGCAAGCCAGCGACGTACGATCGAATCTTGAAGAACATCGCGGGCTGCGAGGTCAACGTCCACTGGACGATCACCCGCCACATGCTGAAGCGTGCCGGTTATTTCGAGGAGTATGTTTCGTTTTGGAGCGCGCGCCCCGAAGTAAATCGAATCTGGGTGAGCATGTACACGCCGCAAGTGGGTGAACGAAGCGCCGAGATGCTTACGGATCAAGACCGGGCAACCGTGGCGCAGGAACTGCCGGCGTTGGCCACGCGCTATCCAAAGCTGCACTTCAATGAAGGACTGGCTCGCGCGTTTCTTCGCCCTCCGGTGACACCGGATGATTGCGTTTTTGCCAAGATGTCAGCGAACTATTCCTCGGACCTCAAAAGCCGCGTGGAACCTTGCGTTTTCGGCGGGACGCCGGATTGCTCGCAGTGCGGATGCGCCGCGAGCACTGGATTGCATTGGATCAGGGAGGTTAAGGTCATCGGTAAACTGAAGGTCGATCATTTCATAGGCGCTTCCGTAAAGGTTGGCGTGCTGGCGAACCGCCTAAAATCAAGGCCGACTCAATCGTCTCGCTGGGAGCCGGGCGCGGAAGGTCCACTCGAAGACGACGCCTTGGTTCAAATCGAGTCCTAAACCGGGCGCCTATCCCTTCTGGCGCTTGAAAAATTCCACCTGGCGGAGCCGCTTCAGAGCTTCTTCGCGCGTCTTGTACGGCCCGCCCATGTTTTTCCCTTTCGACGACAAGACCTGATAACCGCCTTTCACTTTCTTGATCATGATCTGATCCTCCGGCTGGATTCTAACTCTCTTGCGCTGGCATCGAGTCGTCCTTTCTGCTAGGTTGCCATGGCGGTGCAGAAAGAGTTCTATGAGTGGAGCTGCCGCCAGAGGAAGCGTTGCAGCGCGAAAAGGCGCGGACTCCGGCTGCGAACTGATGCGGGACTTCTGCCTCGACGCGTGCCAACAATCATTTGCCGCCGCGTTGGTCTTCTGCTAGTTTGCTGCGGAAGCAGGGAACGTTAACCTCAAGACTGAATCCTTTTCGAAGAAGAATCGATGTTCTGCACGGCGTGCGGCGCGCAACAGACGGAGGGAGCTGCATTTTGCGGCGCGTGCGGGCGTCCGCTGGGAAGCCCTGCGCCGGGCACGCCGTGGCCAGCCGCAGCGCAACCTCCCGGCTTTCCAGCCGTGATCCCCGGTGCGTTCCCTGCTCCCGTGTACGCGGGGTTCTGGCTGCGATTCGTCGCCTACCTGATAGACGGAGTAGTCCTCGTTATCCCCGCGATCGTCGCCGGCCTCGTGGCCTTCGCCATCTTCGGGACAAGCTTCCGGGCGTTCGCGAATTCTTCCGATGAGCCCGATCCGGCGACGTTGGCCGTCGTCATCGTAGTCTTCTTCGGATTCCTCATTTTCCTGGTCGTCGGCCAGTGGCTCTATTTCGCATGGATGGAAAGCTCCGAGAAGCAAGCAACACTCGGAAAATCTGCGCTCGGTCTGATTGTGACAGATATGGAAGGCCACCGCGTGAGTTTCGGGAGGGCTACCGGACGCTTCTTCGCGAAAATCATCACCGGCTTCGTTCCGCTCTACATCGGCTTCATCATGGCGGGATTCACAGCCAAGAAGCAGGCCTTGCACGATATGATCGCAAGCTGCCTCGTGGTCAGGAAGTCGTAAGGAAGTTTCGGAGCCCTCATCGGTGGCCTCAACGCAATCCCACTGTCCGAAATGCGGGGCGGAGATTCCCGCCGACGCGAAAGCGTGTCCTTCCTGTCTCGCACCGCTCGCGGAAACGGTATCAGACCGCAATGAGGCCGGCGGCAGAGCCGCGCGGCGCGTCGTGTTCGCGGGATTCTGGCTGCGCGCGGTGGCCTACGCGATTGACCTGCTCCTGCTGGGCATCTTCCTGGGGTTTGCGGTCCTTGGGCCGCTGATGGCGCGAGGCGCGATTCCCGCGGACAATCCATGGTTCTTAACGGCGATTCCGTTCCGGCAGGCGCTGGCGATTCAACTTCTCTTCTGGATGGCCCTCTGGGCTTACTTTGCGCTGTTCGAAAGCTCTTCGTGGCAGGCCACGCCGGGGAAGAAGGCATTGGGACTCGTGGTAACCGACCTGGCCGGAAATCGCGTCAGTTTCGCGCGGGCTTCGGGCCGCAACCTCGCGAAACACATTTCGGAATTCGTCTTCATGCTCGGATTCGCAATGGCCGGGATCACGCCGAGAAAGCAGGCACTCCACGACATTCTCGCGAAGTGTCTAGTTCTGAGGAAGGTATAGGAACAATCGCGACGGCGCAATCAAGCGCCGCGGCCCGCGCGCTCCTGCGCAGCCGGCTTGCTGCGGAGCTCGTTCCGGATTGCCTGAGTGAATTCGGAGCCGCGCACCACGCGGCCGTTCGGCTCAGCGATGTCGGCGGTGCGGTAACCGGCGGCGAGCACGCGGTCAATCGCGGATTCAATCCAAGCGGATTCCTTCTCTAAACCAAATGATTCCCGCAGCATCAGCGTCGCGGAGAACACCGCGCCGAGAGGGCACGCAACATCTTTTCCCGCAAGCGTGGGCGCCGAGCCGTGGATGGGTTCGTAGAGCGCGGGCTGGCCGGCGCGGCCGCGGCTGAGCGACGGTATCAAGCCGATCGAGCCGGCGAGCGCCGCAGCCTCGTCGCTGAGAATGTCCCCGAAGAGATTTCCCGTAAGGATCACATCGAACTGCGTGGGCCGCAGCATGATTTGCATCGCAGCGTTGTCCACGTAGAGGTGGTCGAGCGCAACATCGGCATATTCGCGCGAAAGGGCTGTGACCGTGTCGCGCCAGAGCGTAGAGCTTGCGAGCACGTTGGCTTTGTCAACGCTCGTCAAATGGCGCTTGCGCGAGCGCGCGCGTTCAAAGGCGTAGCGGGCCACGCGCTCAATTTCCGGCACGGAATACTCCGCGAGATCGCTCGCACGGTCCCTGCTGATCTTGTGCTCGCCAAAATAGACGTCGCCGGCCAGCTCGCGCACAATTTCGAAATCACAACCGCCCAGCCGGTCCGGCCGCAGCGGAGAAATACCGCGCAACGCGGGCTGCAGGCGGATTGGCCGGAGATTGATGTATAGACCGAGCTCTTTCCGCAATCCAAGAAGGCCCGCTTCCGGGCGGGTTCCGAAGGGAAGCGACTCCCACTTCGGCCCGCCGATCGCGCCGAGAAGAACAGCGTCGGAAGAGCGGCAGCCGGCCAGCGTGTCCGCGGGCAGAGGCGCGCCGCAGCTGTCAATTGCGTTGCCGCCGAACGGAAGCTCACGAAATTCGAATCGGTGGCCGAATGCGGAAGCGCAGTCCGCGAGGATGTCGAGCGCGGCACGCGTGACTTCCGGGCCGATGCCGTCGCCGGGCAGCACCGCGATCACTTTTCGGAGCTGGGTCATTTCAAGGTTGTCGAGTCGAGATCAGCGAGCCGTCACAGCCGCCGGTGAAGCAGTCTGGCCGCGACGGACCTGGTGGATGATGGTGATCAAATCGCGATCAGAGATTTCCTTTTCCTCGTCGGCGCGCGCAATGGCAAGACGATAGCACTCCGCAAGCTCCGCGTCGGAGACTTCAAAACCGAGGTCCGCGAACCGGGCGCGAAACGCGTTCCTGCCGGAATGCTTTCCGAGGACCAGCTTGCGCGAAGGAACGCCTACTTTCTCCGGCACGATGATTTCGTAGGTCAGAGGATTTTTCAGGATGCCGTCCTGGTGAATTCCGGCCTCGTGGGCGAAGGCGTTCGCGCCGACCACGGCCTTGTTCGGAGGCACCGACACGCCCGTGATCCTTGAAAGCATGCGGCTCGCCGGATAAAGGAGCTCCAGCTTGACATTGAGATTCACGTTGTAGTGGTTCTGGCGAACGTGCAGCGCGACGGCGAGCTCCTCGATAGAAGCGTTCCCCGCGCGCTCGCCGATCCCATTGATCGTGCATTCGATCTGCCGCACGCCGGCCTCGATGGCCGCGAGCGAATTCGCTACAGCCAGTCCAAGATCGTCGTGGCAATGAGCGCTGAGGATGACGTTCGGGTGGGCGGCGAGGCGCGCGCGGACCTTGCGGAACATCTCCGCATACTCGTCCGGCGTGGAGTAGCCGACCGTGTCGGGCAGATTGATGATCGTCGCGCCCGATTCCACGGCGGCCAGAACGGCCTGGCAAAGATAATCGATGTCCGTGCGGCTCGCGTCCTCCGCCGAAAACTCGACCTCCTCGCAGTGCTGGCGCCCGAAGCGCACCATCTTGGCGATTTGCGCGATCGCTTCATCGCGCGAGATTCGCAGTTTGTACCGCAGGTGAAGATCGGAGGTCGCAAGGAAGAGATGCAGGCGGGGTTTCGCAGCAGGCTCAAGACCGCGCAGCGCCGCATCTACGTCCTCCTGGCGCGCGCGTGCAAGAGCGGCTACGCGGCAATGCTTGACCTCGGCCGCTACGGCCCGCGTGGCATCCAGATCGCCGGGCGAAGCGATCGGGAACCCCGCTTCGAGGACGTCCACACCAAGCTCTTCGATCTGACGGGCGAGCTTCAGCTTTTCCTCGCGGTTCATCGAAAAACCGGGGGACTGTTCGCCGTCGCGCAGCGTCGTATCGAAAATCTGTACGGTGTCCATGTGCACTCCTTTGACCATACCAGTGAACCGCAAGCGGGGCAAGCGAGTCCAATTTATATTTGTTGAACATGAGATAAACTTGCTTTATATACAAGCGCAGCCCGAAAAGGAGAAATCTTGGACCTTGCATCCCTGCAGGTGTTCCAGACGGTAGCGCGCGAGCGGAGTTTTTCGCGCGCGGCCGAAAAGCTGTATCGCACGCAGCCCGCCGTGAGCATCTCCATCCGCAAGCTCGAGGACTGGGTCGGCCAGCCGGTGTTCGTTCGCGGGTCGGGCGCCCGGATGCTGACGGATGCCGGGACGCTGCTGCTCGGATACGCCGACCGGATGCTGAATCTTCGCGAGGAAATCCGCAAAGGGATGAAGGAGCTGCGCGGGCTCGAGCGCGGCCAGCTTTCTCTCGGCGTGAACGAAAGCTCCATCCACGCTCTTCTGCCGGCGCTCGCCCGCTACCGGCAGGTCCACCCGGGGATTCACATCCAGGTGCACCGCGTGTTCTCGCGCGACGTGCCGCGCGAAGTGCTCAATCACCATCTCGATATCGGGGTAATTTCCTACATTCCGGAGGAACAGGAGCTGGAAGCGGTTGAGTTTTATCGCGACTCACTCGTGCTGGTCGTGTGGCCGGGCCATCGCCTGGCGAAGCGGAAAGAAGTAGATATCCGCGACCTCGGTGAGGAGACGTTCGTAGCACATATCGTCGAATCTCCTTACCGGCAGCGTGTGGTGCAGATGTTCGCGCGCCACCGGGTTCCCCTGCACATGGGCATCGAACTTCCGACCATCGAGAGCATCAAGATGTTCGTCGAGATGAAGAAAGGCGTGGCCATCGTGCCGCGCATGTGCGTGGAGCAGGAAACGGCGCGCGGAGACTTGCGAGAGCTTCGCATCCGCCAGATGCGCATTGTTCGAAGACTGTACCTGGTCTATCGCCGGGACCGGCCCCTCGCGGCAGCCGCCCAGGCCCTCGTGGCCATGATCCGCAAGAAACCGGGGCGGGGCGCAGGAACGCAGCGCATTGCCAAACAGTCCTAGAAATCGGTCGCGAGGCGCAATGCGAAGCTTCGCGCAGGACCGATCGCATTGCCCGAAAACAGTCCGTTGAAGTCAATGATATTCAGGCGATCGTTCAAGTTCTCGCCGTCGGCCTGCAACCTCATCTTCCAACGATCAGACTTGTAGATGTCCACTCCCATGGAGAGATCGATTGAAAGCGCAGGGCGTATGCGACCGCGCGTGAAGTCAATCCGGCTGACGACCGCGGGCCCGTAATCGGCAAGCGCCTCCGCTTCCGTTCCCTCGTACTCGAACGGCAAGCCGCTGTCGTATTCCGCTCCGCCCGAAATCCAGAGGCGAGAAATGATTTGATAGCGCGCCTGGAAACGGACGGTGTTGCGCTGGTCTTGCGAGATGGGAAGGTGGCCGGATACCTGGGTGAGCGCGGCCGTGGCCTCGTCTCCGAGGAACAAGCCGCCGGTGACAGGCAGCCAATCATTTCCTACCATGTAGCTGTAGCTCAGCAGACCGGAAAGGCCACGCCATTCGGGAAGGCTGATTTTCTCCTCCATTCCGTAGATCAAAGCCTTGCGAAATGCGATCGGGAAGCTCACACCCGTATTGAGCAGCTGATCGTCGTCGGCGAAATCGTTCACATATCTGCGAAAGTAATTCGTATCCATCTTCAGCTTTCGATGGACGACTTTCGTCGCTCCTACTTCGAAGTAGTTTCCGTGGGAAGGCTCCACGGGAAGCCGCAGGACATTCGGGCTCAGCGACACGACCTCCGGTGAACTGGACAGGAGAATGTTTTCAAATGACGGCGTCTGGAAGATGCGGTCGTATGAGACATGCAGAACGAGATTCGCCGTGTGGTTGAAATATGCGGCGGCCAGCCGCGGGCTGACTGCATTTTGGTTCACGAGCAACTGGTAGTGATCCCACCGCAGCCCGGCGCTGACAGTCCAACTGCCCAGCCGAATCATGTCCTGCGCGAAAGCAGACTGCTCGAGATCGGGCCGAGCCCCTAGAAAGCGAAACGCGGCGGGAGTTCCGGCAGGAAACTGGCTGGCATTGGTAATCATGTAATTGAAATTCTCGTGAAGAAAGATGCTGTCCGACTCGACGCCGACTTTCCATTCCTGGATGCCGTGATGCACGGCGATACTGCCCTTGAAATATCCTTCCCGAAGCGAGTTGGCGAGAAACGCGATAACAGGCGTCGATTCCGCATTCGAAGTCAGGCCGTTCGATGTGTCGCGTACCATGCCACGCAGATCTGCGACTGCGTCTGCGGAAAAGATGTGCTGGTAGGAAACAATGCCCATCGTCTCCGCATTGTTTCCATCCTGGCGCTGTCCGGCGGTCTGCTGCACGTATTCGTTAGGAATGTTGAAGCGCGAGAACTCGTGACGGACGATCAGACCGATCCTGTCGTGAGTCGTGACGTCGCGTTCATAACTGCCTGCGAACCCGCTTGCGGTGCCGTTGTTCGTATAGTTTTCGGGGACGACCGGATTCAGGTAGTGGGAAGTCATAGCCCCGCTGGCGCTTGCACCGAAAGTGTTCCTGCCCTCCACGTACTGGGTGCGCGTCGAGATTCCTGCCGAATCGTAGCTGCCGCCGGTCAGCACTGTTTGAGCGTGGAAGCCGGGATGCGAATCCTCAAGAGTGTTGATTTCGATGACTCCTCCCATCTTCCGGCCATACTCCGCGGGAAAGCCCGCCGTGTAGATCCCGATGGACTGGATATCATCGGCTCCGATCTCCGGCGCGAAGCTCGGCGAACGATTGTCTGTAAGGGGGATGCCGTCAATCACGAGTTGTGTCTGATACTCCGATTCTCGAGGGTGAAGGACGGCGTTGCCTTCGAAGGACCAGCCCGGTTGAGTATTTACAAGATCCTGCAAAGACCGGCCCGGCAATGAGGTCAGCCGGGTTTGAATCTGCTCTGAACCAATCCGGTTGATGTTGCCCGCCTGGTCCGGATCAATCAGCGTGTTCTCCTCCGTGACGGTGACGGAGGAGCTGACTGCGGAGAGCTTGAGCTGGATCGCATGGTCGAGAGGCAAAGCCGACTGGATTTCAACGTTTTCAGAAACGGCGACGAACCCCGGTTGACGGATTTCGATTCTGTAGATGCCAAACGCCAGGCGCTTCGCGTCTACCTTGCCTTCCGCATCTGTCGCGAACGTGCGATGGTACTCGTTCGCTTTGCTCGTGATCTCGACAGTGGTCTGGACCCCGAGTCCCGACGGGTCCGTGACCTTCAGGCGCAACTCTCCCTCATTGCTCTGAGCGCAGAGCGCAGACGCCCCTAGAAGAAAACAGACGAGAACTCTTCTCACGGATACGCGGCCAGAACGAATCCACTCCCCCAGAGACAATGATGTTGTTCCACGCGCGCAGGATGCCATGCTAAACGCAAGAGACAGCCCGCGTTCTCACATTATTCTCTATTCCGGAGATATGTTCAGCCTATTGCGTAGAGATCGTGCGCCATTTCGGAATGTCCCGGGAGAACGGCCCGAGCTACTCCCAGCCGCTTGGCGCTTTGTAGGCCTCAGTGACGATCACGGCGGTGATTTCCTTGATCTTGCGGTCCTTTATCTTGAACAGCTCGGCAATGCCCGTGGAGTTGGGCCACTGCGAGTAGCGCCCCATCGTCATCGTCTCGTGACCGGGCACCTCGACAGTCTGCTGCGTGGCGGGATGATTGAAGCGGACGACGGCCAGCACCAGGCCGCGCTCCCGGTCCACGATCGGAAACCGGCGCGGGCTGACGCTTTGGATGTACGTGAATATTTTCGTGCTTAGCTGGGCGGCGCAGCTCAGTGCGCCGAGGCGGGAGGACGCCGATGACGGGCAGGTCTGCAGCCCGTTTTCGATGCGGATGCAGTCCTTGTCGAACGGGACGATGTCTCCGTTGCCCTGCTCGATTCCGTCGAAATACTTGCCGACCATGGAGACCATCTCCGCGCGCGTCGGGCGGTCTGCGGCGGGGACATCTTCGAGGAAAATGGGCCTCGGCTCGGTGAGATTCTCTGGGTTGAGGATGGCCGTGGTTTCTTTGCGGGCCACAAGCGTTTCGACTTCCGAGATCTGACGTCTCACGACCTTCAGGCGCACCATCAATATCGCAGGGGTTCCGTTTTCCTGAACGACCGCATATGCGCCGGCCGCGCCAGCCTCCGGCTCAGCAAAATACAGCTTATAGGGGCCGACGCCCGAAACTGTCGCCCAAAGTGCATCGCCGAGCTTCAGCGCGACGCCGTCTTCCGTGAATTTGACGGACTTCGCAAGCGGCAGGCGCGACGGATCATGTGCGAGCATCGCCGCCAGATATTGGTCAACGATGCCGCTCAAGCACGCGCGATCGCAGGGCGCACCCGTTGCAGTTGCAGCGGATGGGTGAATCGCGACGGCCATCGCAAACAGGAGCCCGAAGGCAGCGAGCGACGAGAGTTTCGCGCGACCGCTCCGTTTCCCGTCACTTTGCATTAGCGCCACGGGGCTACCACTGCGGCTGGTCGGACATGGACTGCTGCCAACTGCTCCAACCGGAGCCCATTCCGTAGGGCGACTGCGTGAGGACAGCTTCGATCTCGTGCAGCTGGGCGTTGCGGACTTTGAAGATCTCGGCGATCTCCCATGTCCACGGGGTGACAGGCCCGGCAGTCATGGGGCGACCATCAGGCGTCTGGAAATTGCGAGTGTCGCCGGCAGAGTGATCGAAGAAGCCGAGAGCGAAAACGATTCCGCGCTCCTGGTCAACGATCGGATAGCGGCGGTCTCGAATGCGCGTCACGAAGTGGAGCAAGCCGGAGCGGAACTGGTCCTTGCAGGACCATCCGGCAGAGTACATTGTGGGCTTCGCGGCGGGATCGTACTTCGCCGAAGGCGCCGGGCGCGGGGCGCCGGAGGGCGACAAGCCGGGCTGCGGCGTCAGATTGTTGGTTGACTGCGTGCCGTTCTCCAGGCGGTTGCAGTCGTCGGCGAAGAATGAGTAGTCGCCCTTCCCGTCGTTCTGCTGCATGCCCGAGAAGTACTTGTTCGCGGTCTTGATCAGATCGAGGCGCGAAACGCGCTCGGCAGGAGGAATCTCCTCGAGGAAGGCTTTGCGGGGCGTTCCCATTTTTTCGAGATTGGCGGCGCCGCCCGAAGCCATCTGGCCGCGCGCCACAATGATTTCGCTCTCCGAGATCTTTCGATTCTCAATCTTCAAGCGGAGAGCGATGATTACCGGCTGTCCGGCCTCCTGCATCGTCCCCAGGAAACCCACCTGACCGGCGTCAGGATCGTCTATGTAGAACTTGTACGCCCCGCGTGCCGTCGCCGTCCTCCAGAAGCCGTCTCCCGCCTCCAACTGCTGGCCGTTCTCCGTGAACTTGGCCAGCATCGCAAGAGGCAAGCGCGAGGCATCATGGGCGACCAGTGCGTCCAGATATTGGTCAACGAAGCCTTCCAGGCAGGCCCGGTTGCACGCCCCCGTCGTGGATGAGCCCTGCGGACTGCGAGGCGATGCCTGCGTTCGGTCCGGCACGCAAGCCATCGTTCCGATGAGCAGTATTCCGACCGTGATGGTGAGACGAAACCGTCGCTCCATGGTTCCCTCCGTGGGGCCTTGTGCGGGATGTATACCAGAAGAGCCGCGAAGTCCGCAACCAAGCCTACCGGCACCCCATGGACCCGAAGCCCCCGGTTCCTAACAAGCAAACCGACTTAGCAAATCCTTATGGTTCGCTAACGCGCCCCTTAACGGCAGACAACTACTCTTTTCCCAGGCCCACGAAACCGTAGTTCCCGGGCGAATTCAAGCTCGGGGCGCAGCAAGCGGGACGTGGGCGGCCCAAATGATTGCTCCCCCCCAACCCGGCGACCGGATCGACCACTACCGCGTCGACAGGCTCGTCGCGCGTAGCGGGATGGCCTCCATTTTTCGAGGAACGGACATTCGCAATGGCGGTCTGGTCGCCATCAAAATCCCTCACCCGGAAAGAGAGTGCGACGTCGTTTTCTTCGACCGCTTCCAACGCGAAGGCGAAATCGGCAGAAAACTCGATCATCCCGGAATCGTGAAGGTGCTGACACACGACGACCCTCGCGGGCGCGTGTGCATGGTAATGGAGTGGGTCGAGGGACGCCCTCTGCGAGAAATTTTGGACGAAGAGAAGAAGCTTTCCCCCGAGCGGGCGGTACGCATCGCCTTGCAAGTCTGCGAGGCGCTTGCCTACATCCACGAACAGGGTGTGGTGCACCACGATCTCAAGCCCGAGAACATCATGGTCGATGAGAACGACTGCATAAAGCTCATCGATTTCGGAATAGCAGGGGAAGCACGCACGCGCTGGTCGCTGTTTGGCAAATTCACGAAGGCGATGGGGACGCCCGACTACGCCTCTCCTGAACAGATCCGAGGGAAACGGGGAGACGCCCGCAGCGACGTCTACTCGCTGGGGGCCATTCTCTACGAACTGCTCACAGGCGAGGTTCCATTCTCAGGATCCGACCCGGTTGTCGCCATGAACCAGCGTCTTCTGACCGAACCGGAGCCTCCGCGTGAAATTAACCCCGAGATCTCGCCACAATTGCAGGAGATCGTCCTGCAGGCCCTCGAAAGCCAGCCCGATTATCGCTACGCGACGGCGCGCGAGTTTGCATGTGACTTGCTGCATCCCCAGGATGTCAAAGTCGAGGAGCGCATTGCTCTACGAAACGGCCGCCACGCAATGAAAGAAGGCAATGTATCGTGGTCCTACGCCGCGCTGGCTCTGATTCCCATCCTCATCTTCGGCCTGCTGCTGCTCGTCGCGCACCAGCATTAGGAGCAGCCGCCAATCAACCCGCGCTTGCGGATTCGAGCCCCTGGCGCTTCAGTGGTTTCCACGCGAGATCGCCTCGCATGTATTGCCATAGGCCCTGAAGCCGCCAGATCATGTGAAGCTGCCGGTAGGGAAAATGCTCGAGGAAGCAGTAACTGACCAGCCGCAATACATCCTGCCAGTCGTTATAGCGCTTGTAAGTGATCTCTTCCTGGAGCACCGAGCCAATGGAGATCACGGTCGCGAAGGCGTAGCCGAAAATCAGAAACTCGAGGAAGAATTGCCTGCTGAGAACACCGAGGTACGCGGCAAGAATGATCGTTCCGATTCCTCCGATTTCAATTACCGGGGCAAGGAGCTCGTAAATCCACAGATACGGCAGCGCGATCGAGCCAATGCGACCGTATCGGGGACGGAACAGCATGTCGCGGCACCTCAGCAAAACTTCCAGAAGGCCCTTCTGCCACCGCGCGCGCTGCCGTGCGAGTGATTTGAGATCCGACGGAGCCTCGGTCCAACAAACCGGATCGGGGACGAACTGTATTCGATAGTCCGCGCGCTGCTCCAGAAGATGACGATGCAGCCGCGCCACCAAGTCGAAATCCTCGCCGATGGCGTCCGAGCGGTATCCGCCGACCTCACGCACTAGGTTCGTTTTGAACAACCCGAATGCTCCGGAGATGATCATCAGCATGTTCGCCTGCGCCCACGCCTCGCGGCCAATCAGAAATGCGCGCAGGTACTCGACCACTTGAATCACTTCAAATCCCTTGCGAGGCAGGCGCACGCGTTTCAGCCGCCCGCCTGCGATCTCGGACCCGTTCAGCACTCGAATGATGCCGCCCACTCCGACGACATGCTCAGGGTCGCTGAG
>Ga0187769_10001003_pt1 | contig 15719 bp, 17 predicted proteins | sample 0116_SJ02_MP02_1_FD_133140 | JGI IMG/M metagenome (GOLD analysis project Ga0187769, IMG submission 133140) | Tropical peat soil microbial communities from peatlands in Department of Meta, Colombia - 0116_SJ02_MP02_10_MG | ecosystem: Environmental > Terrestrial > Soil > Wetlands > Peat | place... | reverse complement strand
TCTGAGTTCAGTTGATTTTACTGCTACTATCTTCCTTGCCCACTCTTCCGTCACAATTTTTTTGCTGGACACCTCGGTTTCCAGTTTCCGTAGGGCACCAGCTGTACTTTTTGCCTGCTGCTCGGCAAGAGCGTCGGAGAGTGTGCTGAACCAAACTGTGATGAGCAGAATTGCGGCAACTTCAACGTAGAAGATTCGCAGGTTCGAACTGGCCACCGGGCCGAAAGCCTGAGGAACTATAGCCATCGCCGCAACAATGAAGAAGGTGACTTCAACGATCAGCATCACCAGATTCTTGAGCAATGACTTGGGGCTCAAACGAACCACAGAATCGACTAGCACTTTTCTGGAGAAAGCCGACCTAAATCCTCCAGGGGCTGATTCCTTACTTCTTGTTGGTGCTAAAGGTTTTTTGTCATCAGAAGCCATTCTTTAACCCCCCGAAGAATGATGAAATTGGTCCAAGCGCCAAGAACGGGAAGAATGTCAATACTACGAGTATGATGATGCTGCCGACTAGAACTATCGTGAATATTGGGCTGTCAGTCTTGAGACCCGTGGTCTCCCCTCGTTTTCGTCCGATCATCGAGCCTGAAAGTGCAAGCAAGATTGCAATTGGAGCGTATCGTCCTATGAGCATGACGATGCCGGTGGCTATGTTAAAGAACGGGGTGTTTGCCGAGGTGCCTAGGAAATCTGAACCGTTGTTCGCCGCCGCTGACGTGAATTCGTAAAGGATTTTCGTGTAGCCCACGGAGCTTCCACTGACCCCGATGGCTGCCGCCGCCCCTGAAGCGTACGCCATTACTGTGGGGACTAGGATTATAATGGGGTGAATTAGGAAAGCCACCATTACAAGCTTTACGTCACGGCCGGTGATCTTGATTCCTAAGTACTCTGGGGTTCTTCCAGACATTAGCCCGACGATGAAGACGGTGATTATAATGTACATCACCATGTACATCAATCCGACTCCTTTTCCGCCCGGAATCGACTGAATGAACATTCCCATAAAGCCAGAAGTTATAACCAGAGGATGCATGCCTGAGAGCGCAGAGTTAACGGATCCAGTTGTGGCAGCGGTTGTCACGACCGTGTAGAAGCTCGACATGAAGCCTCCGAACCGCGTTTCTATGCCTTCAGCAACCAGAGGGATATTTGAAACAAACGCTATTACCAAATTTATTCCCAAGAGGATGTACGCACCCCACAACAGGGGGCGAGCCTCCTTCTTTTTACCGAGGAATTCTCCGAATACGAAGATGAGTGCCGTGGGAAGAAGAAGCATCAGGGCTATCATAAAAATGTTCGAGTAAGGCGACGGATTCATGAATGGATAAGCAGCGTTGGCGCCGTAGAATCCTCCGCCGTTCGTGCCCAATTGCATTATTGAATCTAGAGAAGCAACTGGCCCGACGAGGATTGATTGAGTGGTGCCTTGCACGGTTGTCACTGCGGTGGAAGCGCTAAGAGTCTGTGGGACACCCATAGCCACGAAGACAACCGAGGCTGTGAAGCACAGTGGCAACAGTATTCTGGTTATGGTTCTGACGAAGTCCACGTGGAAGTTCCCCACATTCTTAGAGCCCGTAATGAATCCCCGTATGAATGCTACGCCCATGCAGATTCCGGTTGCTGCTGAGATCCATTGCAGGAATTGGATGGCGGTCATCTGGCTAAAGATTGATAGCGTTGTCTCTCCGCTGTAGTGCTGAAGGTTAGTGTTTGTTGCAAACGAGATTACGGTATTGAAGGCTAGGTCCCAACGTAGACCTGGGAAGCCTAGAGGGTTAAGTGGCAATCTATCTTGAAAAACCAGTATTAGAAAAGCGATAACCATCTGGGCAACGTTAAGCAGTAAGCCAGCAAGAAAGTACTGCTTCCAACCCATCGGATGCTCTGGATCTATGCTGCATATTTTGTAAATAAAATTCTCAACAGGATTTAGGACTTTGTCGAGACGACTTGGTGCCCGTTTATAAACTCTGACAAGGTAAGGTGCTATGAGCTTCGCTATAATTATGGTTATTCCGAGTATAAGAACGACTGATAAAGCTTGAATTGCATCGATCATCTATTCCGAGACTCCAAAAGACAACAAGCTGACCTACTATCGCTCCTCTCCTGTCCTTTCCTATTTTAAGAGTGAAACCTGCGCTTTTCTGTCGGCATTTGGGTTCCTTGCCTGCGCAAAACTTCTTTCGGCTATGGCCTGCCCCTCCACCAAATACTTCAGCCCGATCCTGCCTACTGGCGCGAGCGGGCGCGAGGGCCTTTGTGCGTCTTAAGAATGATGGAGCTTACCGTGCTCTTAACACCTTTAATCTTCATTACCCTGTTCTTGAGAATGTCCCTGAACTCCTCGATGTCAGACGCTGAAAACAGAGTCACGATGTCAAACTCGCCCGTTACTTCGAAAAGCTCTTCGAGACTTTCAAGCTTGGAGAGAGCTGCCACTACGTTGTCCATTTCTGCTGATTCTACGAAGATGTCTATGAAAGCCAGAAGTCTTGGCAAACTTGGTCATTCTCCAACGAAACGAGCTACACTTTGATTTATACCTTTTGGCACTCTAGCGCGCGCAATCTGAGTGTGTTCTGAGCTAGAACGTTCCTCTATAAAATCGTATGACGTTGTTTCATAAAGCGTAAGTCACGATGCGTTTCCAAGTACTAACTGGCGAGTGCACAGGCGCCATTCAGTGGTTCACCAAACGTGGAAAACCTCATTAGAAAACTCCTGATAATAATCTGCTGTTCTGGAACTGTTAGCATAAGCATCAAGTTCTTTTCATATTTTGACAACTGGGTCTATTTTCCCGCGTTCCCAAACATGTTTGATTCTATTTTTCTTATCTCCAGCGTCATATTTCTGGGAGCACTGGCGTGGAAACATAAGAAGGCAGGATAATCGAGAAATCCCTCTGTCTGAGTAGTTCTCTCCGTCCCTTAGCGCGCGCTAATGGGGAAAGGACCGCAGAAATCTGCCCTTCCCCTCAACCTTCCTCTATGTTCTTTGCAGTTGCTATTTAAAAAACTTCTAGGCTCATCTTTCTGCTGCCACTCTAGCGCATGCTATAGTGAACATGTGTCGAAAGAAAGAAAAAATTGGGGCTATCAGTCTATTGGGGTTGTCAGAAGTTTTATCTTTAGCGCCCTCTAAACAAAACAGACTAAAATCTAGGCAGTGATCTAGTCAAGTTTCAACATTATCTTTAGCGGACACGAATTTGTGGATTCCAACAGTTTTTGAATCATCATGTTTCTCTCCTGTTCACTCATTTTCTTTTTCGGGTCAGGATGCTGATAGAACCAGCTTGTCTTGGGATGTCCAACAGTGCAGTAGTCTTTCATGCTGCAAAGGTGACAGTGAACTAACCTAATTTTTTTCTTCATACCAACCCCTGTTTTCAGTTATCTTTTCAATTCGCCAGACCAACATTCACCCAACACTATCATTTCAGCTTTTCCAAACCTTTTCCAGAAGTATCTTGCTAAAAACTCTTTGTATTCAGCGCGCGCTCTTCGATTTCAGTGTTGGCATTGTCGAGAGTGTCCAAATATTTCAATCCTTTTTTCTGATACTCTTCAAAATTAGAACATGAAAGAGGTATTGCGGCGTGCGCCTCTCGCGCTCAAGCATCTAGGCACATTGTACGATCATGTTTCTATAGATATGCACAAGCGGTATGCGGTTAGAGTTACAGGTCTAGGATCTCAAGGAAAACAACTAGAGGACATGAAGCGATTACTGAAGTTGATGTCGATTTCTAAATTAAAAAAACCTAATCTCTAAAAATAGGTGGCAAGATAGCAGCTCTATTGCAGCGCTGGTTTTGTCTGGCTTCTGTTTTAGATATGCGTGTATGTCATTTCTTTGGTTTTGTACTTATTATGTCCCCCCGAATTACGGTTTCTTTTTCACTTTTTCTTCCAAAGCTTTCAATCGAGCATCTAAATCGTCGAGTCTTTTTCTGTCGACATGCGCCGCTTCGGCAATGTGTTTTTTAATGTCGGCATCGAGACCGTCCAGTTTCTTCTTAATTTTTTCAATTTCAGTAGACATGTTTTTCGCCTCAAAATTAAGCCGTTGAATTGGAATATAAAGTTATGTGACTGCGACGCAACGGAGTCTGAGTGCTAACCACAAGCGCGCTATATGCTGCGAACTCGGCTGCATCGAATAAATCGAAGATAGGCGCCCGTTTAGAAAGCCGTGAAACCGTTGACTGTCTGTTTGTCGAACCTCTTGATCAATTCCAGAGTCAGCTTTATCGCGTTTTCGACGTCATCAAAGCTGAGGATACCGACATGTGAATGAATATGTCTCGTCGGCGCGCTTATCACGATGCTGGGGCAGCCAGCCCGACTTATGTGAATCCTGCTTGCGTCAGTTCCCCCCATCGCAACCAACGAGAGTTGATAGGGAATCTTGGCTTTCTTCGCCGTGTCGATAACGAACTGTTTGAGCGTTTGATTAGGAATCATGGAGCTATCGAAGGTGCAGATTGATGGTCCTTTGCCCATCTTGGTAGGTGCCTCTTGCGGCTGCACTCCGGGGACGTCGCCTGCGATGTCCACTTCCAAAACTATGGCCACGTCTGGATCAACCATATGAGCGACGGTTGCTGCTCCTCTTGCACCGACTTCTTCCTGAACTGTGGCCGCCCCATACACTACGTTAGGATGCTTGATCTTCTGCTCTGCGAGTCGTCGCACGACTTCCATCGCAATGAATGCGCCTATTCTATCATCAAATGCTTTCGCCATCCCAAGTTTTCCGCCACGAATCGTCGAGAATGCGGAGAAAGGCACGACGGGGTCACCTATCCTCACGCCCATGCTCTCAGCATCTTTCTTACTGGTCGCACCGATGTCAATGAACATGTACCTCTTTTCAACTACTTTCTTCGCTTCGTCAGGAGTCAACAAGTGAGGGGGTTTTGCAGAGATGACACCTGGGATGTCTCCTTTGTCTGTCCTCACAACGACGCGCTGAGAGAGAAGTACTTGATCCCACCATCCGCCTAAAGGATTGAAACTAAGGAAACCCGTCCGGTCCTCGATGCCAGAAATCACGAAGCCGACTTCATCGATGTGTCCTGCGAGCAGAACGCGAGGTCGCTCGCACATGCCTTTCTGCGTAAAAATGACTGAACCCAATTTATCGGTCATCACTTCATCCGCATAACTCTTGACCGCCTTCTTCACGATCGCCGCAGTTTCAAGTTCGAAACCAGCGGGTCCAAATGATTCAAGCATCTCCTTGAGAATGCTCAGAGATTTCTTGTCAACCACTTTTTCACCAACGACCCTTCTTTCGATTAGATTTTTCGGTATTTATGTTCTTTGCAGTCAATGATCCCGGTGTCGAACGGATAATGGCAATCGCCTTACGCGCGATTGTTAGTTCCTTCTGACGCGTCCCTGCTCAGTTTCGGGCCTGAAAGATTCAACCAGAAAATGGCTCAAATCGATGGTTTATTAGCGCGCGAAACGTTTGCTTTTAATTCTTATAATCTTCGGGCGCTGCGGTATCGGAAAGGCGAATCACTTTATTTCGAATTGTTCAACCGGTCTGAGAAGTACGACTTTGATTTTCGATTTTGCCTCGACTTCTTTTTTGATTTTCTCGACGTCGGATTGTCCACTGTGCATGGGTATTACGTATTGTGGATTGATTGCTAAGATGGCTTCCACTATCTCAGGGCCGTCCATCGTGAATGTTCCGTCGCAGGGAAGCAATGCGAGATAGATATTCTTTAAATTCTTCATTTCTGGAATAAAGTCTGTATCACCTGCGTGATAGATGGTTTTGCCTCCTATTGTCAGAAGATATCCGACCCCGAGTCCCTTAGGGTGGAATGGAGTGCCGGGAGACCGGAATCTCTTGTAGTTGTAGGCTTCCACTGCCTGCACAGTAATATTGCCAACTGAAATTTTTTCTCCAGGTTTGAGTGACTTTACACTTTTTCCAATCTTCGAGGCGCAGTCGGCTGGCGCAATGATCAGCGTACTATCTTTCAGCACTGCATTGATCTTCGACGAATCACAATGATCCATGTGAGAATGGGAAACCAGTATCAAGTCTGCTTTGTCGTAATATTCTCCCTGATAGGGATCGGCGTAGATGATTTTGCCATCCGCTTTTATCTCGAAACTCGCATGACCCAACGATTTCACAAAAACACTCATTTACAAATCAGCCTCCTCAAATGTTTCAAGCGATCTAAGATCATAGGATGACAGTCATAAAAGTCTTAGCACGCGCGGACTCTGGTTAGCGCGCACTTGACGCATGGAACGTTTCAGCCTGGCTTTTCATCCGCCTCCCCGGCTGGTTCAAGGGTGACTTCGAGAACATAACCTTCCAAGCTGCCTTCCTCGTCTCCTCGCAGAAGCTTCAACGTCGACAGTGGAATCGTCAATCGGCCTTCCCTCCTCATCCGCCCGAGAAACCTCTCACACCCAGAAAACTCCAGACTCCTCACCTCCACCCTCAACACATGATTAGGTTCCATCCTGTACCGCCAACGCAGCAATCTCGGAACCTGAACCTTATTCCCCCTTTGCAAAACCGCCTTAAACACCACATTCTCCGTTAAAGGCAACAAACACACCCCCAATACACCCACCACATCTTCCAAAGTCAAACCAAGACGAATTAAGTCGAAACCAGTCAACCCAAGTCGAATCAAGTCGTTTCAAGTCGAATCCAGACGAATCCAGTCGTGGACTACCACTGATATAGGCCTTGCCGCAAAAAACAAGCCCAAAACGAGCTTTCAAAAAAACAAAGTCGACCCCCAAACACCAAACAAGAAAACCCCAACCATGCCCCAAACCAGCCAACACCACGCTCAAGCCACAGCAAGCCCGCAACAACAAGAGCCCAACAACCTCCACAACACAATCTGAGATCAGCAAAGCAAACACAACCGGGCCCGCGAACAAAAAAAGGCACAAGGTTTTATAAAGGCTATATAAGCACTGGTGTAGTAAGAAGTGGAATCGCCTATGCCGAAGAGCAAAGCCATCATAAACATCGAAAACGTCGTCGCCTCCGCCACCCTCAACCAGAAAGTCGACCTCAACGCCGTGGTCAAGAGCTACCCAGGCGTCGAATACCGCCCAGAACAGTTCCCAGGCCTAGTCTTCAGACTCAAAAGACCCAAAACAGCCACGCTCATCTTCAACAGCGGAAAAATGGTCTGCACCGGCGCCAAATCCGAAAAAGAATCACGCAGAGCCGTCATGAAAGTCATCAAGGAACTCAAGAAAGGCGGAATAATAATCATCAGCAAGCCGGAACTCAAAATCCAGAACATAGTCGCCTCCGCGAGCCTCGGAGGAATGATAGACCTCGAAAAAGCCGCCTACACACTCGGAAAAACCATGTACGAACCCGAACAGTTCCCAGGCCTAATCTACAGAATGGACGAACCCAAAGTCGTCATACTACTCTTCGCAAGCGGAAAACTCGTCTGCACCGGAGCCAAAAAAGAACAAGACGTCTTCGACGCCGTCCACAAACTACACAAAATACTCGAAGACCAAGAACTAATATTCTACGAATAACCCCAACAAACCCGAACTCTTACCCTTTCTTTCCCATCCTTATCTGCCTCAAAATAGTCCTCAACTGCTCCTCATCAATCGACCCCAACTCATGAAGCGTGTTAGCAATCTCAGTAACGTTCAACAGAGCCTGAACCACCACCCCACCCTTCGCCAACCTCTCCCTCCCGCCCTCCTGACGATCCAGCAGCACAACTGCATCCGTCACCAACCCCCCCTCGGCAACGATAGTCTTCGCGGCCTTCCGCATCGACAAACCAGTAGTAACAAGATCATCAACCATGAGAACCCGATCTCCAGGCGCGATCACTCCCTCAATTCTCCGCTCTCTACCATGACGACGCACTCCCTTTCTCGTGTACAAGAACGGCTTCTTCAGCTCATAAGCAATCAAAGCGGCGAACGGTATACCCGCAACCGGAATACCCGCCACCCTCTCAAAATTCTTCGTTCCCACCCTGCTCCTTATGAAGTCAGCATAGATCCCGCACACCTCCCGAAATGCATCCGGGAAACTCGGAACTATCCGAAGATCAATGTAATACGGACTCATCTTTCCACTCGTGAGCCTAAACGCGCCGAACTTGAACGCACCTATTCGATCAAGAATCTTACAGATCTCAACCTTCACCGATTCACTGGCCTCCTGATTCGGCAAAATCTCACTTCCTCTTCGAAACTTGATATATCTTACCAGTCTCAGGAATCAAACACGTCATCTTCGGCAACTCCTTCTTCAGAAGCTCAGCAAACTTTCTCTGATCCACGTTCGAACCAGTGTGATAAGGAACCGCAACCTTCGGCCTAGTCAACCTCGCAATCTCAAAACCAGTCTCCGGCGAAGTTCCAGGCGCAATTCCCACTGTGCAAAAAACAACATCCAGCTTCTCACTCTCCCCAATCGAAACCATTTCAGGAAACGGCAGACTATCAGCCGTGTGAAAAACCTTGATATCATCCTCGCTCGTAACTATAAATGAAACCGGCGTAGACGCAGGAGGATGATTGCTACGCTCAACCTTCACCGAGACCGAGTCAAACTTGACCTCCGAACCAGGCCTTGCCTCAACCAGTTTCTCTGCAGGAATCGAGTGTCGCAGTTTCTTCACCGACGTAGGATCCGCAACAACCGTGCACTGCGTTGACTTTTGAATCTCGAAAATCAAAGAGGGGTCCAAGTGATCATAATGCTCATGAGTGATCAGGAGGGCATCAACATTCTTAAACTCTCGAGGTTTAACATCAACAGGATCAATAACCAACGTCTTTGAAGGAGTTTTAAGGGTAACCCCAGCATAATGATTAAGCCACACGAAAAGAACCTCATTCTTTGAAGGAGTTTTTGCAATCGACACTTTCTATCCCCACATCTCCTGATTAATATACGCAGCCTTTAAAGAGGCTTATGCTGCAGCAGTCGCCCAGCAACCCACATGCTCACCCTCCCTATTTGACAAAACTTAATAGTTTCTGCCAACGTGTTTCAGTACAAAGTGATGCTATTGGTTGATGCTTGGCTTCCGTACGGAAAATCGCAAGTCTGCCTAAGAATTCCAACCAGAAATTTCCTGGGCTCAATAGAGCCGAAAGAGAAGCCGGGCGCGCCTGATCCAATAGCAGAAATCAACCAGGCCCTGAAAGAGCCCCTAGGTTCCAAGAAGCTCAACGAAATTGTCAAACCTGAAAGCAGAGTGGCGATAGTGGTAGATGACGCAACCGGAACCGCCCCCAGTAAACTTATGGTCGCCTCGTTGCTCGACACGCTGAACAGTGAAGGAGTCAAGAATGAAAACGTGACGCTAATCTTTGCGTGCGGGCTTGGCAGAGCAGTCAAGCCTGAAGAAGCGATTGAGCTGTTAGGTGAGCACGTCTCTACTCACGTTAAATGCCTGAGTCATGACGGCAGAGCCCAGGACTTGGACCACGTAGGCACGACGCAGAAGCATGGAACAGAAGTCCTTCTGAACCGCTCATTCACCAAAGCAGACGTCAGAATCTTGACAGGCGACATCGGCATTCACTATTTTGCAGGCTATCGCGGCGGAAGAAAAAGTGTGCTGCCCGGAATATCAGGAGAAGAAACAATAAAACACAATCATGCTCTTCTGCTGGATCCGAATGCGAGAACAGGAATTCTCTCAGACAATCCCGTCCATCAGGATATGGTTGAAGCGGCAGCAATGGCTAGGGTAGACTTTGCACTCAACGTTGTAATCAACAGCAAAAAGGAAATCGTTAAAGCATTTGCAGGAGAATTGAACCAAGTTTTTGCCGAAGGGATCAAACTCTTTGACGAAATGTACCGTATACAAGTCGACAGACGAGCAGACATAGTCGTAGTCAGCCCGGGCGGAGACCCAGCCGATGTCAATCTTTTCAAAGCATACCAGAGTCTCGATAACGCCTTAGAAATTGTAAAGAGGGGAGGCGTGATAATCCTTGTGGCTGAACTGGCAGAAGGCCACGGAAATCAAGACTTCTACGAATGGATGACCAAATTCCAAGACTTGAAATCAGTCGAAAAAGAGATAAAGCGCAGCTTCGTCCTAGGAGGATCTACGGCATATTACTACATGAGAGCTCTGCAAAAGGCTCGCATAATATTAGTCTCTTCGATGCCCGACTACTACGCTGCAAACGTATTCAAGCTGAAAACCGCAAGAGCGGTAAATGATGCTCTGAACGAAGCCATGAACCTAGTTGGCAAGAACGCCAAAATCTGGACCCTGCCCTACGGAAACTTCACCCTGACAGAAGTCAAAGCAGTCGAGGAGCAAGGCGTCGCAGCGACTAATTGAAAAGGAAAAGTGTTTAAGGTGCCGTGAAACTTGCCTCAAGATAAAAGGAGCCAGATAACGTGCAAGACATCTTCAAGCTGCGCAAATTCACAATGAACGACCTAGCAGCCGTCACACATATCAACCAGATATGTCTGCCAGAAAACTACACAGATTTTTTCTTCGTAGATTTGTATCGCAAATTTCCAGAAACATTCATCGTCGCCGAGGAAAACGGAAACGTTGTCGGCTACATAATGAGTCGTGTCGAGGTTGGGTTGTCAAACATCGGACTTCCAGGCGTCGTCAAGAAAGGACACGTAGTTTCGGTCGCCGTCCTGCCTGAATACAGGCATAAAGGCATAGGAAGAGCGTTGGTCACAAAGGCCATGGAAGGCATGCTGAGGTATGGAGCGAAACAATGCTACCTAGAAGTCAGGGTTACAAACGGAGAAGCGATTAGTCTATACAAAAAACTAGGGCTGGAAGTTTCCCGCACTATTCGAGGCTACTACGCTGACGGCGAAGACGCTTATGTAATGACCAAGAAACTATGAAAAATCGTCCACTTGCATATTCGTGAACGCGAATTAGGTCAATGCAAATTCTGTTTTCCATTGACAGAATCTAACGTCTAAATGAGATTTTGCCAAATCAGCATGGTTAACAGTATTCCAAGTGGAAATTGGTATCAACTACTTGCAGCTAGTTCAGCTCACGTCAACTAAATAAAATAAAACGTAAGAAGCTTTCGATACGAGCGAAAATGAAATGTTAGACTTTCCGAAATGCGAAATGGAATCCAACTCCTTTATTAAAGAATGAAACGCAAATCGATTGAGTGGAAAAATAGGGTTGAAACTATGGCGTTATGCCAAGTTTCTGATAGATCCTCTGTTTGTTTTCTTCAACGCTCTTCTGAATGTCTGTGAACAGGTTGTTTCCATGGCTGTCTATTGCGACAGCGAGCGGACCGAATTCTTCCACGTCAAAGATCCACATTGCCTCGGGCATTCCTAAGTCGAACCATTCCACGCTCTTAACATTCTTTATAGCTTTGGCTGCCAACACCGCCGCTCCGCCAGTGAAGGCACCGTAGACCGCACCGTATTTGGCCATGGCGTCTGTGGTCCTTTTTCCCATTCCGCCCTTACCTATGACAACTCGAACCTTGAAGTCCTTAATGAACTCGTCTTCGAAGATGTCCATCCGCGTGCTCGTCGTCGGCCCGGCTGCAACTGCAACCCATCTGTCCCCTTGCTTTGCTACCACCGGTCCACAGTGGAAAACAGCCAGTCCCTCAAAGTTAACTGGCACTGGTTTTCCTTCCTTGAAGTATTCCAGAGCTCTTCTGTGAGCTTGATCTCTTGCAGTTACAACAGTCCCGGTTACGTAGAGTACATCGTTAACCTTCAGCTTTCTTATCTGCTCATCTGAGATCGGAGTTTTAAATCTGTATATGGCCATTTCCTTCACCTCATTATTTCAACCTATGTGTTAAGTACTCCACGCTTCCGTCGGCCTTGATTCTTGCAGTAGCTCGTCTGGATGCCCAGCAGTTGAAAGCAACCGCTGCAGGAAAAGACGCTGGGTGTCTATAGGCATAGTCGATGTGAACTCCCAGAACCGTCGTTTTTCCGCCGAGCCCCATCGGCCCGATTCCTGTCATGTTTGCCGCTTCGAAGATTTCCTGTTCAAGCTTCGCAATTTCGGGGTCCTTATTATGCTCGTTCAGAGGTAGCAACAGTGTTTTCTTTGCTAATTTCATTGATATGTCGGCTCCTCCCCCCATCGCTATGCCCAGTATGTTGGGAGGACATGGCTGAGCTCCAGCTTTTACTACAGCGTCTATCACGAATTTTTTCAATCCTTTTATTCCTTCTCCTGGAACTATCATTCCTCCAAGGCAAACGTTTTCGGAGCCTCCGCCCTTCGTCATCACAGTCATTTCTAAAGCATCGCCCGGCACAATTTCCCAGTTTATAGCTGGTATGTATCTTCCGGTGTTGTCTCCGCTGTTCTTTCCTGTGAAGGGATCTACCGCGTTCGGCCTCAAAGGAATTTCTTTGGTGGCCCTGCGTGTTGCGGTTATCAGTGCAGCTTCAACTTTGTCCATGTCTTTTGTTTTTGCGCCTGCTTTGATATAGAAGATTATTGTTCCCGTGTCTTGGCATACTGGGGCTTGATACTTTTCAGCGAGTTCGATGTTGTCTAATATTGCTTTCAACTGAGTCTTACCAGTTTCGCTTGTTTCTTCTGAATAAGCCTTCTTCAGCGCTTGTTTAACATCACCTGGTAGGTAGATGACGGCTTGTTTCAAAACGTTGAACGCAACGTCATCCACAGTTTTTGCGATTTCCAAAGTTTTCCCTCTTCAGTTCGCATCTATGAAAAACCCGTGTACTTATGCCTTATCTCGAACAGTTATTAAAGTCCATGGAAAATTTTTTGAAAGCTCATTTTCCAGCAGTTCACTTTAACCGATCTCTCCACGGACTAACACTTGCTCCAGTTCGCTTGTTTTAAATATTGCTTATTCATCTGTTCTATCACTGCGAGAAGGCAAGAGATTCATGGTAGAGGAAATAGAAGAGGAACGAGGCAGTGAGGCCGAAGCCAAGAAGAAGTATGAGTTTCTGGAGGATTTGCCCGGCGTGGGCCCGGCTACTGCGCAGAAACTTCGGGAGATGGGTTATCACACGATTGAGTCCTTGGCGATGGCAACGGCTAGGGAGCTCGAACCTGCAGGTATAAGCGAGAAGAAGGCTTTTGCTATAATTGAAACTGCCCGCTCATCCATAGGCGTCTCTTTCATTCGGGCGGATGAGTTACTTAAAATGCGGCAGAGTGTTCTACGTTTGACGACTGGGAGCAAAGTTGTAGATAGACTTGTCGATGGCGGATTGGAGACGCAGACAATTACAGAGTTTTATGGCGAGTACGGGAGTGGAAAAAGTCAAATTTGCCATCAGCTTTGCGTGAATGTTCAGCTACCACCTGAACGAGGCGGACTGAGTGGGTCTGCCTTGTACGTGGATACTGAGAACACCTTCAGGACCGAACGGATAGTTTCCATGTCAAAACATTTAGGACTTGATCCCCAAGAGGTTGTTAAGCATATCATTTATGCTGAAGCTTACACATCTGACCATCAAATGTTCCTGCTCGACAACGCTGATGAGGTTATTAAGGCTAACAACGTGAGACTCATAATCGTCGACTCTTTAACCGCGCATTTCAGAAGCGAATTTCTGGGTCGTGAGATGCTGGCACCCAGGCAGCAGAAACTGAATAAACACATGCATAAGCTCATCGGGCTGGCTAGGGCGTTTAACGCTGTGGCGGTCGTGACGAACCAGGTTATGGCCAAGCCCGACGTGTTCTTCGGAGACGCAGTGCATCCTATCGGCGGTCACATCGTTGGACACACAAGTCACACGCGCGTCTATCTGAGGAGGGCTTCGCACGGTCCTATTCGCATAGCACGTTTGGTCTCAAGCCCGTATTTGCCTGAGGGAGAGGAATTATTTAAAGTGACGGAAAATGGGATAGAAGATACTTCCGAAGAGGAGTTAAAGAAATCCCGTGGTCATTAAAGATGCCTGTTCAATCAGCTCTTGTTACTAGGTTCTTTCAGCTGCTGGTCAACCGGCAGTTCACCGAGGCGGAGCGAGAGCTGGAAAGGTTGAAACAGAAGATGCAGAAGACGGAGTGGAACCGCGGATACTTTAGAGCCTTGTACGGAATGTTTCTCTCTCGCAAGGCGAACGGAGACTCGTACGCTTTCTTCTCAAAAATAGACTTAGACGATAAAGCGGCGTTGCATGGTTACAGACGCGAGTTTTTGGACCACGTGAGAAACAGGCTTCACGGAGACTTCGACAGAGGTTTCTTCTCAGCATGGGCTGACTGTATGCGCGTGCTCAACAGAATCACCATTCCACACGTTGCCAACATTCCTGAAACAAACGGCGCGAATGCGGGCACTACCGAAGGAGAAGAGCTTGGCGCTGTTGCGACTGACAAAGGTCAGGCAACAATAGAGAATTTTCTTGAACGGGAAGAAGATTAGGCCGCTGCCACCAGGGTGTACAATAAAGCCCACATGAACAACCATGCGAGAACATAGATGCCTATCCCCGCTGTAAGGATTTTCGAGGGCTTCGACACTTTGGTGCCAAACATGGACTTTAGCACGTAGTAAGAGATGATGTAGACTAAAATCGCAATCGACGCACTGTTAAAGAACGATTGAACAGGCTCCGTCTGCCTGACTTCAAAGTCGTCTCCGTACAAGTCTCCAGATGCATTTACAGCTCTGAAGACAATTTTGCAGCTCGTCGTGCCGCTGGGAGCTGTGAAGGTACCTCCGAGTAGTTGCCACCCTGAATAGTTGCCCGGCAAGGCAACGTTGTCATCAACTTCCCCTAAACTCGAGGAAAAGCTTATCGTTAAGAAGAATTGGCCCTTGACAACCTGCCCGTAAAAGAACGCATCCACATGGTATACGTTTCCTCCGCTCACCCGCTGGACTTGCCCCGTCCAATTTGCAGTGTCATCAGTGACGTTGATTTCCAGGCTTCTTGATCCTGTTCTAGAATAATTCGAGCTCCACTCCGTTCCATTTCCATAAGCCGACCAATATTGTGGCGCTGTGGATCCAGCATTGGGTACTTCAACTGAAGGGTTAAGCACCAGGTTCGTGTTGACTGCCCCTGCCACTATCAAGAAGCCCACGGCCAAGAAGGCGGCTAGAACGCCAAAGCCTAGTCTCAACCAGTATACTTTTTCTAACGGTTTCATGATTTCTCTACATCTCTTAAACTTGCCTTATGAACGGAGATTTGCCAAGCTTTGTTGTTTCTGAGTGTCAGCCTTTTCTATCCCAGATTCTGAAGGACTATTTTCCTTGTAGGTCCTTCTTTAGATGTCGTTTATAGAGTTTAGATATGTGAACTTTAAACCTTTCCTTTCCCTAATGCTCACTCTGAAAAACACGGAATTAGCACGCAAAAGATCCTCATCAGCATTCGGTCAAAATTGTGTATTTATACGATTCAGGATTATTAGAGTCTTAGTGTGACTCACGTTGTTTAAGAAGGAGTTTACGAGCTTTGACGTGGCTGCAACCGTGCGCGAGTTGACAGAGCACATCTCAGGTTCACACGTCAACAATGTTTATCAGTTGGACTCGAAGACTCTGATGCTTAAGTTGCATAAGGTTGACCATCCCTCCTTTCAGTTGGTTTTGAAAGCTGGCAAACGCCTTCATTTGACTTCTTATTCGCTGAGGAAGCCGCCTAGACCGACGGCATTTTGCATGGCTTTGAGAGGGTACCTGCGAAACGCTAGACTGGTGAGCGTC
>Ga0187769_10001002_pt1 | contig 15725 bp, 15 predicted proteins | sample 0116_SJ02_MP02_1_FD_133140 | JGI IMG/M metagenome (GOLD analysis project Ga0187769, IMG submission 133140) | Tropical peat soil microbial communities from peatlands in Department of Meta, Colombia - 0116_SJ02_MP02_10_MG | ecosystem: Environmental > Terrestrial > Soil > Wetlands > Peat | place... | reverse complement strand
GGATAGTATTCTACGGAATACCACTCGCCTGGAAGGGCGTAGCAGACCGCAGGAAAAATCCGAGTCCTTCACTGAAGTGCGAAGACTGCAACTAAGCTATCTGTTGCCAGGCGACAGCTTAGGAGACATCAAAATATCCCATGACCTCTTGTCCCCAAGAGTCAAAGACAACCACCGTGTATTTCCCTGCAGGGAAGTAGTAAAACGAGATGTTGCTCTCGCTGGATCCAGCCCAGTATCCAGTCACAACAGATGGTTCCTTGATCGCCTCAGTCTCGCTGAATAATTGTGATCCGCCATTAAACGCCTGTATCGTGGCGATGTCGCTATCTGGATGGAAGGAATAGGAGAAGTTGAGGGGAGGTAGGGCCGGACAGTAGATAAGAAGTGGGTCGTAGAGAAGGAGGGGTGTCGGTCTCGACCCGTTGTTGAAGAGTTCCGAGTAGGAATAGTCTCCCGAATAGACGTTGACGCCGGCGGCAAGCTCTTGCTCGCATGGTCCGGCCGCTGGGTTCGTCATGGATGTGGCGTTCACCTCCACCGATCTGGCGAGGGTGTTGTTGACCTCTGCCACCACGGTAAGGTTTTCCCCCTGAAACAGGGTGCTGGATTCGATTGTTGCGGTGAGTTCGAGCCCGAGGTGAACACCGGAGTGTATGACTTCTACTTGCGTGCTCGGAGACTGCTGGTCGACGGCGTAGATCGCAAATGTGCTAACCGTGAGCAGGAGCACGATAAGGAAAACGGCGGTCCTATTCAAGCCGACCCACTTCCTGAATCTGCTTTCTTTCGTATGAAATCGTCCTCCTCTTTCTCTCTTGTGCCAGAGCCTGGTTTAGAACCCAATGAGGTGAGCAAACAAGTTCACGCGGAGCACCAACGGCGCGAAAAGGACGTTCAGCCTTGACAACCGAATCAGAACCCGACATGATACGCGCCTTGCAATATGTATCCCCCGAATCCGAAGTAAGAATCAGTGATGGAACGATAACTGACGAAGGAGACAGGTTCCCTCGTGCAAGGGACACCAGAGAGGTCGCAATTGAAGCCAATAGGCTGAGGATTCTGGGCTGCCTGGACTCCGACTACTATTACTTCGGGTTTCGTAACATCCACTACTGGGACGAGAATGAGGAACACAGCCACGACGAAGACGCCTGCGAGAGCGGCCTTATTCGGAGTCCTCATGATGCATCCTTGCAGAGTCTGACTAATACGCCTAACCTAACCTAGACCATCGTGGTTGATGATTCGGGGCTCAGCTCGCAACCGCAAGTGCAGGTGCCGTCTCAATCGCTGATTCTCCAACCTCATTCCGAATGTGTAAACGACAAAGAATACTCCCATGAGCTCGAAGGGGAGCCGACTCTTACCGTCTTCAATGCAAATGGACCCAGTCGTGGCATGAACCTGGTGCGGGATTATAACTCATAAGAGCCCGGAATCTCAAGCTGAAATTGTAACGTAGTCGTCGGTTGTGGCAGCGTATTGGGGAGAGACAACCCAGAATCGGGCCACTCGTAGGTGCCACTGAGCTGTCCAACCGATTGCCCGAATTGAGGGCCTGTGCCCTTCGACATATCTTGAGGGGTCCAGCCAGAAAGCCAAAGAGGTTCATCACTTATGATAGCGACAGTGATAGTCGCACCACTGAGATTCACGGCGGATCCTGTTTGCGTGCCAACCCCTCCAGTTGGAGTGACACCTTTGAGTGCAAAAATAGAATTTGAAGAAGAGTTAGCTGGAGGAATCGACGAAGGGTTGGCTGCCGCACTTGCCAATTGAGTTACCGGCGTTGTTGAACTCGCGTTAAGATGGCCATTAAGATAAACGGCAACCGTTATGTTGGCCCTTATGAGATCGGAGACAGACAAGAAATCAATCGTGGCGCCAACGTTGTAGGTGCCATTCGTCTTCAACCGAAAGTTCGTCCACACGAGAGTATTTGCCGGAATCAGGATTGCGGAAGGGGCCTCGAAGATGTTGTCTCCGAAACTACAAATCGTGCCATCATACACCAACTGTTCTGTTGCAGTTGTAGACTGCTCGGATATCGTAGTTGTCGAAATGTAAGAACTTGAAGGAATACAAGCAGTTCCAGAGCTCTCCACTGCCGCTGAGCCAAGAGTAGTGTAGGTGTAGTCGCTAACTTCAGTTTGAGTGGTAGTCAAATAAGCGGTCTTCGTTGTAATGATAGAGGCGGGCAGAGTCGAAGTCCTTGCAAAGTATCCCGCGGCCACTCCGACTGCAACGACGACTACTACGATTAAGGCAGTCAGCTCATTCTTCAATTGGGTCAGGAGAACCGGACTATCCCATAAGCCTTGCATGGTCCAAATCTGCTTCCGTGGGTACCGGAGCCAAATTAGCTGCAGACTGCGTTCGGTGGGAGTGCCGAAGATGGGAGTCCGCGAAAAGCCCCCAGCGCGAGCGCGCGCGGGAAGTCGTCCTGGCCCTGACACACAAAGGCCTGCTTTCGTTGACTCTACTTGGCCGCAGGCTAATTCTCGGAGCCGCTGTCCCGATGGGCAATCTTAGTCGGCCACCAGTTGAACCTTTCGGCGAGCCCCATAAGGGCTGGGACAAAGAACAAGATTACGACTCCCACGTCCATCATGACGGCCGCGGCCACGACGAAACCGATTTCACCAAGGAGTGCGATTCTTGTCAGAACGAGCGACGTGAACACCGTTGCCAGTACAAGTCCGAGCCCGAATATGGTGACCCAGACTTTGTTCAGGGCGGTCTGGATGGCTTCTCGATCCGTCTTCCCACTGAGGACTTCTTCCCTAATCCTAGTGACGAAGAAAATGTCGTAGTCGATCCCCACGCCGAGCATTGTCACGACTACGAACAACGGTGCGAAGTCGAGGATGGGGAGCCCCTGTGCATAGAAGTACACAAGTGCGAGGGCCGCGAGAGAAAAGGCGACGCTGCACAGGATTGTGAAGACGAGCCTGATCGGGGTGAAGACAGACCGCAACTGAATCAGGAGGATGACATACACGGCAGCCCCAAGGACAGCGATAACCTCTGGAAGGATCCCGTTCAGGAAGGACTGGTTATCGTATGTGGACTGCGTGTCCCCTCCATAGTAGACCGATACGCCTTTCAGTAGCTGCTGGGACGAGACCGTACTCTCCACCTTCAAAAGTGTGCCTATGGCAGCCTGGCTCATGCTATCGCTTTCGAGTCCTACGAAGATTTCGGCGGTCTTGTTGTTAGCGCCTATATCAGAGAGAATCCCTGCCAAGTACTGCGCCCTTTCCGGTTCTGGGAGCTGCATTACGCCACTGTAGTTGAAAGTTGAACCGTAGGGCCTCGTGGGCCCGCTGACGCTGGCGACCCCCGAAACTGAGGAGATCGCGGAGCTGATCAGCTCCAACTGTCGCAGCAGGGTCTGGTTCAGCTGGTCCTTTCCGTAGGAGATGGGGGACGGGGTCGTCACAACGATTACCGACGGTGAGATCGCTGAGCCCCCTAGCTCGCCGGTTATGACGGTGAGCCCTTGGTTGCTGGAACTATCAGGGAGAAGTTTGAGTATGTTCTCTCCACTGGGAGTGCTCTGCGACACGTAGAACGCACCTAGTGCGATTATGGAGACCGCCACCACCACCACCACCTTTCTCCTGAGTGTCTTCTCTCCCAGTCTTTCAAGGCGACCCCGCCTGGAATTCGGCACGTTCTTCCGTCTCCCCAAGCCAGGCCAGAAGAGCGAGTCCTTCAGGGTCAGCTCAAGAGCGGGAAGGAGCGTTAGTGACGCCAAGAGTAGGACTGATACGCTAATTGCGATGGCGGTACCGACGCTGCTGAACAATGGCACGTTTGCAACCGCCATTACTATGTATGCTACAACGACTGTAGTCCCAGCCGTGAGCACTGCCTGGCCTGCCCACTTAACCGAGGTCGAGACGCTCTCCTCGGTTGTTCTGCCTTTCATTCTTTCCTCCCTTGTCCTCCTAAGTTGAAGCACCGAGTAGTCGACTGAAAGGCCCAGAGTCAAAAGAACCGTCAGTGCGGGGGTCAGGAATGTGAGCGTTCCATGACCGATCACTGCAACGCCGTAGTATATGCTTGGGAGCGACACCCCTATGGCGATTCCGCCTACAATCACCGGCACCATCGCCGCCAGTGGAGCGAACAGCAGGACCGCCACTATGGCAAGGGAGGCGAGGACTCCTACGACGACGGTAAGCCCTACGACCGGACCAAAGGAATTTGACACGTCCTGTATCAACACCGAAGACCCCGTAACGTAGTAGGCGCCGAGCTTAGGTACGCCAGACTCGGCGACATCTTCCTGAAAGGCTGAGATGACTTTCGGGGTCGGCGCTTCGGAGAATTCGAAAAGGACAATCATTGTACTATTGTCAGTACTGACGAGCTTACTCGTCAGCGAGTGGGAAGGTGTCAGCGGATATTCCGAATACGTGTCGTTAGAGACGACACTTTGAATCTCAGACCTCACGTGTTGCGGCCCCGTTCCGGTGCTGAACGATGACAATAGCGAGGCGAGCTGCTCAGGCTTTGCGGTGAAGACAGGAGAAGAGGCGAATGATAATGCGCTGGCATTGGCTACGAGGGAGGAGGCCAGGTCCCAGGTCCTAACTGAGGTGGGTGAGGGTCCCAGGGCGTATGAATCTTGGACGAGCACCGCTGGAGTGACCCCTGACTCTCCTAGATTCGAGGATGAACCCTCCAAGCTCTTGGTGAAGAGTGCGAGCGTGAACTGCTGAATGGTGGCGTTGTCCGGTGAACTGCCGAGCGAAATCAGATCGACGACGAGACCATTGAGGGAGATTCCCAGTGATGAAGAGAGATTAGCTGGGACCTCCGGTTCGAGAAACGTTACTGTGAGGTTGCCGACAGAGTCCTTCTGGAACCAGTTGGTGGGGCTGAGCCCCTTGGCTACCAGTCCAAGGATCCTAGACTCCTGCGAACCCACTTCTGTGCTGCTCGAGAAATTGGTCACGGCCTCGGTGATGACTGATTGCTCTCTTGTGATCGGACTCGGATTATCCGGGCTGGGCGATACGGCGAACGAGGCGTTCCAGAGCGAATAGAAGATTCCGTAGTACGCGGACGCTTGGGTGCCAGAGCCGACGCTCTTGGAGATTGTTTGGTTTGCCGCCTCATCGGCACAGGATGCAGAACCTTCGCAGCTAGAGAGCGCGGCGGACCACGCAGTCACGAAGCTCGACGGGATACCGTAGACTAGCTTCGCGGATTGGTTTATGCTATCGAGTCCCTCAGCCATCAAGTAGTCGCTATGGAAGAGGGAATGTGCTCCTGCGTCCACCGAGTTAACGCTGGAGTTTAGTAACGAAACCTGAGAGACTAGCTGGGGCAGAACAGAATCCAAGAAAGAGTATTCAGTCGAGTAGATACTGTCCATGCCCTTGAAACTAGGCCCCAGAGCGGGGTCCTTCGCAAGTGTCCGATTGAGTCCAAGAATCGCCGCCTGCACGGCACTAGAGAACATCTGGCCGTCCTGGAGGACGACGATTATGCTGTTGGCGCTCGAATTGCTAGACGAAGGGAACTGCGCGTCTATGATTTGCTGAGCCTTTTGCGACTCCATGTTCGTCGGCCCACCAAGGCTTGCCCCCTGAACGTTGTAAGACACCGATCTGAAGAAAGCTGGGATCTGAGTGCCTGCGATGATGACGGCTACGACCCAGACTGCAATGATGGCTTTTCGGTTCTTTCTGAGGAAGGAGTTGTACGATCCGAGTCCGGGGCGCCTAAATGCCCTGCGGGTCGTCTGCGGGCCTCCATCGATAGTCACAGTTGCACACTTCTATTGCTCGCTTGAGTTAAGAGGTAGCTACCCAAGAAGGTGCCCATTATAGGGAGACCCTTGCATGGCCCTATATTTGTTCGGCCAGATGCTGACGAGGTGGTTATCGAGTGGAGATTCCGCAACGCCCTTCCGCCCCGCCCTTTCCACTATTTAGTGAATTTCCCAAATACTTCAATAATCGCAAAAAACCACAAACCCCACGCCGCGCTACCTTTCATTTTCTGAGAGGAGCGCGGATGTACGCATCCTCGATACTCATACGAACTACTCTCCCATGATTTGCAGCGTGATCTCTCGCTTCCTAGGACGAATATCTAACTCAACGAACACTATCTGCTGCCAAGTTCCTAAGACAAGCTTCCCTTCGACAAAAGGAATCGTAATGCTAGCGCCTACGAGTGATGCCTTGACATGAGAATGCCCGTTGTTATCGTGCCATGTCTTCTGGTGCTCGTAAGGACTGTTCTCTGGGGCGATACGCCTGAGCATACCCGGGAAATCCCTGACTAGACCGGGCTCGTACTCCATGGTAGTGACCGCACACGTTGAACCTGAGGCGAAGACCGTGACGACCCCGCTGCTGAGGCGAGTCTCACTCACGGAGTCCTGCACGTTCTGGGTAAGATCCGTAACATCGTTCTCCCCCCTGCTCTGGAGCTGGACACACCTGGTGGTGACCGTCATTTGTATTCTCTCGATCGACAATTTTTCGTAGATTGGCGTCGTGTGTTACCGAAGTCGAAACTCATTGCCATCCTGAAGTGCCCCCATTCATTGCTCTTCTTAGTGTCATGACCTTTGGGTTCTTCGGATGACGCATCGACTTTCGTGCCGCAACAAGTGAAATCCGAAGCGAGGTTACTTAGTGTGGGCCGGCTTGTAGACATACCCCTCGACAATCCGCCTAACATCACTGTTCTCTTTCCTAGCCTGCTTCCATATTTCGTCCCTTCGGTTGGGGGCCATCTTGTTCCAATAGCGCGCGACTTCGTCCGAGACTTCGAAAACATAGAACTCGCCCTGCTTGAAGGGCGATTCACGACCTGCCTCCACAATTGGTTTTGAGCCATCGTCCTTGATTCTAATTGAGGCCATGATACCTCCCCACAAATCCTCCCATTAAAGGAGAGGGCCAGGTCGAAGAGCGAAAGGCGCCCCTATCATGTTGCTATCGCTTATCTTTGGCGCCGATCGCACACGAATTCACTACGGATTTGGGAGTGTTCTTGGAAATCAAGTATATACTTCCGCTTTGCAGGTAAGAGACGAAAGAAAGTGGAGACGACAGGACGTTCGCAGGCCAGAAGAGGCGTTGTGGTAATCACCGTTCTCGCTGTGTTGTGTCTCGTCCTGGGCACGGGTGTGTTGTACTACAATTCTGCTCTAAGTCGACAGAAGGCGAATTCGAGTTCTGAGACTGCGAAGCTTCAGGGCCAGGTGTCGGCCCTCGAGTCCAGCCTGTCGCAACTTGAAACCAACAAGTCTGGGGGTGTGAACTCTACGAACTCGAACTCTACCGACGGTGCTGCCCTAGCCATTTACAAAGATGCTTCGAGAAGCGTCGTCACGATTGAAGGAGACCTAGTCACGACGGTCAACACTCTCTTCGGGCCGATCGAATCGTACTCCGTTGTGGAGGGTTCGGGTTTCGTGACTGACTATCTCGATACGCCGTACATCATAACTAACTTCCATGTAGTCGATGGAACCTCGAACATGACGGTAACATTCTCCGATGGTGATGCTTACCCTGGGAAGGTGATAGGCAACGACGTCTATGCAGATCTGGCTGTTGTTACGGTGAACGCCCCTGCCTCTGAATATTTCCCCCTCACGATGGTGGACTCATCGGGGCTGAATGTGGGGCAGTCGGTTTACGCCATTGGCGCGCCCTTTGGACTCTCAGGGACGTTCACCTCCGGCCTCATAAGTCAACTTGGCAGAACAATTACAGAAGCAACGACAGGCAACTATTCGATATCTGGGATAATCCAATTTACAGCTCCAATTAATCCGGGCAACTCTGGTGGGCCGCTTCTTGACTCAGCCGGAGATGTCGTAGGTATCACGACTGCGACAATCAGTGGCTCGCAGGGCCTAGGCTTTGCAATTCCCTCCCAGACTATAATCCGCGAATTGCCCTCTCTCGTAGCGACGGGATCCTATCTTGACCACTCTTACCTGGGGATAGAAGGGGTGGACATGGACTATCAGCTTGCTCAGGCATCAAACACAAACATTACCTACGGCGTGCTGGTCGAGCAGGTCACCGGTGGCGGTCCTGCGGCCAGTGTTGGGATCAGGGCAGGCACCACTCAGGTCACAATCAGTGGGACGCAGTACCTGGTCGGGGGAGATATCATCATCTCGGCAAATGGGACGAGGCTCATTAACACTGATGCGCTATCGAGTTACCTTGAGGAGAATACAGTAGCAGGTCAGGCAATAGTTCTTGGGATTGTGAGAGGAGGGGCATTGATGAAGGTGACCGTGACCCTAGGAGCAAGGCCCCAGCCCTGATCTCGGTGGAAGGGCTGATTCTTTCTAAATCAGGAGGCAGGATAGGAAGTCCTAATGCAAGAAAAGGACTTCGACTGTCGCGTTCAATACAAATACTGGAGAGTACCCAGAGGACGCTAGGCATGGATGCCTTCGACCGTCTTCTTTGGTGGTTATTTGCAGGAAGTGTCGGTGCGCAATCTAGGACCATCATACTTTTCGCCCTAAGGGCACAACCATCCAATGCCCAACAGCTCGCGGAACAGCTTAAGCTCGATTATACGACTGTCAGACATCACCTCTCTGTTCTCGAGAAGAACAGGATATTGATAACAGAGGGCGAAAGGTACGGCAAGGTCTACTTTGTCTCCGAAGTCATGGAATCTCATTGGGCGAATTTGGAAGAGATTCTGAAGAAGACGCGCCTCCCGAGGAGGAGGGTCGACAGATGAGCGATACAACGATACCCCCAGCTCAGTTACCCGCTCAGCCTTCGGAAAAAGGGACGCAGATTAGTAAGGTCTGGGTGCCTGTAATTCTCATCATTGCAGTGTTGCTAGGTTTTGTCTTGGCGGATAGGGTCCCACCCTCGCCCCCGCTATGCCCTCAAGATTGGCCCTACTGCATCGTTTCGTATAACCAATACCTCCTTTACTTATCTATTCAGAGAGCAATCATGCTGCACGTAATACTTTCTACAATCGAGATGGTTCTCCTACTAGCCCTTGTCGCTGTATATGTCAAAGTGTACGTGGAAACTAGGGCCAACTTCTCCCTCGGCCTGCTAGTCATGCTCGGGGCCTTGACCGTCTACTCGTTTCTTTCTTACCCGCTTGTTGTGGGCTATGTAGTAGGATCGGAATTCTTCCCCTATGCTGACCTTCTCACGATTGTCGCATACTCAATCTTCCTGTATCTGAGCCTCGGATGACCTGCCTCCCTATCGTAACCCAAGCTGCACCTCGTAACTCACGCATACCAGCTTGAGCCACCTGACCAATACCTTGGTTTCACTTGATGTAGAGCGCGGTAAACTTTGCGACCGCGTCGTCAAATCTCGTGGGACTCGGCGGAGACTTGAATCCGTACGCACAGATTTCGTTTATTGTTCCGAGCTTACCACTCTTCATTGATCTGAAGGTCGCCCTCAACACGTCCAAGAGCACATTACCAGCGTTCGCCCCATCAGAAGACCGGAGGTACACATCTACGGAGTAGCCAGAGCCTAGGAATCCCTCACCTTCGAAGTAGAAGTAGCTGGTGCGGTCGTTTCCCATGTAGTCTACAAAGTCCGTCGTTCCAGCGACCGTTTCGAACTGATACGGCACCTCACCTGCCACAGACGCCGTCTTCAGTTTCCGCTTTGCGGTCCTGATAGTTTCGTCGATGGTATTGAAAGTCTCCGACCCTCCTCCCACGTCAAGCTGGTAGCTTTTTGAGACCCTGATTCCCCTTTTGACCATAAAACTCAGAAGCCCCCTATGAAATGCGGTCCCGCCGAACTGACTCATGAGGTCGTCGCCTATGAGCGGAAGTTTGTGTTTTGTGAAGCTTGCGGCGATGGCATTATTCCTCGTGATTGTGGCTGGAGTGCAGTTCACGAAGGCGCATCGTGCGCGGAGGGCGGCGTTTGCATACTCCTCGGAGGAGGCGCCAGAGCCCGAGGAAGTCAGGTTAACGAGGATATCTGCCTCAGAGCCCTCAAGCAGACGTGTTACTTGGTCGGATCCAACTCTCTCCACCTTGGTGTTCCTAAGATGCGGAGGAAGGTCACCCTTGCTGATGCCTGGGCTGACCTTGACGGAAGTTCGAGGAATATCACCGTACTTCTTCGCGACATTGGGACGGGAGAAAGCAGCCTTTGAAAGGCTCAGACCTACCTTCTGTGGATCGATGTCAAAGGCAGCGACAACCACTAGGTCATCAGGTTTGAGGCCCGCGACAGTTGGATGCCACAGTCCTCTAGAGTTACGAACGGAATAGGAGTGAAGGCCCTGGAGGAAGACCGCGGCGCAGTTGCCTACGCCAGCCACAGCAATCTTCGCGGGCATGACGGTCACTTCAGCTTAGCGAATGCTGCGAAGAGCCCGACAACGAGCAAGAGCAACCCAAGCGCATAGTTGATTGTCACTATTATTGAAGCAACACCTGTCGTATCAGAGTAGGTAAAGTAAATCCATATCAAACCAAAGATGATGACCACGAGCCCGACGAGCCTGACTAGGGCGTCGACCCTTGATTGCTCAGCGGTAAAGGTCAAATCAGTCTGTTCTGGGCAGAATCTTGAGGGTATTTAGAAGTTCTCGGATAGACGGCCTACGTAAGGAAGCTTATGTCCGATTCACTAACATATCTAGCGAAGAACTGTCCCTGAGAGAATTCTACTTCCCTTTTAGTAGCTCCAGTTTTTCAGGCAGGTACTTCTCCACGATGTAGCTCAACCCGTATCTAGCGAACGCTTCCTGTTCACTCTTTTTCTTGATCTTCAGGAAGATGTCCAGCTCGTTGTGCCACATCCTGTCGGTATAGCGGGGATCGGCCTTTAGTTCGTAAAGCCTCTTGATGTCTATCTCCGTCAGCTTGTCGGACGGTAGCTTGTACTTCACGATGTCTGAGGCCCATACTCCGAGCCAGACGGCATCGGGCGTTGTAAGTTCACGCAGATGGGCAGCATTGGCTGAGCCGCTCTTGCAGACCATCGCAATGTGGGCCCCCCAGGGGTCAGCATCACAGAGGATGCCAACCGGAAGCCCCAACTCCTGGTTGAGCCGGCGTAGGAGAAAGCGAGTCGACCTCGGCGGCTGTCCCGCTGTATTGATGAGGAGGGCTTTGTATTTCTTGTGCACTCTCTCTTCGACAAATCTCGTGAAAAGACCACCCTTCTCGATAGCAAGTACCATCTCGGCGTCTGTGTCAGAAAACTCTGCTGTGGTGAGCGCGGGGCCTATCATCACCCCGTCAGGGTTCGCAGAGAGATCGGCCTTCTTACCTTCGTAACCCGGGACCGTGTATTCAATTGTCAGATTTCCGAATATCGCGCTTCTCTCCTCGGGGTAGATGTTCATCCCCTCCCTTGCCATTTGCATTACCACTTCAAGATCGGTGATTAGCTCGTCTGACTCAGCCTGGTCTACGAACTCCACGTCGAAAGCCTGCGCGGAGTAGAAGACGTCTCTTAACGTCGAGGTGCGCTTTTCGTCGACAAGTTTCTTCGCAAAGAAAGCAAGCCACAATAGCTGGGTGAACGGCCTGATGTGTTTGATGTTCCCCGAGGACCTCTTCACTGTCGTAGGACCGAGAACGAATTGCTGAAGCTTTCTGTCGTAGACTATATTTCTGACGGATCTGCTTGCAAAGGTGAGGCTCGGGAACCTTCCCTCGTCGAGGTCGGAGTAGACACTGCTGCCCAGGCTCTTCAAGAGAGCCTGGGCGCTGGTCTTCCTAGCTTCCGCCGTACTCGTCGATTTTCTTTTGCTCAATCTCTATCCCAGTCCCGTCAGGGGACGGATCAGCGTTGACACTCAGCTGCTCTTCTGTGTCGCTCCTTCCGTTTTCAGTGCCTTCTTCCCTCTGGTTCGCCGCGGCTGGACCAACATCGTCGTTGCCAAGGAGTTTTCTGTACTTCGGTGGCTTTTTCTCCCCTGCGAGCTCGGTGGAGAACTTTGCAATCAAAGGGAGATACTTGCCATAGATGTTGATCTTCCTCTGCACTGCTTCCATGCTCCCCTTCCTTGAGAGAAATATGCCGAGCCTCCGAAGCGCTTCCCTAGCGGCGTTCTTGATCTCTCTCTCGATTTCCGGCCTGTCGGCTATGTATTCCTTGCCTACAGTCTTGTAGGGGATGCGCGTGCTGCATATGTGTGTAATCACCCCGACAGGAGCGTCAGGAGGGACGTGGTACCTCCTCCAGTCAACCTGCTCGTTCAAGACTTCGAAGCTGACATCGCTCGACTCGTCGTAGAGTAGTGGGATTCGATTTGCGAACCTGAAAAGCCTCATCCCAGGCTGGAGCACCTTCCCGCCGTAGGCGATCGCGACCTCTACCAAGAATGGGAAGCCCGAATACGAAGAAGGAGGCCTCGTGACCACTGTAGAAAATTCTGGCTGAAGCTCCTTGTTGACCCCCGCAAGTAGGATCTCCTCCCCGACAGGCGACAAGACGGTTGCGTCCGGTTGCAGGAAATCAGGGAACCGCTGCAGTGCGTCAACGACTGACACCACCTGATTATTGTTGAGGCGCTTCGGAGGCAGACGCGGGCTGACACCCGCGAATTCGAGGAATTTTACGGCAATCTTGTCTCCTACTCTATGGAAGTGCGTGACCATGAAGGACTTCATGTCGTGTTCCTCGGAGAATTTGATTATCCTCTTGAAGGCCTCCACGTCAATTCCGTAAGGGTGAGGAAGGGTTTCCTTCGGTGCAGGAGGCATGGAGGTTGTTGCTCTTTCATAGAAAGTCACCTGGCCGTTCGGGTCGACGAAAGTGAGGTTGGCATAGCTCGCAACGAGGGCGGTCTGCTTGAAATAATCAGTTATCTTTTGTGAGGCACGCAAGTAGTCGCCTTCGAGAGTGAGATCCACTCTGGTACCGGTTGTCCCGTCAGCGTCGCTGACGAAGCGCCTGAGAACAGTGGGCCTGTTCTCGCCGATGTCAATCATCATCTGGAAGGAGTACTTCCGCCTTCCGTCTGGAGAAGTTGTTACTGTCACCGGTCTGTTGGTTGTGATTTGGCCGTAGAGGATGGCCATCGTTCCCCCAAGACCGAACATCCCTCTAGACTGGCGTAGGACGTACTTTGAGCCGTAGAAGACCTTCCCGAAGGCACTCGGGACGTGTTGGGGGGCCACACCTGGGCCGTTGTCGATGACCGTCAGTCTGTACGGCCTGGGGTCAGGAAGCTCGGGATTGGCTCCATCCGGGATTATTCTGACATAGACATCTGGGGGAGTCCCCGCGAGCTCTGCCGCGTCCATTGAATTCTCCGCAAGCTCACGGACTGCCATATAGAGGGCGCGCGCAGGGTTGGTGAATCCTGCGAGGTCGCGGTTTCGGTAGAAGAACTCAGACGGCGAGATTTCAGCGAATGCTGTCTTGTTGCTCAAAGGAGGACCATCCTAAAATGCCGACAAATCCTCCACTCTTTGGACATCCGCATCTCAAAGGCATAGGTAATCACAGACAACAATACTTGTTCAACAGTTTCCAGCAGAAAGCTCCTGCATCAAGGGTATCCCGGGAACCGAATATATGCTACTCCTCTGTTTTTTGTAGTTTTTCAGCAATCATATCAGGATTGGTGCCTTCCCATAAGATTATCCTCTCCATCTTTCGCCTTGTGCGTGCCTTCTGGAGCTCATTGTAGACGGTTCTGTGCTGACTCCCCCCCGCAAGCTTCCTCACTGCTTGCGAAGCAAGCTGGACTTCAGAGGGATCCCCGATGATTGCAACTGTCCTTCCGTATACGGAGAGATGACACCGCGTAAGCTCTTCAATGACCCTTCGAGACTTGCCTTTCAGGCCTATTACGCGCCCTCGGATTCTGTCGAGTGAGTTCGCGCTACGGCCTGCAAAGTCCCGAAGATCTATCACCTCGAACGCAGTCCCCTCCTCAAGGAGTAGCCTTGCACGCTGAGGTGAGAAGCCACGCCCTATAGCTTCGATTACTCTTACCGCCATAAGGGGGTCTCCAATTTCTGCGGAGTCAGACCTTACTGTGACCAAGCCCTCCCTGCTGTCGACCCCGAGCCTAATACCGAGCTCCCTCTCGAGTGATCTTTTAGTCGCGCCATCCTTTCCTATGACTACCCCCACCCTTTCCAGAGGCACTCTAATTGCCCGTTCGAAACTCACTCCAAGGCCTCCAGCCAAGATTCAGCATCTCGCTTGAATATCCCGCGCTTCTTGAAGAATCTCACCATGTTCGTAATGTCTCGCCTGAGGAACTCTTTGGCCTGAGGGTGAGACAGAAGGACTGCCGACCCCATGTCGAAGAGAATCCTTTCAGATCGCCACTTGAAGATGTTGTATTCGGACAAGTCCGCGTGCACGAGGTTTGCTTTGGCCCGGAGTATAGAAATCATTCTGAAGGTCCAGTCATAGTCATCCTCATCCACCTCGGATTCAGCAAGTGTAGGTGCCCGCTCGGGAGGGTCCCCAACAAATTCCATCACCAGAATGTTGCGGTAGAATGCAACGGGCGTGGGGACTCTTATTCCGGCGTCTCCCGCCAGCTGAAGGTTCTTGAACTCCTTGCGCGTCCAGAGGTAAATTATCGCCCTTGAGTTTGAAGGCACGCGTGCAAATCTTATGTCTCCTGAGATGTAACCCAGTCGTCTTCTGAACTCCGACGTCGCGGTCAGATAGATTTTAACCGCGACCGGGCTACCATCAGGTCGCACCCCGAGGTAGACCCGAGCTTCTTTTCCGGAGTTGATGACGCCTTTGAGGTCGGCCAAGTCTTTCCTGGACACGAGCTCCTCTACGGCCAACAGAGTAGCGCGGTCGAACACCTCCTCCATGACCTTGCGTTGGTCCGCGTCCTTTCTGACATGCATGCCCTCGCGCTCAAGTCGTTGAAGTTTTTCGCGGGTTTTTTGGGGCTCGACATCCACGTCGTATGCGTGTTCAGGCTTGTTTCCATCGCCCTCGCCATCGTAATCAAGACTGGTCAATTGGTCCGCCTACAGTATCGCGAACAAATCAGTCGTTGAACCAATCTGGGTCTTGTGCACCGTAATTCCATTCGTATTCATCCCCCGAAGGACTTGCAGTCTGCGCCGCCTCTCTATAAAGGAAAACGCAGTCTGTCACTAGAAAATTTATAGATTAGAAAGGGTCGCGGTACCAAAAAGTGAGAAAAGGGAAGTGATTGTGACACGTTTGTTGGAGTAGAAGAGGACAAGGCAGAAAAGACGGAACCAGGAGAGGAAAGTGCGGAAGGGAAAGTTGAAGGACTGCAAGGAACAGTGGATACTAATCCCCGCGAAGCCGAGCTCCTCAACCGCCTGAAGTACATGCAGGCGGACTTCGAGAATTACAGGAAGCGGGCCGAAAAGGACCGAAGAGAGGTGGAGGAAAACTCGTCCAAGAACCTGGTGATTAAGCTGCTAAGCGTGCTCGACGAATTGGACCTTGCTGTGAAGCACTCGAAGGAAGGCTCGGGTGAAGCCGAGCTTCGAGAAGGGATCGAAATGGTTCAGAAGAACCTTTGTTCCGAGTTGGAAGCGATGGGATTGCAGAGAATCGATGCAGCGGGAAAGCCCTTTGACCCAACAAAGCACGAAGCCGTAGCGAGGGTTCCGGGAACTTCGTCCGGTTCTTGGATTGTTGCTGAAGACTTACGGACGGGATACGAGTTCAGGGGGAAGGTCATCAGGCCGAGCATGGTAAAGGTTGAATTGGGCACAGAAGAACCTGCCCGGG
>Ga0187769_10001001_pt1 | contig 15727 bp, 14 predicted proteins | sample 0116_SJ02_MP02_1_FD_133140 | JGI IMG/M metagenome (GOLD analysis project Ga0187769, IMG submission 133140) | Tropical peat soil microbial communities from peatlands in Department of Meta, Colombia - 0116_SJ02_MP02_10_MG | ecosystem: Environmental > Terrestrial > Soil > Wetlands > Peat | place... | reverse complement strand
GACCTGCCGCTCCAGGTCGAGATCTCCCCGACCGCGCGGGACCGCATCGCCAAGGGCGAGGTGGTGGCCGCCTGCCGGCCCTTCGAGATCGACCTCGTGCGTGACGGGGGCGCGACGCGCGGGGTCGTGCGGCGGCGCGTCTTCCTGGGGCCGATCGTGACCTACTTCATTACCGTGGGAGCGGTCGAGATCCGGGCGCAGCAGGAGGCGGAGGAGGCCTTCCGGGGCGGCCGGGCCCTGGAGGAGGGGGAGGCCTGCGGGCTGACCTTCCAGGCCTTGCGGTGGTACGACAAGGCCAGCGTCGGGAAGGAGGCCTGACCATGACTGGCACCGATCGCAAGTTCGGCATCGCGGAGATCCTGCTCATCTTCTCGGTCCTGGTCCTGGTGATCGTGGTCGCTGTCCCGATCCTGCTCATCTTCTGGAACGCCGTCGTGGTGGACGGCGGACTGAACATCGCGGGCGTGGTCAAGGTTCTGAGCGAGCCCGACGTCTTCCAGGCGGTAGTGAACTCGCTGGTCATCGCCTTTGCGGTGACGGTCGTGAGCACTGTCCTGGGGGTCCTCTTCGCCTGGCTCGTCTCGCGTACGGATCTCCCGTTCAAGGAGACCATGAAGCTGCTTTTCCTGGTGCCCTTTATGCTCCCCTCCTTCATCGGGGCCATCGCCTGGAAGATGCTCCTGTCACCGCGAGCCGGCCTCGTCAACAAGTGGCTGATGGGGCTCTTCGGGCTGGAGCAGCCGCTCTTCAACATCTATAGTCTGGGGGGCATCATCGCCGTCGAGAGCATGTACCTCTTCCCCTTCGTCTTCATCCAGGTCTCCGGGGCCCTGGAGCGGATGGACCCCACGCTGGAGGAGTCGGCCCGGATCTCGGGGGCGGGCCTGGTCACCATCACGCGCCGGGTCACGCTGCCCCTGATGCTCCCCAGCATCGCCGCCGGGGCGCTGCTCGTGGCACTCTACTCGCTGGCCCACTTCGGCGTCCCCGCGGTCCTCGGGACGGAGGCGGGTATCTTCAACATCCCGACCCTCATCTACCAGAAAATCTACGCCAGCGGGGGCCGGTTCGAGGCCATTCGGGCGGGGACCATCCTGTCCTCCATTCTGGTGATGGCGGCGGCGCTCATCCTCTACGCACAGAACCTCATCCTCATGGCCGGTCGTTTCCAGGTGATCGCGGGGAAGAGCGTGCGACCCATGCTCTTGAAACTTCGCGGCCTCAAGTACCCCCTGCTAATCCTCAGCATCGTCTATATCGCCATCACCGTGCTCCTTCCCACCATCACAATCTTCCTGGTTGCGCTGCTCAGGACCTACGGGCTCAGCTTCTCGCTGGAGAATATGACCCTGCACAACATCACCTATATCCTGTTCACCATGAAGCTCACCAAGGACGCCATCTGGAACAGTTTCTACCTGTCCTTGGCTGCGGCCCTGGTGACGATGTTGGTGGGAACACTCATCTCGTACGTGATCGTGAAGATGCGGGTGCGGGGAAAGTTCCTCTTGGAGTTTCTGGGACTCCTGCCCTTCTCGGTGCCCGGCACGGTCATCGCCCTGGGCGTGATCCTGATGTGGAGCGGGAAGTTCGGGGTGAACCTCTACAACACGGCCTGGATCATCCTCGTGGCCTACATCGCACGCTACATGGCCTTCGCACTGAAGTCCACGTCGGCGGCCTTGGAGCAGGTCGGCGACTCGCTGGAGGAGGCCGCGCGGGCCTGCGGCGCCAGCCACTGGCAGGCGATGAAAGACGTGGTCCTGCCGCTCATCAAACCGGGGATGGTGGCCGCCTTCTTTCTCATCTTCCTGCCGGCGCTCCGCGAGCTGACCACCTCGGTCCTCCTCTACGGGCCCACGACCCGCACCATCGGGGTGGCCATCTACGCGCTGAACGAGGACGGCGAGACCGTGTACGCCGCCGCCCTGTCGGCGGTGGCGCTTATCATCATCATCGTCGGGCATTGGGCGATCAAGCGCGTCACGGGCACCACCAAGATTGGCGGGGGAGGGTCGTGACCATGGCGCACGTGATCCTGCGGGACGTCACCAAGCGGTTCGGGCAGGTCGTGGCCGTGGATCGGCTGACTCTCACGATCGAGCGCGGGGAGTGCCTGTCGCTGCTCGGGCCGTCCGGATGCGGCAAGACGACGACCCTGCGGATGCTCGCGGGCTTCGAGGACCTGGACGAGGGCGAGATCCTGGTCGGGGATCGCGTCATCTCCTCCCGCTTCAAGAACTTCTATCTCCCGCCGGAGAAGCGGGACTTCGGGATGGTGTTCCAGGCCTTCGCCGTCTGGCCGCATCTCACCGTGTTCGACAACGTGGCCTTTCCGCTGCAGATCCGCGGGCTGTCCCGGTCGGAGATTCAGGAGAAGACAACCAAGGCGCTGACCTACACCGGCCTCCTGGATGCCCGGGATAGCTTCCCGAACGAGCTGTCGGGCGGGCAGAAGCAACGGATCGCCCTGGCCCGGTCCATCTCGTTCAATCCCACGGTCATGCTCCTGGACGAGCCGCTCTCCAACCTGGACCCAAAGATGCGCGAGGTGATGCGGTTCGAGATCAAGGAGCTGCAGAAGCGGTTCAACTTCACCATCATCTACGTCACCCACGACCAGGCCGAGGCCATGGCCCTCTCCGACCGGATCGTCGTGATGGACTTCGGGGCCCTGATCCGGCAGGATGACACGCCGGTCAACGTGTACCTGAAGCCTGCCAACAAGTTCGTCTTCAGCTTCATCGGTCTGTCGAACTTCCTGGCGGTGGAGGTGGCGGATGGCCGCGTCTTCCTCAAGGGCGCGCGGGAGGCGGGGCCGGTGACGGTCGTCGCCCCCCCCCATGCGCCCGGGAAGCCGCCCACGCTGGCTTGCCGGCCCGGGGAGATCGAGATGGTCCCGACGGGGGGTGTGCGCGGGGCCGTCACCCGCCGGGTCCTCCTGGGCGACATCATAGACTACCGGGTGAGGATCGGCCCGACCGAGGTCCGGGTGCAGCAGAACGTGCGCAAGCCGATGTGGAGCGAAGGGGATCCGTGCAGCCTCCTGTTTTCCGCTCTGCACTGGTACGATGAATCCGGGGCGCGGGTGCCCATATCGTAAGGTGGGGCGTTCGCGGCCCAAGCCGATTCGGGCCGCGGGCGCCCTGGAAGTAGGTACAGGGGTCATGCCAAAGTTCATCCTGGCACGGCACGGCGAATCGGTTTGGAACAGCCAGCGGCGGGTCCAGGGCAGCCTGGACCCGGAGCTGAGTCCCCGCGGGCGACGACAGACCGACCTCTTGGTCGCGCACCTCGGGATCCACATCTCGCCGGCGGTCGCGGCGATCTACGCCAGCCCGCTCCGGCGGGCGGCCCAGACGGCGGAGCAGATCGCCGGCGCGTATCACCTGCCGGTCATCCATGATCCCGATCTCCGGGAATTGTTCTTGGGGGCGTGGGAGGGGGAGACGGTGGCAGAGATCCAGGAGGCCTTCCCCGGCCTCTACGAAAAGTGGCTCGAGGATCCCCTGGCCTTCCCGGCCCCCGGCGGCGAAGACCTCCGGGCGTTCGAGCGCCGTGTGGTCGGGGCGACCCAACGCATGCAACGGGACCATCCCGGGGCGGACCTCATCCTGGTGTCCCACGGCGGGGTGATCAAGGCGATCCTCTGCTATGTTCTGGGGTTGGACGTCCGTCACCTCTTCCGACTGAAACAGGACAACACAGCGGTGAGCCGGGTGGAACTGCGCGATGGGGTTCGGCGCGTTCTCCTCTTGAATGACACCTGCCACCTGAACGGCGGGGGAGGCGTCGCCCCCAAGGATGTCCTCATCGATGCCGGGGCGATTACCGACCCGGCTTTCTGATCAGGAAGGGGCCGCACCGGCGCGGGGCATCAGCATGGACCTCGGATCCCTTCGGGCGTTCATCTTCGACCTGGATGGCTGCGTGTACACGGGGGACACGCTCGTGCCTGGGGTGCAGGCCTTCCTCCAAAGGCTTCGCGAGAGAGGCCGGCGGATCCTGTTCCTGACCAACAACTCGCGCGAAGCGGGGGAGGAACTCCGGGTCAAGCTGCTGCGGTTGGGGATCCCGGCCTCTTTGGACGAGATCCTCTCGGCGGCGGAGATCGTCGGGCCCTTCGTCCGGGAGCGGTTCGGGCCATCGCGCGTGCTGGCGATTGGCTCGGAGACGCTGTGCCGCCTGCTCATCGAGGCCGGACACTTCCTGCTCGTGGTGGAGGCGTATCGCGAGGCCCGGGTTGTGGTGGTCGGCCACGACGGGGAATTCGATTACCGGAAGCTGACCGCCGCCTCACGGGCCGTGGCGTCCGGGGCCGCCTTCATGGCGGTCAACGTCGACCCCCGCCTGCCGATAGAGGGGGGCGAGTTCTACCCCGGGTGCGGCGCCCTGGTGGAGGCGGTGGCGGCGGCGGCCGGGACCCGGCCCGAGGTGATCGGCAAGCCGATGCCGTACATCTTCCGCGCCGCGTTGGCGCGGGTGGGCGTCCCCGCGGAAGACGCGGCCATGGTCGGCGACAGCCTGGCCTCGGATGTGGGCGGCGCCCAGGCCGTGGGCCTCAAGACCATCTGGCTTGCGCCACCGGGCGGCGTCGATTCCGGGGTGCACCCGGATCTGACCATCCACGCTTTCGCCGAGCTGATGGGAAGGCTTTGACGACTTCTAGTTGCGTCCGGATGGACCCTGTGGTAATTTCACACGGCCTGTGGGGCTCATGCGCTGGACTCCGCCTCGTCAGGCTGGGGGACCGCCCCAATGGCTGCAGGGAGACGGACGCTAGCCCGTCGCAAAGAGGGGACGGCGAGCAGGACCACCAGAAAGGAGGATGGCATGCGGAAGGTACTGGCACTGCTCCTGGGGATCGCACTGTTGACCACAAGCTGCTACACGCTGGACTACAGCAGCTCGGCTTCCTCCAAGCCGGTCTCCTTTACTGGGGAGGTGAAGGGTCAGCGCACGCACTTCAACGAGGAGAAGAGGATCTGGTACGCCCTGTGGGGGTTGGTTCCGATTTCGGACAATGACATCGAAGGGAGCCTGATCGAGCCGCGCACCGCTGGCGGTGCCGTGCAGAACCTTTCCATGAAGAGCGAGATCACGGCCCTGGATTTCCTGATCAACATCTTCACCGGGCTCGTCACCATCTACGCCCAGACGGTCACGGTCGAGGGCGACGTCGTCAAATAGAGGAAGTGAACGGAGATGAAGACGCCCGGTTCCCCTTGCAGGGGATTTCGGGCGTTTTTCTTTTCTGGGGGTCAGGGGCCTCGGGAGGGGAATCAGCGAGCGGAGATTTCCGCCTCACGCCTCCCGTTTCACGATTCACGACGCATCAGTACATGAAGCGCCGCATATGGATGTTCAACAGCAGGCCGAGACCCAGCATGGTAATGAGGAGGGAGGAGCCACCATAGCTGAGAAGGGGAAGGGGGATGCCCACGACGGGCATCATGCCCAGCACCATGGCGGTGTTGGTGAGGACCTGGATGACCAGCATGACGGAAACGCCCGCCGACAAGAGGGCCGCGAACAGGTCGGTGCAGTCCCGGGCGATCCGAAAGCCCTTGCTGATGAGGTAGAAATAGGCCAGGAGGACCACCAGGCACCCCAGGAAGCCCCACTGTTCCGCCAGGACGGCAAAGATGAAGTCGGTGTGGTTCAGAGGAAGGAAGTTCAGCTGGCTCTGGCTGGCGGCCAGCCAACCCTTGCCGAAGGCCCCGCCGGATCCCACTGCGATCTTGGACTGGGCGATATGATATCCGGCGCCGAGGGGGTCCAGGTTGGGATTCAGGAAGACCAGGATGCGCCGGCGCTGGTAGTCCTTCAGGACCATCCACAGGAGCGGGGCGATTGCCGCGCCGCCGACGGCGAAGGGCACCAGGTACCGCCAGTGAAGGCCGAGCATGAGCATGATGCTCAGGGCGATGAAGAGGAGGAGCAGCGCCGTCCCGAGATCGGGCTGCTTGAGGACCAGGAGCATGCAGAGGGCCGTGAAAGCTGCGGGCACGAGCATGGTCCGCGGCTCGTGAAGCCTCTCGCGGTGGTCATCAAAGTAGCGAGCCAGGAACAGGACCAGACCCAGTTTGGCGAACTCGGACGGTTGGAACGCAAGGCCGCCGATGCGGATCCAGCGGTGGGCCCCCAGGCCGGCCTTCCCGATCAGAAGAACTAGGACGAGCAGGACCAGGCTCAGCCCGAAGATGACGTAGGCAATGCGGGCCAAGGTCCGATAGCTCACGAGGCAGGCCGCGACCATCGCCACGACCCCGATCCCCACCCATGTCAGCTGGCGCAGGTACAGGGTCCGGCGAAACGCGGAGACGGCCAGGGCGTTGGCGCTGTAGATGGTGAGGATGCCCAGGCAGGCCATCCCGAGGATCATCCCAGCGAACCACCAGTCGAAGTGCGTCACCAGCCGTCGGTCGAACATATGAACCCTGAGCCATCAGCTCACAGCGGGGCAGAAAGAGGCTGGCCGCTGATCGCCGACTGCCGCTCTCTCAGTCCTCGATATCTGGCTCGTTAGCCTCGGCGGTCCTCGTCCCCGGGCGCGGGAAGGGCTGCCGCGCGCCGAAGGCCGCCTCGTACACTGCCTTGGCCACGGGGGCGGCGACTTGGCCGCCGAACCCTCCGTTCTCCACCAGGACCACCACGGCGATCTGCGGGCTATCCACGGGCGCAAAGGAGACGAACCACCAGTGGTCTTTGAGGTCAGCCTGACCTTTCCCCTCACCCTTCCGCACTAGCTGGGCCGTGCCGGTCTTGCCCCCGATGGGGATGCCGGGAACCTTGGCGCGGGTGCCCGTCCCCTCGTTCACCACACCCAGCATGGCCTGTCGGATGAAGGCCAGGGTTTCCGGCTTGACGGGGACGTGGCGCATCGGTTCAGGTTCGTACTCGTCCAGGATCTCGCCGGAAAGAGAGGTGATCTTCTTCACGACCCACGGGCGATAGATCGTCCCTCCGCTAGCGATGGCTGAGACCATGGCGAGGAGCTGCATGGGCGAGGTCACCACCAGGCCCTGGCCGATGCTGGCGACGACCGTATTGCCGGCGGACCAACCCGGCTGGCCCCGCTTGCGGGGCTGGGGATCGGGCAGGTTCCCCTTGGCCTCATCCCCCAGCCCCGGCGGTTCCCCCAGGCCGAATTCCCGTGCCGTCTTGACGATGTCCTCGATGCCGACCTTCAGGCCCGCCTGATAGAAATAGACGTTGCAGGAATTCACGATGGCCCCGCGCAGATCCAGCCAACCGTGGCCACCTTTCTTCCAGTCGTCCAATCGCGCGCTCCCCAGGTAGAAATAGCCGGGGTCGTAGAATTTGGTCTCCGGTGTGAGCGCACCGCTCTCCAATCCGGCAATGGCCACCATCAGCTTGAAAATGGATCCGGGCGGATACTGGGCCTGGAATGCACGATTGGCCAGTGGGTGGCTGGGATCGGTAGCGATCCGCTGCCACTCTTCCCCGGAGAGGCGCTGGGCGAACAGGTTCGGGTCGTACGAAGGCCGGCTCACCATGGCCAGGATCTCGCCCGTCGTCGGGTTCATGGCGACCACCGTGCCCTTCTTCCCAGCGAAGGCGGCTTCGGCCGCGTCCTGGATGCGCTTGTCAATGGTCAAGTAGACATTCGACCCGGAGCGCGGGTCGATCCGGCTGACCAGGCGTAGGGCGCGGCCGCGGGCATCCACCTCGACCTGCTCGCCGCCGTCAATGCCCCGGATGAACGCGTCGAAGCGTCGCTCCACTCCGGCCTGGCCGATGTTCTCCCCCGGGAGGAAGTCCTGGTACTCCTCCCGGGCCAGTTGCGTCTGGTTGACCTCGCTCACGTAGCCCAGAAGGTTGGCCGCGGCACCGCCGCTGGGGTAGGCGTGAACGGGGCGGACGTGCAGGCTGACCCCGGGCAGATCCAGGCGACGCTCCACGGCGACCATCATGCGTTCGTCCAGATCCTTGCGAAGGAGGAGCGGCTGGTAGGGCCGGTCGTGCCCCTCCTGGAAGCGCGCTTCGACCTCGCCCGGCGAAGCTCCGAGGATCTCGGCCAAAATGCCTGCAACCTCTTTGGGATCCGTCACGTCTTCGGGAGTGGTATACAGATCGAAGGTCGGCCGATTCTCAACGAGGATCTCGCCGTTCCGGTCCAGGATGAAGCCGCGTGGCGCCTCCACCGGTCGCACCCGCAGTCGGTTGTTGGTGGACAGGGCGAAGTACCGATCTCCATCGAGGATCTGGAGATACCAGAGGCGGAACAGCAAAATCAGGAAGCCGACGCCGATACACAGAACGGCTGCTTGGATGCGCGGCGTGATGGCCTGAGCCGGAGGGCGGAAGAGCGGTTCCATGTCCGTCCCGACCTCAGGTCGACCGGGTCAGGGCGGCACGGATCTGCGGCAGACAGAGGATGAGTAGACCGACCGCCGCTGTGTAGAGAGCCTCGGGCACGATCACCCGAAACAGGGCTGGCAGAACCAACCGGGGGCCCAGAAAGAACGCCAGAAGGGCCAGGGTGATCCCTCCCGCAGCGGCGCCGCCCCCCAGGAGGAGCCCGAAGAGCGCCAGGGGTTTGTCCGTGTATATATGGTGACTGAGCCGGGCGGCCAGGAATCCCACGAGGCTATCAGAGAATGCGTGCAGGCCCAGCGGCCCCCCCGAGAGTCCGTCCTGGCAGAGGCCGATCAGAAAGCCCAGCCCGGTCGCCGCCTCGGGGCTCACGCGCTGGCTGACCAGGAAGACGAGGAGCAGGAACAGATCGGGCCGGATGCCCCATACGCTCAACGGACCGAGGAGGACGGCCTGCGCCATCGCGCAGAGAAGCAGACCGGGGAGGAACCAGGTCATGGCTGGCTGCCCGCTCCCGACTCGAAGCCCTCGCGGACGTCGAGGTTCGTCAGGATCAGGACTTCCTCCAGGCGGCTCAGGTCCACGGCCGACTGCAGCGTGGCCTCCTGGAACAGGGCGCCACTCTTCCGCTCCACCGACGTGATGCGCCCGATGAGGATGCCCTTGGGGAACACGCCGCCCATACCCGATGTCAGCACCTCGTCTCCCACGGCCACGTCGGCCATGAGCGGCAGGTAGCGCACCCGGGCGCCCGCGCCCAGATTCCCGGAGACGATGCCGGTGACGCGCGTCCGCTGGATCAGCCCGCCGACAGCGCTCACCGGGTCAGTGAGCAACTGCACCCTGGCGGAGCTCGGTGTGACCTCCACGACGCGGCCGACCAGTCCATCGGGGGCCAGCACCGACTGATTGCGGCGGATGCCCTCCAGGCTTCCGCGGTCCAGCAGGATCGTCTTGAACCAGTTGGTGGCATCTTTCCCCACGACACGGGCCGTGAGGAACTCCGCCCGCGAGGCCTGGCGCATCGCCAGCAGGCGTTCCAGGCGCTGGGTTTCCAAGGCCTGATCCTGCAGCTGTTCAAGGCGCCGCTTCAGCGTCGTCGTCTCGAGTTGGAGCCGCTTGTTCTCTTCCCGCAGGGCACGCAGGTCCACGTAGTCCCGCCAGGTCCCGGTGACACCCCGGATGGTCGCGGACGTGACCTTGATGAAGGGGGAGACGACAAACAGGAGGGCCTGTCGCGTGAAGGTCACCACGCCGCTCTCATGGCGGACCTGCAACGTCATGAGCAGGAAGGACAGGACGAGCGCAGTGGTCAGGATGACAGCCCGGCGGTATCGAGCCAGGAGGCGCAAGAGCAAGCTCACGGGTCGGGCCTCCCCATTCGCAACTGACTCACCTCAGGCACCCCGGATGCCCGGCGGCGGGGCCTTCGTCCGGGCGAAGTCCGGACGTGGGTCCTGGCGACCTACGATTCCAGACACACGGTCTTCAGCAGGTCCAGCTCGTCCAGCACCTTTCCCGTTCCCAGGACGACGCAGGACAGCGGGTCATCTGCCACCTGGACCTTGAGGTGCGTCTCCAAGGCGATCAGCGTGTCCAGCCCGTGCAGCAGGGAGCCGCCGCCCGCCAGGACGATGCCCTTCTCCGCGATGTCAGCGGCCAGCTCGGGCGGGGTCCGCTCCAGCGCCGTCTTCACCGCGTCCACGATGGCGTAGATGGGATCGTGCAGGGCCTCGCGGATGTCGCTGTCATTGATAGTCAGGGTCTTGGGGATGCCATCCACCAGATCGCGCCCCTTGATCTCCATCTTGCGGGGCTCGTCGAAGGGGTAGGCCGAGCCGATCTGGATCTTGATGTTCTCCGCCGTGCGCTCGCCGACCAGGAGATTGTACTTCCGCTTCAGGTACTGGGTGATGGCCTCGTCCATCTCGTCGCCGGCGATCCGGACCGACTGGCTGTAGACGATGCCGGAGAGGGAGATCACCGCCACCTCGGTGGTGCCCCCGCCGATGTCCACGATCATGCTGCCGCTGGGCTCCTGTACGGGCAGCCCAGCGCCGATGGCCGCGGCCATGGGCTCCTCGATCAGGTAGACCTCGCGGGCACCTGCCTGCTCCGCGGAATCACGGATGGCGCGTTTCTCCACCTGCGTGATCCCCGACGGCACCCCGATGATGATGCGGGGGCGGACCAAGGTCTTCCGGTTGTGGATCTTCACGATGAAGGCGCGGATCATCTGCTCGGTCACGTCGAAGTCGGCGATGACCCCGTCTTTCAACGGGCGAATGGCCATGATACTACCGGGGGTGCGTCCCAGCATCTCCTTGGCCTCTTTCCCGACCTTGAGCACCTGGTTGGTGCCTCGCTTGATGGCGACGACCGACGGCTCGCTGAGGATGATCCCCTTGCCCTTGACATAGATCAGGGTATTGGCCGTGCCCAGGTCAATGGCCAGATCATTGGAGAACATCCCGAACAGCCAATCAAAGATCATCGTAGCTCCTTTCATACAACATGCGCAGGGCCCTCGCAGGGCACGCCATGAGAGGCATCCAACGGTCAGTTTCTTTAACATACCGCTTGAGAAAAGACAAGGAGTTTTGCGATTCCCGGCCTCGGAAAAGCGCTTGCCAAGGGCGGACCGGATGCGTTATGGTGACGAAAAAACCTCGCCGGGCACAAGGGATACAGTTATGCTCAAACGAATGCGGGAAGGCAGCGCGTACTTCATCAAGGGCGTCATGCTGTTCGTCGTGGCGGCCTTCATTGGGACCATCTTTGTGGTATGGGGGGTCAAATCCACGCCCGGGGATTTGGGTCGGCGGGGCGTGGTGGCCACGGTGTCCGGAGCCGAGATTTCACTGGATGACTACCAGCAGGCGCTTCGACAGCAGATCGAGGCGTACAAGCAGCTCTTCGGTGACCGGTTCGACCAGAAGATGCAGGAGTCCCTGGACCTGAAGCGGCAGGTGGTGGAGCAACTCATCCGCCGGGTCCTGGTCCTGCAGTATGCGGAACGGGTGGGGATCGGGGTGAGCGCGGAGGAGTTGGCTGACCAGATCCGCCGGATGCCCGCCTTTGCGGGGAAAGACGGGTTCAGCCGGCAGCGCTACCTGGACGTCCTGCGGGCCAACCGCCTGACGCCGGACCGATTCGAGGCCGACCTGCGCCAGGAAATGACGCAAGGGAAGGTGGAAGCCCTGATCCGGGGGGCGGTGAAGCTCTCGGAGGCGGAGGCCAAGGAGGCGTTCCGGCAGATTCACCGCCAGGTCACCGTGGAAGTGGCCCAGCTTCCAGCCGGGGAGGAAGGGAAGAAGCTCGCGGATAAGATCACCGTGGCTCTTGGGCAGGGCAAATCCCTCGCCGCGGCAGCCCGGGACGCGAACGCGACTGCAAAGACCTACGGCCCGTTCCCGCTCGATGCCCTCTCTAAGGAGATCCCGGATCCGGACGTCTTCCGGCAGGCTGTCAGCCTCCTAACGCCGGGAGAAACCAGCCCCCTCGTCGCGGGCCAGAAGGCGTCCTATCTCATCCACCTGGTGAGTCAGCAGGACCCACCGGACGCGGAGTACGAGAATAACAAAGACAAGGAAGCCTTCCGGACTCAACTGCTATTGCAGAAGCGTGCAGCCGTCTTTGCCGACTGGCTCCTGGAATTGCGACGCCAAGCCAAGGTGACGATTGACCAGGATAGCCTGTGATCCGGATCGGTTCCCGGGATAAGCACTGCCAGGTCTGGACCCTGGAACAGGGCGGACCGCCGCGACCTCAGGGTGTCTCGGACAGGGCAGCGGATGATCGGGTGACCCACCGTGCGGGGCGCGAGTAGATCCGCTGCCACGCCTCGTTCTTGGTGATCACTCTTGAAGGAGGCGTTGGTTCGGCCTCGAGCCGACGGATCCGCTCGAAATCGTGGACCCATCCCACCAGGTACGTCAGTAGTAGACCCGTCAGGACGAGCTTCCCCAGCATCAGTCCCGGGCGAATCCAGCCCACCAAGGGGCTGTTCGTAGCAGGGGGGGCGGCGAGACTGAACTGTGCCTGTTCGATCGTTGTCTCAATGGGCATCTTCTATCCTCATTTCCTGCCCAGCAGGGCGGCCGCCCGATCAGCACCTCTTCTCGGGAACCACCCTGTGGGAGCGTGTGCGCCTTCTCTGTCTTTGTGGCTCTCGCGCATGTCTGGAATCCCTGGAGCGGCCAGAGAATGCCTTTTACGCGGGTGCCTCTCGTGCTGGATGATGGGAATGGATGAATGCGTTACAAGCCTGGGAATCGACGAGGCAGCCGAGCGTGGTCTATTGTCTGGGGTTGCCCCCGGAAAGTTGGCGTAAGGTATCCGAGAAGGGTGGCTGCGTCAACCAAAATCTTGCGTGGGAGGCAACGAATACCATAATGAGTATATTTTTCAATGATTTAGAGTGATCCGCAGACGCAAGTTCCGGAAGGATTCTCGAGGAATTTCCCCGTCGGCCCAGCTTGTTTGTTCGGTCTGATGGTCACGAATATTCCAAACATATGACGGGTTAGATTTACCATTGAATGTCGTCGGGCTTGGAGGATTTGGAGGGTGATGGATGGATGGGGGATCGAAAATGCCTGGGGACGAACGGTACGCTTGAGAGGATGTCGTTGACATGATGACAACACGAGAAGCTGCCGAGCCGTATGAGTACCCCCGCCTCCGGCCCATCGAGGCTTTTCCGGCCGTGGTGTCCGGCCAGGAAGTCCTTTGTTTGCGGGATCCCCAACAGTATTGCGAATCCGTGGTCTATGTGCCGGCCCAGACCGCGTCGATCCTGGGCCTTTTCGACGGGGCGCATTCGCTGCTGGACATCCAGGAGACATTTGTCCGGCGGTTCGGGAGCTTGTTGTTTCGGGAGCAGCTTCTGCAGGTCATTCACTCGCTGGACGAGCACCTGCTCCTGGACAGCCCCCGCTTTGCCGGCCACCGGGTGGAGATAGAGGAGGGCTTTCGCCGCGCCAATTCCCGTGCGGCCATCCTGGCCGGGAAGAGCTATCCGTCGGACGCCGAGGCCCTGCGCGGGCAACTGGACAGCTACCTGACCGACCCGGATGGCCCGGGAGACACTCCCCCAAGCCCATCGGCGGCATCACTCATGGGCCTGGTGGTCCCTCACATCGATTTCGCCCGGGGCGGCCCCTGCTACGCCTGGGGCTATCGTGAGATGGAGGGGGCGCCGCCGCCGGACCGCTTTCTGATCCTGGGAACCGTCCATGCCCCCATCACGCGAGCCTTCGCTCTGACCAGAAAGGATTTCGAGACGCCGCTGGGAGCGGTCGAAACGGACCGGGAATTCGTGGACCGCCTCCTGGCCGCAGCGGGAAACGGATACCTCGAGGATGAGGTGGCGCATCGGGCGGAGCACTCCATCGAGTTCCAGGCGGTCTTCCTCCGGCACCGGACTCCGCCCGCCATTCCGGTCCGGATTGTGCCCGTCCTGTGCGGATCGCTCCACCGGGCCATCGAGGACCGTCGCTCGCCTCAAGAGGCGCAGGAGATCGAGTCGTTCGTGGCTGCGCTGCGGGAGACGATGGCGGATCTGGGGGGGCGCACTGTGGTCATGGCCAGCGCTGACCTGGCTCATGTGGGGCCCAGGTTCGGAGACCGCCGGCAGATCACGCCGGGGCAGCTTCGCGAGGTCGCCGAGGCGGACCAGGAGATGCTGGGGTTGGTCGAGGCGGGTGACGCCGAGGCGTTCTATCACGCCGTGGCCCGCGACGGGGACCGACGGCGGATCTGCGGCCTGCCGCCCATCTACACCCTCCTGCGGCTCCTCTCCGGGGTATGGGGGCGGCTCCTCGCCTACAGCCAGTGGCCCGACCCGCAGGGGGCCGTGACATTTGCGGCGGTCGCACTGTACGCATGAGGATCAAACGCGTGGATCCCTCTCCTCCCGCCGTCCCCCTTCCGGCCTCCGGGTCGGCGCTCGTCCAGCTCACCCGGGATCTCGACCGCTGGGGAACTCTGTTCCTGGACGTGGCTCGAACAAGAGAGACGCCGGTCGTAGAGCAGGTTCTGGGCGGCCTCGTCGAGTGGATGGGAAGCGACCTCCTGGATGGGTGGCTGCGCCTGCCGATTCCCCGTTTTGAAGTGGTGAGCGGCCTCTCGGAGGAATTGTTCCAGGCCTGCCAGGCCTATCTCGCCTGGCTCCGGCAGGCGTCATGGCCCGCCCCTGCCAGGGACCGGCGGACGCATGAAGATCTGATCCGATCTGTCCTGGATCGGGTTCACTCCCTGGCGCAGAAAGGGTGAGGGACGGAAGGACAGCGAAGCGGGCATTGCGCACCGGTCACATTGGTCATTGGGGTTTCCCTATGGATATTCGACGCTGGATCAAGAGGCAGATATGGGGTTGCGGCCGCAGCGTTCGCTACATCTTCATCCATCCGACGTGCGGGCAGGATGACGTCGAGGCGGGATATCTTCCGGAGTGGGGTCGTCCGAAGTTTCTCTGTCGGCGATGCGGCGTGGCATTCGACGAGGCGAGCGTCCGCCTGGGATGGTCGAGCGAGAAGGCGGGAGAGGCCGGGTGAGGGGTGCTGCGGAGGGCGGGCCTCGAACGAAAAAACGGGACCCGAATGCCGGTCCCGTTCCTCCGCTCTGGTGGAGCTGAGGGGATTCGAACCCCTGACCTCCTGACTGCCAGTCAGGCGCGCTCCCAACTGCGCCACAGCCCCAGAAATGCAGATGAGCTGAAGATGCTTCGGCTTCGAACCGGAACGGTTTCGCCTCTCAGCTCGACTCTCTTATACCCAGCCGGCGCCCAAATCGTCAAGGGAAAAATCCCCTCGACTCTCCTCAGCTTCAGGCGCGCTCGCGCTTTGCCCCTCTGCTCTTGGCTCTCGACTCTCGGCTCATGCATTTTGTTCTTGATCGTCTCGTTGCTCAGCCCTCGCTTCTGCCCTCTCCCCTTCTGTCTGCTGCCGGCTGCCCTCTGCCCGGTTCCCCTCTTCATCTCGGCGCCCGGTGCCCGGCGCCCAGCTCTCCAATTCGCCTTGACACATGGGTGGGGCTGCCGTAAAAAGGTACCGCCTCTTCTGCCGGGGTGGTGAAACTGGTAGACGCACGGGACTCAAAATCCCGCGGGGCTTGCCCCATGAGGGTTCGATTCCCTCCCCCGGCACCATAATTGTGCAAAACAGCCCCCTGCGCCGAGCCGCCCAGCAGCCTGCCTCCACGCCTGTGCGGCTGCCCGAGGAGACAGACCCGCGGACCGGGGCCATGCCCATTCCTGGAGTCTCGCGCCCGCCCGGACGCATCCCGACGATGGCGGCCTAGAAGGTCGTGCGCCAATACGTACGGTGCCGGTCCCGCTCCTGCCGCCCGGTCATCGCAGCCAGCGTGATCTCGACCGCCATACACT
>Ga0187769_10000999_pt1 | contig 15733 bp, 13 predicted proteins | sample 0116_SJ02_MP02_1_FD_133140 | JGI IMG/M metagenome (GOLD analysis project Ga0187769, IMG submission 133140) | Tropical peat soil microbial communities from peatlands in Department of Meta, Colombia - 0116_SJ02_MP02_10_MG | ecosystem: Environmental > Terrestrial > Soil > Wetlands > Peat | place... | reverse complement strand
GGGAAGATGAAGTGGTACTTTCAGATCTCTCCCCATGACACGCATGACTGGGATGCGATCCAAACTCCCGTCTTAATTGACGGCACGTTCCACGGCAAGGCGCGCAAGATGGTCGCGCAAGCCAGCCGCAACGGAGTGTTTGCGCTTCTAGACCGGACCAACGGTGAGTCGCTCATCACCGCGCCGTATTTGAACATCAACTGGATGAAGGGTGTGGACGAGCGTGGTCAGCCCATTCCGAAGAAAGAGACGGAACCACAGCTGGACGGCGCATTGGCGCGACCGGGTGCCGCCGGCGGGGCAAACTGGGCGCCTCCCAGCTTTGATCCGGAAACAGGTCTGCTCTACACAACGGCACGGCAGAGCACGGGCGTCTACTACGTCACGATGCCGTCGAAGAACGCAGAAGGGTGGGCCGGGCGGGACTTCATTCTTCATTCGACGACATTGCTTATGGCGATCGATTTTCAAACGGGCAAAATTCGCTGGAGCAAGGATATGAGCGGCGGTAGGGGCGGATGGGCCGGTGTTCTCACGACGGCCGGCCGTCTGCTTTTCACGGCGAACGATGGCGGCAGCTTGATGGCTTTGGATCCTTCGACCGGTGAAACCCTGTGGCACACCTATGGTGGGGGCGGCGGAACAACCGCGCCGATGACGTATGAATTGGATGGCCGGCAGTATGTGATCATGCCCTCCGATAGCGTGTTGTACGCGTGGACCCTTCCCGACAGGAGGTAATCGCACGTGGCCAAGATCACAGGTGGCGAGCTGCTCGTACGGACGCTCGTGCGCGCCAACGTCAAGCACGTTTTCGGGCTGCATGGCGCACACCTTGAAACGATTTTTCAATCCTGCCTCGATCACCGTATCCCGATTACAGATACTCGGCACGAGGTAGCGGCAGGTCATGCTGCCGAGGGTTATGCACGCTCGACGCGCACGCTCGGTGTCGCGATGGCCACGGCCGGGCCAGGCTTCACGAACATCATCACTTCGATTGCAAATGCCTATCTGGATCGCACGCCGGTGCTCTACATCTCCGGATCAAGCGGTCTGGCAGAGGCGGAAACAAACACACTGCAATCCGGTCTTGATCAGGTGGCCGTCGCAACGCCCATCACCAAGTGGGCGCATCGCATCACGGTTGCCGAGACCATCCCCCGACTGGTGGCGCAGGCCGTTCGGTTGGCAACGTCGGGTACCATGGGGCCCGTTCTGCTGGATATGCCTATGGATGTGCTCGGTGCGCAGGTGGATGAGAGTTCGGTTGCCGTGCCCGACACAGTGCTTCTGGATTCGCGGCCGATGCCGGAGCCGCGCGCCATTGAGGAGGCTCTCCGACTTCTCACGAGTGCTGCTCGGCCCGTGATCATGGTAGGCGCTGGCGCCTATATGTCGGGTGCAGGAGACGAGCTGCGCACACTTGCGGAGGGAACGGGCACGCCGGTCTTCTCTGATTTTCAGGCCCACGGCCTGCTGCCGAGCAACCACCCGCTCTACGGTGGCACGTTCCACAAGATGGCCGATCTTTCTCGGCCGGACGAACGGCCAGACGTCGTGCTCGCCGTGGGAGTGCGCTTCGGGCTTTTCACGCTGGGAATGAGCGATCTGGTAGTTCCCCTGGCTTCGAAAATCATTCACATAGAGATCGATCCCAAGGAAATTGGCCGCCTGCGAAAGGTCGCGGTTCCCATTGTTGCCGACCCCCGCGAGGCATTGCGCGCGATGAACCTAAGCGCGAAGTCACACACCTGGCCGGACCGCACCCGTTGGCAGCGAACGGTTCAGACGGCAAAAACCGAACGCTGCAAACGCGCCGAGAAAGACCTCGCGCGCACCGAACCGCCGATTCATCCGCTTCAGGCTGTCCGAGCGATTGTCGACTCTCTTGCCGAAGATGCCATTGTCGTGGGTGACGGCGCGGAGGCCTATCACTGGATGAACGAAGTAATCCGGCAGAATCATCCGGGCAGTTACATCACGCACGGTTTTCTGGGAGCGGTCGGATTTGGTCTGGGCCTTGCCATAGGCGCACAGGTCGCAAATCCGAAACGTCCGGTCCTGTGCCTGGTGGGGGATGGGGCGATCGGCTTCACGATCGCTGAATTCGATACCATGGTGCGCCACCAGCTTCCTATCGTCGTCGTGGTCATGAACAACCACAGCTGGGCGGCATCGCAACATTTTCAGGAAATTGTCTCGGGAAAAAACCGCCTGAACGCGACGGAGCTTCGCGATGCTAACTATCACGAAGTCGCCGCGGCGTTTGGCTGTTTCGGCCAGCGCGTCAGGCAGATCCAGGACCTTGCTCCCGCGATCAAGGCCGCCTTTGCCAGTGGCCGGCCGGCCTGCCTGAACGTCGCTATCGACCTTGCGCCTCTGCCTCCGGAACTCCATTTGCTCATGTCCCGCCACTAGGCACAGGAACCGCGTATGGAAACTCGTCCGCTGGGGAAAAACGGACCCGCTGTTTCCATGATCGGACTGGGCTGCATGGGCATGTCCGGTCTGTACGGACACGCTGACGAGAACGAGAGCATCCGTACCATTCACGCCGCTCTCGACGCAGGCATCAATCTGTTTGACACCGGTGATTTCTACGGCATGGGCCACAACGAAATGCTGCTCGAGAAGGCGCTCCGAGGCCGGAGGCGAGAACAGTTTTTCCTCAGCGTGAAATTCGGCGGCATGCGTGGCCCGAACGGAGCTTTCATCGGAGTTGATGCGCGGCCCGTGGCGGTCAAGAATTTTCTTGCCTACACGCTTCGCCGGCTCGGGACCGATACCGTCGATCTATACCAGCCGGCGCGCATCGATCCGAACGTTCCTGTCGAGGACACGGTGGGGGCGATTGCCGAAATGATCCGGGCCGGATACGTTCGCTACGTCGGCCTGTCGGAAGCGGGCTCAGAAACAATCCGCCGCGCCTATTCTGTCCATCCCATCGCCGCCTTGCAGATCGAATATGGGCTTGTTTCGCGCGGCGTGGAGCAGGACATTTTGCCGACGCTGCGCCAGCTCGGCATAAGCCTGGTTGCGTACGGCGTTTTCTCGCGCGGCCTGCTGACGAATCGCTTCCGAGGCCCTTCCCAGGGAGACATTCGCGCGCATTTTCCCAGGTTTCAAGGGGCGAATCTGGAACGCAATCGGCAGTTGATCTCGCGCATAGAGGAGATAGCGCGGGGAATGGGGCTAAGCGTCGCCCAGCTCGCCGTGGCGTGGATTCTATCGAAAGGCCAGGACGTAATTCCTCTAATCGGCACCAAGCACCCTGCGCAATTGGCAGAAGCTCTCGCCGTCCTGTCCCGGACACTTTCCGCCGACGAGATCCAACGGATCGAACAGGTCGTTCCTCAAGGATCGGTTGCCGGCGATCGCTACGCTCCCGAGCAGATGCGGACGCTCGATAGCGAGCGCAGCACTCTCGCACAGCGATCCGATTAAGGCTTGCTCGCCAGATCGAGGAGCCGCACGGCCTCATCGCTCAGCTTCAGCTTTGTGGCCGCGAGCAAATCGTGAAATTGGTCGAGATTGGTCGCGCTGGCAATCGGAGCCGTTACGCCGTGGGCTGAAAGCCAGGCCAGAGACACCTGCGCGGGTGTCGCGTGCATTTCCGCAGCCACCGTGTCGAGCGCCTTCAAAATGCGGAAGCCCCGCTCGTTCATCATATCTTTGACGCGATAGCTTCGCGCTCTGCCCTGAAGATCTTTTTCCGAACGATATTTTCCAGTGAGAAATCCGCTCGCAAGTGAGAAATAAGGAATCACCCCGATATTCTCGCGTCGGCACAAGTCCGCGAGCTCTCGTTCGAAATCGGAGCGATCATAGAGGTTGTACCACGGCTGCAGGCTCTCGTAGCGCGGCAGCCTTTTTGCAGCGCTGATCCGGAGAGCCTCTCGGAGGCGGTCCGCATTAAAGTTCGATGCGCCGATCGCCCGGACCTTGCCCGCCTGAATCAGCTCGCCGAACGCGGACAGAGTTTCCTCCATCGGCGTATCGGGATCGTCGCGGTGTGACTGATAGAGATCGATGTAATCCGTCTTTAATCGCGCGAGAGAGCGCTCGACGGCTCGCATCATATAGGCGCGGGAAAGCCCCCCTTCGCCGGGGCCCATCTCGACGCCCAACTTCGTTGCGATCACAACCTTGTCGCGGCCACCGCGCTTGGCAAGCCAGTCGCCAATAATCGTTTCCGATTCACCGCCCTTGTGTCCCGGAACCCATTTCGAGTAAACGTCTGCCGTGTCGATCAGATTAAGGCCCGAGTCCACGAAGGCGTCGAGCAACTTGAACGAGGTGGCTTCGTCCGCCGTCCATCCGAAGACGTTGCCTCCCAGTGCCCAGGGGCCTACTTCGAGACTGGAATTTCCGAGTCTGCGCTTGATTACGCTCATCGTGGCTCCGATCGCTTCCAAACTCTGGCAAAGGCGCACACGATGTTAATAAAGAGCGCGAGGAGCCGCAACAGCACTTCGGTGAAATCTCATGCATCGATCGATCAAAGGAGAGGTTGGTTTGCTATCATTTCTCTGTATCCCACAGGCGCGATTCTGGCGTCTAATCTTCACGAGGTGATAATCATCTTATGAATGGGGCCAAGAAAGCGGATTACTTCCACAGAGGACTCGCCTTGATTTGCCGACCGATTGTGCTGACAGTTCTGCTCGGCGGTGCGCTCCTGTACGTGGGCGGCGCGATGCGCTCGGTAGGGGCCGCCGATGAGCCAAAGACAACCATGGACGGCGTCTATACGAAAGATCAGGCGACGCGCGGCAAAACCCAGTACAGTCAGGCCTGCGCCAATTGTCACATGGATGATTTGAGCGGCAGCGGCCAGGCACTTCCGCTGGCGGGCGATGCTTTCACGGAGACTTGGGAAGGCCAATCCGTTGCTGATCTCTTCGATCTAATCCACAATACTATGCCGCAGGACAAGCCCGGCACGCTCAGCCCGGACGCAACGGTCGACGTGATTGCCTACCTGCTTCAATACAACAAGTTTCCTACCGGATCGGACGAACTCAAGAATGACCCGGCCGCTTTGAAGAACATCATCATTACCAGAAAGAGCTCGCCGCCCAAGCAGTAGGGCAGGGCTATTCGACGGCGAACGCCAGAAGGACGTTGCCCGGCATCCCGCCCCCGACGTTTGCGTATCCCGACGGGACGTATAGCATTCCGTTCGCGACGGTGACACCGGGCCCACCCATCGAACCGCCCTTGGCGGGAACTCCGTTGACGGAGCGGAACTCCTGAGCCGTATCAAACTGCCAGAGGATCCTGCCGTCGGAGGTTCGAAGAGCGCGCAAGGTGCCGTCCCATCCGCCCGTGAAAACAGCGCCGGGAATTTCCGTGACGGCTGCGGACTGGCCAAACCGCAGACCACCCTTCGTTCTGTTCTCGCCGTTCGATGTCGGCGCACCCAGATTGTCGAGCGATTCCAGGCGCGTGATCCAGGCGCGCTGCCCGATGGCAAGGTCGATGGCAGCAAAGGTGCCGTCTTCTAAAGCCAGATAAAGACGCTCAGAATCGGCGGCCCCGCCAAATGCGATTTGTCCATTGTTGGGTGCAGTCTTTTCGGAAAGGTTCACACTCCAAAGGACCATACCCTGGCGGTTCGGATCCAGCGCAAAAACCGTTCCACTTTTCGACGTGGCCAGTAAGATCTGTCTCCCACTCGCCAGATTCAACAGAATCGGGGAGGAGCCGAAATCGAAATCCACTCCGAGATGCTGGGGGCAATTCTCGGTTGTTTCTGGGACGCAACCCACCATCCAGGCGTCGTCGGGAACCGCCTGAAACGACCAGAGGATTTTGCCGGTCGACAATTCCATCGCGAGGACCGCATCGGAGTTTTTCGATGCGGGCTCGGTGTACGCGTCCCCGGTCCCCACATAGAGGACACCGCGCTGGGTATCGATCGTCGGCGAATTCCAGATGGCAGCGCCAGCCGGTGCCCACAACTGCGTCCCGACTGAGTTCTTCCGGACGGGCTGGGGCGCTTGCGGAATCGCATATGTTCTCCAGAGTTGCTCGCCGGTATTGGCATCCAGCGCAACGACACTGCCGCGAAACGTGCAGCAGGGATAGGAAGGAGCTGCCGAAAAGACCTCCTCGGTTGCCGAAATGGGTACGTAGAGACGACCTTGGTAGAGCGCGGGCGCGGCCGTAATACGCGCTGTGTAATGATCGGAGAGCTCTCGCACCCAGAGCTGTTTGCCAGTGGAAGCGTTGAGCGCGTATGCGTTCGCGCGCATGTCTCCGACGTAAACTGCGTAGACGGAAGAGCCGTGGCCTGTGATTGGAGCGATCACTGGAGCGGTGCGTACACCGGATCGGGCGTGAAACGACCAGTAGACGCATCCGGTTTTGGCATCGAGTGAATAGACGTAGCCATTGTCGCTACCCACAAATACTCTGCCGCCCACGACGCTCGGCTGACCGTAGGCCGTATCCCCTTTGGGAAATCCGAATGCCCATTTCAGTTTCAACTGCGGGACTTGCTCGGCGCTGAGACCGGCGGCCTGCTGATTTCGAAAGCGGGTATTACCACGATCGGCTCCCCATCCATTCCACGAGCCACCGTCGGATCGATCGGTAAAATCAGGATGGGTGGCACAGCGATTCGCCATCTTTTCGGCGCTACCTGTGTCGGTCAGATCAAGCGGGCGGCCCCCCAAATACTCCGCCACTTGCCGTCTTTGCTCATCCGTAAGTGGCTGGGCCGGAACGACCATCGAGCCGGTCGTCAGGGCTGCATAGACGTTTTCGGGAGTGAGCTTCAGTAGGCTCATCAGGTCGGGTGCGCGATTGGCTGTGTTTGGGTTCATGTGGCAAGAAGCACAGTTCTGCCCGAAGATGGTCTGGCCCGGCGACGTTGGCAGAGGATTCGCGAGTTGTTGCGCGGCGGCCGAATGACCGCAGACGAGCACGAAGGCACACACAAGGCACCACTGGCCGAAAAAGACAGGTCGTTTCATTCGAGGCCCCCTAAATCTCGCTACCCCGCCGAGATGATAATCGATCCACGCGATTCGTGCCATTGTGCCCCTCCTTGACCTAACGCGGCACCCGTTTACCATCGGCTCGCCTCGGCGTTAGAATCGCCGCGACCGGAAACCTTCTAAGTAAGGTAGGGAGGTAGGCCATGGTCGCGCGGGTCACGCGGTATCGAATTCGTGCTGGAAAGGAAGAAGAGTTTGCTTCTACGCTCGAGTGGTGGATATCCTACCTGGACACGCTCGCAGGATTTCAGTTCTACTTGTTACTGCGCGGTGAAGACCCGCACGGCCGAGACGTCACGTCGATTTCGGTTTGGGATTGTGTCGAGAACATGACCAGCAGCGAGAACACTACCGTCTATTATGAAAGTGTCAAGACTTTAATAGCTTGCTGCGAAAGCTTCTCTCCCATGCACTACCACGACGTGCTGAAGACGAAGTTCGCACATTCCTAAGGGCACGCTACGCCCCCCTTTTGTCTCATGGACTTCCGTGATCGCCGATCGGCAGTGCCATCTCCTTCGCCGTGATGAATTCCAAAAGTGCGGGAACGCCCTTTTGGGTCTGCTCGATGCCGCGACGAATGGCTGGCACGATGTCCTTGGGATCGGTGACGCGCTCTCCGTAGCCTCCGAAAGCACGCGCCATCGCGGCATAATCACCGGAAATGTCCGTCGAGCGATACTTTTCCGTCGATATCGGCATGACCGGAAGCTCCATCGCCATACTGAAATTGTTGAGCAGAATAGAAAGGATCGGAATGCGCTCACGCACGGCGGTCTCAAAGTCCATTCCTGTAAAACCAATGGCTGCATCGCCCCATACGTTGATGCAAAGTTTCTCTGGGTGAACGAGCTTCGCGCCCAACGTCAGGCCGAGGCCGTAACCGAGCTGGGTGGTCTTGCCCCAGCCGATATAGGTGAGTGGTTCGGTGGTACGCCAAAAGGGCGCGAGCTGATCCCGCGGGCTTCCGGCATCATGCGTGATTATCGTGTTGGCCACGTCCACGGTATGCTGCAAATCCCAGAGAACGCGATAGGGAGACAGCGGCACGTCCTCGGAGGTTAGCTTTGCCATCCATTGGTTGAGCCACGCGTCGCGCATGGCCGCGATCTTCTCGGCGATTTCTGGAGCACGGGGCTTTTTGAGGAGGCGCTCGACTTCGACCGCGAGCGACTCAAGACACAATTTGGCGTCGCCGATAAGACCGATATCGGCGCGGACGTCTTTGTTCAAGTGGTCTGGATCGAGCGTCGCGTGAATGAACTTCTTACCCTTCGGCATGGCCACGCCGAAGTACGTTTCGGTGAAGCTGCAGCCGGCGCCAAAAATCCAATCGGCTTGCCCCAGAAAATGAGGAACCATGGGAGGAAACGAGTGTCCTCCCGCACCGAGTGAAAGAGGATGATTTTCTGGGAAAGCGCTCTTACCCTGGAGGCTTGTGGCCACCGGAGCGCCGAGCCATTCGGCAAGCCTTCTGAGAGGCTCCCACGCGCGTGCGTAGTGAATTCCTTGGCCCGCGTAGATGACGGGAGCCTTTGCTTCGACCAACGCCGAGGCCGCCCGAGCTACGTCGGCCCGGTCGGGACCGTAACGCGCTCTGATCGCGGGTTCGTACACCAGCGGAACAGGTAGGTCCTCAGCGAACAGGTCGCTTGGAATTTCCACAATAGCCGGGCCTCCGCGGCCATTGCGAAGACGTGAAAAGGAGCGGCGAAAAATGTTCGGAATCTCGGCGGCGGAGGTAACTGGCTCGGCCAATTTGGCAACCGAGCGCATGCTCGTGACGGAGTTGAAATTCGGGCTGACGTGCGCGAGCCTGCGTGCGTAGCCCATCGGCAAGACGAGAATCGGAACTGATTCGCTGTAGGCTTGGGCAACGCCACCAAAGGAATTTTCAGCGCCGGGACCGTGCTGCATGGCGAAGACGCCGATTCTCTCTCCGCTGGTCAGGCGCGAGATCGCGTCTGCCATGTGAAGCCCCACGCGCTCCTGACGAACGATGATCGGGCGAATTCCGGCTTCCGCCGCAGCCTCAATCACATGATTCACGGGATAGGCCAGGAGGACTTCGACGCCTTCGCGCTTCAAAATTTCGGCAATCGCTCGACCAACCTTCATCCTAATTCCTAAGGAACCCTTCTTCGATACTCACCCGGCGCACCAAGTCGCCAACAAATGTGCCAGGATACCCGGTAGAATGAGCCCGGCAAAGCCAATTCCGCAAGTCGATGGCGTGAGCCGATGACGCTACAAGAACAAAGAGTTTCCTCACCGCGTGTCGTGAATATCGGTGATTTGCGGCGCCTCGCGCAAGCCCATTTGCCACGAGCCGTCTTCGATTACATCGACGGAGGCGCCGAAGGCGAAGTCACGCTGCGCGAGAATTGCCGTGCGTTTGAAGAAGTGACGTTTCGACCGCGCAACGCAGTTGCCGTTGAGAGCACCGATCTGCGCACGACGGTATTGGGAACGGAACTGTCCATGCCGTTCCTGCTCGCCCCCGTAGGATTCAGCCGGTTGATTTATCCGCGCGGAGAAGTACGAGCGGCCGAGGCGGCAGCGAAGGCCCACATCGGATATGTCCTGACCACCATCTCGGGATCGGCCCTCGAGGAGGTCGGTCGAGCCTCGACGGTATGCCGGTGGTATCAGCTGTATCTGGTCGGTGGTCGCCAAGCCGCGGAAGCTGCGCTTGAGCGCGCGCGAGCCGCGGGATTTAGCGTGCTCGCAATCACCATTGATACGGGAACGTTCGGCTTTCGCGAGCGTGATATTCGCAACGGCGCCGGGGCACTGATCGGCAACAACCCGTGGGCCAAACTGCGATTTCTTTCGCAAGTACTCACGCACCCGCTCTGGCTCGCTCGATTTCTGCGCGATGGACGCATGCTGGTGCTTCCGAATGTGGTTGTGCCGGGCCGCGGCCCGCTGCCGCTTGCCGAAACCCAGGCGGGCCTGGCCAAGTCGGTGGTCACGTGGAAGGATTTCGACTGGATACGCAAGGTATGGACGGGGCCGATTGTGGTGAAGGGTGTGCTGACGGCCGAAGATGCGCAGCGCTCGCTCGATGAGGGCGCTGCCGGCTTGATCGTCTCCAATCACGGAGGCCGCCAACTCGACGGCGTGGCCGCGACGCTGCGCGCGTTGCCCGAAATTGTGAAGGCGGTGAAGGGGCGGGCGGAGGTTCTGCTGGATGGGGGCATCCGGCGCGGAAGTGATATCGCGAAAGCGATTTGCCTGGGTGCCCGGGCCGTGCTGATCGGCCGCGCGTACGCCTATGGGTTGGGCGCTGCGGGAACCGCCGGCGTCGGACGCGCCATCGAGATCTTGCGTGCAGACTTAGAGCGGGCCCTCGCATTGCTTGGCTGCCGGTCGATTGCGCAACTCAATCGATCGTACGTCGATATACCGGCGAGCTGGGCGAACGAGCCGCGCGAAGAAACCTCGCAAACCGATCGCGCTTGATTCGTGGGAGCAAAGGTGGTCAGGGCGAATCCGTCTCCCCAAACAGGGGCTTGGGATCGACCATTTTGCCGGGGTTCAGGCGGTTGTCTGGATCCAAAGCCTGTTTGAGCGCCCGCATCACGTCGACACCGCCCCCGTGCTCTACGGAGAGATATTTCTTTCGCCCGATACCGATGCCGTGCTCGCCGGTCGAAGTTCCACCCATGGCGAGAGCGCGAAGAATCACTTTTTCTTCCAACACTTTCGCTTCGGCCAGCTCAGCCGGATTTTCTGGATCCAGCATAAACGACATATGAAAATTGCCGTCGCCCACGTGGCCTACGATGGGCGCGGGAAAGGAGGCATGGGCGGTGTCATTTTTCGCGGCTACGATCGAATCCGCGAGGCGCGAAATCGGCACACAAATATCCGTCGTAAACATTTTTGCACCCTTGCGAATCTGAAGATTCGCGAAATAGGCATTGTGGCGCATTTCCCAAAGCGTGGCACGCTCCTCCGGTGTGGTGAACCACTGAAAGCCCGTGCCATGGTGCTCTTCGGCCAACTGGCGCACAGTTTCGGCTTGATCTCGCACGTAGCGTTCACTATCGCCATGAAATTCGAAGAAAAGGATGGGCGCGACGGGATATGCCGTTTTGGAATGGCGATTGCAGGCTTCGATCTGGGCTTCGTCCATCAACTCGATGCGCGCCACTGGCACGCCGAGCTGAATCGTGGCGATGGCAGTTTCGACCGCGTCGCGAATTGTTGGAAACGTGCAGCAGGCCGCCGCGACGGCCTCCGGCAGCGGATGCAGCCGCAGCGTGATTTCCGTTATGACACCGAGGGTGCCTTCGGCGCCGACAAACAGCCGCGTGAGGTCATAGCCGGCGGCCGATTTGCGCGCGGCGGTGCCCGTCTGAACGACGCGGCCGTCGGCGAGCACCACCCGGAGACCCATCACGTTTTCCCGCATCGTGCCGTAGCGGACGGCTGTGGTACCCGAAGCACGGGTGGAAGCCATGCCGCCAAACGTAGCATCGGCTCCGGGATCGATAAAAAATGTAAAGCCCGTGTTGGCCAGGGCCCGATTCAGTTGCAAGCGGGTAACACCGGCCTCGACAGTCGCCTGTAGATCCTCCGGGCTAATGCGCAAAATCCTGTTCATCTCGCGCATGTCGATGGCGATGCCGCCGTGAATCGCATTCACCTGCGCTTCCATCGACGTTCCCGCGCCAAACGGAATCACCGGCACTTGATGTCTTGCGCTGATCTTCAATATTTCGCTGACCTCTTCGGTTGAATGCGGAAAGCAGACAACATCGGGCAGCGCGGCCGGATGGTAGGACTCACCGTGGCTGTGGTGCTCACGAACGGCCTCGGCGGTTGTCGCTCGACGCTCCAGCAAGGAATAAAGTTCGCGGAAAGCGGCTTCCCACCGCTCGCTTGAGGGGTGACTTGAATGTGAGTTCGTCGCCAAGACGCGACCGACCTTTCGATTACTGCCGGACCGTAACGTCGTAATAGCTGACGGAACTGTCGCTTGCAAGACCGGGATCGATGCGCACGACTTGAAACGTGCTGTCCCGCAGCTCGACTACCGTGCGGCTCAGGATATCGTGCGTTTCCCGCTCCAGTTCCGGTGTCGGCCTCTTCGTGCGCTTCGGGCGGGAAAGAGCGGTGGCCGCCAGGCGATAGGTGCGAGTCCGTGCATCGGGATCCTGAGCAACGAGTTGGACGTTGGAAGTTGAACCGGCGCCCTCCTGGGGGCGGTCATGAAACCATCCTCGCGGTGTCAGCAGCACAAAAGCAAGGATCACGGCGACCAACACATCGTAGGGCCAGCTGCCCCTTTCGTATGACCAAAAGATCGTTCGAATGACAAACCTCCAAAGCGCACGCATGGGAGTCAGTCGCCCGGCACACTATCCACAACCATTCCGTCTCGCATATGCAGGACCCGATTTCCATACGTGGCGGCTTCCGGGTTATGCGTGATCATTACGATGGTTTGACCGAGATCCCTGTTTAGCTGCCTGAGCAGCGCCAGAACCGCGTCGGAGCTTCTCGTGTCCAAATTTCCCGTGGGCTCGTCAGCGAGAACGATTTTCGGCTCGCTAATGATGGCGCGGGCGATGGCCACGCGCTGCTGCTCTCCCCCGGAAAGTTCCGATGGTTTGTGATGGAGACGCTCCTTCAAGCCGAGCAGCTCGACAACCGCCTCAAAGCGATGCGGGTCGAAGCCGTTCCCGTGAATATGCTGGGCGAGCGCAATGTTATGGTACGCATCGAGAGTCGGTAAGAGATTGAACCGCTGAAATACGAAGCCCACCTTGTGGCGGCGCAACAGTGTCCGCGCCGCATCGCTCATTCGTGTGAGGTCGTTCCCGTCCAGCAGCACTCGACCACTGGTCGCCTGGGCGAGCCCTCCAATGACATGGAGCAGCGTCGATTTCCCGCAGCCGGAGGGTCCCATGATGGAAATAAACTCGCCCGGAAGCACTTCGATGCTGACGCCTCGAAGAGCCGCCAGCTCCAGTTTGCCCGAACGATATACTTTCCACAGATTTTCAGTCTTGAGTATCGGCTCCAAGCCGGCCCCCAACACCAGCCACATCGACTGCGGTTGAAAATATTCTAGTCGTGTTTGCCGGTTCTGCCTAGCCGTGATGTCGCGGGTAGTCGAAGTCTACTCGTAGGCGAGTGCCTCCACGGGATCTTTGCGGCTGGCGAGCCAGGCGGGATAGCCGGCGCCCATCAGTCCGCCGAGCAACGCAATCAGGCCGGCAAGGCACATCCAGCGGACCGTGATCAAGATGCTCAGCGCAGGGAAAATCCTGAGCAGAACCACGCGCACGATATAGCTCAATCCTATACCGACGACCACACCGCCCAAACAGAGCACGCTTGACTCGCTCAGAATGATTTCAACGATGTAGCCTTTGGAGGCGCCAAGCGATTTCAGCACGCCGATCTCGCGAGTGCGTTCGATGATGGTCGTGTACATCGAAAGAAAAGTCACCAGGAATCCGATGCCGACGGCGATTCCAATCATCACGTTGATGAAGACGTCCAAGCCGGGCACGCTCGAGGATGTAATCTGCGACATGTAGTCCTTGAGCGGGCGAACTTCATATCGTGGCAAGAGCTGGCTGACTTCGTCGATCGCCGCCGCGGCGTGATCCGAGCGATCACATTTCAAAAAGAAGATGGACGCCTTGTCGTGCGCCCCGGACATCTCCTGCAACGTGGACATCAGGACAAAAAGACGCGCACCTTTGCCGTGTTCGATGATTCCGGCTACATGAAAATCGTGTTCGAGAACGTGCAGCATCTGGCCGACGTGGACCTTCCTGGCCCGCGCGTAGACGTCGTCGACGAGAATATCATTGGGGTCCTCCAGATCCCTGCCAGCCTCGAAAACGAAGCCGTTCGAAACCTGGCGGAATGTCTCGGGTTGGATTCCGTAGACAAGATCGAGTCCGTTCACGGAATTGAATTGAACCAGCACGGGAGCGACAGCTTGCACATACTCGAGCTGTGCCAGTTTCTTGCCGATGCTGATGGGCATGGGCGCACCGCTGAACGCCATGAAAACGGAGGCGGAGGGAGGCTGAACCATGACGTCGGCGCCGACACCCTCGGTTCGTTTCGCCGTGTCCAGCAACAAGCCGCTGGTCAGCCCGACAACGATAATGACGAGGGTGACTTCTATGGCGACGGCAATCACCGTAATCGCCGTGCGAATCGGCCGGTGAACGGCGTTGCGCAAAACCAGATGGCCGATCAATTCTTCTTCTCCGGCGTCTCGGCAGGCACGGACGGCTCAGGTGCCGTGCCCGCGTTGACCAATTCTGTTCCGGGCGGCTGCTCAAGGATAAATCGGTCAGCAGAAATCGTCTCGTTCAAGGTCGCTTTCTTGATTCCGATCTGTAGCTGGTAGTCGCTGTCCGGACGGGACAGTGAAATCTGGCGAGGGTATTTCACGGTTCCAAACGTGTCCCAACCCCGGACGGATACATCCGAGGCGAGCTTTCCTCCTTGCTCGTACGTCTCGATACGGGTGATATCCAAATTCGAACGGTCAAACCAGATTCGCCTCTCAATTTCCCAATCCTCTGAGCCTGCCAGGCGAACCACCGTCAATACATAATAGCGTGATGTCTCGTCGTTTGCTTCCTCCATGAGAACGGGCGCGTGATCCGGGATGGAAGTCCAGAAAATTACGCTGGTGAGATGCTGGGGCCGAAGATTTTCGATCGGCTTGGCCGAGGGCCGCGCAAGGTTCGCCGGACCGGTAATGAATTTGTGCTCCGAAGGTATGAATATGTGAAACGTTTCTCCGTCACTCACCATGTCGAAGAGGTTGGTGCCTACGATCGGCGCCTGCCCGATCACGCGAATGCTGGCCGGCCTTTCGGCCAACAGGAAGCCACCGATTTCATGGTATTGCTTGATCACTCCGGTGTAGGAGGAGCCGGCTGTGAGAACCATCGTTACGGAAGCATTCAGAGACGTCACGGACTCGGCTTGGTGATTGAAGCGTGCGATGAGGTCCTGCTTGGTGGCAACCTGAGCCGGCAGCGCGCCGGAGGGCTTTCGTACGGTCGTATGGCTCGCGGCACACCCCCCCGCCAGAAACAGGACCAGAATCGCGAAAACGGCGAGAAAAAAACCGTCGAGTTCTCGTTTGGGTCGCGTCAGACGCACGAACTAGAAAATTTAGCAGTCGAGTTCGAGGGTGTCAACGAAGCGAAAATCGCTAGTGAGTGGGGAGTAGGTGAGGAGATTCGCCGCCGGAGGAGATCCACTGGGAGATCTCGGCGATGACCTGCTCGTCGACGTGGCCTGGCTTTTCGTATTCCTGCGGAAGCGAAGGGCCCGTGCCAGCCATGAAAAGATGGTTCAGGGAGGGATAGAACTGGAACGTGACGTTGTGGTGTGAGGCCAGCGCCGTTTTCCATTCATCGAAATTCGTGGCGGCAGGCACCTGAAAATCGCGCCCCCCTTGTAGGATCAAAATGGGAATCGAGAGCGCCTGAGCGACGGCGACCGGATGATACTCGCGCAAGTCGAGCCAATAGGAGGCGGGCATGGCACCTCCAAAGATATTGATGCTAGCGCCGGGTTTCAGGTCGGGGCTTTCGATTCTCTTCACGCTTTCTTCGATGGCAGCGGCTTGCTTTTGCTCCTCCGGAGTGGGGGTGGGACCGTTCGCCATTATGTAGTGCACCTCATTCACCAAGAGCTGCTCGAGCGGGCGCGTGTTGCCGGCCAGCATT
>Ga0187769_10000998_pt1 | contig 15735 bp, 10 predicted proteins | sample 0116_SJ02_MP02_1_FD_133140 | JGI IMG/M metagenome (GOLD analysis project Ga0187769, IMG submission 133140) | Tropical peat soil microbial communities from peatlands in Department of Meta, Colombia - 0116_SJ02_MP02_10_MG | ecosystem: Environmental > Terrestrial > Soil > Wetlands > Peat | place... | reverse complement strand
GGCCGACTTGATCAGATCCCCTATTCCACATCCCGCCCGCCGTTGCCGGTGCGAGGAGCCGTGTGTATCATGACTCTGCCGATGGAGTCGCACTGTCTTCGGTTCGCCGAAATTCCCCGCACAGCAAAATTCTTCTCCACTTTTCTTGACGATTTTAGTCGTGTGGCGCCCTATTTCGCCCATCCTCCTACAGCCGCCGGAGTAGACGCGGCCGCGCGCGAAATTCGTCTGGACGAAGGTCTGCGCCGGATCCTTGTGGAAATTTTGGAGGAGCAGAATCGTCGGTTGGCCCCGGGTGGCGAGATTGACTCGGCGACGTCTCGCAATCTCGAGCGTCTCGCTCGAGGAGCCGTCGCCATTGTCACGGGCCAGCAGGTCGGTCTGTTTTCCGGTCCGGCTTACACGTTTTACAAAGCTCTCTCGGCCCTTCGTTGTGCGGAAGATACGACGCGCCGTGGAATCGAGGCGGTTCCGATTTTCTGGCTGGCAACGGAGGACCACGATCTCGACGAAGTCAATCACACGTATTGGTCGACTCGCAATGGTCTCGTTCGCTACGAGGGGCCGGCGGAGTCGGAGGCCTCCGGCCGTCGCGTGGGTGAAATCGTGCTTGGCCAAGCTATCGAATCCGTTGTGGGCGCCGCGGCCGAGGCTCTCGAAGGTCCGTTTGCCGCTGACATCAGCCGCGCGCTGCACGAATCGTACACGGCGCGCGACACCTACGGTTCTGCGTTCGGCAAACTCATGGCGCGCCTCCTTGCTGGCCGCGGCATGATTTTCCTCGACCAGCTCGATCCTCGTTTCCATCGCCTTTTTGCCCCTGTTTTCCGCTCGGCGGCCCAGCAGGCAGCTTCCCTACGGGAGGCGCTGCTATCACGGTCCGAAGAGCTGGAAGCTGCGGGCTTTTCGTCTCAGGTGAAAGTGACACGGGAAACGACGCTGCTTTTCTGTAGCAGTGCGGGGCGTCGAGAGCCGGTTCGGACGCGCAACGGTGGTTTTGTCGTGGGCGATCGCGAACTGTCCACCAGCCAGTTGCTGGATGCGATTCAAAGACAGCCGGAGAGTTTCTCACCGAGCGCCCTGTTGCGCCCAGTCGTGCAAGACGCGGTTCTGCCCACTGCTGCGTATATCGGGGGCCCTGCCGAAATTACCTACCTCGCCCAGGCCCAGGTCGTGTATCAAGTGCTTCTCGGTCGCATGCCCGCAATGCTGCCGCGGTCGAGTTTTACCCTCGTTGAGCAATCGATCGCACGTTTTGTCACACAGTACGAGCTCGACTTGCGCGACGTGCTTGCTGGGCGTCAGCACCTGCGCACCAAAATGGAACAGAAATCCCTGCCGGGCGCACTGGCGAGCCAGTTCGACGCAGGCGAGGAAGAACTGCGCCGCCTGATGAAGGCTTTCGAGGATCCCCTGGCGAAGCTCGATGCTACTTTGGTCGAATCGCTTCATGGCGCCCAGGCCAAGATGCTTCATCAGTTCACGCAGTTGAAAGGGAAGGTCGCGCGCGCCGAAAACTTTCGCTCTGGCGTGCTTGACCGCCACGAGCGCATCTTGATCGATTCGCTCGCGCCGGAGGGCGAGCTTCAGGAGCGCACCCTATGCCTGCTCCCGTTTCTTGCCGCGCATGGCCCCACCCTTTTTGATGAGCTCAGGTCACGGAGTTCGATCGTCGACACGGGCAGTAGCAAATTCAACGCCTGGCAACACCAAATCCTGTTCTTGTAGCATCGCCCGTCCCAACTTGGCCCTGTGTTAGAATTCCGTGACTTCTGGGAAAATTCTCGCCGGGAGATTGCTCAGCATGAAAATGGGACCGGGAAAGAGGAAAGGCTTAGAGAGCGTTTCGGACTCGCGCGGTGTAATCGCGGCCGCCGCAATGGACCAGCGCGGCTCGCTGAAGAGCGCTATCGCCAAGGACAAGGGTGTGGAAAAAAGCGCCATCAGGCCTCAGATGCTGGAAGAGTTCAAGACAGCGGTCGTGCGCGTGCTCACTCCGTACGCAAGTGCCGTTCTGCTCGATCCCGAATACGGCCTCTCTGCCGCGAAGACCCGAGCGAAGAATGCGGGACTGCTGCTCGCCTACGAGAATAGCGGATACGACAATACACGACCCGGTCGTCTTCCCGATCTGCTCGACATTTGGTCCGTCCCTCGCCTAGTGGCTGCAGGAGCCGATTGCATCAAGATTTTGCTTTACTACTCACCCTTTGATCCCCGGCACATCAACGACATCAAGCATGCTTGGGTCGAGCGTATCGGTGGGGAATGCACGGCCGCTGATGTGCCGTTTTTTCTCGAATTCGTGGGCTACGAGGAAGGCGCCGACGAAAAGAGTCTCGAATACGCCCGAAAAAAGCCCGAGGTTGTCGCCCAGAGCATCGAGGAATTCTCGAAGCCGGCGTACGGAGTGGACGTCTTGAAAGTGGAGATTCCCGTCAATGTGGCGTTTGTGGCGGGTTCGAAGGCCTGCAAAGGCGACGCCGCTTATACGCGCGACCAGGCCAAAGAGCACTTTCGCCGAGCCGCCTCGTTTGCGAAGAAACCATTCATTTATCTCTCCGCCGGCGTGAGCAACGATGTTTTCAACGAGTCGTTGGAGCTTGCCGCGGAAGCGGGCGTCAAATTCTCCGGTGTCTTGTGCGGTCGCGCGACTTGGAAGGATGGCATTCCCGTTTACGCGAAACAGGGAGTCAAGGCGCTTGAAGATTGGCTCGCGGACCAGGGTGTAAGGAATATCAAGAATGTGAACGACCGGCTCAAGGCTGCGAGTCCGTGGTTCGCCTTCTATGGCGCCGCTTCCGCTTCGGCCCTATTGTGAGCCAAACTCCGTGAGCTCGAGCTCCTGGCGTTAGAATGGAGCGCCGCACTGTGCTTCGACCTGCCCTTTGAGCGAATCATCCATAACAGCTCCGCGCCTGGATTTGGCGGAACAAACCTGCGCGGCCGTCAGTCCCAAGGCCCCGCGCAGATCGGCCCCCTCGAGGCTCGTAGCGCTGAGGTTCGTATTGTTCAGAACAGCCGAGCCCAGTTGTGCCCCGCCAAGATTGGCGCCTCGCAAGTCGGCGTCGATCAGAATGGCACCTTGGAACTGTGCACCGCCCAAATCCGCACCCGACAGCACAGCTGACCACAAATACGCTCCCTGCAAATCAGCGTGGTCCATATGGGCACCGGCAAGAAAGGCTCCGCGCAAGTCCGCCTTTTCGAAATTCGCCCGGTTCATCGTCGCTCCGTCCAGTCGCGAAGCGTACAGGCTTGCTCCATCCAGCCGCGCATCCTCAAGAATCGCGTCCTCAAGCGCAGAATGAGATAGATTCGCGCCCCGTAAATCGGCGCGCCGGAGATCGGCCTCGGTGAGGTTCGACCGGTCGAGATTCGCGCCGTGCATTCGTGCCTGGTCCATCACCGAGTATCGTAAATTGCTCTCTCCCAGGTCGGCGCCGCGCAGGTCCGCCTGGGGGAAAAATGCCCCCTCTAGGTTGGAGCGCAATAGATGCGCGTTTGCGAGGAAGACTCCATAAGCCTGCGCGTACCGCAACCTTACACCGTTCAAGCGGGCCCCATCGACCGATTGAATTTGGTCATCTTCTACACGCACAGACGGACGCGTAGAGAGAGATTTCTCCGTCAGATCCGCAAACGGGTCGTAGCCGAGCCAGGCAAAAAGGGTCGGCGCCCATCGGCGAATGTTCGTCGCGCCGAATCGCGGCGCGCGAGTGCGCTCGTGAGGTGCGCCCGCGATGGTACCGGCGGAAAGAAAGAGCAGAAGCACTCCCAGCACTGCCGCGGTTTTGACTGGGTTCGTCGCTCGCATCTTTGTCGCGAGTCGCCGCGTCCATTTTCTCTCGAACTCCCAGTGCTCCTGCGGCCGGCCCACCTTCGTGGTCGCATAGATAGCAATGCCGGTCGCGACCACTGCGAGTGCCGCTTGCAGAATCGTTCCGTGAATCTCCTGTCGTGTCAAATATCGAGCCCAGAACAGCAGCAAAGTTACGGGAACTATCCCGTACGCCAGCAACAAGGCGACCGCGCGCTCGACGAGTCGCGTGGAGGATGCGTCGGGGTTCATCCATCGAAAGTGAGTACGCAGCAATCCCACAATGATGGCTGGCTGATTCTCTCCCAGAGCATCGCCGCTTGGAAAAATTGCTGGCAATTCCTGTACCGACTCCCACAGCTGCTGCAAGTGAAAATGAAACAACAGGTAGCAGATGAACAACGCCACGGGAACGATCAGATACGACTCGGCGATCGGCAATGCCGCCGCCGCAGCGCGCGAGTGGAGAAATGGCAGAACGGCGGAATCGCTCACAAGTTGCGCATCGCTGGTCTTACTCACGAGCAGCCATGAAATCAGACTGGCCACCGTCATCGTGCCGAAGTAGCGATGCGCCAGGCGCGCGTTTCGCGCGAATTTCACGGCGGCTTCGAACTCCATCAACTGAGGTGCCAGCAACGCGTCACGTAAATTCGTCCCAGCGAGCTGTCGTGGCACAAGGCCCATGGCGGTCTCGAGCGTCGCCCCTTCTAAATTCGCTCCTTCGAGATTTGCGCCCACTAAGCAGGATTCCTCGAGGTCGGCGCGCACCAAGCATGCGTCCCGTAAATCCGCCAGCAGCATGTCGGCCGCTCGCAGGTTCGCATCATGAAGATCGGCGAGCCGCAGGTTGACGCTGATCAAATCAACGGCTTCCAGCTCAGCCCCCGCAAGGTCTGCCCTCTGGCCCGCACGCCCATGAGACTCGACCCACTCACGATGGCTCGCCAGTTTGTCATCAAGCGCCCAGTCCCGGTAAGGAGCGTGTCGCGTTTCCTGTTCGGGCAAAGTCGCAGAAAGAGATTCTTCCTGGCCTTCGGGATCACCCTCACCGATTTGGCGGTCTTCGATGCTGCTTTCCTTAGCCTCCGGGGAGTCGGCCGCCGGAAATTGGGAGGCGGGCGCCGGAGACAATCCTCCGCCCGGCGCGTTACCTATCGGCTCGGTTGGTTCGAGTTCCTGGGAGTCGGAAGGCTCCAGATCGGAAGCATCGGTCAGCGTTTCGGACACGCATTCATTTCGCGGTTCGATGGAAGATGCTCGTTCCATCTCATCGGAAGTTTTTGGACGCTCGAGGGGCGGTTCGGCCGATTGCTCCTCCGAAGGGAATAGCTGGGCAAGAATTTCTGCGGCCGCGGGCAATTGGTCGGCGGGGATCAACGCCTCGGTCGTTTCGGCCACGTCTGCGGAGATTGTTACGGCAGGGGTGCCGGAACTTGGATCGCCTTCAGGTTCTGGAGTTCGGACGCGGTCCGGTGCTTTGGAAGGTTCCTGAGGCTCCTTAGAACGAAACAGCCACGAAAATAGCCCCCGCCACTTGGGAGCGGGCTCGAGCTCCAGAAGCTCGAGCCGAGGATCTTCGTGCCCTCCTTCATCCTCGGGTGGAGCTTCGTTTCCAGCCGCTTCCTCGGGTGCTGCCTCTGGGAACAGCTCTGCCAGCGCCTCCGTTGCAGGCGGCAGCTGCTGGGCGTGGATCAAACCGGCTCCCGATTTGGCCTGTTCAGTTTCGCCTTCCCGGGTAGGCACGGGTGGCTCCTCCACTTCCTCGCCAGACGACACACCACGCGATCGCGAAAACACTGGGAACCTTTTTTCTCCTGAAAGGGTTGAACTCTTTCTGAAGTTGTCAGTCTACCCCCGCGACCAGCATAGCGCGGCTCATCGCGGTTAGCCCCTGTCCAGGAGTGCAATACCCGTTCAGCTGGCCTCGCGATCTGGATTGTCTTGCCGTTCGAACATCGGAGGGAAATTTCGACCATGACAACGAGGCAGGGCGTCTCAACCCGTTGAGCAGCCACCAGGGGATGATCGGCGGCGCAGAGATCGAACTCACCGCTACTGGCGAAGCCGCGTGGGAAACACCTTCGTGGCGCCCTGCGTAAACTCAAATCGCAGGATCCATATACGATGTGTCATGCCGTCATCGGCTCGAGCGGGAACGAAGGTCCATCGTCTGGCAGCGCCAGCCGCCAGGTTCGCAAAGTATCTGCTCGGCCCTGGGGAGTCGATACTGACCGCGGTCACTTGACCCGATGGGTCCACGTCGACTCGAATCCCAACCTTCACAGTCCCGTGGATTGTATCGCGCGCCTTCTGCGGGACTTCCGGTATCACTCGCTCGGTCGCTTGGTCCGAAGCCGCTGAAGGCTCTTGTAAGGCCGGGGCGGCATCGGTCGGTGCTGCGGGTGAAGCGGCGGTGTTTTGCTTCGGTTCCCTGGGGGATAACGATTTGTCTTCGGTGGCCGCTGGTGTCGGCTCACTGATGGCAACTTCATCGTGCCGGTTCTGAGAGCGGCCCCGTATCTTTATCGTCACGAGAGCGATCATCCCCACGAGCGCGATTAGCACTGTCGCTGGCACTAGTCTCGGCCAATTTTGGGGCGCCCTTGACAGTGGGACCTCCGGTGCCGCTTCCGGGTGCAAGGGGGGCGGACGATGTGACAGTTGCAATCGAGCCAGAATGTCTCCTGTGGTCCACCGACTCTGCGGGTCGCGTCGTAGAGAGTTGTGGACAATGTCTAGGAATGGCTGGGGCACGGCTCCCAAGAAAGACGGGTCGTCTCCGGTGCTCTCCTGCCATCGAGGGATTTGCTGCGTGAGTGCCTGCGAGAGGGTCAGGCCCAGCGACCAAACATCGGCCGCCGCCGAGCACCCTGTGCGCGACAATTCAGGCGCGTCGTAGGCGCTCGATCGCTTCTGCTGTGCGCCGATCGGACAAATTCCATCGCTTGAAATCTTTACGTGGTCGCCGACCGCCAGAATGTTTGACGGCTGAATGCACCCATGCGAGAAACCCTGGTCATGCAGGTAAGCAAGAGCACCGACAACGGGCGGCAGCATCTCACCTGCCTCGGCTGGCGTCAGTGCCCTCTCCGGCAGAATCTCGGCCAGAGTCTCATCCGCACGTTCCATTACGGCATACACAAGATCTGCATCCCCGATTCGACAGCGCCCGGTTTCGAACAACTGGACAAGATGGGGATGCGAAAGACTCGCGGTCTGCGCCCAGCGCAAAAGATGATCCTTCGCCTGCGTTTCGTTCGCGCGAATCAGTTTGATTGCGACCTGCTGCCCCTCGCGTTCGGCTTCGAAAACGCAGCTGCGTTCAGAACCGCCAAGATATGCTCGCAGCTCGAATTTCCCAGCGATGATCTGGCCTTCCCATTGGCGTCCTGTTTCGCTCATCTTAGACCGTCACCCGGCGATCTACGCACGTTCCTCGAGCGTGGAGGCGCGATCGCCCTGGATTCTTTAGGTTTTCAAGGATTCGCTGGGCAGATCCTAGTAACATGATGATTCGTTTGGAGGCGGATACGCAACCTCCATTGCACAAACGTGCAAGTCCTGCTCCGTGCGGTCATGGGTTCGGTGGGGCTACTCTTTAGCGGCCACTACAGGCAGGAAATCCCCGCGGATACACAAAGCACCGGTCGCACTTGGACCCTCCGTGCGATCTCGAGCCTTAGGAGTTTTCTTCTAGCGACAAAAGTTACGATGCGCGGCCGCCCAATTCGATCGAAAGGGCCGCGCCTCCGGTGCTCTCTAAGAGGAGCGCAACGGATGATCCCGTAGGCCGTGGATGGTCCGCCGTCAAAGACCAAATCAAGATCTGCAACTGCAGTGTCTGTCCTGTGATTTCTTTCGCCACTCCGGGCCCCATCGAGATTTCCGCTCCCCCAGCGTCTGAGTGTTGAATCGCTTGCGATCGGAGAACAAGTGGTTTTCATGTCCGGAAAGACGTCCGCACAAAGTACGGCTGCACTTCAGGACTTTCCGCAGTATTCTAGTCTGTCGGTGCGGCGAGACTCACCCCGTGTGTAGTTGATAAGGAACAGGAGATCGCGTGGACACCAAGACAGCACCTGCGCCAAAACCAACGACCCGCATGGAGTCGGATAGTATGGGCACCGTCGAAGTACCGTCGGACCGCTATTACGGCGCCCAGACGGCGCGCTCGCTGATTCATTTCAATATCGGAACCGAGACGATGCCGCGGGAGCTGATCCGTGCGTTTGGCATCCTGAAAAAGGCTGCAGCGCTCGTAAACCAAGATCTCGGCAAGCTCCCGGCTGAAAAAGCCAAATTCATCGTGCAGGCCGCCGACGAAGTTATCGCCGGAAAACTCGACGAACATTTCCCGCTTCGGATCTGGCAAACCGGCAGCGGCACACAGACCAACATGAACGCGAACGAAGTGATCTCGAATCGCGCGATCGAACTCGCGGGCGGGGTGATGGGCAGCAAGAAGCCGATTCACCCGAATGATGACGTCAACATGTCCCAGTCGTCAAACGACACGTTTCCCACGGCCATGCATGTTGCGGCCGCGTCGCGCGTGGCCCAGGATTTGATTCCAGCTGTCGAGCAGCTGCGCTACGCGCTCGACGACAAGGCACGCGAGTTCGCGAGCGTCGTCAAGATCGGGCGGACGCACCTGATGGACGCAACTCCCCTCACCGTCGGCCAAGAAATATCCGGATGGGTGAGCCTGCTGGACCGCGACCTCGCGCGGATTCGCGAAGCGCTATGGGACCTATACGACCTGGCCCTCGGCGGCACAGCCGTCGGCACTGGGCTCAACGCACATCCAGAATTTGCCGAGCGCGCGTCCAGAAAAATCGCTGAGCTGACCGGTCTCCCGTTTCGGTCCCATCCGAATAAATTCGCCGCGCTTTCTGCTCACGATGAACTCGTTTTTGCGAGCGGTGCGCTTAGGACGCTCGCGGCGTCGCTAATGAAAATTGCCAACGATATTCGCTGGCTGGCCTCCGGTCCTCGCGCCGGTTTTGGTGAGCTCGTGTTGCCAGAAAACGAGCCCGGCTCCTCCATCATGCCCGGCAAAGTCAACCCGACGCAGTCCGAGGCCATAACCATGGTCGTGGCTCAAGTCTTCGGCAACGACGTCACCGTTAGCTTCGCCGGATCACAGGGCAATTTCCAGCTTAACGTTTTCAAACCGGTTATCATCCACAACTTTCTCAACTCCGCGCGCCTGCTTACGGACGCGTGCCGCTCGTTTCGAGAGCATTGTATCGAGGGGATGCGGCTGGATCTTCCCCAGATCCAGCACCACCTGAACAGCTCTCTGATGCTCGTCACCGCATTGACGCCCAAGATTGGCTACGACAAGGCCGCTGAAATTGCCAAGAAGGCGCACCACGAGAAGCTGACCCTGCGCCAGGCAGCGCTAGAGCTCGGCTATTTGACGGAGAAGGAATTCGACGAAATCGTCCGCCCGGAAAACATGACGCATCCCTGAAGCTCAGCGGCCTTATTGGCGTATCGCGTTGGAAACAGGCGGGGATGGGTGGCCTGAGCCCGAACGAATCTCGCGCACGATCCTTTGTGCGAGCCGCTGGCTTGTGGAGCACGCTAAGTCGTTGATGCGACACTGCGCAATCGTCAGCTTACACCCGCACGTGCAGAGCTCGGAGTTAAGTCGCTTGAGCGCTTCGTGCTTCTGGTCTTCGCTGAGTCCCTGGAAGTCCACGCCTGGCAGTTCTTTCGCGTGGACGGCGTTCTTGAGAAAAATCTGACCCGTATCTTCAAAACTTTCAATCTTTGCATCCACGGGCATGCCGAGCAAAGAACGCACTTCGGAATCGTACAGGCCGATGGGATACAGACCCTCGTGCTTTTGCACGATCTTTCCGTCGGTGTTCACCACAAACGATGTTGGCAGCGCCGGCACACCGCCATATTCCCGTGAAAGGGTGCGACTACCCATCACGATCGGATAGTCGATTCCCATCTCCTTGGCGAACTGCCTCACGTCATCGGAAGGTGCATCATCCATCGAGACCCCGACGATCTGCAGGCGATCCTTGAAGCGCTTTGAAAGCTCGATCATTTCCGGGATTTCGTCCCGACAGGGAGGGCACCAGGTGGCCCAGAAATTCAATAGCACGACTTTTCCGCGCCAGCTCGCCGTCGAGATCACTTCGCCATTCAAGTCGCTTAGCAAGAAAGGCGGCATCGGCTGCGGGTTGCTGGCAAATCGAATCACGATTTGTGTTCCGTCATCGCTCAGGCTCGGACGTTGTTTTCCCGTTGCGGCCACGGGATGGGGGGAACGCACCACAAACCCGAACGCCAGTAGGCCCGCTAACAAGAGGACGATGATAGGAGGCTTCCTCACCTTGACCACTTCTGGTCTATTATGCGGCAGAGGTTTGCGCAGCACAATCGCCACACGAGGCGAATCCTTGACGGATCATTGGGTGGCGACGGGAGGAACGAGCCGTTTTCGCAAATGGGCGGGCGGTGACGTGTTTCGGAGTAGGAGCAAGGATCGAGTACCCATTCTTGGAGCCGAAGCCAGGCGGCCCAGAGCCGTGCCCTAAGCACAGGTCCCATCTCCCTTCCAGGTGCGATAATCTGGATAAGGCATGCGCACCATCAAACTCACAATTTCATATGACGGCGCGGCTTTCCACGGCTGGCAATTTCAGCCCGGTCTTTTAACGATCCAGGGAGCCATGAACGAAGCCGCGCGCAAGATCACGCAAGAGAAAATTGTCGTTTACGGCGCAAGCCGCACCGATGCCGGAGTGCACGCGCTCGCCCAGGTCGGGCACTTCAAAACGCAGTCAACCCTATCGCCGCTGGAGTTTCAGCGCGCTTTGAATGCGTTGCTTCCTCCAGCCATTCGCATCGTTGCCGCTGAAGAAATGGGCCCTGAGTTTCACGCCCGTTGGTTCGCTCAGGCTAAAACGTACCGCTATCGCATCTATCGGGGCCGTGTCCTCCCGCCGTTCGAGCACGGTCGCGCACTGCATTACCCGTGGCCGCTCGACGAAGAGCGGATGGCCGAAGCCGCACGCCTGTTCGAGGGCGAACATGATTTCAGTTCGTTCGCGGCCTCGTCTGGCTCGGAAGAGGATGATCGCGACCGCAATACGGTTCGTGTGATCTTCTCGTCGGAGATTGTGCGGGAGCCCGGCCGCGAAGAAATGTCCTATGTTGTCCGCGGCCGATCTTTTCTTCGATATATGGTGCGGAAAATGGTCGGCACACTGCTTGAAGTGGGGAAGGAAAGGCTCACGCCGCAGGATATCGTCGAGCTATTCGCAGTAAGAGATCGCTCCCGCGCGGGCGCAACGGTCCCGCCCGAGGGCCTCTACCTGGTCTCGCTCGATTATCCCGATCCCACCGATTCACTCGCTTCGGCCGCGTCCCGCCGCCGCTCGTGGCCAGGCGCTTAAATCGGTCGTTCCCCGATCACGGTGGTCCGCACCAAATGCCGCCGTTCATTCTCATAATCGTGAATTCCGCAATGTTGTAGGAATCGATTGTCCCAAACGATCACAGTGTTTGGCTTCCATCGGATCCGGCACTGGTATTGCAGCTTGTGCGGCATGTGTGCTAGGTACTCGAGCAGAGGTCGGCTGTCCTCATCACTCCAACCCTCGAACCGCTTGAAGTATGCCGGCGTCACGTACAGCGCTTTTCGTCCCGTACGGGGGTGGCTACGCACAGCCGGGTGAGTGTTTTCAAGTTGTTCGTCGGTGAAGTCGTGGGATTCGCGCAGTCGCAGCTGTTTCTCCTTATCCAGCTTTGCGTTTTTCGACCAAATGTCTTTCCCCGAGTACACGACTTTGAGCTGTCCGAGCATCGTTTTTAGGCCAGCGGAAAGCTCCTCATAGGCGAGATACATGTTGGCGAACGCCGTGTCACCGCCAAACCTGGGCGCGTCGATGGCACGCATCACCATGCAAAGGGGTGGCCGTGCCAAAAATGGACTGTCCGTGTGGAATCTGGTAAACGGCACGACGCTTACGGGTTCGTGCGCTTCTCGCCGTACTTCCTGCATTTCTCGGTCGCCGGCATAGATTGGCGCCTGTGGCAATTCCGTCAGGTCTCCAAAGTATCGCGAAAACGCCTTGTGCTGCTCGATTGTAAGGTCCTGGTCACGAAACATGATCACAAGGAAGTGTTCGAAGGCCATCATCACCTCGCGCAGCACTTCGCTGCTGAGCGGCTTCCCCAAATCCACGCCTATAATCTCTGCTCCACACGCACCGGTGAGTGGTTCCACGCCAATATGGCGAAAGTCGGGCATTTCCCGACCCGCAACGACCACATGCGCAACGGCTGCCTGCATTTCATTGATGTTCACACGCACGGGACCTCCTCTCGGCGTCCTAAAGCTGGCGCCGGCTCCCTCTGAACTATTCATAGCCCGAACAAATGGACCTGTCTATTGCTTTGTGCGGAGGCACCTTGTTAGCGGTGGCGCACAAGACGAAGGGAGGGTTGGGCTCGTTGCGTTTTAACAGCGGGTGCAGGATGGCTCCGCGTGTGGAAAAAAGTGCGTACGGAATCGAGAAAGGACAAGACCGCTAAGGAGGCCTCATTTTTTCGCCACGCCATGCGAACCTCGACGGCGGCCGTGGGTTCGTCCAGCGGCACGGCTACCATTCCGCTCTTCGGTGCCGGATAGCTCTCGATTTCGTCCGGCACGATGAACACTCCGTCGCGCGACGCAAGAAGAAATCGGAGTACGCTTCCGTGCGGCGTAGGCGGCGGCAATTGTACGATCTCAGGTGTAGTTCCGGCTCTTTCGTAAAGGCGCAGAATTTCGTCATGCAGTCCTGACGATACGCTTCGGCTGTGAACGAACAGCGGCCGCTTGGCAAGATCGACTGCGCGAAGCGCCTTCCTTTTCGCTAGCCGACTCGCTTTGCTTACAAGGACCACGAGTCGCTCCCGAAACAAAGGCTCCGACATCAAATGGACCGGATCCACGTCTGGTCTGAGGAATCCCACATCGATCTCTTCCTCAATCAGTGCCTGATTTTGCAGCGCCGAAAAGATATCCCTACATTGAATCTCGACGCCCGGAAAGCTCTTAGCGTGCGCAAGCAAGGCCGGGCTCAATCGTTCCGCCAGGTGAAGACCGACCCCGACTCGGACGGAGCCTGTATCTCCCTTTTGGGCGAGCGTAACGCTGCGCGGGATTCGAGCGACCTGTGCTGCCAGCGCCTTTCCTTCCACCAGCAACACTCGCCCGGCCTCGGTGAGAACGACGCGTCGGCGGTCGCGCACGAACAGCTGCGCCCCCATCTCCTGCTCTAACTCGCGAATCGTGCGACTCAGCGGGGGGACCGTCACGTGGAGATGCTCTGCGGCTCTTGAAAAGCTGAGACGCTCGGCGACCGCAATGAAATAGCGTAAATGGCGGAGTTCCACCAGTTCATCTTAAGCTGAGGCCGTTTGAAAAGAAACACCGCGGCGGGACTGGGTCGTGTCCGGCCCTTTGCTTCGATTTTGGAGTACAATTTCCTTGCGTCTTCTGCTCGCTCACCGATGATCTCTGACCTCGTGTATGACTGGAACACACACTCCGCGCCGGAAATCCCCCCCAACCGGCGCGTGATGCTGAATGATGAGACCCTTCGGGACGGACTGCAAAATCCCTCCGTTCGCGACCCTTCGATCGACGAAAAAATCCAGATTCTGCATCTCATGGAGAACTTAGGAATCGACGAGGTCAACATTGGCCTGCCGGCTGCCGGGCCCCGCGCGGCGGCCGACTCAGAGGCCCTCGCGCGGGAAATCATCGGCTCGCATATGAGGATTCGGCCCAATTTGGGCGGCCGCACGCATCGCGGAGACATTCAAGCCATGATCGATGTTTGCGAGCGCGTTGGCCAGCCCATCGAAGCCGCCGTGTTCTTAGGATCGAGCCCGATTCGTCGGCTCGTCGAGGATTGGAGCGTTGAGTATCTCGAGCGCACCACAGAAGACGCCGTGGCTTTCGCTGCGTCCCACGGTTTGCCACCGATGTATGTGACGGAAGATACGATTCGCACCGACCCGTCTACGATCGTCCGCCTCTACTCCACGGCGATCCGCACAGGGGCTCGCTCGATCGTGTTGTGCGACACGGTTGGGCATGCTACTCCTCAGGGCGCCTACAATCTTGTGAAGTTCGTGATCGAGGAAATTGTGAAGCCCTCGGGAGAAAAAATCCGCGTCGATTGGCATGGACACAATGACCGAGGCTTGGCAGTCGCAAACTCGCTCGCGGCCGTTGCGGCAGGCGCCGATCAGGTGCACGCTGTTGCGCTCGCTCTCGGCGAACGCGTTGGCAACACGCCCATGGAAGTGATGCTTGTAAATCTGCGCCTTCTCGGCCTGATTGACCGCGACCTCTCGAAATTAAAGAAATACTCGGAAACGGTCGCGCGGGCGACCAACACGGTAATCCCGCCCAATTATCCGGTCGTCGGCCGCGATGCCTTTCGCACTCAGACCGGTGTGCACGCCTCTGCCATTGCCAAGGCCCACAAGAAGCATGATGTAGAGCTAGCGGACGCCATTTATAGTGGCGTCCCCGCGCATCTGTTTGGCCTCGAGCAGGTCATCGAGATCGGTCCGATGAGCGGACGCTCGAATGTGGTCTACTGGTTCGGTAAACACGGCATTGCCGCGACCGATGAACTCGTCGACCGCGTTCTCTCTGCAGCGAAGCAATCCAGCAGCGTGCTGACCGAACAGGAAATTCTCGCGCTGGCGGCATCGTCGACCCGGGGTAAGTCGCGGCCGTGAAAATATTGGAATAGCGAAAAAAGCACTCCGCCTCGGCCTGATGAATACTTCCGCACACCATCGGCTCGAAGTGACCATCCGCCCGCTCGTGGAAGGCGACCTTCCAGCCGCCGACCGCATCGTTCGGGTCGCTTTCGGGACATTTCTAGGCATGCCGGATCCAACCGGTTTCATGGGCGATGCAGCTCTGGCGCGCACGCGTTGGCTCGCCGATCCCAGTGCGGTCCTGGCCGCCGAACACGCGGGAAAACTCATCGGCTCGAACTTTGCCACGAATTGGGGCAGCTTTGGCTTCTTCGGCCCCCTAACGGTCGAACCGGAGTATTGGAATCGGGGCATCGCGCAGCAGCTCCTCGGCCCGACGATGGACATATTCCGCCGCTGGGGCAATCGCCATCTGGGCCTCTACACGTTCGCGCACAGCCCGAAGCATATGGCGCTCTATCAGAAGTTCGGCTTCTGGCCGCGCGACCTCGTCTGCAACTTCACAAAAGCGGTTGATAGCGCGATCAAAGCTCCTCGCGATAGCTCGTGTTTCTCCGAATCAAAAGTCGCCGACCGCGAAAGTATTCTCCGCGCCTGCGGCGAGGTCACCAGTGCCGTCTTCGAGGGGCTTGACGTGCAGCGAGAGATTCACGCCGTTGCCGACCAACAGCTTGGCGACACCGTTCTCGTGTGGGACGCTTCCAGTCTCGCTGCATTTGCTGTTTGCCATGCGGGGGCGGGCAGCGAAGCGGGGAGCGGCGTCTGCTATGTGAAGTTTGCGGCTGTGCGCCCAGGGGTGAGAGCAGGTCAGGACTTCGCGCGTCTCCTTCGCAGCATCGAAGCATTCGCGGAATCGCGGAACAGCCTTAAGATCACGGCGGACGTCAATGTGGCCCGTCGCGAAGCTTTTCGCGCAATGCTTGCCAACGGATTCCGCCCGGGCATGCAGGGAGTGGCCATGGAGACAGGCGACGCTAGCTCCGGCTACAATCGTAGCGACGTGTATATTCTCGACGACTGGCGCTAGGATCGGCCCACGAATCGCGTGAAAGTCGCTCTCATCTGCTGTATCTTTTTCTGGATGGCCCCGCTCTCGGCTCGCGTTGCAGAAGATCCCGTCACGAAGCTCGTGGACGATCCGCGTACCACTCGCGGTC
>Ga0187769_10000997_pt1 | contig 15743 bp, 16 predicted proteins | sample 0116_SJ02_MP02_1_FD_133140 | JGI IMG/M metagenome (GOLD analysis project Ga0187769, IMG submission 133140) | Tropical peat soil microbial communities from peatlands in Department of Meta, Colombia - 0116_SJ02_MP02_10_MG | ecosystem: Environmental > Terrestrial > Soil > Wetlands > Peat | place... | reverse complement strand
TGGGAACAACAAACGATAAACAGCCGCTTCTGGTCCGTGGCGTCGATCTATGGCGCCGCGAGCACTGGCGGCTGGCGCCCGAATTGGCCAATCGACCGTCCTGTGGTTACCACGGCTAACTAATAAAATTGCAGTCGGTTGCGTTGCAGCAGAATACGCGTCGTCACGCGATCCTTGTGGTTCGGCTGATATAACCGTGATAGTCTTTTCCGGCGGCGGCATTTTACTAACCGGCTCTGTTGATAGGCGCGCGAGCGGAGAGAAATGAAGGTGCGGGGCTCAAAGCGATCGACATTGCCGCCTGACTTGTTTGTTTGATTTTCGGGGATTGCCTGGGGCGGCGGCCGCAAACGCGAAGCTCATGTCGAGTAGCGTATGAGTGACGTTGAGACCGTCATAGCTGCGCTCCGCTCGGAGGGACCGACCCATCCGAACATGATCTGGATTCCCGGCGGCACATTCCGCATGGGCTCCGATCGTCACTACGCGGAAGAGGCGCCGGCGCACGACGTCACCGTCTCGGGCTTCTGGATCGACCGCACGCCCGTGACCAACCGACAATTCAGAAAATTCGTCAACGAGACCGGCTACGTCACCTTCGCCGAGCTGAAGCCTAACGCCGACGACTATCCTGGCGCATTGCCGCACATGCTAAAAGCTGGCTCGCTGGTATTCTCACCGCCGAAACATCCGGTCGACCTGCGCGACTGGTCTCAATGGTGGGCCTTCAAATTCGGCGCCAATTGGCGAAGGCCGTATGGACCGCGCAGCTCGATCAGCGGGCGCGACGATCATCCCGTCGTGCACGTCGCCTACCGTGACGCCGAGGCCTACGCCAAATGGGCGGGCAAGGATCTGCCGACCGAGGCGGAATGGGAGTTTGCCGCCCGCGGCGGATTTGACGGCGCCGAGTTCGCCTGGGGCGACGAGTTCACGCCCGGCGGGCAGCATCGCGCCAATACCTGGCAGGGCAACTTCCCGCACGAGAATCGCTGCGAGGACGGCTTCGACCGCACCTCGCCGGTGACCGCGTTCCCGCCCAACCGCTACGGCGTCTACGACATGATCGGCAATGTCTGGGAATGGACGTCCGACTGGTATGCGCCGCAGCATCAGGCCGACGCGTCGAAGGCCTGCTGCGTCCCGGAAAACCCGCGCGGCGCGCCGGAGGAGGGGAGCTACGACCCCCGCCAGCCGCTGATCAAAATTCCCCGCAAGGTCATCAAAGGCGGCTCGCATCTATGCGCGCCGAATTACTGCCGCCGCTACCGCCCGGCCGCGCGCCATGCGGAGCCGGTGGATACGTCGACCAGCCATCTTGGCTTTCGTTGCGTCACTCGAACCCCCGGAGTAGGTAGGTCATGTCCAACGATGAAAGCGGAGAGAAGTCGAGCCTGACAAAGAGCGCACTCAACCGCCGCAACGTTTTGCTTGGGAGCACGACTCTTGTTGCCGCCTCGGCGATCGCATCGAGCCAGTCGGTTCGCGTCGCCCAAGCACAGTCGGGTCGATCTCCCAACGTCATCTTCATCATGGGCGACGATATTGGCTGGTTTAACATTGGCGCTTATCACCGCGGTATGATGGCCGGGCGAACGCCGAACCTCGACAAGCTCGCCAGTGAAGGCATGATGTTTACCGACTACTATGCCGAGGCGAGCTGCACGGCCGGCCGCGCCAACTTCATCACTGGCGAACTTCCAATCCGCACCGGGCTGACCACCGTTGGCCAGGCCGGCTCTACGACCGGAATGCCGGCTCAGGCACCAACCATCGCGACAGCCTTGAAGTCCATGGGCTATGCGACTGGCCAGTTCGGCAAGAACCATTTGGGCGACCTGAACGAGTTCCTGCCAACCGTACACGGCTTCGACGAATACTTCGGCTACCTCTATCACCTCGATGCAATGGAAGACCCCTCGCACCGCAACTACCCGCCGGCGCTCAAGGAGACGATTGGTCCTCGGAACATGGTCCATTCCTGGGCGACGGACGTCGATGATCCGACAGTGCAGCCGCGCTGGGGCAAGATCGGCAAGCAGCGCATCGAGGACGCCGGACCGCTTTATCCGAAGCGAATGGAAACGGTGGACGACGAAATTCTCAAGTTCACGTTGGATTTCATCGACAAGGCGAAGCGCGACAACAAGCCGTTCTTCGTGTGGCTTAATCCGACGCGCATGCACGTTGTCACGCATCTGTCCGAAAAATACGAAAGCACGCGTACTCCTGAGAATGGCTGGTCTGTCGAAGAAGCCGGCATGGCGCAGCTCGACGATATCGTCGGCTCGGTCATGCAGAAGCTACGGGACCTTAATATCGACAACAACACCATCCTTGCCTTCTCGACCGACAACGGCGCGGAAAACTTCACTTGGCCGGACGGCGGTCAGACGCCGTTCGCCGGCGGCAAGGGAACAGGCCTGGAAGGCGGCTTCCGTGTTCCCTGCATCGTGCGCTGGCCAGGCAATATACCTGCCGGCGAGGTCGAGAACGGCATCATGTCGGGCCTCGATTGGTTCCCGACCTTCGTCGCTGCGGCCGGCAATCCAAATATCGCCGACGAACTCTTAAAGGGGAAGCAACTCGGTGACCGAACCTACAAGGTCCATCTCGATGGCTACAATCAGTTGGATTTTATTACCGGGAAAGGTCCTTCTGCTCGCCACGAAATCTTCTACTTCACCGAAGGCAATCTCAGCTCTGTGCGTATCGACGACTTCAAGTATCGTTTCACCGATCAGCCTGGCGGCTGGCTGGGCGCGACGGTGAAGGTCGATTGGCCGATACTCACCAACCTACGCCTTGATCCTTTTGAGCGAACGAACCTGCCTAGTGGCGATAAGGGTTCGCTCGCCTTCTACAACTGGTTCGCTTACGAGTTCTGGCGCTTTGTGTTCGTGCAACAGCGGGTGGCACAGCTTGCCCAGACCGCAATCGACTTCCCGCCGATGCAGAAGGGTGCGAGCTTCAATCTGGAGGCCGTCAAGGCACAGATCGAGGCGGCCATGAAGCATCACGCTGGAGAGTAGCCGAACGGCAATGCGGCGGGCGCGCACCATCCGCGCGCCTGTCGATACCGACGACCGGCAAGTCAACGAAACTCATCGAGCGCAAACCGGGAGGGCAATCATGCGCAGCTTCATTCGAGCGATCAGAACCTTGACCGTAATCTCGCTCGCCGCAGTAATGCTGACGGCAGCGAATTCGGCGGCTTCGGCGCAGAGCGGCACAGTCCGTCTGCATATCGTCAAAGCCGGGTTTATCGTCGGCGTCGGCGGCGGCAGCGGCGTCTTGCACTATCACGGCAGGAACTACCGGCTGAGCATCGGCGGCATCGGCATCGGCTCGCTCGGTGTGGCGGCAGTCGACCTGGTCGGCACCGCTTCGAATTTGCCGAACCCGGCGGCGATTGCCGGGACCTATGGCGGGGCGGGCGCCGGCGCGACTTTCGTCGGCGGCGGGCAGGTCGCGCGGCTGCAGAACGAGAACGGCGTCGTTCTCGAGCTGCGTGGGGTGCAGGTCGGTTTTCAGGTGTCGATCGGGCTGGGCGGCATGACGATCGCATTGCGATGAGCGGGTTCGAACCACACCAGGAGCGACGCAAGCTTCGAGCCCGGCATACGGAGTGACTGCCATGTCCGCGTTGCTGATGAGATCAATTTCGATATCGCTGGTCCTGGCCGCGGCCTCTCCGGCGCGAGCGGACGAGGTTCCCGATCTCAACGTCGATCCGGTATGCCACGGCATTGCCCAGCAAGCCGCGGACCCCAGCGAAAGGGGCGGGCCGGACCTCGCCTTCGCTCGATGCGTCAAGAGCGAGCAAGCCATGCGGCAAAAGCTCACCGAGGAATGGTCGAGCTTCATGCCTGCGGACAAGGCCAACTGTGTCGGATCGGAAAAAGGCGGGATGGCGAGCTACACCGATCTCGTGACCTGCCTTGAAATGGCAAGGGACGCGAGGAAGCTGAACAAGTAATTCACGCGGCGCGTCTTCTCGCGCCACGCCAATTGAAGACTTGGGAGTTCGTCAGCTTGAACCAAGCCACGTTCACAACGAGAAGAAACTGAAATAGCCGCTGCACCTACCAAGCGCAACCAGGGAGGAAAACTCATGTCAGCGACGATCATCAATCTCATCATTCAACTCATCGCCGGCGCGATCGGCGGCAATGCCGCGGGCGCGTCGCTCAAGGACTATGACCTCGGCAAGATCGGCAACACCGTCGCCGGTGCGATCGGCGGGGCGGGAGGCGGGCAGATCCTCACCGCGCTGCTGCCGTTCCTCAACGGCACGGCCGGCAATCTCGATATCGGCGCGGTGCTCGGACAGGCGGTAGGCGGCGGCGTCGCCGGCGCCATCGTCACCGTCATTGTCGGCCTGATCAAGAACGCGATGGCGGGCCAGACCGCGAAGTGAACGCCCGCGGCGGGACTGCAAGGGCCTGGCGGGGCAGAAGGAGACGACCGTCATCAGGATGGCGATGACGGCGCTTGCGGCCGCGCTTATGCTTGCAATGCCGCAGTTCGCGGCCGCTCGAGATTGCGTGGAGAACTGAGCGCGGGCAGTTCCGGGTGCGTTGAGGAGGGCCGCCGAGATCGGCAAGATACGACCGAAAGGCCGCGTTTCCTTCCGGTTTGAGAGCAACGCGCATGAGGCAGCGAACTGGCCTAACGATGCCGCGACTGCTGGCGAGCGGGCTGTTGGCCGGCCTGATAACTCTGAAACCGGCGGGAGCAGCTGCACAACAAACGAATGCGCCGGATCAAGCGTCGAACACCGGCGAGGATTTCTTCAAGCCGCCGCCGAACCTGTTTCAGCTGTTATACGGCTATAAGACGGCGCCGGGCAGCGCAGGGACGGCGGGCTCCATCGCCACTGTGACCACGGACACGGTCGACCTGCGCTTGGATCACCGAGTAGACTTGTCGCAGCAGTCGGTGATTGCGCTGCGCGCTGATCTGCCGATTCTCGCCAAGAACCCGATCTCTTCCAGCAACCCCGATGGGAACTACCTTTACGGCATTGGCGACGCCGACGCGCAGGCCGTCTTTATTCACAACTTCGATACGCGTTGGGCGGCGGGTTTCGGTGCGCGGGTGATTGCGCCCACCGGCGACGACGCTCTCGGCAGCGGAAAATGGCAGATCATGCCGATTGCCGGCTTCCGCTATGGACTGTCGGAAATCGGTCCCGGTAGCTATCTGGAACCCTTCGCCAGGTACGATTTGAGCTTCGCCGGTGATCCGTCGAAGCGGAATATCAGCAATCTGCAGCTAGCACCGTTTTTGAACCTCGGACTTCCCGACCATTGGTTCCTCGCCTTCTATCCCAGTGCCGATATTCGCATAAATTTTGGCGATCCCGTTACCGGCCAAACCGGACGCTTGTTTCTTCCATTCGATGCCAGGGTGGGACGCAATCTGACCGACAACATCACCCTCTCGCTGGAAATCGGTGTGCCGATCATCAAGGACTATCCGGTCTATGACTTCAAGGCGCAGGTCCGGCTGAACGTGACCTATTGACCGGTGCCGTGTGCTCGGTGCTTGCGGCATGGCTCTTGTTTGCGGCAATTGCATCGCGCAAACGGCTCCGGCGGCGGGCCGGAGCCGTTGCGAACTCTTCGCAGGGCAGGAATCAGAACTTATTGACTGCCCTGGGTAGGCGCGGGGACCGGCGCCGGACGCGGCATCATTGACGGGTTGGCCGGGCTATTTATGCCTGGATTGGTGGCTGGCGGGGGCGCCATCCGCGTCGTCTGCGTGGCGTCATTGGATGCGGTATGCGTCGGCTCATTTCTGACGCCGAACGCGATCGCCAGCACGATTATCACGAATACCGCGGCCGCGGCCCAGCCCCAGCCGGCATTGGAGCTGCGCCAGTCATCGGTATAAAGCGTGCTGCGCCGCAGCGGATCGTTGGGATCACGATAATCAGACATGATCATCTCCGTCCTTTCGTTGCCGGCTGATAACCGGCGCGCGCTTGCCGGCGTTCCGGAAGCGGCCCGACGCCGCTGAATGACGGCCTTGCCTGCTACGCATGACGGAAGTTCCATGACCGGGGGCCGGCCGGCGCCGGCCTCCGCGCCGCGGAAGTGATCGGTCGAAATCCGCAAGCCTAAGGCGCCGACCCGCCTGTTCGGCCCAAATCGGATTGTTGAACCGAGGCGCAAAGCGGTTATTGTGCGCGCATCACGCGGCCGCATTGCGCTCGTAGCTCAGCTGGATAGAGCACCAGACTTCGAATCTGGGGGTCGGGAGTTCGAATCTCTCCGAGCGCGCCATATTCCAGTCCAAAGAAACTGGGCACCAAGCTACGCTTTATCCCGACGAGAACGCTTACGTGCTCGCCCAAGCGGTAGCCAGGCGCCTTCGACGTGCCCGCAAGCGGGTCGCAAACGCGGGATTGCTAAACAAGCAAAGATCGCTCGCGCGGTGAATTACTCGGGATAGGTCTCAACGCCGCGCGACGTCGCCTTGTTGAAAAGGATAAATGCCAGGGGGTTGCCGGGTTCGGACATTGCATCGCTGCGCTGGCCTGCCACCTCTCCAGTTACGCCGCTGGTATACTCCGCAACCACCTCGCCGAAGCTGTTGCGCTGAATGGCGACCTTCTGTCCGGCTTCGACCTTGTCGTTGAGTTTGACCAGATGCTCGACTAGCCCGCCCTGGGTGGCGAGGATCGGGAACGCACTGTCGCCGATAAAAACATTAGAGTCCTTGCTTGTACGTCCCATTGGTCCAGCAAGAATGCCGTAGTGCTTGAGGACGTTCATTGTGCCTTCCACGAACAGCGAGATCATCTCGAGGTTTAGGACGCGCGCGGCGCCGATCTCCGGCGTAAAGGCCGGGATGCCCACGTCCATGAACGCGTTATGCAGGACGCCGGGATATACATGGTTGTCGAAAATCTGGCCGACGGGATAGAGCTCCGCCATCGCCTTTACCTCGGGCACATCCATGCCGGCAATATTGAATGCGGCAACATCGAATCCAGTCGTCCCGGTATGGAAATCGATGGCGACATCGGCGTTCGGCCGCAGCAGCCGGTTGAACAGGAGTCCGGCGTGCCGACTGGCGGCGGTGACGCCGTTCTCGTTCCCGGGCCATTCCCGATTCATATCGATCAGATCAACGCCTCTGCCCGAATTGGGCCATCTGCGCTGCATGCCTTCCAGGGCCGGACTCGAGACGTCCGTGACCGCCATTACCGTTCCCGACATCTCTGGCGGATGGAGTTGGTTCATCACGGTCTGGACGGTATGCACCGAACTCATCTCGTCGCCATGCACACCACTGACCAGGACGACGCGCTTGCCCGGCTTTGCGCCCTTGGCGACCGTCACAGACACATACCAGTGCTGTCCAGTCGGCATCTGCACGCCCTGAAAATACAAGAAGTGCTTCTGCCCCTGCTCCAGGTCGTTGACGTCAAGCGCGCTGACAACCTTTTTCCCCCGGACAATATCGCCTGTGTAGGCCGTTCCTGATGCCGGATTGGCAGAGGGTGGGGCTGCGCTCTGGGCATTCGCGGCATCAGCGTTGACGGCCAGGGCGGTCGACGCGCCGACGGTGGCGATAGATGCGATTATGAAATCGCGGCGATCGAGGTCTTCTTTAAGATTGTCTGACATGATGGAGGTCCTTGTGATTTGAAAGGCGACGCCGGAACACGGCATGCGCATCGTCGGTCACAAATCCCCCCGCGACGTAAGTTGGTCGCAACCATGCTCCTAACCTCGCAAAGCTGCAACATTTCTACTGATCTATGTCAGGCTTGCGATCTTGCGGCGTCGTTCAGCCGAGTCCGGAGATGGCGCAAAGCGCAGCTGCCGCTTAGAAATCGACAGCGATAATCATATGCGAGTTCGCGGTTTCATCTCGTCCGGTGCGCGATTTGCAAAGAGCGCGCAGCGCTTGCCGGCATCATGGTGCCACGGCGAAGCGGTAGGGCCCATCTTCATCGGCCGTGGCGCGCCAGTTCTCACTGCGCGCCGACTTCGGCGTCCGTTACCGAGCTGCTGAAGCCTCCGCGCCGCCCGACTTGCCGCCCTGAGGCAAGGTTGGCCCCGGTCGTACGAGGCCAGCGCGCTGATTCGCGCCCGGCACTGCCGACCTCTCAGCGACTTGCGCGAACGCGCGCACCAGCGCGCCTTCGAGCTTGCCGTCCATTTCTTCGAGCATCTTGAACGCCTTCGCCGGCTCGATCGCCGGCCGATATGGCCGGCGCTCGATCAGCGAGCCATAGATGTCGCAAATCGTGGCGAGGCGCACCAGGTCGCTGATCTGCGAGCCGACCAGCCCGTCGGGATAGCCGCTGCCGTCGAGGAGCTCGTGGTGCCAAAGCACGACCTCAAGCAGCTCCGGCTCGTAATCGCCTTGTCCGCGCAGAAGCTCATAGCCGATGCGGGCATGGCTGCGCACGATCGCAGTTTCCTCGCCGGTCAGAGGTCCGGGCTTGTTCAAGATCGCAAGCGGAATCTTCGCCTTGCCGACGTCGTGCAGCAGCGCGCCTCTGATGACGTGCTCCTGATCGTCTTTAGCGAAACGCAGGCTCGCGGCGAACTCCGCGGCAAGGCCGGTGACGAGGAGGCAGTGCTGATAGGTGACGTCGTCGTAACTCCAGACGAGTTCGAGCCATTGACGGATGCCGCCATCGGTGATCGCAGCCATAACCGACGCCGTCGTGTCCTCGACGCTCGTTCGGCTGACGGCTTCGCTGCGCGCGGCTGCGCTGAAGAAGCTGCCGAACTGCAGCCGGGCCCGCTCGGTGTTCTGCGCGGGCGTCAAGCTCTTGGCCGGGGCGGCCTGAGGCGCCGGCGCGCCGACAATCGGCGCCAGCACGGCGGTAATTCCGGCGACCGATACATTGGCCGGCAACAGTGCGGTCGCCCCGAGCGCGGTCGCTTGCACGCGTTGCAGATGGGTGTTGTCGCGCAACAGGGCGATGATCGGCACGGCGAGGATGCGCGGTTGCGACAACAGGCGGCGCAATCGCTCGATGTCGGCCGGCTGGCGCAACGCGACATCAGTGACGACCGCGGTTACCGGTCCGGCAACGTTGTCCTGCTCGTGCAGCCCGATGGCTCGGCAGGCGCACATTCGGCCAAGGACATTAGCGAGGCCCCGGCTTCGCTCGGGGCTATCGGAGATCAGCAGGATCGCGCGGTCGTTGGACATGGGTCTTGCGCCGAACCGACTTTGGCCTCGAGGTCGACGGCAAAGCCAAATCGCGACGATAGGGTGCAACTCACCAATATTTGGTAAAGCGGGACCGGTTTGGCATCTTTGGTACTGAGTGCGAAACCAGCGGGCTTGCCAACGATTTCAACAGCTTAGCGAAATGGGCCGAAGCTCCTGGCTGGCCAGCTCGCCAAAGCGGCGAGCGAGCCCGCCTCGGCGCAAACCTTCAGGCGTCGATCGCCTCGTGGGAGCGACGCGGAGCGCCTTCGATCGTGTGACCGGGCGCTTGCGGCGCCGCCGGAAGCTGCAGCACGCTCGCGCGCTGGCCCGGAATGAGGCGCGTCAGCATCACGATCTGGCCGCCGGGAAATTCAAGCGCGTCATGGTGGACGTGTGGGTCGTCCATATTCAACTGACGGAACCGCGCCACCCGATGCTCGACGCGAGCGCGACCAAACAGGCTGAGCGCGCGCTCATATTCGATCGGGCCCTCGAAGGCCAATTCGGTGCCGGGCAGAAGACAGATGGCCGTGTCGGGTTCGCCCACGGCGGCAAAGCCGCGGGTGATTGTCCTGCCGAACTCGGTCGTGACCAGCCTGTCGCCGACCCGAGCCGGCCGCGAAGCCACGAGATGCAGACTGTAGTCGCACATGGAACGTTACTCCTCTGAAGCTGACCATGGCAGCCGCCAGGAACTGACCTGGCCGTTCCTCAAGCTGAACATCCGGGCCGAGCAAATGTTCCTGCCGGTCCTCGGCGGGGAGGAGACGTGTCGGAAAGCCGGCTTTGTGCCTCAATTCCGGTCTCGACCCCGACTAGCTGATCGAAAAAGCCGGCGGCGGCCGCCAATCATAGAGCCAGTCATAGTGTGCAAGGAGCCGCGCGCCGCCCATCGTGCGCATTGCCGCATCGCGCAGGAGCCGCGGCGTCCCGCTCCTATGATAGCGTGCGCCATTGCGGGCGGCCGCGCGTTGCACCCTCCAGGCGCGGGCGCGGCGGATCGCGGCATAGGTTTTCAGCGCCGCTGCGGCGTCCTGCGGCATTTGCGCGAGGCACTGCGCCACGACCGCGGCATCCTCGATCGCCAGCGCCGCGCCCTGCGCCAGATAAGGCAGCACCGGATGCGCGGCGTCGCCGAGAAGCGCAACCCGGCCGCGCGACCAGCGCCACAGCGGCCGGCGTTCGAACAGCGCCCATTTGAGCCAAGCCTCAGGCAGGTTGACGAGTGTCAGGGGTTGCGGCGCCCAGCCGGCGGCGGCGAGCCGCGGGATCAGATCCGCCCGGCCGGCGGGCTCGCTCCAGCCCGGGCCGCTTGAGCTGCCGGCGGCGATAACGACGATATTGATCACGCGTCCGGCCTTGACCGGATAGTGCACGAGATGCGCGTTGCGGCCGAGCCAGAGATGAACGACCGGCTCGCGGAATTCGGGCGTGACCTCTTTCGCCGGCACCAGCGCACGCCAGGCGGTCCGCCCGGCAAAGCGCGGCGCCCCGCGATGGCCGATCCGCGTGCGCACCAGCGACCACAATCCGTCGGCGCCGATCAGCGCGAGTCCACGCTCGTCGGAAAGGCCGCCGCGGCCGCGCGCCGAAACCGTGAGGCCGTTGGGATGCGCGACGAAATCCTCAACCCGCATGCCGAGCTTGACGCTGATGCCGCGCTGGGCAGCCGCGGCGGCGGCGAGCGCCGCCTGCAGGTCGCCGCGATGGAGCGTCCAATAGGGCGCGCCGTAGCGCTGCGCCGCGGTCTCGCCGAGCGGCACGCGCACGATCTCGCGCCCGCTCACGCCGTCAAGGACCCGCAAGGCTATTGGCGCCACGGCATGCGGCTTGAGCCGGCTTTCCAAACCGAGATCGATCAGCGTCCGCGCCGCATTGGGCGAGAGCTGGATCCCGGCTCCGGTCTCCTCAAGCCGCTCGGCTTGTTCCAAGACGACCGCGCGAAAGCCGTTGCGGGCGAGCGCCAGCGCCGCGGTGAGGCCGCCGATCCCCGCCCCGGCGACGACGATGGTGCGCGGCGACGTCAGGACAGCGCTCCGCCGGACCGGCTTAGGCGTCGTGCAAGGCGCATTCCGCCGGCCGCGCCGCATCGGCCGCGAGCGCCGGGTCGTGCCGGTAAAGCGTCGAGCAATAGGGACAGATGTATTCGGACTCGTCCCCCATGTCGCAATAGACATGCGGATGATCGAACGGCGGTAGCGCGCCCACGCACATGAATTCCCTGGCGCCGATCTCGATGACCGCGACGCCGAGGTCGTTGTGGAAATGGGGAACGATCGTCTCCGCCATGCTCGCATCCGTCTGTCGGCCGCACCATATCGGGCGGCGGCGCCGATTCCTAGAGCATGATCCGGAAAAGTGGACACCGGTTTTCCGAAAAGATCATGCTCCACCAAAAAGTTAGAGCGAGCCGGCTTCACCGAAGGCGGCCGATTATCAAAAAGCCGCAAATCGACGCCACGAGGCAAGGCCGGCATGTTAGAAAGAGAGCGATGCAACTAAGCCGATTGATCCGATATGTGCGCCATCCGGTGCTGGCGCTTCTTGGCGCTGCGATCTGCGGGTTGGCGGCGATCCCGCTGACACGCGGTGCCTTCGACGTGGCGCAACAATTGGCGGCGGCCGACGACCCGGTCGCGGTCAGCGAGCGCGCGCTCGACCGCGTCGGCTTCGATCGCGGCGTTGCCGAGCGCGAAGTCCGCTACGCGCTCGCCGCGGGCGATTTTGACCTCGCGCAAAGCTTCCTCGATCTCGCTGCCGACCGCGGCGTCGCCGTCGATCCGGCGCTTGCTGATCAAGTCAATGACGCGCGCGCCAAGGCGGCGTCGCCGACCGGCACCGCCGGACGATTTTTGCGGGGCCTGTGGACCGGCGAGCCGGCCGATCTCGCCAGCCTCGCCGGCACCGCGTTCGGAGATCTCTTTGTTTTCGGCGACATCAGGGATTTGACCCGCGAGGGGACGCGTTATCTGAGCGGCGAGCATGCCGACCCGTGGATCGCCGGCCTTGCCGGCGTCGGCATCGCCGTCACCGTCGGCACCTACGCGACGCTCGGCGCCGGCGCGCCGACGCGGATCGGATTGACGCTGGTCAAGGCGGCGCGGCGCGCCGGCCGGCTCAACCCGGCGCTGGCGGTGCGGGCCGCGCGCGAAGCAGTGAAGGTCGAGGAGGCCGGCGGGCTCTTCGAGCTCGTCGGCAATGTCGGCCGCGTCGAAAGCAAAGCCGGCACGCGGGCGGCGCTCGATGTGCTTCAGGTGGCGGAAGAGCCCCGCGACGTGTCGCGGCTGGCACGGCTTGCCGCCGCCAAGGGCGGCAAGACGCGCGCCATCATCAAGCTCGTCGGCCGCGCCGCTATCATCGCAGCCGTCGGTACGATCGATCTCGCCACCTGGCTCCTGTGGGCCGTGCTGATGCTGTTCGGCTTCGCCTCGTCCTGCAAGGCCGCGGTCGAGCGCATCACGCTGCGTCACCTTGCAGCGGCGCGCAGCCGAGTTTCGTCCGGAAGCCGCCGGAGTATCCCCCTCACTGCCTGACCAGGGGGCAGGCCGGATTGGGCGGGCCGAATGCCTGCTCGCCCGGGATATGCGCCATTATTTGGTAATAGTCCCACGGATATTTCGAGTCTTCGGGCTTCTTCACCTGCACCAGCAGCAGGTCGTGCACCATGAGGTTATCCTCGCGCAGCCGGCCGTTGCGGGAGAAGAAGTCCTCGATCGGCGTCTCGCGCATCTTGGCTGCGACCTTGAGCGGATCGTCGGTGCCGGCAGCTTTCACTGCATTGAGATAATTCATGACCGCGGAATAGGTCCCGGCCTGCCACATCGTCGGCATCCGGTTGATCTTGGCGAAAAAGCGCTTCGACCATTCCCGGGTCTTGTCGTCCATGTCCCAATAGAACGAGGTGGTCAGCACCAGGCCCTGCGCCGCCTGCAGGCCGAGCGCGTTGACGTCGGTGATCACCACGAGCAGGCCGGCCATCTGCTGGCCGCCCTTGAAGATGCCGAATTCGCCGCCGAGCTTGATCGCGTTGATGTTGTCGGGCGGGCCGCTGGCGATGCCGATGATCTTCGCCTTCGAAGCCTGCGCCTGCAGAATGAAGGAGGAGAGGTCGGGGGTGGCGAACGGATGGGAGACGGAGCCGAGCACCTTGCCGCCGTTCTGCACGATCACCGCGGTCGCGTCGCGCTCAAGGGCATGGCCGAAGGCGTAATCGGCAGTAAGAAAGAACCAGCTGTCGCCGCCGCGCTTGGTGACCTCTTGCGCGGTGCCGACCGCAAGCGCGTGGGTGTCGAACACCCATTGGATGGAATAGGGCGAGCAGAATTTGCCGTGGAAGTCGGCGGTGCCGGTCGATTGGGTGATGAAGAGCTTCTTCTTTTCGCTGGCGACATTTTGCACCGCAAGCCCGACGGCGGAGACCGGCACGTCGACGATCAGGTCGACCTGGTCGCGGTCATACCATTGCCGGGCAATGCCGGCGGCGATATCGGGCTTAATCTGATGATTGGCGGAAATCACCGTGACCGGCTTGCCGAGCACCGTGCCGCCGAAATCCTCGACCGCCATCTGCGCGGCGGCAATCGAGCCGGCGCCGGTCGGGGTTTCCGCCGGGCCCGAAAGGTCGGTGAGGACGCCGATCTTGACGACATCGTCGGAAATCTGCGCCGCGGCGAGGCCGCTCCAACAAGCAAACAATGCCGTGAATGAGATAAGTCGGATGCGCCGCATCGCTTCTCTCCCTCCGCGCGCTCTATTGGGCGGCGGCGGTGTCGGTTGAAAGCGGCAACTTTAAAGCAAGCGGCGCGGAAGCGGAATGACCGCTTCTGCGCCGCGCGCCGCTTGCTGCGTCGCATCAAACTTGAACTTAGTTCGCGCCGCGCCGAGGCGCCGCCTCGGACTGCGTCGAGGTATTTCAGAAATGATAGCGCACGCCGCCCTCGTTGGCATTATAGCCTTCGCCCAAATTGCCGAAGGTATGCCAGGCGCCGGACCGATGCTGCACCCTGAGCACCAGTTCCCATTGCGGTGTGCTGACGGCCGAAAAGGCCAGTTCCGGGCCGAGATAGACCAGGAAGCGAGCCGAGCCGGGCGCGGCGATTTCATTGCCGCGCTCGGCGCCGATGGAGTTGGTGGTTGCGCTGAAGCCCATCGTCCAGCCGGGAGTAACGCGCAGCGCGTTAAAGAAAACTATTCCGTCGTAACGAAAATTTGGACCGGCCCAGAACTCGCCGGAATTGAGAATGTTCGGCGTGGTGACGACGGGCGAGCAGCACTCGGCGTAGTTCCCGAACCGGTCGGCGATCCCGGCCTCGAGTGCGAAGACAAAACCGCCGATCCGGTAAAAATCGCGCTGATAGGCGGCCCCGACGATATAGTTGTCGTAGAACGGCGCCTGCAAACCCGAAGCAGTGTTAAAACCAAGGGTGTCGCCAAAGGTCGTGGTCGACATCCTGCCGCCGAATAGGAATATCGAGTTGAGATGGTCGCCGGCAACCGGAGTGTTGAACGACAGCCAATCGGAAAATTCGGCAGACCGGCACGGCGCCGCGGCGCAGGCCGGCAACAGCGAGACAAAAATCACTACAGCACGGGACCAACGCATGGGCGTGGACAGAAGGCTGCATGTAATAGATCACCATAACACGATATAGCGTGGTTCATCAAAGTGGCGGCCGGGTTATTCTCAGCCGTTTTTGCCACCGCCATGTTATGTGCCGGCCGGGGTTAACCTCGAAGTTGTGCGCTCGGATTGCGCCGATCGGGTCCGGACGCCGGGTTGTCGCAGCATGCCGCACTTTGCCGACGCCGATGTGGAGATCGCCTTTCTGGACGAAGGGCAGGGCGAGCCGGTCGTGCTCATCCACGGCTTTGCCTCCAACAAGGAGGTGAACTGGGTCTATCCCGGCTGGGTCGCGACGCTGACGCGGGCGGGACGGCGGGTCATTGCGCTCGACAATCGCGGGCACGGCCAATCGACGAAATTTTATGAGCCGGCCCTTTATCACTCATCGCTGATGGCGCAGGACGTGCGCGCTCTCCTCGATCACCTGCAGCTCACCCGCGCCGACGTGATGGGTTACTCGATGGGCGCGCGGATCGCCGCTTTCCTCGCGCTTGCCGAGCCGCAGCGGGTGCGCGCGGCCGTCCTTGGCGGGCTCGGCATCCGCCTCGTCGAGGGCGTCGGATTGCCGGATGAGATTGCGCAGGCGCTGGAGGCGCCGAGCCGCGCCGAGGTCTCGGACCCCGTGGGCCTGATGTTCCGCAGCTTCGCCGAGCAGACGCGATCCGACCTGCGCGCGCTCGCCGCCTGCATGCGCGGCTCGCGCCAGACGCTGAGCAAGGCCGAGGCCGGGCGGATCGCGGCGCCGGTTCTCGTCGCCGTTGGCGGCAGGGATCGGATCGCCGGTTCGCCGCAAGCTCTCGCGGCCCTCATTCCCGGCGCGCAGGCGCTCACTATTCCCGACCGCGACCACATGCTCGCGGTCGGCGATCGAACGTTCAAATCGGCGGTCGTGGAATTCTTGGCGCGGCGGCCGTGAGGCGGCGCTATTCCT
>Ga0187769_10000996_pt1 | contig 15760 bp, 15 predicted proteins | sample 0116_SJ02_MP02_1_FD_133140 | JGI IMG/M metagenome (GOLD analysis project Ga0187769, IMG submission 133140) | Tropical peat soil microbial communities from peatlands in Department of Meta, Colombia - 0116_SJ02_MP02_10_MG | ecosystem: Environmental > Terrestrial > Soil > Wetlands > Peat | place... | reverse complement strand
GTGTTCGACGTTGGCCTCACCATAGCCCCTGGCGAGAATCACCCTGCCTTCCCTGATGACGGCAACGGCCACCCCGGGGACCTTCTGTCTGCGCATCTCCGTGGCAACGAATGCGTCGATCCTGGCTGAAATGCCCTCATGGGGATCCGCGGCGGCCCACGCGAGACAGGCCAGCCACAGGCTCCCCGGGGAAAAGAACGGCCTTGTGAACAAGGGCACCGCGTGCAGGCCTTTGGCTCATCGACTTCGACCCCCCAGGTTCGCTGGTAACGGGACCGCGCGAGCGGATCAGGATGTGAGCTCGATCGTCCAGGTCACCGGCGCATCGGCGATGAGCGAGGATCGAACGCTGCAGTACCTGGTGATGGCGAGCTCCACGGCCCGGGCGGCTTTCTCCGGCGTGGTACCGGGCGCTGCGATGCTGAAGTGCAGCACCGCCGCAGCGAGGTGGTGCGGAATGCTCTCCACCCGCTGCGCTTCGACGCGCACGCGCAGCGCTCGAACCGGCGTGCGCTGCTTCTGCAGAATGGTGACCACGTCGGTGGCCGCGCAGGTCGCAATGGACGCGAGCAGCACGTCAAAGGGACTGGGCGCGGCCTGCGTGTCGCCGTCGATGCGGATCCTGGGGCCACCGGCCCGGCCGGCCTCGAACTCATGACCGCCGAGCCACTCCACCTCGACGGGGGCGTGCGACCGGGTCCGCGGTGGTGCGCTGGGCGACTGCGTGGGCATCTTCAGGGACGGGCTGTGTGTCGGACGAGCGGATCAATTGCCATCATACGACCTCGCTCGCCGGCTTGGCATTCCGGTGAGCTGCCCCTCAGATGACGATAGAATCCGCCGCAGGCGTGCTGCGCTACACGTTGCCGAGCGTCGAGCCGGATCGATGGATGCATCACCTGTTACGGGCTGGGAAAACTTCTATGTGATCGTCGGATCGGCTGCCGGGGGACTGACCGGGCTGACGTTCGTCGTCATCGCACTGATTCGCGACGTGCTCCAGCGCGGCACACAGCCGGCCGGTCTCAGTGCCTTCGTAACGCCGACGATCGTCCATTTCGGGGGCCTGCTGGCACTGGCGGCTTTCATGAGCATGCCGCATCAGCATGTGCTCACCTTGAGTATCGGGCTCGGTCTGGCCGGTATTGCCGGTGTGTCCTACGGAGCCGCGATTGCGGCGAATATGCGCCGCCAGGGCACGCAATACATCCCGGTGCTGGAGGACTGGATCTGGAACGTGATCCTGCCGACCTTTGCCTATGGCTGTCTCCTCCTCACCGCGGTTTTCATCTGGACCTGGCCGGCCGAGACCCTGTACGGCGTCGCACTGCTCTCCCTGCTGTTGTTGTTTATCGGTATTCGCAACGCCTGGGACATTGCCGTCTGGATGAGCTTTTACCGGCCGGGCGATACGGATCAGAAGTAGTAGCGGCCGGGACGAGGACGACGAGCCGCCATTTTCAACCTGCGTCCGTCAGCCCTTCGGGCGCGCCGCGCTCGAGGATGTCAGGCAACGCCTGTCCCTGCTCGGTGAACGACAGGGACACGGAGTTCAGGCAATGGCGCTCGCCGGTCGGCGGCGGCCCGTCCGGGAAGACGTGCCCCAGGTGGCTGCCGCAGCGCGCGCACACTTCCTCGACGCGGATCATTCCATAGCTCGTATCGCGAAGTCGGCGGATGTGCGACTCATCATACGGCCTGAAGAAACTCGGCCATCCGGTACCCGAGTCGAATTTGGCGCTCGACCTGAAGAGCGGCAGGCCGCAGAAGCGGCACGTGTAGATCCCGTCCTTGTGATTGTCCAGGAACACGCCGCAGAACGCCGCTTCCGTCCCGTGTTCCAGGAGTACGCGCCGCTCATCGCGGCTGAGGTCGGCGGTGATTTGCGCGCGTTGCACCTCGCTCGGTGGTCGCAGGTCAAACTGACTCATGTTGATGCCAGTCGAATCGGCAACGAGCGGATCCGCGTGCCCGTAGCGGCGAAGACCGCGTTGGTCAACGCGGGTATGACCGGGGGCAACGCCGGCTCCCCCAGCCCGGTCGGCGGCTTGTCCGATTTGACCCAGGCGATCTCTATCTCCGGCGTCATGGGGATCCGCGCGAGGGGAAAATCGTCAAAGTTGCTCTGCTGCACGACGCCGTCGATGAACTCGATCGCCTGGCCCGTGAGCGCCTGCGCCAAGCCGTCGATCACGGCTCCACGCACCTGGTTGTCGGCACCCAGGGGATTGACGATCTGGCTGCCGACGTCTGCGGCGACCCACACCCTGTGGACGGTAACCTCCCCGCCCGAGACGCCCGCCTCGACGACCTCTGCAAAATAGCCGCGATGCGAGAAGTAGAAGGCAAACCCCTTAGCTCTGCCGGGTTGCGCCGGTTTCTGCGTCCAGCTCGAGGTCTGCATCACCTTCTCGATGACACCGCGGGCACGGCCGGTGTCGAATGCGGGTCGGTCGTCCGGTGCCGGAACCTCGCGCGGCTCGCCGAGCAGGGCCAGCATGAGCCTGGGAAGATCCGTTCCAGCCGCCACCGCGACTTCGTCGAGAAACCCTTGCGATGCGAAGCACAGCGCGTTCGAGCCCGGTGCGCGCAACGGACCCGTGGTCACGACCGTCGGCATCATCGATTGACTGTACTTGAGGTGCTGGATGAGTCCGGCCGGCGGCATCGCCGGGTTGAAGCCGGCCGCTCGCGCGGGCGTCTTGCCGTCACCGAAGGTCACGAAATGATCGGTGAAAGCGATGAGCTCACCGTTCGTGCCGATACCCGCCTCGAAGCGATGCCAGCCTCCGGGGCGGAAATAGTCCCGGCGGATATCATCCTCGCGCGACCAGACGAGCTGAATGGGTACGCCGGGGACCGCCTTGGCGATCGCGGCTACCTGCACCATGTAGTCGTTCATGAGCCGGCGGCCGAAGCCGCCCCCGGCACGTGTCAGATGCAGGGTCACGGCGTCCGGCGCGATGCCGAGGGTCTTGTGAAGCGTCGCAAGTCCCTGCTGCGGCAATTGGCTGGGTGCCCAGACTTCGAGTCTGCCGTCACGGTAGCGCGCGGTGCAGTTTTGCGGCTCCATCGGCGCATGCGCAATAAAGGGATAGTCGTATCGGGCCGAGATGCGCTTGGGGGCGGAGGCCAGCTTGGCGGCCGGATCACCGTCGAGACGCAGCTCAGTGCCCGCGCCCGCAGCGATCGCCGCATCGGCCTTCGCTCGATACACCGAGGAGCTGTGATCTTTGGCAGCGCTCACATCCCAGTCGACCCTAAGCCTCGAGCGGGCCTGATTGGCGAGCCACCAGTTGGAGGCCACGATCGCAACGCCGTCGGCGAGACCCGTATTGGCATCGCCGTTGCCGATGATCGGCACGACGTGCTTGACCCCGAGCGAGAGCTTCGCCGACTCGATGTCGGCCTTGACGAGTCGCCCGCCGTGCGCCGGCGCGACCTCGTAGACCGCGTACAGCAGGCCGGGCAGCCGAGTGTCGACGCCGAAGATCGGCTCGCCCTTCAGGATCCGGGCGCTGTCGATACCCACCACCGGATGGCCGATGATGGTGAATTGCGCGGGCTCCTTGAGTGGCACGGTGCTCAGGTCCGGAGGAGTCAGTCTTGCCGCTGCCGAGGCCACCTCGCCGTAGCCGAGCGAGCGTCCCGTCGCGCGATGAAAAATCCGTCCCTTGGCGGTGGTCAACTCGCGGGCGTCGACCTGCCACCTGAGCGCTGCAGCCTGGACCAGCATGGCGCGCGCCGCGGCCCCGGTTTGTCGCATCGGCAGCCAGTTCTTCGGTGTTGCGGTGCTGCCGCCCGCCGATTGCTCGCCGTAGCGCTTCTCATCGACTTCGGCCTGTGCGATGCGCACCTGGCTCCAGTCGCAGTCCAGCTCATCGGCTACCATCATCGAAAGCGAGGTCTTCACGCCCTGCCCGATCTCCGGATTCTTGGAAACGATGGTCACGGTTCCGTCGGCAGCGACGGAGACAAAGGCGGACAGCGCCGCCGGTACGGGGCTCGCGGTTTCCGTGTCCAGGACCTTCGCCGGCAGCGGGATCAGTGCATCGAGCGCCAGGCCGCCGCCTGCCAGCAGTGATGCCTTGAGTACGGTCCGCCGATCGAGGGCGGCGACGCGAGCTTCATGCGACACGACCGGTCTCCTCTTCAATTCCCGCAGCGATGCGGATTGCACTTCGAATCCGGTTGTAACAGCCGCAGCGACAGAGGTTGCCGGCCATCGCCGAGTTGATCTGAGCCGTGCTGGGCTGAGCGGTCTGCGCGAGCAGCGCGCACGCGGACATGATCTGCCCGGCCTGACAGTAGCCGCATTGCATCACGTCGATCTCCAGCCACGCCTGCTGCAATCGGGCGCCGAGCGCGGTCTCGCCGATATGCTCGATGGTGTGGATCTTCGCGTACCCGATGCTGCCGACCGTCAGCTGGCAGGAGCGCTGCGCCGCGCCGTTCACGTGAACAGTGCAGGCGCCGCAGAGCCCCTTGCCGCATCCGAACTTGGTGCCGACCAGTCCCAGCTCGTCGCGCAGTACCCAAAGGAGCGGCATGTCCGGCGGAACGTCCACTTTCCGAATGGTGCCGTTGATATCGAGTCGGTACGGCATGGTTGCTCCCTATGATCCAGCGTGAGTCGGCAATATATCTCTTTCGCCGCCGCGGGCAAAAACCACAACGCCGCGTTACTGATCGAGCTGACTCACCTCGCGGATCACCGTGTCCGGTCAGAAGGAGTCCGTGGGCCGCTTCATATACTCGAGCTCATCGGCGGTCGAGGTTCGACCCAGCATCGCGTTGCGGTGCGGAAACCGACCGAACCGATCGATGAGCTGCCGGTGGACCCGTGCAAATTCTCCCCAGCGCTCGTTTCCAAGCCGTTCAAAGAGACCGACGGAGAGCGCCTGGTGCTCGTGATCCTCGCTGCACGCATCACGGCCAGCAGGCCGTGCGCCATTCCGTAACCCGGATCGATCTCGATGGCCTTTTCGAACAGTCCCGTGGCCTCGGCCGCACTCGCGGGATCGTCCCATGGCAGGAGGTTGCCCTTGAGAAGGCACTCGTAGGCCTCGAGGCTGGTGGGATGCTTGCGCCGCGCGCGGTCTACCGAGCGGACGGCGCCCCCCCGGTCCCGCCACATTGCGCCACGATCGCCCCACCGCCTGCCCACAAGCGGCCGCCAGACTCCGTAACTCAGTGCGGAACAACAGTCCGCGGGGGTCTGGATCATGTCTGAGCGCTTCGATGCCGTGCTCGAGTTTGCGCGCCGCGCACTCATCAGTCTCGGCCGGCTCGCTGCCGCTCTGATGGCCGGGGTCCGCGCCGGTTGCGCAGCCGCGGGTCGCGCCCGCGGGCGCCTTGCGGTCGCCGCCCTCCTCGCCCTCTGCGCGCTCGGCCTCTACACTCATCCGCCCTTCACGACCGTGCACCGCGGCGAGGTGCTGGTGCGCACCAACGCGCTCGATGGCTCAGCGAGTGCCTGGGGCACCGGCACGGTGCTGGCGCTGCCCGGCATTCATCAGGCGCGCCGCTACTCCATGCGCGATCAGGTGTACCGGCCGGTCGAGAGTGCCAGCGCCACCGGCACGGCACCGTTTCAGTCGATCGAGGGTCTGTCGATCGGCGTCGATCTCAGCGTGCGCTGGGCCATCGACCCTGCCCGCATTGCGCTGATGTCGAAGGACTATCCGGATGATCTGACCGCCGAAGTGGTTGAGCCTGCGGTGCAGGGTGTCGTGTACCGGTTGTTCGCGCGGTATTCCGTGCGGGAGATCTTCTCGAGCAAGCGCGCCGAGATCCAGGGGCAGATCGCAACCGAGCTCGGACCCAAACTCACGGCCGTGGGGCTGCTGCTGCACGGAGTGGACATCGGCAAGGTGGACCTGCCACCGGATTATCGCGCGGGCATGGAGAAGCTCCTTGCCGAAGAGCTCGAGACTGAGAAGATGCGCTACACGCTGGAGCTCAAAGCTGCACAGGTCAAGGAGTCGCAGCTCGAGGCCGAGGCCGCCAAGGTACGGCGGCAAAAGGCAGCCGAGGCTGCCGGCGAGGAGCAGGTGATCGCCGCGCGTGCGCAGGAAGAGACCATGAAGCATGTTCTGCCCTTCAAGCAAAAGCAGATCCAGCAGCGTCAACTCGAAGCGGAAGCCGAGAAGCTCGCACGTATCCGCACCGCCGAGGGCGCCGCCGAGGCGCGTCGGATCGAGGCGAAGGGCGAGGCCGATTCGCGCCAGAAGCTCGCTGATGCGGAGGCGTACCGGCTCGATCTGGTAGGCAAGGCCAACGCGGGGCAGATGGAGCGTGAGGGTGTCCTGATCGCGCGCTATCCGCTGCTGATCCAGAAGACGCTCGCCGACAAACTGTCCGACAAGGTGCAGGTGATCATCGCCCCGACACCGGCCCCGGAGCGGTTCATCGGCGCGAACCTCATTGGAACGCAGGCGGCGACCAACCCGGTGGGCGATGCGGGCTCGGCGGTGGGCACTCAGCGCGGGGGCCCCTAGTGATCCTGGCGCTCGCCGCCACGCTGGCAATCGTGGTCCAGGATCACACTTCGCTGCGCGCCGCACCGCGGGCGAGCGCCGTCGAGCTCACGCTGCTCTGGCAGGGGGACGTGCTCGAAGTGCGCGGCGAGCGGGCGGGATATCTGAAGGTCTACGACTACCGCCGTGAGCGCGGTGGATACTTGCGAAGCGAGGCGGTGCGGCCTCTGCAGCTCGCCGAAGCCGATGCACCCGAGCTGCTCGTCCTGCTGCGCTTCCTGCGGGAGAGTCCCGGAACCGAGGCGCTCGGGATCAGTTACGGCGCCGCCTACCTCAAGGCGGTACCCGCCCGCCAGCTCACGGCCGAGCCCTTCGACGCCATCGCCCGCATGGCCGAGCGGCTGGCCGATGCGGCCTCGGGCCGCGGCGCGCGCCTCGTGGACGTCGCCGCGCACCTCGAGGTGGTGGAGCAGTTCGGCATTCACATGCGCAGCTTCGAGCGCGACGGCCGGATGCAGCTGTGCTACGAGGGCGAGCTGTTCCGCCGCGTGCTCGCCCTGCCTGACGCCGACGCCGAGTACCGGGCGCACGCCGCGCTCGGCCTCACGCGGCCGGATTGCATCGATCCGAACCTGGGTCCGGTGCTGCGCGCAACTCTTGACGAAGAACGGCGCGCCCTGCTGGAGGAGATCGACGAGCAGCAATTGACTGCGACGACGCGCAGCCGCCTGCACGCGCGCCGCGCCGCGGTCTGGGCATCCATTGCCTTCGGACAGGCGCGGCGTCGCGCGCCGTCCGGCATGGCGGCGCAGCGCGCGCTCACCGAGCTTCTCGCCGTGCATCCCGACGAACTCGGCGACGATCACCGGGCGGAATACCAGGATGCAGTGCTGCGGGTGGGCGCGATCCGCTGGGCGGCCGCCGGGACGCCCGCCCTGCAGGGTGGCCCACTGACTCTCGACGCGTCGGCGGGCGAGCCCGGACAAACGTGCCTCGTGCTCCGAGAGGCGCACCGACCGCACGCCGCGCCGCCCGTGCGACGCTGCACTTACGGGATCGTCTGGATGGCCTCGGCTCAGACCATCGCCCAGGGGCACGCTTTGGTTCTTGCGGTGCAGCCGATGGAGAGCTGGCGTGAGCTGTGGGTGTTCCACGAGCGCGCGGGTGCATGGACGATCGATGTGCTCTCCCCTGCCGCAGACGATCCCCAGCAAGGCTATGTCGAGTTCGCCGGGTTTGCGCCTCCCGGACTGCGGCTGCTGATCGCTCGCGAGGCGCGCGAGCACGGGAAGTTCCGGCGCCGCTTCGAGGAGCTGCGGCTCGATGATCTCGCACTGGTGCGCCTGGCGAGCAGCCCCGAGCTGCTGCCCGACTTCGGCCGCTGGCAGGACGTTGCCTGGCGGCGTGATACGCTCGCGCTACGTTGAGGAGCGAGCGCCTCAGGCACTCCGCATCAAGCGATCAATCCGGCCAACCTGGCGCGCGGCGATCACTGCGCCGCGCGCCACGTGGCCGTACTCCAGGCTACTTCCGTGTAGCACTGCTCGCCGCGTCCTTACACACCTTCAGCGCCTGCTCGCACAGCTGCGGGTGATTCGCGCGCGTCTGCGCAATGCACTCCTTCAGCGGCACTCTCGTCTGGGATCCTGTTCCGGAATTGGTACTTGGCTGCTATGTGTACAGCGACGATTCGGTGGTGCTGGGGTCCTGGGTCGACGGCGTGTTACCGGGCGAGGGGCTCGGCTGAGCGGGTGCAACAGTCTGCGCCGCGACGACGTTCCCTGCGAGCAAGACAATCAAAGCGAATCCTCCGGCTGCTCGATTCATGACGGTCCTCCGTTACCTGTCGAGAGGTGTGTTGATGCAGTTCGAGAATAGGCCGACTCGGTAACCGGAGGAATCCGTGACCGACTCGAGTGGGGGTCGGAATCGACCTACGATGCACGGCTAGACCAAAGGTCAAGCGGCGGGCGTGTAGCTGAACTTCTGTCCTGCAACCACCGCCTGATACATCGCGCCAGCTTTCACAATCGTGAACACCGCTATGCCCTTGTAGTACCTGCCGGCGGCGGTGGCGTCCTTCATGCCGCCGCTGGCCTCGGCGCTCGCACCGCTCGTACCCAGGCTGGCGCCGGCGGCGGCGGTAATCGCTACGGCGTTCACATCGGCGCCGAACTCAAAGTTGCCTTTGGTGAACTCCTCGAACGCTCGCCGATCCTCGAAGAAGACGATCTGGCTGTAGGCCTGCGCACCCAGCTGAAAGCCTGCACTGAGCTGATTCATCGATGCGTCGCCTACGTATTTGCCGTGCTCGAACACGCGGCCGCTGCCGTGGGCGCCGCCGACGATCCAGCCCGCCTTTCCGACAGTCGGAAACACGGCATAACCGTAGCAGTGATCAAAGAACCAAGCGCTCTGTCCGGCGTTGCGAAACAGGCCAACAGTGTCGTCATAGGAATTCGCCCAGCTAACCGCGCTGCACGACAACAGCGCCACAATTAGAACGCGACTCAGAATACGCCTCATGGTCCACCTCCTTCAGCAGGTCGAGAGCCAACCGAAGCCGGCGCTCAAGCTGCGACGCATTGTCAGTCATCCGGGGCTGAACCTACGCTGAACGTAAGCATGCCTGGTCGCGCGGGTTGTTCGATCGCCAGACTGTCCGCCCTCAACGCGCTTGCTATCATGGCTTCATGCTCTCGCGGCGCACTCTACTCAAGCTGTCCAGCGCCGCTGCCCTGTCCTCCTCGTTGTCTGCGCTAGCCGAGGACCTCGCCGCGCCCGACTTGAGGCTCGACATCGCCGCGGTGACGCTCGCTCTCTCCCCGCGCCACAAGCTGCGGACCACGGCCTACAACGGCCAGGCTCCCGGGCCGCTGCTGCGCCTGAGGGAAGGTCAGCCGGTCACGATCGAGGTCGCCAACCACACTGATCATGCGGAGGTCGTGCACTGGCACGGGCTGTTCCTGCCGCCGGCCGTCGACGGCGCGCTCGAGGAAGGCACGCCGGCCATCGCGCCGGGCGCGAGCGCACGCTACACGTTCACGCCCGCCCCCGCGGGCCTTCGCTGGTACCACACCCACGCGATGGCGATGGGTGATCTGTCGCGCGGGCTGTACAGCGGTCAGCACGGCCTGCTGATGATCGAGCCGCGCAACAATCCGGGGCGCTACGACCGGGAGCTCTTTCTCGCGCTGGAGGACTGGAGCGGGTACCTGAGCGCCAGTGAGGACGGTGCGATGAACCCGAGCTATGCCGTGTCCACCATCAACGGCAAGACGCTGGGCTCGGGCGAACCCTTGCGGGTGAAACAGGGCGAGCGCGCCCTGCTGCACGTAGTCAACACCAGTCCCACGGACGTCCACTGGATCGCTCTCGCCGGACACGAGCTGCAGGTGATCGCCCTGGACGGCAATCCCGTGCCGAGCCCGCGACGCGTACCGATGCTCAGAATCGCTCCGGCGGAACGTGTTTGCGCCATCGTGGAAATGAACAACCCGGGCATCTGGATCCTCGGCGAAGTTCGCAAACACCTCCAAGCCGCCGGCCTCGGGATCGTCGTCGAGTACGCCGACCAGCACGGCGCGCCACGCTGGCTGCAGCCAACCGATCTCGTCTGGAATTACGAGCAGTTCGCGACCGCCCCGGTGCAGGAGCCACCGCCATCGGGAGCCACGATCGTCGTCCCGCTCGTCATCGAGTCGAAATTCCGTGGCCATGGAGCCATGGAGAGCTGGCTGATCAACGGCCGGTCGTACCCCGACACGACCGCCGAACCGCTGAGAGAAGGCCTGCGGTACCGCCTGCAGTTCATCAACAAGAGTCACGACGACCATCCGCTGCACCTGCACCGGCACAGCTTCGAGCTGCGCAGCCTGGGCAGATCGCTCGACGGCTCAGGAAGCGCCAGCGCGCCATACATCGCCGGCATCATCAAGGATGTCGTTCTGGTCGATGCACACACCCAGGCAGAAGTCGAGTTCATCGCCGATCACCCCGGTGCCACGCTGTTCCACTGCCACCAGCAGAGTCACATGGACATGGGCTTCATGCTGCTCTTTCACTATGCGTGAACGGCTGGCGGCGCTGCTGCGAAGCGCACCGGCGCTGCTGGCGCTCGCCTTGCTGCCGCAGCTCGCCAGCGCCCAGGGTAACTACGAGATCCAGGTTTACGGTTCCGAAACTTTGCCGGCGCACAGTCTGATGGTCGAGCTGCATTCCAACTTCACGATCGAAGGCCAGGACAACACCGTCGATGGGGTCTATCCGACCACCCACCAGCTGCACGAGACCCTCGAGCTCACGACCGGCCTCAACGGCTGGTCCGAGGTCGGGTTCTACGTTTTCACCAGCGAGCAGAACGGCCACGGTGTCCAGTGGGTCGGCGACCACCTACGTCCCCGCATCCGGATACCTGAATCCTGGGGGTGGCCGGTCGGGGTGAGTCTCTCGATGGAGCTCGGCTATCAGCGCCCGGAATATTCCCCCGACACCTGGACGTGGGAGATCAGACCCATCATCGACAAGTCCGTCGGACGCTGGTACTTCGCCGTCAACCCAGCGCTCGAGCGCACGCTGCACGGCCCGGACGTCAATCAGGGCTTCGCCTTCGCGCCGTCCGCCAAGATCAGTTACGACTTCACACCCGTGATCAGCGGTGGGATCGAGTACTACGCCGACTACGGACCGCTCAGCGATTTCTCACCCGTCCATGACCAGCAGCAGCAGGTTTTCGCGGTCGCCGACCTCAACGTCTCCCCGCTGTGGGAAATCAACTTCGGCGTCGGCATCGGCGCCACGGCCTCCACCGACCACCTCATCGTAAAATGCATTCTCGGCCGCCGGTTCGACTGGGGCCGGCATTCCCCGGTCGACTGAGTCCGTAAGCGCACCGCCGGCGCACGTCTCAGGACTCGTAGACCCAGCCGCCCCCCAGCATGGTGCGCTCGGCTCTCACGCTGAGCAGGCTCGCCGGGTCAATCGCCTAGCCAGCGAGTGCGAGCATCTCCGTGTTGGTTCCGAGCGCGAACACGCGACTGCCGGCGAGCGCCAGCGCTTCGACCTCGCGCTGACGCGCGCTCATCGTCAGTATCCGACCGTTGTACAGAATCGTGTCCGGGCGGGTGTCGCAGCGCGCGAAGGCGGCGAGTCCCGCGCCGAGCCCTGCAGCGATGAAGGCGCGGCGGCTGAGGCGTTCTCTCACTTCCCTCGTCGGCGGTGGCTGCGAACCACGGGCGTTCGCGACCTTCGCACGGATCGGGTGAGCTCATGCCGCATCGCGCTGCGCAGCCGACGACAGGTTATAGTGAGGCGCTGTGCGCTGATCGCAGGTTGGAGGTGTGGTGATGGCGCAGACTGACCGTTCTGCCGGCGCCCGTGAGTGACTTGATCCGCACCTGCGACGTGCCCGCCGACCGTCTTGTGACCAGGACGGTCGAGGAGTTCCTTGGTCTGCTGGGCGGTCCCATCCGGATCCACCTGCCAGGCAAGGACCGCTCCCGCACGCGGGCCGTCGCGACGCTCCTGCACGGCAACGAGCCCTCCGGAGTCCGTGCCTTGCACCGGTTCCTGAAAAGCGGCGGCAGACCTGCCACGGATGTGCTGGCACTGGTCGCGGCGGTAGCGACTGCACTGCAGCCGCCCGGTTTCGCCTTTCGCATGCTGCCGGGTGCCCGCGATCTGAATCGCTGCTTCGCCGGCCCCTACTCGGGCCCCGAAGGCCTGCTGGCTCGGGAAATCCTCGATGAGCTGCTGGCCGCAGAGCCCGAGGCTCTGGTCGACCTGCACAACACCTCGGGTTCAGGTCCGGCCTATGGCGTCGGGACGCGCCTCAATCCCATCTGCCTCGCCGTCACGTCCATGTTTGCTTCCCAATACGTGCTGACGGACATTCGCCTGGGTTCTCTCATGGAGGCCACCGAGGACGCCTTTCCAACCGTCACCATTGAGTGCGGGGGCGCCGGCAGCGCTGCGGCTGACGAGTTGGCCTTCAACGGACTGCAGCGATTTCTGTGCAGCGAATCGCTGCTCGCTGCGGCGCCCGCCGGCCATGAGGTGGTCGTCCTCGAACATCCCGTGCGCATCCGCCTGGCGCCGGGTGCGAGAATTGCCTACTCCCACGCCCCGGTCGGGAACCGTACACTGACACTGCGCAACGACATTGACCGGTTCAATTCCGCCGTGCTGCGAGCGAACGAGCCGATAGGCTGGACGAATGAGCTGACCGCGCTCACCGCGGCCGGCGGCACCGGCTTGACGCCGCTCGATGAGCTCTTTGAAGTCCGCGGCGGGCAGCTGTACGCGAAACGTGCGTTGCGGCTGTTCATGGCGACCACCGACGTGCGCATCGCAGAGGATGACTGCGTTTTTTACGTAGTCGCCGCGTAATCACTTGCCAGCGGTCAAATGAACATGACGGACCCAGCAAAGTACGCCACCAGCGATCCCGCACAACGCAGCGCTTTCCTGAATCATCTGGTCGACGATCTCGAAGCCCTCGAGATGCTGCTCGCTGGGCAGCGGTTTGAAACCGGGGTCACGCGCATCGGCGTCGAGCAGGAGATGTGCCTCATCGACCGGGACCTGCGGCCAGCGATGCTCGCGCTGGAGTTGCTGGAAAGCCTCGGGGATGAGCATTTCACCACCGAGCTGGCGCGCTTCAATCTCGAGCTCAATCTGGAGCCGCGCCTGTTCACCGCGGATTGCCTGTCGCAGGTGGAAAGCTCGCTGCGACAGCTTCTCGGCACTGCGGACCAGGCGGCGCAGCGGCGCGGCGCGAGCATCATCCTGACGGGGATTCTGCCGACCGTGGGCGATTCGGATATCGCGCTGGAAAACATGACCCCGATCCCACGCTACCGGGCGCTGAATGACGCGCTGCGGGAAATGCGCGGCAGCGACTTCCGCTTGTACATCCGCGGCCTCGACGAGCTCATCACCAGCCATGCCACGGTTCTGTACGAAGGATGCAACACTAGTTTCCAGGTGCACCTGCAGATCGACCCTGCCCGCTTCGCCAGTCACTACAACTGGGCGCAGGCCATCGCGGCGCCGGTGCTCTCCTGCGCGACCAACTCGCCACTGTTCCTCGGCAAACGCCTGTGGCGCGAGACCCGCATCGCCCTGTTTCACCTGGCCACGGACGATCGCAGCGTCCCGAGCACGTATCGCCGGCAGCGATCCCGGGTGGGCTTCGGCAACCACTGGGTGACCGGCTCGGTCGTCGAATATTTCCGGGAGCTGGTGTGCCGCTACAAGGTGCTGCTCACTCCCGTGATCCGGCACAACTCACTCGAGGAACTCAAGGGCGGGCGCGTGCCGACGCTCGCGGCACTCAACCTGCTGAACGGCACCGTCTACCCCTGGAACCGGCCGTGTTATGGCATCACCGACGGCAAGCCTCATATCCGGATCGAAAGCCGCTATCTTCCGGCCGGACCGAGCATCGTGGATGAGGTCTCCAACGCCGCGCTCTGGCTGGGGCTGATGAACGGCATGCCGGACGATTGCGCACAACTCGCCGAGCGGCTGTCCTTCGAAAGCGCGCACAACAACTTCGTGAGCGCCGCCCGCATGGGCCTCGCTGCCCGGCTCGACTGGCTGGACCGGCAATGCCTGACGGCACAGGAGCTGCTGCTCAAGACGCTGCTACCCATTGCGCGGGCGGGCCTGGCCAGAGCGGCGCTCGCACCCGCGGACATCGAGAAGTATCTCGGCATCGTCGAAAGGCGCATTGCCACTGGCCGGACCGGCTCACAGTGGCTGCTCGATTCACTGGATCGTCTGCAGTCGCAGGCGACCCTGCACGAGGCCCTTGCAGCCGTGACGCAGGGCATGCAGCAGCGCCAGCAGCTCGGTCGCCCCGTACACGAGTGGCAACCGAGCGAGCTCGCCGAGGCCGGCGACTGGCGGCACCGCTGGTCGCGAGTCGAGCAGCTGATGTCGACCGATCTGATCACGGTACGGCCCCGCGATCCGATCAAGCTGGTGCGGAGCATCCTGCTGTGGAGCAACATCCGTCACCTGCCCGTCGAAACCGACGACGGTCAGCTCCTCGGGATGATCTCGACCGAGAAATTGTGGGAGCGCGGCGAGGCCCGCGAGACGCTCCAGGGCCTCTGCGCCGCCGATGTCATGCACCCCCACCCGCCAACCGTGGCACCCGATACTCCGATCGAGGAGGCACTGAGGCTGATGACAAGTGAGAAGCTGACCTGCCTTGCGGTGCTGCGAAATGACAAGCTGGTCGGTGTGCTCACCGAACGCGACTGCCTCAAGATCGCCCGCAGCATGTTGCGGGATTTCTGAGACCAGGATCGCGCGAAATCAGATGCTCCGCAGTGCGGTGCGGCGTTACCCGCACGACTATCCTGCTGGCGAGAAGTCGGCCCAGGTATCCGACTGTTGTGGGTCTGGTCGCCACCGGCAGGCTTCGCCCCGGCAAGAGCGCACTGCGGAATTCATCACATCATACCCGGCAGCTTCTCCGCCAGGAAATCGATGAAAGCGCGCACCGCGGGCAGCAAGCCGCGCCGCGTCGGGAAGACGACGTGCAGAACGCCCTGCGGGCTGTTCCACTCCGGCAGCAGCCGCCTGAGAGCGCCACTCTCGAGATCCGCGCGCACCACGGTCTCCGGCAGCCGCGCCACTCCCAGCCCCGCGAGCGCTGCAGCGCGCAGCACCACGAAGTCATGACAGACCACGCGTGGTGTGTGCTCGGCGTGTGCGCGCTGCCCGTTCGGTCCGGTGAGCTCCCACGGGCGGCGGTCGAATTCTCCCGCGTAGTCGAGCGTGTCGCGTGCGGCGAGCTGTGCGGGCTCGCTGAGCTCGCCGGCGCGCTCGATGTACGCCGGACTCGCGACCAGGTACTCACGCAGCTCACCGAAAGCGCGCATCACCAGGCCATCCTCGCCTGAGGGCTGGGAGCGCACCCGCACTGCCACGTCGAAACCCTCACTCAACACATCCACGCGGCGGTTGCTCACGTGCAGCTGCAGCCGCACCGCCGGGAACCTCGCCAGGAAATCGGGCAGGATCGCCGCCAGCGCCGATTGCGCGAGTGCGACCGGGCAGCTCACCTTGATCGTGCCGCGCGGCTCGGCGCGCGCAACCTCGACCGCCTCCACGGCGGCCTGCGCTTCCGCCAGCATCGCGGTCGCGTGCCGGTAGACGTCCCGGCCCACGTCCGTCACTACGAACCGCCGCGTGGAGCGGTTGACCAGGCGCGCGTTCAGTTCGGACTCGAGCGCCGCCACCTGCCGCGACAGCCGGGACTTGGGAAT
>Ga0187769_10000995_pt1 | contig 15769 bp, 13 predicted proteins | sample 0116_SJ02_MP02_1_FD_133140 | JGI IMG/M metagenome (GOLD analysis project Ga0187769, IMG submission 133140) | Tropical peat soil microbial communities from peatlands in Department of Meta, Colombia - 0116_SJ02_MP02_10_MG | ecosystem: Environmental > Terrestrial > Soil > Wetlands > Peat | place... | reverse complement strand
GTGCTTGATCCCGGCACCGAGGATTTTAAGAATTCGGCGAGGGAATTTCTGGATAGGGCGAGTGCGGTGATTTTGCATGATTGCTCGCGTGCTGAGGCCGCGGCCTGGCAGAATGTATCTTTGAAACCGGTGGCGGAGCGGCCGGTTTTTCGCATCAATCCCCCGCCCTACGTGACCAGGGAGATTGCGGAGTTCGTGCGGGACCGCATCAGCGGAAGGGTTGCTGAGAATTGAGTAGCGGGCTGGTTTTGACCTGCGCTACAAAAACTCTGTCATTCCGAACCGGCGCCTCGCGCCAGTGAGGAACCTGCTTTTTGCACGGAAGACTCCCAAGGACAAAACAGCCCATTACCTGAGAACTGAGTACCCAGAACTGACAACTGTTTTTGTTATTCTTGCGAGTGCGGCAAATCCATTACAGCGCCTGGTTGTTCGTAGGTCTTTCCTCGCTGTTACAAATCCTCATTTTTCCTCTGCCGGGACTTTATGTTTTGTCGTGGCTGGCGTTTGCTCCGCTGATTGTGGCCGTGCTGCGCGCGCGTCCAGCGGGCGCGTTGGAGATCGACGGTTCCGTCAATTTGCAGGCTGCCACGCCAGGACAGGCGTTTCTACTGGCCTACGCTTCTGGAATTCTGTGGTACGCGGGAACGTGTTACTGGATTTATGACACGATGCACGAGCATGGTGGGCTGAGCGCTCCCTTTGCCGCGCTGGCGCTGTTTCTCTTCTGTCTTTATCTGGGGCTTTACCACGGGCTGTTTGGATTATTGTTGGGGTTGGCGGCGGGGCCGGGACGCGACAATCGGCGGGCGCTGCTCTCCGTGCCATTTTTGTGGGTTGCGGTGGAGCTGGCGCGGACGCGGGTTACCGGATTTCCGTGGAACCTGCTGGGCACCGCGCAGGTGGATAACATTTCGCTGAGCCGCATTACTACCTGGACGGGTGTGTACGGGGTGTCGTTCGAGATCATGCTGGTGAATGTGGCGCTGGCGGCGGCGTTTCTGGTGCCCAGAGGAAAGCGCAACACCTTGTTGCTGGCCGCGTTGGCGGCGGCTGCGGTGCTGCAAGCGGGCAGGCTGGTGGATGCCCCGGCGCTGGTGGGGGATCGCGCCGCGTTGCTGGTGCAGGAGAATATTCCGGTGGATGAGAACTGGACTCGCGATACTTTCGAGCGCACCCTGCGTGAACTGATTGATCTCAGCGTGAAAGCCGTGAGCTCCAATTCATCTTCATCACCCTCGTCCGCGACCGACTTGACGCGGAATAAGGCGGATTTGATCGTGTGGCCGGAGTCGCCGGCGCCTTTTTTCACCAACGATCCGTTGTTTCGTGCTCCGGTGAGCGAGATGGCTCGCACTACTCATAGCTGGCTGGTGACGGGCGCGATCGGGAGTACGCCTTCAGCGCACAATGGGGCTGCGGAAGTTTTCAATTCTGCCGCGCTGGTGAGTCCATCGGGCGATTGGGCGGCGCGCTACGACAAAGTGCATCTGGTGCCTTTCGGAGAATATCTGCCGTTTCCGAAGCTGTTTGCGTTTGCCGGCGGGCTGACAAAAGAGGTTGGAGAGTTTAAGGCGGGGAGATCGCGAGGGCCGCTACATGCGGGGAACACGCCGCTGGGAATCTTTATCTGTTATGAGTCGGTATTCCCCGATGAGGTGCGGCAGTTTGCTATGCCTCGGTCGGACGACCTTCTTTCGAGAGGGTTTGTCAATATTCCTGGCGCGCAGGTCTTCGTCAATATTTCGAACGATGGTTGGTACGGCGACAGTGGTGCGTACGCACAGCATTTGAATCAGACCCGCATGCGCGCGATAGAGAATGACCGGTGGATTTTGAGCGCGACGGACACGGGCGTGACCGCGTCAATCGATCCTTATGGGCGCGTTGTGGCGCGGCTGCCGCGCAAGGCGCGTGCGGCGCTGCTCGCGCCGTATGCCCCCACTTCTGTAATCACGTTCTACACGCGGCACGGCGACTGCTTCGCTTATCTGTGTGCGATAATTTCAGGAGGGGCGTTGCTCACGCGCTTCGTGCGTTTCCGCAAACCCGGCAAGAAAGCAGAAGCATCCTCATGAATCAAGAGTTCGAGCAGGAATACGGCGCACTCACCAAGAAAGTGCGCGAACTCCGGGAGTATCTTTGACGCGGGCAAACTCCGTCCTCAACTAGCCGAAATTGAAAAGCAGGCTGCCGACCCGAATTTGTGGTCGAATCCACAACGCTCACAGCAGATGATGCGCGAGAAAAAGCGGCTGGAGCATTTGCTGGCCACCGACGCCGACCTGGCGCGCCGCGGCGATGACATTGCCGCCTACATGGAACTGGCGAAGGAAGGCGAAAATGTGGATGCCGACTTGCGTCGCGATATCGACTCACTGCGCGAACTGGTCGACAAACTGGAGACAGAGACCCTGCTCTCCGGCGAAAACGATGCCCTGAATGCGATTGTCACGATTCATCCCGGCGCGGGCGGAACGGAATCGCAAGACTGGGCTGAAATGCTGCTGCGCATGTACCTGCGCTGGGGGGAGCGGCAGGGATTCGAGACCGTTCTCTACGATTACCAGCCGGGCGAAGAGGCGGGGCTGAAGTCGGCGACTTTCGCGGTGAATGGCGAGTATGCCTTCGGATTGCTGACCAGCGAAATCGGAGTCCACCGGCTGGTGCGGATTTCGCCGTTCGATCAGGCCAAGCGAAGGCATACCTCGTTTGCCAGCGTCTTTGTCTCGCCGGAAATCGATGACAGCATTGAAGTGGTGATTAAGCCGGAGGATATTCGCACCGATACTTATCGTTCCAGCGGCAAGGGCGGGCAACACGTCAACACTACCGATTCGGCAGTGCGGATTACGCATATTGCCACGGGGCTGGTGGCCAGTTGCCAGAATGAACGCTCGCAGCACAAGAATCGCGAGCGCGCCATGAGCATGTTGCGCTCGAAGCTTTACGAGTTTGAGATGGAGAAGAAACGTGCGGCCACAAAGAAGATTGAGGATTCGAAACTGGATAGTGATTTCGGATCGCAGATTCGTTCCTATGTGCTGCAGCCTTATCGCATGATTAAGGATCACCGGACCAAGACTGAGGTGGGCGATGTGGACCGGGTGCTCGATGGCGATTTGCAGCCCTTTATCCGGGCTTATTTGCTGGCGCGGCGCGGGGAGAAACAGGAGAAGTGATAGTGGGCGGAAGACCGGCAAGCGCGGCGGCGGTGAAACTGGGTCCGCGGTTTATGCGCGCATTTGATTTCGCGGCGGAAAAACATGCCGGGCAGGTGCGAAAGGCATCCACGACACCCTACCTCGCGCATCTGATGGGCGTAGCCTCGCTGGTGCTGGAGTTTGGGGGCGACGAGGATTTGGCGATTGCCGGGCTCCTGCATGATGTGGTGGAAGATTGCGGCGGCGCGCCGATGCTGAAGGAAGTGAAGCGGCAGTTCGGCAATCGTGTGGCGAAAGTTGTGGATGGATGCACGGACTCCGACACGATTCCCAAGCCGCCGTGGCGGGGACGCAAAGAAACCTATATTAGGCATTTGAGGAGTACCGATGAGGACACCCGCCTGGTTTCTGCGGCGGACAAACTGAACAACCTACGATCCATCCTCTCCGATTACCGGGAAGTCGGGGAATCGATCTGGGCGCGTTTCAAGGGCGGGCGCGAGGGCACGCTTTGGTACTATCGGGCCTTGCTGCAGGAATTCAAGCGGGGCAAGCCGAACCGGTTGGTTCGAGAACTGGAACTCGCGGTATGTGAACTCGAAGCCAGCGCCAGGGCGGTCCGTCCTCGCCAGGCCAGACTTCGGAGGGTGAAGGGGTAAGCACATGGCGCGCATGATCGATCAAATTCGCGCATCGAAGCTGCCGTCGAACATGATGCAGTTTGCGGCACGCGGGGCGCTGTCGGTTACGCCTGACGAAAACATTGAGATTCTGGTTTACCTTGCCAAACATAATAAGGTGTTTGGCGATCTGGCGCGCATGACGCTGGCGGGCTGGGACGAAAAGTCTTCCCTGGCCGCAGCTTCCGATCCGAAGACCCCGCGGGAAGTGCTCGACTATCTAGTGTCACCAGAGAATCTTCGTCCCAAGCTGCTGCCGGCGCTGCTGGAGAATCCGGCAGTCTCCGATAGTGAACTGGCCAAGTTCGCGCTTTCGGCTTCGGCCGAGAGCCTCGCGGCCATGCTGCAGAGCCCCCGTGTGCGAGCGGCGAAGGGAATTCTGCAATCGCTGAGGGCGAATCCGTATCTCAAGGCGGCCGAAGCTACTGCTGTCGCCGAATTGCTGAGCGGAAGAGTTGCGCCGGCGGATGCTGCCAAGGTGAGTGCGCCTGACGGCGCTACCAGCGCTGACCTGACGCAAAGTGCTGCCGCGACTGCGGTGGCTATTGAGTCGCATGACGAAGCAGCGAGTGCGGAAAAGGACGGCGAAGAGGTTCCCGAGGAAACGGTTTCCGCTTATCTTGCGGAACATACGGCGGAAATCGGTGCGGAAGAGGGCAAAGCCTTTCAGGCGATCGGTGGGGTCGTGGACTTGCTGGGGGCCGGCTATTTTCCGGTGGTGGAGACCAAAGACATGGCCGAAGCCACACAGCAACCTGGGACTGCGACGGTGGCGGCAGCCCCGGCGGCTGCGGCCAAGCCCGCTCCGGCTGCGGATTCCCGGCCCATGGGCCGAGTACCGCCTGCTGCCGAACCGAGGCGTGAAAACACGCTGCAGAAAATCAACCGCCTCGACGTGAAAGGCCGGATCCAACTGGCGCTGAAAGGCAACAAGGAGGAGCGCTCGATTTTGATTCGGGACGGGACGAAGGTGGTGGCGCTGGCGGTGCTCGATGCGCCCAGAATTACCGATGGGGAAGTGGAAAAGTTTGCCCAGCAGAAGAATGTGCTGGAGGCGGTACTGCGGCAGATTCCGCTGAAGCGGCGGTTCATGAAGAATTACATCGTGGTGAGGAATCTGGTGTCGAATCCGCGTACGCCGCTCGATCTGGGGTTGGCGTTGATGAAGCATTTGCTGCCGCAGGATTTGAAGAACATTTCCGGTAACAAGGAAATTTCTGAGACTGTCCGTAAGCTGGCACTGAAGATGTACAAGCAGAAGCTGGACGCGGCCAACAAGAAGTAGGGAAGCAAGCCAAACGTGCGGTTTTAGCATCGCAAGGAATGCGGTGCGTGGCGCGCCTCGCTCAGCTCCTTCGTTCACGAAAACGGCTTTCTTTCTCAGGATGACAAATAAAATGTCCTCTCTCCTACAGGCGGATCCGATCGCCGAACTGCTCAAGCGTACTAAAACGATTGCCGTGGTTGGCCTTTCCTGTGATCCACTACGCCCCAGCCACGGGGTTTCGGCGTACATGCAGAGCCAGGGATACCGGATCTTTCCGGTGAATCCGCGGATCGAGTCATGTCTGGGTGAGAAGGCTTATGTCTCCTTGCTCGAAGTCCCCGAGAAGATTGACATTGTAAACATTTTTCGGCGGCCGGAGTTTGTGGAAGCTATCGTGGATCAGGCCATTCAACTGAAAGTGCAGGCGATCTGGATGCAGGAAGATGTTGTTCACGAAAAGGCGGCCGACAAGGCGCGCAAGGCTGGAATTCTTGTCGTCATGGATCTCTGCATCTTAAAAGAACACCGGGCGCGATTCCGGTGAACCGCAGAAGGACTTGGTTGAAAACCACCACCTTGGCTGAGTGCGGCCACCGGCGTTGAGTTGCACTCTTAATCCCCGCTGAACTCCTACTTCTTTCTCTCTGAAAACAAATGAGTATAGGGATCCCGTTCGATCTATCTTTGGCATGACAGTTGCTTGGTTGCGGAAGACAGCCTTCGAGAGTAGGTTAGTATTCCGATTCCCGCCCGGGATTCGGATGACGTAAATCAAAATTGCGGAGTGAGCATGAGCATCCCGGGATATACGAAAGCGTTCCTGCCCACCTTGCTTTGCCTGCTGTTGTCCCTTGCGCCGCGATGGGCCATGGGTGCCCCGCAGGCCGGCGTTCCCGCCGCCAAGGCCGACGCACCGCCCGAAACCTACGCTCCAGCAAGCTCGCCTATCGAAGTAGAAAACTGGGGCAAACCCAAGTCCGGATGGCTTTACGTGCTCGACCCCAAGCCGAATGCGGGAGCATCTGAGGGGCGCATTTGGTTGCTCGATCCTGAAACCGCGAAAGTGATGGGCAGCATTCGCACCGGCGACGATGCCGATTTTGCTCTTTCGCCGGACGGAAGCCGTCTCTATGTCGCTTCCTATGGAAGCGGTGATTTGAGCGACTTCGCGGTGATCGATACCGCTCAAGGCAAGGTTCTCCAGAGGGGTACTATCGAGAACCGCGCCGTGACCAAAGGAATCCTGCCATTTTCGGCTATGGCGGTTTCCGGCGATGGCTTGGCGTGGCGAATCCTGATCGAAAACGCTGTCTCCGAGGACAAGGAAACCTTCCTGCTCGCCACCTTCGACACGCGGACGGGCGCCTTTCTGCCCGGGGACGTGCACCTGGGGAACTGCGGCTATGGCCGGTTCATCTCATACCCCACCGCGGATCAGTTCGATTTCCTCTGCCCGCGGACCAATCGAGTCAGGCTGATTCGCGTGGACGCCGAATCCCGCGAGCGCGAAAACATAGACGTTGTACTTCCGTGGGAGAGGCGAGTCGGCGTGGCCGAGGCTTTTGCCGCGCCCGGCGGCAACGATATAGCGATCCTTCGCGGAGACGGGGCAATTTTTAAGATGGATGTTGCGACCTGGGAATTTGCCGCTACCCCGGTGCGCCCTGATCTTCCGGCTCGCATTTATCCTGCCGCTTGGCCGACTTCGCCCGACGGCAGCAAGGTTTATGTGGGCTACAACGTGGGTTACGACCGCTATACCGATAACCGCTTTTATCTGGATTACGGCCGGCCGCCCAACGCTCGCCTTGGTACCGCGACAGCGCGTGAGCTTCGGGTGTTCGACACCCGCACCTGGCAGAAGGTTGGCAAAATCAAGACCAGCATGCCATTCTGGAGCGCCGTAGCTGCAAATGACGGCATGACCATCTACGCGATGGTCCCGAAGAAACACAGCATTCTGGTCATCGACACCGCGAAAATGCGCCAAATCCGCACTATCGGCGTCGGTGGAATGCCCACCCTGGCACTGGTTGCGCCCTAGCTTAAGATCACCCTCTGAATCTCACGATAGCGATGCGCCCCAACGCTACCCCTCATTGCGTCTGGTTGAACGCAGCTTCTTGATCTCTTCCAAGCGCTCACGGATGCGCTTCTCGATTCCTTCATTGCTTGGGCGGTAGTAGATTCGATCCCTCAAATTTTCCGGCAGGCATTGCATGCTGGCTACCTTGCCTTCCACGTCGTGGGCGTATTGATAGTCCTTGCCATAGCCCAGGCCTTTCATCAGTCCGGTGGGCGCGTTGCGCAGGTGCAGGGGGACGGGTTCGGCGACGGTTCGTTCGATATCCTGTTGCACGTCCCCGTACGCGGCATACAGCGCATTCGATTTGGGCGCGACCGAGAGATAGACGACAGCTTGCGCCAGGGCCAGATTGCCCTCGGGCATGCCGATGAAATCGACGGCATCGCGGGCGGCCATGCACAGGGAAAGCGCGTTGGGATCGGCAAGCCCGATGTCTTCCACGGCCATGCGCACCACGCGGCGGGCGATGTAGAGCGGGTCTTCCCCGGCTTCGATCATGCGGCCCAGCCAGTACAGGGCGGCGTCGGGGTCGCTGTTGCGCACGGATTTATGCAGGGCGGAGATAAGGTTGTAATGTTCTTCTCCTGCTTTGTCGTAGAGCAGGGTGCGCTTCTGTAGCGCTTCGCGGACCATGTCATCGGTGATCTCAAGTAGGGCTGATGGATCGACTTGGGGTGCCCCATTTCTCGCGTCTTTTGCGAGAAGTGGTGCTCTTGCCAATCCCGCTGCCACTTCCAGCACGTTGTAGGCGCCGCGGGCGTCGCCGCTGGTGTAGCTGGCGATTTTCTTGAGCACTTCGTCGGAGGCATGCAGCTTGAGGGTGCCGAGACCACGGCCTTCGTCAGCCAGGGCGCGCTTGAGCAGTTGCACGATTTGATCTTCGCTGAGCGGCTTCAGGACGTAGACGCGGCAGCGTGAGAGCAAGGCGGAGTTGATCTCGAAGGATGGATTCTCGGTGGTAGCGCCGATCAGCCGGATGTTGCCTTTTTCGACGTGGGGCAGGAAAGCGTCCTGCTGGGCTTTGTTGAAGCGGTGAATCTCGTCGATGAAGACGATGGTGCGGGTGCCGTACTGGCGGGCGCGTTCGGCGTCGGCCATGACTTGTTTGATCTCTTTAATGCCGGCCAGAACGGCGGAGAATTCGATGAACTCTGCTTTGCTCATAGTGGCGATGATCTTCGCCAGCGTGGTTTTACCGGTGCCGGGAGGGCCCCAGAAGATGAGCGAGCCCATGTCGTCGCGGTCGATCTGGGTGCGGAGGGGCTTGCCTGCGGCGATCAGGTGCTCCTGGCCGGTGAACTCTTCGAGGCTGCGCGGACGCATGCGGTCGGCTAAGGGACGGGTGCGGTCGGTGGCGCTGTCAGCGTTCGGGATGGGCTGGAAAAGGCTCATACAAAAGCTCTTGGCTTTTGGCCTTTGGCTCTTGGCTAAAAGCCAAGGATACGCGAGCAGGGACAGGTTTCAACGTCGATGTATCCATGGCTCATTTGATGACAACCTGACGGATCGGAGTCTCAGGTCCGCGGTCTCCGCCTGACCTTCCCGTCGCAGGATCAGACCAGGTTGTCCAATTCTCCTTCTCATAGAAGTTGACGATGATCCGCCTGGTTTTCAGCTGTTGCTTAGCCTGTACGAGGGCGGTTATCACGGCGTCTTGTTGCCCGCTGCCAACCACGCTGTAGACGCTCACTTCGTCATACGAGGTTAGAAGCAGGCCGCTTACGCCCTTATCACAGAAGAAAGCTGGAGCCCCAGGCGATGAAACCGACGGCGGCAGGGAAATCTTCGACTCGACAGATGCAGCGATAGCTGCACACTCGTCGACGACATCGGGATCCTCCGTCGTCGCGACCAAATACCAGCAACCATACGCCAGGCATAAAACCGCGAAGGTGATGCCTGCGGGCAACCACCTGTGCCGTCGCTTGCGCTCCTCGTCAATCATGCGACTTACCCGAGTTAGCCTGGCCTTTGGATCCTGCGCTTCTTTGTCTTGCGGCTTCGTACAATACGATACTCGCGGCCACTCCGGCGTTGAGGGATTCCACTTGCGGAGCATGGGGGATGATGATGGAGTGGTCCATTTTGGCCATCAGATTGGGTGGTAGGCCGGAGCCTTCGTTGCCGAAGAAAATTGCGGTTGGAATTTTCAAGTCTGCTTGATCGAGTGCTGTTCCTTTGTGTGAGGAGGTTGCCATGAGGCGGAGGTTTTTCTTACGCAACTCTTCGGCAACTTCCTCTAGTTTTCCCGCCTTCGACTTTCCGTGACTGTGGAGGATGGGCAGGCGAAACACTGATCCGGCGGAGGCGCGGATAGCCTTCGAGTTGAACGGGCTGACCGTGCCTTCGCCTAGGATTACACCCGCGCTGCCGAAGGCTTCAGAGGAGCGCAGAATCGTGCCCAGGTTGCCGGGGTCTTGCAGTCCGGCGAGGACAACGATGGGGCCTGCCTGTAGGCGTTCGCTGAGATCGTCGAGGGAGAATTCTTTCAGGCGCACCAGCGCGGCTACGCCTTGCGGGGATTCGCTGGGCGCCAGGCTGTCGAATAATTTGTCGGGAAGGAGGAGGGTTTCCACCTGGGTTCGGATCTGCGGAAGCAGGCGCTGGGCGCGGTCTTGGGAGGATTCGCGGAAGAAGACAGCGCTGAAACGCAGGCCGCTGCGGATGGCTTCTTCGAGGATGCGCAGGCCTTCGATGGCGCAGTCTCCGGCCTCGGTGAGCTCGGCGTTGGCAAACGCCTGGCGCAGTTGCTTGACCAGCGGGTTGTGGCGGCCTTCGACGCGGCGCAGGCGTGGGTGGGCACCGGCGGGATCGGCATTCCTACTCATGTATGAGGTTGCAGCCTCGGGCAATTATATGGGCTTTGGGCCTGCCAGCAACCCTAGGGTCTGGCAGTGCTACCCAACCAGCACGAAGTGTCGGTAGTCGGCTATTTTCATTTTGAGACTCCTCGCGGCCATGGCATACTGTGGCTATGCCAAAGTAGCCCACTACCCAAGTGTCAGATAAACCACGCATGTTGCTCCTTTGATCTAAACTACTTACTGCCTTGTAAGCGAACTGGGGAGGGACGGTTATGTCGCGTCGAGGAAAATCGACCTTGGTTGAAAACGTGCTGGTCTTGGCTTTGATGGGGATTCTGGCCGGAGCCATTGGCGGCCTGGCTATAGGAGCGTTTACTACCCCTAAGACTGCATCTTCCACCCCGACGGCTCACTAGCACGCGCCTCTCAGCCCGCAAGCGAATCGCGCCGCGTCTGTGATCGCGCATTCTCTTGTGCGATACTGAACCCATGCAGTCCCCGCTCCAGCCGCCTACTGCGGCCGCAGATCCCAAGTCGGTGAAGGTAAATCTCACCACCGGCGCCGGGGTGGACATTGAATGGAAAGACGGCCACGTTTCCCATTACGGCTTTGTCTACCTCCGCGACGCCTGCCCCTGCGCCATGTGCAACGAGGAGCGCGACAAATCCCACCGCTGGCCGGGCGAGCCGGCTAAACTTGCGCCCGGCATGTTGCCCATGTTCAAAGCCGCAGCCAAGCCGCTTTCCGCCGAGGCCATCGGCAAGTACGCCATCCGCTTCGCCTGGAACGACGACCATGACCTTGGCATTTATTCCTGGAAGTACCTGCGCGAAGTTTGTCCCTGCGCGAAATGCAAGGCCGTCCTAGCTGAATCCCAACATGCAGGAAGGTAAGTTCAGCAAAACTGCTTATCGGGTGGCGATGCGCCGGGCCGCGCATCAGCTTCTCGACCAACCCAGGGTTCTCGATGATCCCCTGGCTCTGCGCATCATCGGCTCTGAAGCCGCAGAAGAGCTGCGCTCCAATCCCAAAGAGCATCATGCCTTTTCCCGCGCCTTCCGGGCGTTCATGGCGGCGCGCAGCCGCCATGCCGAGGACGAACTCGCCCACGCCGTCGCCCAGGGCATGGAGCAGTATGTAATCCTCGGCGCCGGCCTCGACACCTTCGCTTACCGCAACCCCCACGCCGCCTTGCGCGTGTTTGAGGTGGATCATCCGGCCACGCAGGCCTGGAAGCGCGAACAACTGCAGGCCGCGGGCATCGCGATCCCGCCCTTCTTGACCTTCGTTCCTGTTGACTTCGAACGGCAAACGCTCGCTGATGGACTTGGGCGGTGCGGGTTCAACACAACCGCAGCAGCATTTTTCTCCTGGTTGGGCGTAACGCCGTATCTCACCCACGCCGCCTGCATGGCCACTTTCGGCTTCATCGCCAGAATGCCCGCAGGCAGCGGTGTGGTATTTGATTTTGCCATCGATCGCAAGCTTCTCAACATCGGGCAGAGGATGGCGCTGGACGCCCTGTCGAGGCGTGTGGCTGCCGCCGGAGAACCCTTCCAGCTATTCTTCGATCCCGCAAAATTACAGGATGAGCTGAAAGCTCTGGGCTTTCACCGCACCGAATTTCTGCAAGGCGCACAACTCAACGCCCGCTACTTCAAGAACCGCTCCGACGGTCTGCTGGTTCGCGGCGGCCTGGGGCATCTAATGGGCGCATGGGTGTGAGATCGTCTAAAAAGACGAAGGCCCCGATTCCTCGGGGCCGATCAGATCTGGGCATCTACAACACCCTGCGACAATTTCAGTATAGATCGCCAAAAGCCACAGTCAAGTTACTTTTGTAGGGAAGCTATCCCTGCTTCGCTTCCCACAGAACCTGCGCTCCAAAAACCGGAGCGTGGACCCGGCGGGATTCGAACCCGCATCTGCCACCGTCGCAGGGTGCTGTGTTGCCGTTGCACCACGGGCCCTGGATCACAGCTTACCCGCGATTCGTCGAAATAATGACAGTCATGCGGGTATTCAAAATTAGGCTGTTCCGAAAGGGGAAACGGCAATCCTGTAAAATCGAATCATCGGCTCCGGAGCCACTTCCGCATTGTCTTTTCTCGATCAACTCAACCCGCAGCAGCGTGAGGCCGTCGAAACCACCGAAGGCCCGGTGCTCATCCTCGCCGGCGCCGGCAGTGGCAAGACGCGCGTTATCACCTATCGCATCGCCTACCTCATCGAGCGCATGGGGGTGATGCCGGAATCTATTCTGGCGATGACTTTCACCAACAAAGCCGCTGCCGAAATGGGCGAGCGCGTCGAAAAACTTGTCGGCGGACTCAGCATCGCCAGGCCCGTCATCTCCACTTTTCATTCTTTCTGCGTCCGCGTGCTTCGCCGCGACATCGAAGCCCTGCAAATTTCCTCCACCACGCCCGGCCAGCCACCCATCGGTCACACAAAGAAATTTGTCATCTACGACGAAAGCGACCAGCAATCCGTGGTCAAGTCCGTGATGAAGCGTCTCGGCCTCGACGACAAGCAACTTACGCCGCGCACCGTGCTCTCGCGCATTTCATGGGCGAAGAATCACATGCTCGATCCCCAGGAGCTTTACCTGCAATCTGCCGATCCCAAGACGGAGAAGATCGCGCATTTGTTCGAGGAATACCGCAAAGAACTGTGCAAAGCCAACGCTCTCGATTTCGACGACCTGTTGCTCGAAGCGACGCGCCTGCTGAAAACTTCCGCGCTCGTGCGCGATTATTACAACCGGCGCTTCCGATATTTGCTCATTGACGAATATCAGGACACCAACCGTCCGCAATACGAACTCATGCGCCTGCTCGCCGCGACGCGCCACAACGTTTGCGCCGTCGGCGATGAGGATCAATCGATCTATTCCTGGCGCGGCGCGGACATACGCAACATCCTCGAGTTCGAGCAGGATTTTCCCGAAGCCAAGATCATTCGTCTCGAACAGAATTACCGCTCCACGCAAAATATTCTGCAAGCGGCCTCGTCCGTGGTCGCAAACAACACCCGCCGCAAAGGGAAAAATCTTTGGACCTCGCGCCAAGGCGGCGCCAAGATCGGCTATTACGAAGCTCCGGACGGCGAAAACGAAGCGCTCTTCGCCGCCGACTGGATCGCGAGATACATCCGCGAAGCAGATCGAACAGAAAACCACCGCGGCGAACGTCCGCGCGCCGCCGTGCTCTACCGCACGAACGCGCAATCGCGCCTGTTTGAAGAGGCGATGCGCCGCTACGGCCTCAAGTATCACGTGGTTGGCGGATTTTCTTTCTACGAGCGCGCCGAGATCAAAGACATGATCTCGTACCTGAAAGTCATCCAGAACCCCGACGATTCGATCTCGCTCCTGCGCGTGGTCAACACACCCACGCGCGGCATCGGCAAAGGCACTATCGACACTCTCGAACGCCTCGCGCTGGAGACCGGATTGTCTTTGTGGGGCGCGACCGGAGAAGCCATCCGGCGCCAACTCCTCCCGCAGCGTGCGTTGGCGGCGCTGAAGAGCTTCCAGCAGTTGATCGTGGACGCGCAGGCCATGCTAGCGGGAACGTTTGTTGAACAACTTGCAGCGAGTTCCGAATCGGATTTGGCCGAACCAAACGAACAGTCGGAACCCCCACAGGCCATGTTGGGACGGGCGCCCTCGCCCGTCCAGCGGGGCGAAGCCCCGCAATCCGAAGATGCTGACGAAGCCGAAGACGATACCGCCGCCTTCGACCCCAGCGAATTCGAAAACACTGCCTTCGATTTTGGCGCAGCCCATAACAGTGCGGACGAAGAGATCGCCAGTAGCGGCGGCGTCCCGCCGGCCGTCTCGCAGGAACAAGAGCGAGCGTCCAACCCGTTCCCCAGCCGGCAAGATGCTGCCGCCGCCCCAACCCCGAGCACCGCCGACCTCCTCAAGTTCCTCATCGATCGCACCGGCTACATCAAATTGCTCGAAAACGAAGACACGCCGGAAGCTTTCTCCCGCATCGAGAACCTGCGCGAGTTGGTCAACGCCGCAATGGATTCGCGTGATCGCGGCGAAACGCTCGACCAGTTCCTCGATCACGCCGCCCTCATCAGCGATGCCGACGACTACGACGAGCGCTCACAGATCACGCTCATGAGCCTGCACGCCGCCAAGGGACTGGAATTTCCGCTGGTCTTTCTCACCGGCCTCGAAGAGGGATTGTTTCCCCACTCGCGCACCATGCTGCAGCCCGACGACATCGAGGAAGAGCGCCGCCTGTGCTACGTCGGCATGACCCGCGCCATGAATCAGCTCATCCTCACCCGAGCCGTATACCGCCGCCGCTACGGTACGGATTTGCCAGAAGCCAGCGTGCCCTCGAGGTTCTTGGAAGAAGTTCCAATGCAGCTGATTGAAGAGCTGGGGACTAGAAGGACCCGTGTGGGGACAGCCGCCCCCGAAAGCCTGCCCCGAGCGCAGTCGGGGGGTCCGAAGGGGCAAAGCCCTGCAGCTCTTGATCTCGGCAAGGTCCACTACTCCTACGAAGACGAAGATCAAAGCAGAGCGTGGAAGCGGAGCGCCGGCCAGTCCACGCGCCAAAAGCCCACCGCCCGGGCCAAGCCTTACAACTCCATCGAGAACATCGCCGAGTTTTTCGCCAGCCGCGGCAAGAAGTTCACCGTTCCGAAAATGCCCCTCGGAGAGCCCATCGGCAAGCGCGGATTCCGTCCCGGCCAGAAGGTCCGCCATCCCAAATACGGGGAAGGAACCGTCTATCAGCGAGAAGGAGAAGGCGAAGAAGCCAGGATTACTGTACAATTTCCTCGCTTCGGCTTAAAGAAGCTGGTGGAGAAGTACGCACAGTTGGAGCGAGCTTAGGGCGATTGAGTAATTGGAAAATTGAGGAATTGGGCAATTGCCACAAGCGCCCTGTTTTCAATTGCACGATTACTCAATTACCCAATTTCACAATTCAAAAAGGAATCATGGCCAATACAGCAACGCTAAGCAGAGAGGAACGCAAGAAATCAAAACGCGCCGCGCGCAAGAAGCGCAAGGCGGAACATCCACTCAAACCCCGCGACTACGCCCGCGGATCGAAAAAGCGCAAGGTAAAGAAGCTGGCCCGCGGCCAGTCGAAGAGATAGTGGGTGCCCCACCTTTCCCTTCTTTTGGGAAAGGTGGGATTTCCCGATTACGAGCGAGCAGCGGAGAAGCTAGCCGCTCCTCAGGAGACAACTACCACTTGTCCCAACCAACCACTGAACCCGCCGCTCCCATTCGCACCTCTAACAGCCAGCTCTTCTGCTGCAAGTCGATCGACCTGCTGATTTCGGAATCCGAGACCCCAGGACAACGGTTGCAGAAAACGCTGGGCCCCTGGTCGCTGACGGCGCTAGGCATCGGTGCCATCATCGGATCGGGCATCTTTATTCTCACTGGAACGGCCGCGGCTGGAGAATATTTTCAGGCTCCATCCATCCTGCATGCGCAGGCGCTCGATATAATCGTGAACTTACTGCGCACCGGCAACACGGCGGGTGCGCTCATGCATGGGCGACCGCCCGCCGGGCCATCGATTGCGATTTCGTTTTTCCTGGTGGCCATCGCCTGCAGTTTTGCCGGATTGTGCTACGCCGAACTGGCCTCGATGATACCCATCGCCGGCAGCGCCTACACGTACTCGTACGCCACGCTTGGCGAAATCTTTGCCTGGATCATCGGCTGGGACCTCATCCTGGAATACGTAGTCTCGAACGTCGCAGTCGCGGTTGGCTTTGCCGG
>Ga0187769_10000994_pt1 | contig 15777 bp, 14 predicted proteins | sample 0116_SJ02_MP02_1_FD_133140 | JGI IMG/M metagenome (GOLD analysis project Ga0187769, IMG submission 133140) | Tropical peat soil microbial communities from peatlands in Department of Meta, Colombia - 0116_SJ02_MP02_10_MG | ecosystem: Environmental > Terrestrial > Soil > Wetlands > Peat | place... | reverse complement strand
GTAGCGCATCGCTAGTCGCTAGTACATTCACCACTAAAAAGTGTAAGATTATGGATAACTCGCCAGAACCACCTAACCACCTCTAACAGCGACTGACATTAGGATCAGGAAACCACGCCATGCTTATGGAAATCCTAAGAGTCGATAGGCTGAACTCGCGAAAGAACTCGTCCCCGGTCTGTGCAGCCAAGACAGACTTGGAGTTGACGGAACCGTAGGAGAGTTGAAGAAGAACTACTAGCCTTCAAGGCCGGCATGAAACCCGCTCTCGAAATCGTTGAAGGGTATAAAGGGGAAGTTGAGGCTGAACTGAGGCGGCACCTGCCGCGGACGGGTGAACCGAAGGAATTCTACGCTCCTGCCTGGGACCTGCTCGACCGCGGCGGCAAACGGATCAGACCTGCCATGACGTTCTTGGCGAGCGAGTGTGTTGGTGGTCGTAGAGAGGACGCAGTTGGGGCAGCAGCCGCCGTTGAGTTGCTACACAACATGACCTTAGTTCACGACGATATTGAGGACGAGAGTGAATTGAGGCGAGGCAAGCCCTGCATTCACATCACCTACGGAGTCCCAACTGCGATCAACGTGGGCGACGCGATGCTCATCAAAGTGTTTGAGATCGCAAACCAAAGCAGCATACCTCAGAGCCGATGCCACCGATTGATATCCCAAGTGGCGAACCGCGCATACGCCATAACGTGGGGGCAAGCGTACGAGTTCAGCATGCGAGACCGCAAGGAGGTAAGAGAAGAGGACGTCATCCAACTGCTGAGGAACAAGACTGGCGCTCTCACAGCACTATCAACCGAAGCGGGAGCAATCGCAGGGGGTGGAACAGAGGAGCAGATTAAGCTGCTTGGTGAGTTCGGTGAGACCGTGGGCATTGGATTTCAAATTATCGACGACGTGCTCAATGTTTCCGGGGATGTGAAGAAGTATGGAAAAGAAATTGGTGGAGATATTCGCGAGGGAAAGAAGACAATTCTCGTAGCTCACCTTCAGCGATCCGCCAGCACAAGCGATCGAAAAGCCTTCGCGCGGCTCTTAGGTAAGAAGGGAATTACGAACGCGGAAACGCGAAAAGCCATACGGCTCTACGGGGAGTACGGTTCAATCGACTATGCAAAGGCGCAGGCGGATGCGTATCTGCATTCGGCCCTTCAGACGCTCGCCAAACTCCCCGCCTCTGAATCCCGAAATCGTCTGTCCTCGATAGCAGAATTTCTTGTCTCTAGGACGTATTGACATAGCGGCAAACTTCCTGCAATCAACCATTACCCATCCTGTATGCATGGTTGTATAGGTGATTGAATGGTGAACATAAGTCGGTAGTTGATGCCCGTAGTAACGATTAAATGAAACTACACGTTGTAGCTGGCGAAAACAGGTCGTCATCCTTGAGATCTAGGTCAAGGTCTAGGAAATCGGTTTGGCCACGAGCAACTATTGCCGCCCTTCTTCTGGTGATAGTTGCGTTAGGGTCAATTGCACTTTACTATAGCCCAATAATGGATGGTTTCCGTGCAGGAGCCGCAACACCACCAACCCCCGCACAAATGAACCTCACACCTGTCCAAATATACGCCGACTCTAGCCAAAGCGTAGTTACCATCCAAGGCGTGGTGAACGATATGACCCTGGGTTCATATCCGAACGGAACGCTTACACCTGTCCTAGGTACCGGATTCGTCGTGTTGTATTCAGGCCAAGACTACATAGTGACGAACTACCATGTAGTGGACGGACTGCTGAACGCAACGGTCACCTTCTCCAATGGCGATTCGTTTCCCGGCAAGGTTGTCGGGTCAGACGCATACAGCGACCTAGCGGTAGTATCAGTGAACGCACCCTCCATCGAATTTCACCCACTTCAAATCGGATCCTCCCACGCACTTCAGGTTGGAGAAACCGTGGTTGCCATTGGAAACCCCTACGGCTTATCGAATACGGTTACGGTTGGAGTAGTCAGTCAGTTAGGACGAGCACTGCAGACGGACACTTTAGGAGGCTACGCCATCCCCGACACGATCCAATTCAGCGCAGCAGTCAACCCCGGCAATTCAGGCGGGCCCCTCATCGCACCCGACGATACGGTCGTCGGAATAACATCGGCGGCGGTGAGCAATTCGGAAGGACTTGGATTCGCGATTCCCTCCGATACAATAACCCGTGAAATGCCATTTCTGATCAAGACCGGGAACTACAACAAGCATCCCTACCTGGGTGTTGGCGTAATCAGCATGACGTACCAGCTGTCGCAAGCAATTGGGACAAACGTCACATACGGTCTGCTAGTCGAGAGAGTGGTTCCAGGTGGGCCGGCGAGCGTCGCGGGGCTGAGGGGTGGCTCACAAAATGTCACGATCCAACAGCAGGAATACTTCATCGGCGGTGACATCATTGTCTCAGTAAACGGGCATAGGATCACTGACTACGATTCATTCTCGTCGTACCTGGAGGAGAACGCCGTGGCAGGACAGACCGTTAACCTTGGCATCATTCGTAACGGGCAGTACATTGTAATCTCAGTTCTGCTTGGTTCAAGGCCTCCACTCTCAGCATAACGCACCTAAACATCGCCAAAACCCACTAGCTCACTTCCACAACCCGCTAGCCTCAGTAGCCTCTGGCGCGGACGATTCATCCACCCATAATATATACCCACTACACTGTGTAGTTCGGATAGCGACGGATCGATGGATCAGACCTACCAAGCATTCGGCTCAACCTCTTCTCGTCATCCGCTTCCCCTGATCGGTCTGTTTCGTTGCCTCTTTTGCGGACGGCGTTTCGGTCTAAAGCGGCAGTTGAACCTTCACTATCGCCGTGTTCATTCAGATAGCATTCCGCGATTTGGAGCGTAACGTGCTAACACCGGGATTACGCTAGAGCGATGATGGCAAATTGACGAGCTCTTGCCTCTCTCTAAGGTAAGGGAGCATTCGAGAGGCAGTTTGCTGACTTTCGCCAGATAGAGTCGTCAGCGTTTTTTAGAAAGTTTGGGAATAGACTCGGCAAGGTGAATTCAACTTGGCCGCTGGTGGAGAGCCCGAGAGGAGCAGGTGGAGATTTTCGCACGTAAGTCTGTACTCGGAGAGCGTTTGCGAAACCTTCACGGACGATAAAGGCACTGTCCACTACCGATGGCTTTACCCGGACGGTAAGATGGAATACATTTGTGCCTGCCACCGTTTCCTGAATAAGCTAGGGCACTAATAGTTGCTGATTGCCCCCACCTAGTCGCTTCAAGGTGGGTTGGGTAGGCTCTAGCTAGGTTTTCGGCTGGACCTTGTCCGTTTCCTTTGTCTCTGTTTCTTCTTCTGGCGTCTTCGAATCCTGAAAGCCGTTCGACTTAGTTTGTGAGGCATCCCTGCTATTCCCTCGTTCGTCTGAAGCGAAAAGGGGCAATTGCTATATGGCTTTCGCCGAACCACGTTCCGGTCTAAGGAGTTGCATGTACCTGTCCATTGAAGAGATCACGAGCAAAGGTTCTCCCGGGTCGCGGGACGCGTTCCAGTACCTTAGGGAACAATTGAAGGGTGAGCCGGATGTGGTTGAGGGGGTAGAATATGAACCTCTAAAGGACACAGAGGCACCTACTTACAGTGTGAGAGACACCCCTCGCGTCAGAGCATTTCTGGGCGAAAAACTGGAACTCTTTCTCTTCATCCCCGAAAAGTCAGTTCCCAAGATCAAGTCCGATCCATCTCTACCTGATGCACTAAGGACTTGGGTTGATAGGGCACAGCTTGGCGGCATGAGCCGCCTCCTAAGAGTTCAATTAGGGTCTCGGAACGATGTGGAAGTTCTGTTGCCACTCATTAAAGCGGTCGTACGGCAGTAATCAAACGACCTGATCATAACTATCGATCAGTTCCGGGTCAACCACTCCGGAAACAACCTTCTCCGTCCGGTCGGGCAGCAATACACTCAAGCCCGCGGCGTGGTAGGGTAAGTCGAACCTCGCTAGTTTCTCCGGTGACTCGGTTTCGTATACCTTTATCCATTTCCCGTCTGCCTGCCTGAAACAATACGCCTTCTGTATCCTGCGTTCTCCAATTCCGCCCACCCGTCCGCCTGCGGCGCCGGGGGCCGAGCTTGGTAGTTCGAGAATATAGATGCAGTTTTGACCCTGACTCACGCTGAGGTCGATTGGGTTTTCTGCGACGAACAATCTTCGGCTTTTTTCGCTTGCTAGACGAGAGAGTTCTTCAAGAGGCGTCATAGGGATGCCGCGTCTTCGTGAACATCTACTTTGTGAAGTCTCTCTTGTCCACGTTTACATTCATCGCTTTGAGGTATGCAGGGGCGTTTGACTCGGATCCGGCTAGGGTGAATTGTGCGTCGACGCGGAACTTGAAGTGGGCGTCTTTGGATGCGCCTGAATATGTCATGAGAATCTCGCCGGGTCTACCACGATCGCTTCTTTCATGTTTCACGTTGATGTTCTTGTCCCTCCCCGCGAACCAGGCTTCAACTTCCTTTCGCATCGTTGGTTCGATTGAGTCGAAGGCCATGCCCTTATGTTCCTGTAGGAATTTACTGGTCAACTCTTTTCGGCATTCCCTGCTGAGACTGGTCATGTAGACGAACGCTTTCTCGACGAGTTCTCGACCCGAAGGTGCATCAGTCAATTCTACAACCACCCATTCATAAGGACGCTTCTGTTTACTAAAGGATTGTTCGCTCTGGCTGCTCGGTGCGTAATAACACGGACGGCAAGGAGCTTTTTTCGAAAGCAAGTCGGAAAGTCATTCGCGTTTCGTTCGACGGTAGCAGAGCATGTAGACTGCCGAACAGGCGAGCAGTCCTACCAATAACTGAGCGGCTGGCATGGGGAACTCCGCAATTGCGAAACCTAGAGGATTCAGAGCCAAGCCGATTCGCGGACCTTGCACACTGCTGAAGCCGTCGTAGAATAGCATATAATTGGTTCCGACTTGGATCACACTGGGTTGTTCGACTCCTTGGGAGTCCCAGCTCCCGGGGGGACCTGCAATCAGAATAGGATTGCTAGGTGACCGTGTCCAAGACCCGCCATCGAGTGACGTAGTGTATCCAATTCCTGGAAGTAGGCCGGTCTGGTTTAGGCCGGAGTACCATAGCCCGAAGAGCTGGCCGCTCCAAATCACCGCCGGTGCATAGACGCCGCCCGAGTCCCATGCGGTAAGGTTGGCTGAGGGCGTGAGTACGGGCGAGGGCCACTTTGTCCAGTGAATTCCATCGAACGAGGTTGCGTAGAGAATCTTGTTGACCTTCGGGGACGCAGCACTCTTTCCAGTGTACCACATATTGTATGTTAGTTTAAGCGTAATAACGTAGGGCGCCGCGATGTATTTTTGGTCGTTGCCCAATGCTGAGGGTTTCAAAACAGGATTCCCTGAATACTTAGTCCAGTTCAGGCCGTCCTTTGAAATCGCTAATCCGATAGCCCCGCCGGTGAATGTGATGCCGTTGGTTCCCGTATACCACATTAAGTAGGCTGTTCCGTTCCAAAGGACCGATCCCAATCCGACCGAGGAGCTATCCCAAGCTCCAGCAGGTCCGGGAGACAGGACGATCCCGTGCTTAACCCAATTTATTCCGTCGGATGACGTCGCGTATCCGATCTGGTTTACGCCTGAAACGCCGCCTTGGTACCACATCCGGTAGCTACTGTTATTGTAAATGACTCTGGGGGTGCTAACATAGTCTGCATCCCAGCTACCTACGGTGGGAAGCAAGACTGGGTTGCCCGCGTACTTCGCCCACTGCCCTGAAATTGCAAATGTGGCCGGAAGTGATGTCGCAAGGAAGATTACGAGCGTTATCGCGATAACTAACGCTGCTTTAGAACGCATCGCAGAATCGTATGTCGGAAAAGTGAAGAGAAAAGAAAAAGGTTTGGATTTGCGCGTCTTCGTCCTACTGTTGGTACACCGGTTGAGCGATCGCGCGCTGCCGCGCAATCGGAGACGCCGACACCGACGTATGCCTCAGGCCGAAGCAGATTATCCCCGCAGTTAGTATCAGAAACGCGCTGACCTCGGTAAGGAAAGTGCTCGTACCCAATCCTCCCAAGCTTACGTTCGATCCTCCTAGACTGCCCGCGACGCCAAGGCTGAAGATGAGCAATAGAGCTCCAAAGATCAAGCCTCTCACACCGGCTTCAGAAAGCATTCGCTTGCTTGCCAAGGAGAAGCAGTGAAGAGCGCCGAGCGAGCAGATCAGCATGACGGCTAGAACGACAATCGAGGTAGCCGTCAAACTGGTTGGAAGGTTAAGCGGGTAGATGCTGCTGATTGGTAGTGCTAGAATGGTCATTGCGAGGCTGACCACGCCACCTACAACGAATAGAACAGCGGCTAGGTCAACGAAACCATGCTTCAATGGCGAAGCCCCATTCATTTTACATTAAACCTCCATGTTCCCTTACCCCTGTGCCGTGTTAAGTCTAAGTAGACCCGGTGGAAATCAAGCCGGGCCAGTGGAATTCTCCACAGGGTGCTACGTTAGCCCGCTTGGGCGTTTTTTGTCGCCATATCTTCCTGAAAGTCAAAATTGGCATCGATCAATCTAGTCAGCAAGTTCTCTAGTTCAAAGAACTCTACTCGATACTTGCACTCCAGCTTCGGCATCACTCTTCGATGTTTGACTCCGACCGACACCTGAGCCAGCTGGAAGGCGGGGTCATCCGCCTCCGAATCCCCAAGGTACATAATCGGACCTTCGACGACGAGCTCTTTCTTGAGTCTCGCGAAAGCCTCACCCTTGTCGATCTTCATCGGAAAGACATTTGCGAACGGGCTAACGTCGGACCCCACAACGTGTAGCCCTTGCTTTCGGCTGTAGTCCAAGAGGGGTTCAGCGATTTGCTTCGCCTCTTCCCAGTTGCGTGCTAATCTCCAGTCTATGCAGAAGCCTATCAGATGTTCATCCTCGGACTCTTTTCTCTCGATTACAAGATTATCCCTGGCTTGGAGTACCTTTTTGAGAATCTCTTGGTATGTCTTCTCGAGCAATTCGTTCGGTGCCCGAACTCGTTCGTCAAGAAAAATCTTCTCACCGACCTGCATCTCCAAACCGCAACTCGCCGAGATACCGTGGGCGAATGGAACCCGTTCCCTGATGAATGACAGGTCTTTCGTCGTGACGATGCCGAGTGTGATATGCTTGCTAACTTTCGCAAGTAGTCTGCGAACAATCGGGGAAAGTACCGCGTCTTCTCGGCGAGACTCCAACTGCGAAAGTGTTCCATCGTAATCAGAGAAAATTGCCGATAATTTCATTGCGGTGATGCCCTGCGCTAAGAATTGGTACACCCATGCCGTTATAACAGTGATGCTAATTTGTCCCCTTTTGGTCAGTCAATGCTGGCGCCTTAGACGGCAGAATGCCCCCTTTATTAGCACCTCTTGGAGGGGCGGCGTAGTTTTTAGCAAAATCCTACTAGTACGTTGAATTAACAGCTGTGGAATTGGCGAGGGCTCTTGAAGAAACGCATCGGCGTCATAATGTACCAAACGAGCAGAAGCAAGGGGCAAGAGCTTGTCGCCCAGCGAATGGTAAAATACTTCAGAAACCTCGGAAACGAAGCGTATCTAATCACCAGCGTATATCACGACGGAAAGGAGGCAGTCAGCGAGGAGCAAATGGGGGAAAAGGGCTACTACCTGATCGACGACCTTTCACTGGGGATCCCAGTAATCCGCGTAGCCAGCCTCGTGACCAAATGGCCTCCCCGTCGAATCGGCTTCAAGGATATAGTCCAAACCTTAGAAAACATCGTAAACGACCTTCAACTTAACGTACTCATAACGCACAGCACGCTCTGGAACGGTCCAGAGGAAGTTGCGAAGTTTGTTGAGTGGAGGCGTAACATCAAAGCCCTGGGAGGATACCAGGCTCCACTAATCTACTGCCACATGTCACATTATCAAGAACCTTCGCCCAAACGATACTCCCTTGCAGAGCGTTCCTTCAGAATCGCTTGGAACCGCCTTTCTCTCAGAACCATACTTCGTGTCGCCAATCTAATTCTAGTTGTGACGCCTTATGAGGAAGAAGCCAAACTGAAGATGGGAGCCCAGAGAGAGAAACTCTTTCTTTTCCCTGGTGGAATAGATGATGTTTCGATTAGTCAGTTCTTGTCTGCGGACTCATCTGAATTACTTGAACAGCTAGGAGCCAAACCCGACTCGAAGATCGTTGCCTTTCTTGGGACTGTAGAAGTTCGAAAGAACCCTAGCGCGGTCCTTGAGGTTGCCGAACAGTTGATCGAACGAACCGACCTCCGGTTCGTAATAGCTGGCCGAGGTGATTCGGAGTACACGGAGACTGTGAAGAAGAAAGCCGAAGGTTTGTCGAACGTCAAATACCTCGGCGAAGTGGGCGAGAAGGAGAAAGTACAGTTGATGCGAAACTCCTTCCTTAACATCATACTAAGCAAAATGGAGGCGCTCGGCTTGACACAACTAGAGTTCATGTTTGAAGGCGTACCTGTCATAACCTCCGGCGTTGGAGGACAATCCTGGATTGTGAAGGACAGCGAGGAAGGAATTCATGTCAATGGGCCGGATGACATAGACGGTGCTGCGAAGGCGATCGTAAGCCTAGCGGATGAAAGATCAAAATGGGAAAAACTCTCTGCGAATGCGAGGGCCAAGGCCAGCAAATACACGTTGACGAAACTTATGTTGAGCCTTGACCATGCGATTACTAACGAAATGGAGAGAGAAACTGGCCTCTCGACCTTACCAACCGAAGTTCGATCGACCATCTCAACACCAGAATACGTCGTTAACACATGGTCGCATGGATCAGTGAAGGTGGCCGCTACAGAACACAGGATATTCATCCAACGAGGCCGTTTGTCCAGGAACACGATTGAGATACCGTACTCAAGTATCAATTCGATAGAGCACGTCAGGCAGCACCACTGGAGAGCTCTTCTCACTGGGGGACTCCTCTCTCTGCTGCTCTTCATCCAGCATTACGTGACTCCGATAATCTCCCGCACCCTTACCTCAAGAGTAGAGGCACTTGCCGCAGGCTTCATGCCAATTGCGGGCATTGGCCTAGAAAACGCTATTCGAATCCTTTGGTTGTTCCCGATTTCAGTTGGGGCCATAATATTTCTAATTGGAATGCGGCAGGGTTACGCGCTCAACGGTGCGACAATAACTCCCGTCTTCCTTCCACCCTCGTTCACCAAGGCAGTTCAATACGTGCGTGAGACGCAGGACCGAAGCACACAGAACAGCCTGAGAGACACATCAGAACCAACTGACCAACCTAATGAATAGGAAAGCCTCGTTTGAGAATACCTCATGAAGAAGCTTCCTCAGCTTAAGGGAACAATCTGTCGCCTAGCAATCGAGTTCATACTTCCATGACGCAAACCTAGGCGGCACTCCACGCTGGCCCAAAATGCTCTGGCGGACAGGATTTTTCCGGCAGCTAGTCAACCGAAACCATTGAGGCCATGAGTTTCCGTACACTTAGAAACGAGTGAGTCTGAACTCGACGGCAGTTACAGGATGTATCTCAAGGGACGCATCCACAAAGAGCGGCTTCCACCTTGTAGCCTCTGCTCCATGGTAGAAATACGTCTATAGTTTGCCTGCCTACATGGCCTTTACGCCAGAAGTGTTCCTTATGGGAGTCCTCGTTAAGACGGCTGAGAGAGTGGAGAATGAGGTCGGCCGGGCGCGCGAACAATTTGAACCGAGACTACGGGTGAAACTCAAAAGGCACGAGCCCATTGGTTTGAGCTCAGAGCTTGGACCCAAGCACCTGTGGTGACGAGAGCCGAACTTCGGACCAGAGCTTGCTTGACTAGAACTGATCTAAAATTTGGAGTATTCATGGACCGATTGATCGGTAGGATAATCACAGAGCTTGAGAGAGTGAGACGGACGCTTCCGCGGAAGTAGCGATTGGTGAGGCTCTATTCTCGATGCTTATCCCGATCGCAACTGCTTAATCTATCCCAGTCTCAGCAGAGGTCGGCACCTTTCATGAAAGTCGGACGCTTCCAAGTCATGGCTATCCTGCAAGCGGCAAGGGCGAAAGAGCTCGGATTATCGGAGAGTCGAGCCGAGAGCTGGGGCCTGAACAGAGCAATCTTCTATGCTGCCGCAAAACGCGGATTCAAACATCCTGTTCAACCGATTGACCGGCAGGGTCATGAAAAACAGCCGACTGCCGGGCAAGGTAAGGCCTACTTCGTGGGGAATGAAATGGCTTACACCGCTAAGAAAGGCAACCGGATTTACTTCTCAATTGGTGGACAGTTGCAGACGGAAGCTGACTTCAAGCGACAGATCGAGGCCAGGTTTGGCAAGAACTTCAGAGCTGCATGGAATGAATCCCTTGCCATCGTACGCGAATTCCCAAAGGATATTTTGCTATCTCAAAGCCGATTCTTCAGCGAAGTGTATCGTCCGCGAAGAAACAAATTGGCATCGAAATGGACCGAACAGAGCGTATGAAAAAGGATACGTACGCACTCTATTTGAGGTAGTGTTCTTTCAAATGCCGGATTTCAGGAAAACGCTGGTCTTAATTGGTCTCGCATTGGCGGTTGTTGTTCCAGTCCTGAGCGCGCAATCGTCTTATGCTCAATTCGTACCCTGCAAAATCGTCAACCTGAACCCGGTTCCTCCAACTTCGATTGAAGCAGGACAGCCGTTCCAGCTCACCACCAATCTAATAGTTTCTTGCGATCCCAGCGTCTTGCCGGTTGTCAGAGTGGATTTGTTAGACGCTGAGACTGCCAAGGTACTGTCGACGGCGTCCCGGCCGTACTACACGCCCTCATCGAGCTTCACCATATCCGTCGTTGACCAAGCTGACGCTAGGCAGCTCCCAGGAAGCTGGACGCTAGAGGTCCAAGCCTATGTCATAAATGGAATTACCGGCCAGGCAGTCGCGTCAGCGTCGCAACTATTTCAAGTCAATGTCGACCCCTACCAGACACCAGTAGCCGAGATGCAGACGACCGAATCGACCGCTTGGACCTCCAGCAACTCCGCGATCTCAACTCAGGTGTTGCCCACAGCGACCATTCAAGAAGTTGTGACCGAAGCACTTCCATCAACCCAGACCACCTTCAGCCCTCAGGCAACCGGTACAGTCACTACCGAGTGGCTTGTACCCGGTCTTACCGTCTTAGTTGGTCTAACGATTTTTCTGATGCTCGCTTTCGCGAGGCACAGACGGGAACAACGTTCGGGAATCAGTTACTGTAGCCAATGCGGAAGTGAAATAGGCCGCAACCAGAAGTATTGCACGAGTTGCGGAACTCGTCAGACAAATTGACCGGGTAAGGCCAAGAGTTGAGTGAGCTCTGTCCGAAGCACTTGGTCTAGGTCCAAGAGCACGATTCCAGAGATTCCAGATGCCACGAAGGGCGCTCCAACTACACGCGCGGGAGCCTAGCTAGACACAACACGTAGGACTGGGCGATTCAACCGGGGGAAAACATTTTTCATAGCCGAAAAACACGCTAGAGATATACCTAAAGCCTTGTCAATCTAGCGTGATTCTATGAACTCATCAAGCCACGCTAGTCTCCTATCCAAAGCGATGATTGGAGATTATCTTAGCATCACAAAACCTGCTATCGCCGCGTTGAATGTCTTCGTTGGCGTGGCCACGATGCTTCTCGCAGTAGGACTTTACGTCCTGAACGCATACTCACTCTTGCTGCTTGTGACGGCAGGATTTCTCTCTGCCGGAGGGGCAGGCGCGCTAAACTGCTTCTTGGAGAGGCGAATCGACTCTCGAATGAATCGAACCCGGAACCGTGCTATACCTTCGGGACGTATATCTTCTCGCGGAGCCTTGACTCTCGGATTGGCTTTTTCGGTAGTAGGGGTCGTGCTTGCTTTCTTTCTTAACGGGTTGACTGCTGCATTCATTGGGCTGGGTGTTTTCTGGTATGTTTTCATCTACACGTTATGGTTGAAGCCCAGGACCAAATGGAATATCGTTATCGGAGGAGCAGCGGGCTCATTTTCGGCCCTGGCCGGTTGGGCCGCAGTTACAGGGTCAGTAAGCGTCATCGCGTTTCTTGTAGCTTCGCTGATCTTCCTCTGGACGCCGGGTCACTTTTGGGGTTTGGCTTTGGCCAAGTCCTCTGAATACGCGTCAGTTAACGTGCCAATGTTGCCAGTCGTTGATGGCGCGCACACTAGTGCGATCTATACTGCTCTCTCAAACATAGCTCTTTTTCCGTTCACGCTTGGCCTCTTCACTCTTACCGCCTCAAGAGGAAACATCCTTGCCCTAGTAGTCCTAGGAATTGCTCTGATAGCATTCAATGCGAGGTTCTTGGTGGCAAACGTGAGGATGATTAAGAGCCCTGTTCCGACTAATGCCTGGCGCGTTTTCAAGATGTCGATATCCTACCTTTTCGTAATCCTCCTGATCGTAGTGGTAGCACACCTCGTGTGAGCCGTCAACTGTTGCGGACTCTCGTCTGACAATCCTTGAAGTCTGTTACAGAACTACGACGTTCAAGTAGGCGCCTTGGAATAGCCGGACAAATCGGAATTGTGTGAAAGAGCTCTCGCGCTCTCGTAACATGGGCGATGGCGGCGAACCTAGTCCTGATTACTGACTGACGTGGGACTGACTCCTAACGATCTGGTTGTGTAGTTTCTCGAAGGAGGCGTAGTTCTCCTCTTCCCCGAATCTTTGACGCAGCCCTGCCACAAAGGGCTTCATTGCTTCCCATGCCAGTTGCGTCAGAAACATGTCCTCGACAATATCCAGACCGACAATTTTCCTCTCGACTAGGACGCCGAGGGACTCGAAGAGTGCTCCGACCTGGTAGAAAGCGACCTGGTCCGGTTTAGGCAGTTTCTCAAAGTCATCGTAAGTGGATATGTGGGCGTTGAGGACGGTTAACCACGCCCCTTGAAATTCAGCGCTATTCGCAAACTCATAGAGACGCATTATCAAGTCCATATTTGCGAGGTAGTGATCTTGCTTCAACTGCTCCGTCGTCAACTTAGCCTGAACCGCTGCCGACTCCGCCTGCTGGCCCGCCACACCTATCATACGATTATTCTGCCTGATCTGAACAACCACGAAGATCGTCCCGAGAACTATGGCAAGCGAGCTCACGAGAGAAACGTCATATGTTAAACTACCCAAATCCACAACTCATCATCTACAGGTAAGCAATCTTGGTATGTCAAAATATCCTCTCAAGTTGAAAACCATTTGGTCCAGTATTGCAGATGACCGGACTATCGATGCTTCGAAAGAAACTTATCAATCCTAGGCAACGCTTGTTGCGGAAACGCCTATCCAGCTCATTGCCTGCTAGGACCTGAATCAATCCTTGAATCTCGCTCTTAGTCTCGTGTGTGGTCTATTGACTGCAACGGGGTTTGGTACTGCTGATTTTGTTGCGAAGTTGAGTACGGATAGAGTTGGTTTTCTTCGAACTGCCTTGTTTATGCAGATAATCGGTAGCTTCTTCGTTCTACCCTTCGCTCTGCCAAATGCTCCTCGGTTCCTTCTTCACCCATGGGTCGCATTGGCCGCAATCTTGCTCGGTGTCGTAAACGCGCTTGCCACGTTGTCTTTGTACAGAGGGTTCGAAGTTGGCCGACTTTCAGTGGTATCACCAATTGCAAGCAGCTCTCCTATTGTTTCAGTAGGCCTAGCGATCGCGTTTCTGGGAGAGAGCATTACAGAAGAACTTCTGCTTGGCATCATTCTCGTGATAATGGGCATAATCCTTGTTTGCATTCAAACAGCGCAAGACGACGTTCCTGGGCACGTGCTGAAGGGCGCCGCATACGCGATGGGCTTCATGTTCCTAGGAGGACTGCTTTTCTTTGGTCTGAAACCCGTATCAAGTGTTCTCGGAGTTTTCCTTCCAGTGCTCATCATGCGTTGGACAAGCATTCCCATCATAGCGGTTCCATTTCTGAGTCAAAGAACGAGGAACCCCGAAACAAGCGCCTTCCGGCTAATACCGGGCGTCGCATTTTTCGATACATTTGCCAACGTTGCTTACAATGTGGGTGTAAGTTTCGGGACAGTCACCATCGTATCAACGTTGGGGGGACTGTTTAGTGCTGTTACCGTCCTGTTTGCCCGGGTTATCCTAAAGGAGAGACTTTCGCGTCATCAGATAGTCGGATTCGTTACGATTGTTGCTGGAGTAGCGATCTTGGGATACCTAAGCGGTTAAGGTCGAGAATGCTGCCGAGGTTTCTGCTGCAGCATCTAAACCCTGTTGCATCTCATATCAACGAGCAAAAGAGGATTAGCGATTCAAGCTAAGTCGGGTAGGAAAAGCGGAAATTCCAGGAATCTACTATGGTCCAATTGAACGCTCAAGCGTTGAAGGAAGAGCATCGTCATGAATGGCTGTGAAGTGACTCGTTGAACGCTTTCGTAAATGGCCTGGACGTTTGGTTCGAGCACCAGGGCCGTCCTGAAGCCCCACCGCTAGTTCTAATCCATGGTTTCCCTTTCAGCCACGAGATGTGGCGCCCTCAAATTGTAGTATTCAGTGAAAGGTTCCGGGTTATCGATTATGATCTGCGGGGACTGGGGCAAAGCAGTGCCGGTGATGGACAGTATCCATTCGAATTCTTCGTCGACGATCTGATCTCACTCCTAGATCACATGAAAATTAAGAAAGCTACCTTATGTGGACTTTCGATGGGAGGCTACATTGCGCTCCGAGCGGTTGAAAGGAATCCTGAAAGAGTGACAGCCCTGATTCTTGCTGACACTCAAGCAAGAGCAGACTCCAACGAGACAAAGTTGAAGCGAGCAGCTTCTGTAAGAGCAATCAAGGCAAATGGAGTGAAACCCTTCGCGGAAGGTTTCCTGAAGACCGTGTTTACCCCCGAGAGCCTCATAGCGAAGACGGAATCTACTCAGGCTATTCAGAGGATAATTGAATCCAATTCGTCGACAGGGGTTTGCGGCGCGCTCATCGCCATGGCAACTAGGACGGATACAGTGCAGTCCCTATCAGCGATCCAGACCCCCACGCTCATCCTTGTTGGGGAACAGGACACTCTTACACCACCCTCCACATCTCAAGAAATGCACGAAAGAATACCTCGGTCAGAGCTGCGAATTATCAAGAACGCAGCGCACCTGAGCAACATGGAGACCGCTGACGAATTCAACAGGCACGTAATTGCTTTCCTAAGCAAGACTTCCTTGTAAATCCGCCGCGAACGAGACGACTTGCAATTGGCGGCGGGAGTTAAAATTTGAAATTGGGGAATAGAAAGAAACTGGGTGATTGAGTTTGGTGTTTGATCTTAGGTCATTGAATTCCTGGTTTAGTAGTAGTAATAGGCGTATGGCCATGGCCAAGCGTAGGCGTATGGGTACGGGTAGTAGTATGGATAGGCCACCGCTGGGTACTCAACCACAGGAACCTTAATGGTTCTCATGGACATGACTTCACCTCTCAACCTCGCTAGACGCCTAGAGGCGTATACTGTTAGGTGTCAGAATTCCACCTAACCTTACGTGCATACATTAGGGGAGCATATTTGAGAAAAAGTGGACCCTCACAGCGGCGTTTCTTCCAACTGTCTCATTACCGGCTACCTCCGATCAGCGACGTCGTCGGATTTTCAGAACTTCTTCACCTAGACAAACCGCCGATCAAACGGACAATCGAGACAAATCATACTTTCCAAGTTTAGACGAAGCGCGCCGCTAGTACGGGGGGCGCGATGCTGAAGATACGATTTCCTCCACATCCATGTACACGACCCATAAATTGCAAAGAATTGAAATATT
>Ga0187769_10000993_pt1 | contig 15779 bp, 15 predicted proteins | sample 0116_SJ02_MP02_1_FD_133140 | JGI IMG/M metagenome (GOLD analysis project Ga0187769, IMG submission 133140) | Tropical peat soil microbial communities from peatlands in Department of Meta, Colombia - 0116_SJ02_MP02_10_MG | ecosystem: Environmental > Terrestrial > Soil > Wetlands > Peat | place... | reverse complement strand
TCGGTCTCACCGAGATGACGATCCCCGCGACCGTCACCTCTTCTCCCTCCCGCCGCCCTTCGAGCGTCGCCAAATCGATTGCGCCAATTTCCTTGAGCCTGGCGGCGTGTTTCGCCAGCGGGTGCCCGGAAATGTAGAATCCCAGCGTCGCGTACTCCGCCGCCAATCGTTCGTGTTCGGGCCATTCGTCCATCTCCGGTAACGGTTCGTCCGCCGGAGCCGTGGCGGCCGCCGCGCCGCCGAATAGCGCGTTCTGGCCGCTGGTCTTCTCGCGCTGTCGCCGCTGCGCGCGGTCGATGGCGTGGTCGATGGCGGCGAGCATTTGCGCGCGCGCCGCGCCCAGCGAATCGAGCGCCCCGGCCTTGATCAAACTCTCCAGCACGCGCCGGTTCAGCAGATGCATGTCCACCGAATCGCAAAATTGATAGAGCGACCGGAATTGGCCCAGCGCCTCGCGCGCCTGCAAAATGCTCTTGACGGCCGATTCCCCGACGTTCTTGATCGCGCGCAAGCCGAAACGGATCGCGTCGCCCACGGGCGTAAAGTCCACGTCGCTCGAATTCACATCCGGCGGCAGCACCGTGATTCCCATTCCGCGCGCCTCGTGAATGTACTTCACGGCCTTCTCCGTGTTGCCCGTTTCCGACGTCAGCAACGCCGCCATGAATTCGACCGGAAAGTGCGTTTTCAGGTAGGCCGTGTGGTACGCCAGCAGCGCGTACGCGCACGAGTGCGCTTTCGGAAAACCGTACGCCGCGAATTCGGCCATCAAATCGAAGATCCGCTCGGCCTTCTTCGCCTGAACTTTATTTGCCGCGCAGCCGATCAGAAACTTCTCCCGCTGCGCCGCCATCTCTTCCCTGTTCTTCTTCCCCATCGCGCGCCGCAGGATGTCGGCTTCGCCCATGGAAAATCCGGCCAGACGGCTGGCGATGCGCATCACCTGTTCCTGATACACCATCACGCCGTACGTCTCTTCGAGGATTTCCTTCAGCTCCGGCAGGTCGTACGCAACCTTTTTCTTTCCAAGTTTCCGGGCGATGAAATCGTCGATCATGCCTCCCTGGATGGGTCCGGGCCGGTAGAGCGCGTTGAGCGCCGTCAAATCCTCCATTTGCGTCGGCTGGTAGCGCCGCAGGATGTCGCGCATGCCGTGCGACTCAAATTGAAAAATCGCCGTCGTGTCGCCTCGCGCGAAGAGCTGGTACGTTCGCGCGTCGTCGAGCGGGATCGACGCCAGGTCCATCTGCACTCCGCGGTTCTGTTTGATGAGCGCGGCCGTATCGTGCAGAACGGTCAACGTCGTCAGCCCGAGAAAATCCATTTTCAGCAGGCCGAGCCGCTCGAGCCCGCCCATGTCGTACTGCGTAGTCATTTCATCGCGGTTCGTCTTGTAGAGCGGCACGAAGTCCGTAAGCGGGCCCGGCGAAATCACCACGCCTGCCGCGTGCGTGGAAGGATGCCGGACGAGCCCTTCGAGCCGCTTTGCGATATCGAACAGCTCGCGGTATTTCTCGTCGCCTTCGAGCATCGCTCGCAACTGCGGCGATTGCTTCTGCGCGTCGTCCAGCGTGATATTGAGTTGGTTCGGGATTTGCTTCGCCAGCTTGTCCACTTCGCCATACGGCAGATCAAGCGCGCGCCCCACGTCCTTGATCGCAGCTTTCGCCGCCATGGTTCCGAACGTGATGATCTGCGCCACATTCGAACGGCCGTATTTCTGCGTCACGTAGTCGATGACTTCCCCGCGCCGCCGCATGCAGAAATCAATGTCGATGTCGGGCAACGAGATGCGTTCGGGATTGAGGAAGCGCTCGAAAAATAAGCCGTATTGCATCGGATCGACGTCCGTAATCCGCATCGAGTAACTCACGAGACTCCCCGCCGCCGATCCCCGCCCCGGCCCCACCGGGACGCCCTGCGCACGCGCGTAGCGGATAAAATCCCAGACAATCAGGAAATATCCCGCGTAACGCATCTGCTGAATCATCCGTACTTCGTTCGTCAGCCGCGCCTCGTATTCCGCAAGCGGCACGCGCAGCCGGCCCTTCGCTGCCTGCGCTTCCAGACGGGGCACGCGCTCCGCGAACCCTTCGCGAACAATTTTCTCGAAATAGCTGTCGAGCGTGTGCCCTTCCGGCACGCGAAACTCCGGAAAGGCGTTTCGCACCGCTTCGATCTTCACGTTGCAACGGCTCGCCACGTCCAGCGTCCGATCCAGCACTTCCGGAATCTCGCGAAACACTTCCGCCATCTGTTTGGCCGTCTTGAAAAAAAACTGGTCGGTCGCGAATTTCATCCGCTGGCCGTCGCTCATCGTGGTGCCGGTCTGGATGCACAGGAGCACTTCCTGCGCGCGCGCGTCCTCCTGCGTCAGGTAGTGGCAATCGTTGGTAGCGATCAACGGAATTCCCGTCTCGCGGCCCAAGCGGACCAAATCCTTGTTCACGCGCTGTTCGATTTCGATGCCTTGGTCCTGCACTTCCAAGTAGAAATTGCCCTTGCCGAAGATGTCCTGCAGCTTGTACGCCGATTCGCGCGCCTCGACGTAGCGCTCGCGCATAACGTGCTCGGTCACCGCGCCGCGCAGGCACGCGGAGAGCGCGATCAGGCCGCTGCTGTGCTGCGACAAAAGGTCGTAGTCGATTCGCGGCTTGTAATAGAAACCTTCGAGGAACCCTGAAGTCACCAGCTTGATGAGGTTGCGATAACCCGTCTCGTTCTGGCAGAGCAGTACGAGGTGGTTCGATCCGCGCTGCCCGGAATCCGCGCTCGCGTCGCGCCCCGTGCCTTCCGAGTTTCCGCGATCGAGCCTGCTCCCTCTCGCGACGTACACTTCGCAGCCGATGATCGGCTTCACGCCGCGCGTCGAAGCGGCGTGAAAGAATTTCTCCGCCGCGAAGAGATTCCCGTGATCGGTCACGGCCACGGCCGGCATCTCCCGCCGCGCCGCTTCGTCTACGAGTTCTTCAATTTCGCAGGCGCCGTCGAGAAGGCTGTAGTCCGTGTGGAGATGCAGGTGAACAAATCGGGGGTCCGCCATGTCGGCTCATTCTAATCTTCCGTCCCGCATTTTTCTAGACATCCCCGTTCAATTGTGGTGAGACGCACCGCGCGCGTCCCGGCCAGAACGGGGCGCGCGCACCGCCTCTCATACCTTCGGGGCGAGGAAGAACCCGTACGACAGCAGAGCGAGCCCGATGAAAAGCGGAATGAGCCCAACCAAATATACGGACTGAGTATCCCCAAACTTCGCTAGGAAGATCAGTAAGCCGATTCCGGCTCCAACGAGTACCAGTCCGCCGACCTTCAATCCTTCATGTTGCTTCGCTCTTGCGATCCTCTCTTTCTCTCGCAGGAACTCCAGCGCTGGATTCGCCGCGGCTCCCTGCGTCTCGGCAATTTTCTTCAACATTTCGCTCTCGTAATAGGCTTCCCTTTCTTTTAGTCGTGTTCCCGACCACGCGCCCACTGCAAGAAACGAAAAAAGCGCCACCGCGCCTACAGCAAGGAAAAAAAACAGCGCAATTCCGGGTCCCATCGCAACCTCCTCTGTGCCTCCGAGCTTCTTTCTTGGTCTTGCAGACGGTAAGACAAAGCCCCGCCCACCCCGGTTGCATTTTCTTGCGCCCGCTCGCAAATAAAATAAAATGCAACCGTCCGCCTTACGGTCTGGTCATACCGTTTGGAAGGTCGAACGAGCGAGACGACGCGTGTCCGCAACTGAAGATCAGGCCGATGTCGAGAAAGTGCTCGCCGGAGACACTTCCGCATTTGAAGGCATCGTTCGCCGTTGGCAGGGGCCCATCGTGAATCTCGCCTATCGCTTTTGCCGCGACCGCGCCCGCGCCGAGGACATGGCTCAAGACGCATTCCTCCGGGCCTTTCGAACCTTGGCCTCGTGGCGCCGCGAGGCCGCCTTTTCGACCTGGCTTTTCGCGCTCGCCACAAATCTTTTTCGCACCGATCTTCGCCGTATCCCGATTCACCCGCTCACGCTCGCCGACATCCCTGAGCTGCGGGATCCACGCGCCATCGACGGCGGTCTGGAATGCGAAGACCGCGACCGCGTCGTCCGCGAGGCCGTGTATGCCCTGCCAGCCAAGTATCGCGAAGCGATTCTTCTTTTCTATTTCCACGAGATGGACGTCCCTGCGGCCGCGCGCAGCCTCGCCCTGCCAGAGGGCACGTTCAAAGCGAGGTTGTTTCGCGGCCGTGAAGTTCTTCGCAGTAAATTAGCCCGAGTCCGTGTTTCGCCCGGCCTGAGCGAGGAGGTTCCATGACGAGTGACGAGTTGGATCGCATTCTCTCGGCGGAAGACCGAATCGTCCCATCCTCGGGATTTGCCGCTTCCGTGATGGACACTGTCCGCCGCGAAGCTGCGACGCCTCCGCCAATTCCCTTCCCTTGGACGCGAGCGCTTCCGGGCCTTGTGGTTGGCATCGCCGCGCTCGCCGGGCTCCTTGTGGCCGGATTCGCGCTGCTACGTCCCGCAATTGCCGCGGTCAACCCTGACACTTTTTCCCTGCCCCAATTGCTCGCTGCCGCGCGCGTGGCGGCCCAAAAGGCCGACGGCGCCGGCTGGATCGCGTTGACGTTACTGCTGACCCTGGCCTCCGTCTATTTCTCCTTCCGCGCCACCGGCTCCCGCAATTGACCCAGCGGCCTGAGTTTCTCTCAAGGCGGGGGAGGCGATTCCGGCCGGGTCGCGGCGGATGGCGGACGAAGGGGGAGACCTCCAAAGAAAATTCGTCCGGCAATTTCGCGAATTGGCGAGATGGGTATAGAATAGGCGTTGTCTTAGAGACGGAAAAGGAAGCTCCGGGCAAATGTCAGTCCATGTGATGCTTTTCCTCGAACGCTACAGCGCGCTGCGGAGCGTGTGCCCCTGCGCCTGTTGTCGCCGCACCGGAAGGGCTTGTGGCTTGCGCGAGGGACCTTGGAGGACTTGAAGTAACCGGCAAAACAAGGATTCTTCCGTGGCCCACGAGCTTTTGATCGTGGGCCGTTTTATTTTGGAAGGCTATTTCGCTTTGAATGTTGCGCCACGAATCAAATAGAGACACGCGAGGAGGCAGGAATGAAGGTTGCGAAAGACATTACCGAGTTGATTGGGAATACCCCGCTGGTGCGTCTGAACAAAGTCACAAGCGGGAGCAAGGCCACGGTGCTGGCTAAGTTGGAAAGCTTCAACCCTCACGCCAGCGTCAAGGATCGCATCGGCGTGAGCTTGATTGAGGAGGCGGAGAAAGCGGGGAAAATTCGTCCCGGCAAGACGGTCCTCATCGAGCCCACGAGCGGCAATACCGGGATCGCGCTCGCCTTCGTGGCGGCGGTCAAGGGGTACAAGCTGGTCCTGACCATGCCCGAAACCATGAGCCTGGAGCGACGCGTGCTCCTGAAGGCGCTGGGGGCCGAAATTGTCCTCACTCCCGGCCCGAAGGGCATGAAAGGCGCCATAGCAAAGGCCGAGGAACTCCTGGCGGCTGCGCCAAACGGATACATCCTGCAACAATTCGACAATCCCGCAAATCCAAAGATCCACTTCGAGACGACCGGGCCTGAGATATGGAACGACACGGATGGCAAGGTCGATATCCTCGTCTCCGGCATCGGCACCGGTGGGACCCTCACGGGCGTTTCAGAATACATCAAGCCGCGGAAGCCATCCTTCAAGGCCATCGCCGTCGAACCGACGGAGAGCCCGGTGCTGTCAGGTGGGCAGCCGTCCCCGCACAAGATTCAGGGGATCGGCGCTGGGTTCATCCCGAAGGTCCTGCGAACGGACTACATCGCTGAAGTCATCCAAGTCTCGAGCCAGGATTCCATCGAGATGGCCCGCCGGTTGGCGCTCGAAGAAGGCTTGTTCGTGGGCATTTCCTCGGGGGCTGCCGTGGTCGCTGCGCTTCAAGTCGCAAATCGCGAGGCCAGCGCCGGCAAACTCATTGTGGTCGTGCTACCCGACTACGGCGAACGCTATTTGAGCAGTATCCTGTTTGAAAGTTTGAGGAATGAAGCGCAACAAATGACCGCGGCTACGACGTAGCTTGGTGCAGCCATGCTGAAATCCGTGCGAGAAGATATCCGGTCGGTGTTCGAGCGCGACCCGGCGGCCAAATCGGTCGTGGAGGTCGTTGTTTGCTATTCGGGCTTGCACGCGGTCTGGTTCTACCGGCTGAATCACGTACTTTGGAAACATCATCTGCGGTTGCTGGCCCGGGCGCTTTCGCAATTCGCAAGGCTGCTCACGGGGATCGAAATTCATCCCGCGGCGCAGATTGGGCGCCGGTTGTTCATCGATCACGGGATGGGTGTGGTAATCGGCGAGACCTCGATCGTCGGCGATGATGTGACGCTCTACCAGGGCGTCACGCTGGGCGGCACCGGCAAGGAAAAGGGCAAGCGGCATCCCACGGTCGGAAGCGACGTCGTGATTGGCTCGGGCGCCAAGGTCCTAGGCGACATCCGGGTCGGGGACCGCTGCCGGATCGGCGCGGGCTCTGTTGTACTCAGAGATGTCCCGGACGATTCCACGGTTGTGGGCGTTCCCGGGCACATCGTCTTCCAGAACGGCCAGCGCGTCGTGATCACCGATCCGAAGCAGATCAATGACCCGCTTTCCGCCGCCCTTTCCGTCGTGGCAGCCCAGGTGAAGGATTTGAGACGGCGAGTCCAGCACCTCGAGGGCGTCGAATTGAGCGATGCAGCGGCCTCGGCCGAACTACAATCCATTTCGGACGAGTTGCAGGCGATTATCGAAATCGATTACCAAATCTAGATTCGCACGGGAACGAACTGTGCGGCGCCTTCGAGGCTGCGTCACCCAAACCACTCGCTGCGGTACGCCACCCACCAACTGAAATACAAGATCGGGATCGTCGCCAACACGGCCCATGGCCAGATCGGCAGCACGAAATCCGCGACCAAACCAAGGACGATAAACGTCCCCCAGAAGACCTTCTTCTCCATGCCTTCATTTTAGACCGCGCGGTCTGCCTCTTCCCCACAATCCCCGATGCCGCCCCCAAAGCAGCACCTCTGGTCGGGCACACGGCTATAATGCTCGCTGCAGGCGGCCGGTGCGTCCGGCGCAGCGCTGGCCGGAGTAAAAGCCGGGGAAAAGGACCGCGAATCCCATGAGTTCCGTCTCTCAATACAATTTTAGACCCGCGAGAGGCCCGGCGAGCATCGTGCTGATTCGGCTCGCAGTCGGACTGATCTTCTTGACGCAGGGCATTCTGAAATTCACCGATCCCAATATGGGCGTCGCACGCTTCACAAGGATCGGGTTTCCGCACCCTTTCTTCACGGCGGATTTTGTGGGAGCGTTCGAGATCGCATGCGGCTGCATGGTTCTGCTCGGATTGTGGACGCGCCTGGCCGCGATTCCCTTGCTGATCGTGATCCTGACCGCAATCGCCACGACAAAGATCCCGGAGCTTCATCGTGCCAATCAGGGAGTCTGGTACATGGTGAGCGACGCCCGCACCGATTTCGCGATGCTCTGTTCGCTCCTGTTCTTGATTATCGTGGGCGGCGGAGCTTGGGCCCTCGACGCGCGCCGCGGCAGAAGCTAGCGCCCTCGGGTTTAGCCTCGTGTTACACTAGCGCGCCAAACCGCGCCTAATGAGAGGACGTCTCATGGAAACTCGTTGGGTGAAAGTAAGGATTTTTGGAGACAGCGTTCCCTTCTATGCCTCTGAAGATGACGACTCCCCGCTGACTCATTTGTCTGGCGCTCCAGTTGGCGAGATTTCGCCCGCAAAGTCCGAAGGCGGGAGAGTCCCCACCATCCTGAAAGACGGCCAGCGAGGTTTCCTTGCGCGGGACGTCAAAACACTCCAGATTCCTTTGTGGACCACCGCGTCCGGCCAAACGAAGGTCTACGTCGAACCGAGCGCCATATCACCGGTCATCGCCACATTAGACTCCGGCACTCTCATCGAACAGTATGGCCTGACGACCACCTGTGGGGGAGACACTTGGATACCGGTGAGGCTCGCCGACGGCCGGGATGGCTATGTCGGCTCGAAGGTTAAGGTGGTGACTCAGGGTTCCCAAGTGCGCATACAGAAGAGCCCGGACGATCCCGGAATCCAGTGGCTCTTGAAGGATGGAAAACTGCGACCTCGCGCCCAGCTCCTGAAGACTCCCCGGGAGACCGCGCAGCGAGACATGCTCATCGGTGCTGCGCTTTGCATTGCGGGGATCGGCATCACCGCCTTCACCTATTCCCTCGTCTCGGAGAGCGGTGGAACCTACCTGATTCTGTGGGGCCCGGCCGTCTACGGCGCAATTCGATTCTTCCGGGGCTTAGTGCGGCTTGCGAACTCTGGTTAGTGCGTGGCACAAAGACGGGCGCAGCGTAGCGCATCGTTCGGCGCCAAGTTTTCACGCACTGCGGCGTCTGCCTGCTGCGGCTCTGCCGGTCTCCCGACCTTGCCCGCCGTAGCGGGAGGGACATCTCCGCCCTCCCTCGTAGGGTGGAGCTTGCCTCCGCCCACATTTCCCCCAGTTCGATTAGTTGGCTTTCGTAGGCGGAGGCAGATTGATTGTGGCGCCGTCCCAATGTTCGTCGGCCCTGCCGTCCTTGAACCGCCACATGTCAAACCACGCGGTCGTGTACTTCTTCGACGGATCGCGCGGATCGGTCAATTCGCGCGGGGTCACGACGATCACTAGATCGCCTTCCGCGACGACCGCGACGATCCTGGTTTTCGTGAGGTGCTCCGGGATCTCAGTGGGCTTGCGGAAAGACATAAAAAACTTTACGACGCCTTCGCGGCCCGAGGCCACGTTGGGATTGTGCTGATGGTATTCGGGCGTCAGCCACTTGTCGGCCAGCTCCCAGTGATTCGCCTCCAAGAGGTCCTTCATGATGTGGTAGGCGGCCTGCTTGTTGACGTTCAACTGCTTGTTGGAGCTGGTGAAAAGAGCGTCCGCTTCGGCGCCTGTGACGCCGATGACCGGTTCCTGAGCGATCGCCGGCACACAGGCGAAAAGTATCGCGAGCGAACTGACCAGAGCTAAGTGTGTTTTCATGATGCCTGCTTCGACCTCGTTCTCTTGGAATTGTCCTATCCTGATTGCATTCGCCCCATATAGGGGAAAACTGCTCTTAATACAAGCTGTTAGGCCCCTCTCATCGAAGGGCGATCCCAACGCGGACACGCAGTCGTACAAGGCGGCTGCGCTACTCTTCGAGCAAACCGGGGCCGCCTGGCGCCCCGCACTCTTTCCACAGCTTTTCCCAATTCCAGATCCCGGACGTCACGTTGATCGGCAACCGGAAGCCGAGCTGATGCGCGAGCATACTCACCTGCCCACGATGGTGGGCTTCGTGAGAAATCATGTAGCACAGCATTTCCACGCCAACCGGCCAAGGCCGAGCCCAGCCATCTCTGAGAAACTTCTCGACGCGGCCCGCACTGCCGCCGAGCGCTTCGGCGAGCATCTCCGCGCAGCGAGCGGCGCTCTCGGCCAATCCCGCACGAGCCTGCCGCCGCGTGCAGTGCGCGTGGTGGAGCTGTCGTGGGACTTTCAGATGCGGAGCGGTAAGCCTGATCCACTTGCAGCGGACGTTGTGCATGTGCGTGAAGATCGCCGCAATGCTGCGGACCTTGCCGGGCGGTTTGGCTCTCCACGCGAGGGGGTCAAGATGCTCGATGAGAATCTGGTTCATGCGGTCGTTGGCGGCAAAGATCTGGATGGCGGCGCGGCCAAGTTGAGTGTGTGTCTTTTGTTGAGGCGTGGCCATGGTTCCCTCTCCGCAAGCGGCGGGCAATCAGGCCACCGCAGACCTTAAGGGTGCAACGTCAGGCGACGGCGCCGCTGGAACGTTCGTCTTGCTGGGCGGGCTGGTCTTCGCCGTTTTCGATGGCGTCGGCAACGGCGCGCAAGGTCTCCACAATTTCGATGCGGCTGACGCTGCTCTTGCGGAACTGCAGGCGCAGGCGGAAGGACTCATCCTCCGGCTTGAAATTGAAGAGGAACGGCTGCGGCCTTGGCCCTAAGGACTTCTCTTCCCTGCGCTCGCGGCGGGCTTCGTCGCGCGTGAGGCCGCCCTGCAAAATGCGATGGACCGCTTCCATCATCTTTTTCTCGTTCGGCTGGCGCGCCACTTGCAGCAGGAGGGACTTCGACAAGAGTCCGCGTTCGATGCACCGCCGGCGCAAGGCGTCCGGAATTCCGCGAAGGGACAGCGTCTCGGTCACCGAGGAGCGTGCGCGGCCGATCTTCTTGGCGATGTCGTCATGCGTGTAATCGAAATGATCGGCCAGACGCTGCAAGCCGTCGGCCTCCTCAAACGGCGTCAGGTCCTTGCGCTGCAGGTTTTCGATCAGCGCCAGTTCGAGCGTTTCCGCGTCGTCGGCGATTTTCTCGATGCACGGGATTTCGCGCAGCCCCACGGCCTGGGCGGCGTGCCAGCGCCGCTCGCCGGAGATGATGTCGTAGCAATCCTCGCGCGGGACATAGCGGACGAGCAGCGGCTCGAGCACGCCTTTCTCGCGGATGGATTCGGTGAGTTCGCGCAAATCTCCTAGGGCCTTCCGGGGCTGGTCGGGGTTCGGCCGGATCTTGGCGAGCGGAATCATGCGGCCCACCGCCGCGCCGCTGAAACTCGTCAGCGACTCGACGTAGTGGGCGTCATGCCGCATCTTCAGTGTTACGGGCAATCCGATCCTCTTCGACACGATGAATGACCTCCAGGGCGAACTTCATGTATTCCTTGGCGCCGGGCGATTTTGGAGCGTAGGTGAAAATGGTTTCTTTGTAGGCTGGGCTTTCTTCCAGGCGGACGTTCTTGCTGATGCGCGTCTTGAAGAGCACCGAGCCAAATACCGAGCGAATCTGCTCGTGGGTGTCGCGGGAAATGTTCGTCCGCTTGTCGAAGAGCGTGATCAGGACGCCCAGCACCTTAAGTTGCGGGTTCGGACGTGCGCGGATGCGCTCGTAGGTTTCGAGTAGGTCGTCGGTTCCTTCGATGGCGAAATAGGCGGCTTGGATGGGCACGACCAGGTGCGTGGACGCTACCATCGCGTTCACCGTGAGGATGCCGAGCGCGGGGGGCGTATCAATCAGGATGTAATCGAACTCTTTTTGCACGGGGACAATCGCGTCCTTCAGTTTGAACGGCGCGTCGAATTGTCCCGCGAGCTGCTGTTCGAGCTTTGCGAGCGCGAGTTTGGCCGGCACTAGCGAAAGCAAAGGCGTGCGCGTCGGCAATATGACGGAGGCCAGATCGGCGCGACGATCGCCCAGCACATCGAACATTGAGCCCTGAATTTCGGAGGAATCAAAAAAGGCGATGGTCGAATTGGCCTGGGGATCGAGATCAATGAGAAGCGTCCGCTTGCCCCGGTGCGCGACCGCCGCGGCCAGATTGATCGCCGTGGTAGTTTTTCCGACGCCGCCCTTCTGGTTGGCGATCGAGAGGATCGTCGTCATAGATGCCCGCAAAGCGGGCGGGCGCACTACCTTCCCGGGACCGCAACCGCGTCCCAATACCTAGTGGTGCATTTCGCCCTGACCACTAAGCTGGTTCAATCTACCTGCGGAACTGTACCAGCGCAAGGGAAAAATCGGAACGGGAGGGAAGTTCCGGGGCCTGCGGATGCGCTACATTTTGTAACGGCCGAGGTCGTCGTCGGACAAATTCTCAAGCCACTTCCGCAATTCTTCGCTCGTCGTTTTTTCCGTCACGGCGCTCGAAGCGCGCGAGGTCTTCAGCACTTCGTCGTCCACGAAGATCGGGCAATCCACGCGCAGTGCCAAGGCCAGCGCGTCGCTCGGCCGGGAATCGATGGACATGATCTGGCCCGCGCGCTCGACCCAGATCAGCGCGTAAAACGTGTCATCCTTCAAATCGTTCACCACGACTCTCTGCACGCGGACTTCGAGGCCCAACAGGACGTTTCGCAGCAGATCGTGGGTCATGGGCCGCGGCGTCTGGACTTTTTCAATTTCCAGGGCAATCGCGTTCGCCTCATAAACCCCCACCCAGATCGGCAACACCGCGCTTCCGTGGGCGTCCTTGAGGACAACGATCGGCATATTCGTGACCGGATCCATCATCAGGCCGCGAATTTTCATTTCCACTTCCATCGCCGCCTCCCAGGAAAGTTAGATGACGCGTTCTCCGACAAGGCTGTTCGGCCCGGCTTTGGTGATGCGCACTGCAACGTATTCTCCCAGCAGCACCGGGCCGGCGGAAGCGAAATTTACGACGCGGTTGCTCGAAGTGCGACCCGCCCATTGCCCATCGCGCCGCGAAGCGCCGTCGGTCAGCACCTCGAACGTCTCGCCGACAAGAGCGGCGTTGCGCGCCAGCTGGATGTCCCGCTGCCTTTGCATCAGGACCGCGAGCCGCGCGGCCTTCTCAGCTTCCGGCACGGCGCCGGGGAGCTGCAACGCATCCGTGCTGGGCCGCGGCGAAAACGCGAAAGTGAATGCGCCGTCGTACTGGACCGCATCCATCAGGGTGAGCGTCTCCTCGAAATCGGCGTCGGTTTCGCCGGGGAAGCCCACGATGATGTCCGTGGTCAAGCTAATCGCCCGACGGGCGGACCTGAGCATCGCCACGATTTCCAGATACTCCTCTCGCGTGTATGTGCGGCGCATGGGCCGCAACACACGGGTCGAACCGGACTGCACGGGCAAATGAACGTGCTCGCAGAGCTGCGGGGTCGCGTCGATCGCCTCGACGATGTCTCGACCGAAATCGCGGGGGTGCGATGTCGCGAAGCGCACGCGCCGGATGCCCGCAACGCCCGCGGCAGCCACCAGCAGTTCGGCAAAACTCATGCGCCGGGACGACGGATCTCGGTAGGAATTCACCGTCTGCCCGAGGAACTGAATCTCGGTAAAGCCGGAATCCGCAAGTTGCCGGACTTCCTCGATCACGGACGCGCTCGGACGGCTGCGCTCCGGTCCGCGCGTGAACGGCACAACGCAATACGCGCACGACTTGTCGCAGCCTTCAATGATGGTGACGTATGCGCGGACCGGATTGTCGCGCCGCGTGAGTTCGGTCTCGAACGTTTCATCCGTATCCGTATCGAGGCCGGTAACACGGCGGTTGCCGCCTTCGAGATCGGCGATCAGGCCGGGCAGCTTGCGGTAACTCGCGGAGCCGCAAACCAGACTGACCCACGGGGCGCGGTCGAAAATCTCTTCGCCTTCCTGCTGCGCCAGGCACCCCAAAACGCCGATCCACTTCCCCGATCCCTGCATCTGTTTCATGTCGCCGAGGCGCGCGAACACTTTTTGCGCGGCTTTCTCGCGAATGCTGCACGTATTGTAGAGAACGAGCTGTGCCGCGCCCGGCGTCTCCACTTGGCGATATCCGCGGCTTAGGAGAAATCCCGCAACCTTCTCCGAATCGTGGGCGTTCATCTGGCAGCCGAAGGTCTCAAGGTAAAACGTACGGGAGTCCAGGGGGGCGGCCTCGCGTGTCCGGCACGATTCCATCGCCGTATCGCACGCGGCAATTGCGCCGCCGGCGATACGCTCAGCGGCGAAGGTGGGTGCGCCACGCCCCATCAGCGTCTCCAGACGAACGTCAATCAGCGCGCCCATCGTCTTAGCAGTTCACCTCTCGGCAGTGCATCGTATCACAGGCCTGCAGAAGCGGCCGGGCGCCGAGTCATTCGTATCGCAACGCCTCGATGGGATCGAGCGCCGCCGCTTTGCGCGCCGGATAGTAGCCGAAGAAAACGCCAATGACTGCGGAAAACAGAGTGGCCAGAATGACAGACCAGACCGAGACTGACATCGGCCAGCCGAGTCCGCGCGCGAATAGCTCGGAGCCAACAATGCCGCTCAGCACGCCAGCGAGGCCGCCGAGCAGGCTGACCATCACGGCCTCGAGCAGGAATTGCGTCTGGACGTCGCGCTCGGTGGCGCCGACCGCCATTCGCACACCGATCTCGCGTGTTCGTTCGGTCACGGAGACCAGCATGATGTTCATGATGCCGATGCCGCCGACGAGCAACGAAACGGAAGCGATGCTTGCCAGCATGAACGTGAACGCCTGGCTGGTCTGCGCCTGCGCGTTCAACACGTCCTGCGGACTGCGAATATTGAAATCATCGGGTTGATTCCAGCGGATTTTGTGTCGCTGCCGCAAGAGGCGCGCGATCTGGTCCTGAGCGATGGGAATGTCCGCCGTGGAATCCACGGAAACGTAGAGGTCGTCGAGCCAGGACACGCCCTTCACTTTGTGCATTGCGGTCGAGACGGGCATGATCAGCGTGTCGTCCTGGTCCTGGCCGTAGGTCGAAAGGCCTTTTTGCGACAACACGCCGGTCACGATGAAAGGCAGGTTGCCGACGCGAATCGTCTGGCCGAGTGGCGGCTGGTTTCCAAAGATGCGGTCGACGACGGTCTGGCCGAGGATGCAGACATTCGCGAGGCCATCCACGTCCTTCTGCGTGAAAGCTGCGCCGGAAGCCACGGGCCAGCGGCGAATGTCAAAAAAGTCCGGGCCAACGCCGCGGTAGCTCGTGCTCCAATTCAAACTGTTGTAAACGACCTGGGCTCTGCCGTCCACTTCGCCCGAGACGCCTTTGACCGTGGACACGCTTTGTTTGATCGCAGTGGCATCGTCGAGAAGGAGCGTCTTGGTGGCGCCGTTGCCGGTGCGCACGCCGTTGACGTTGCGGCCTCCCGCTTCGATCCAGACAAGGTTGTCGCCCAGATTGTCGAGTTGCGCTTGAATTTGCTCTGAACCGCCCTGCCCGATGGCGACCGTGCAGATCACCGCGCCAATGCCGATCGTGATGCCGAGCATGGTCAGCGAGGTGCGCATCTTGTTCCGCGCCAGCGCCGAGGAGGAAACCCGGAGGATGGATTTTAGCTGCAACGATTTCGTCTCTAATCACCAGTTTAGACGAAATCCCGGAGGGAGGGGTTACGAAATGTCCGCGGCATCCGCGGCGTCCGGCGGCGACGGCAAGCACGCGCCAGGCCGTTGAGCTCGCACAATCCAGAAGCCGTTCTCTATTATTATATCGTCTTGCGATATTTAAATCGAGGCAGCCCTATCCGGCACCCGGCGCATCCGAATCCTTTGACCATGCCTATGCCGTGTGCTACGGTACGAGCGGACGAAGTTTTTCACCGTCTTGCGGTGAGGGGGACAAACAATTCGACTGACTGCGTGCATCGCGCTCGCTGGACCTTTGACCGGCCTGCTGGAACAAACGGGGTGGGTCGCGAAGGTCGTCCTGTTGATTCTTCTCTTCTTTTCCCTCTTTTCCTGGGCCTTGATCTTTCAGAAATCAAACTTGTTCGCCCGCATCCGCTCCCGCACCGCGCTCTTTCTGCGCGTCTTCCGCGCGAGCCCCACGCTGCCGGACCCGCGCGCGATCGGCAACACCGGATCGCCGCTCGAGACGGTGTACGCGGCGGGATTTCGCGAGCTGGAGTTTCAAATGCGGTCGAGCAACCCGCACGGAAAACTGACGAGCCTCAACGCGGTGACCGTGAGCATGCAGTTGGCCATCTCGGACGAGGTGCGGAAGCTCGAAAGATTTATGCCCTGGCTTGCGACCACCGGTTCGGTGACTCCCTTCATTGGATTGTTCGGCACGGTTTGGGGCGTGATGGATGCGTTTTCTGGACTGGGAGCGGCGGGCGCCGCGAGCTTGCGCGTCGTGGCCCCGGGCATCGCCGAAGCGCTGATCACGACCGCCGCCGGGCTTTTCACGGCGGTTCCGGCCGTCATCGCCTACAACCACTATTTGCACAACATCAAGGACTTCGCCGCGCGGATGGAT